>Ga0129333_10000731_pt1 | contig 28366 bp, 16 predicted proteins | sample CPB6_08_DNA_FD_94474 | JGI IMG/M metagenome (GOLD analysis project Ga0129333, IMG submission 94474) | Freshwater to marine salinity gradient microbial communities from Chesapeake Bay, USA - CPBay_Sum_0.6_0.8_DNA | ecosystem: Environmental > Aquatic > Marine > Coastal | place: USA: Chesapeake... | reverse complement strand
CTTGTTCCAACAGAACCTGTTGTAGACCCACCGCCACCGCCACCAACGGTAATTGTGTAATCTGTTCCGGCAGTTACAGAAAATCCTGCTGCGGCCCTAAACCCGCCAGCGCCGCCTCCACCGCCATTAGATGTAAAACCTATGCCTTGCCCACCCCCACCACCACCAGCGACAACTAAATACTCAACCTCTGTAACACCAGTAGGGCAAGTCCAAGTAGACGTAGCGGTAAAGGTTTGGACGACAGTAAAGCCAACACCAGGCCAAGATGTCAAAGACGAATTAATGAGATTGGCATCCAGGTCCCATATACCAGAAGCAGCACTAGATGTCGGTCTTACACTTTTTCCTAATACATTTCCATTCCATAACAATCTCATTATAATTCCTTTACTGATTAATCTTAATGATTACTATACCGCTGCCGCCAGAATTAGCATCGTTGCTGTTGCCACCCCCGCCACCCCCGCCAGTATTAGCTGTACCAGCAGTTGCGCTAGGAGCTCCTAGTCCACCACCCCCAGTACCTCCTGCACGAGGGCTGTTGCCTTCACGTGATGCACCGCCGCCACCCCCAGCATAACTAGTACTTACGCCACTGATTGAAGATGCTGATCCATTGCCTCCAGTACCTCCCACTGTTCCACTAGCAGCACCGCTGCCATTGGCACTGGCACCTCCGCCTCCGCCTCCTGCTCCGTTATATGACCCACCTCCACCTCCACCTCCACCACTGCTGCCTTGACTGGGTGTTGTAGAAGGTGTATTGCCGGCACCACCCGGGCTACAAGGACCTGCTGCATTATCACAGCCGCAACCACCACCGCCCGATCCACCTGTACCACCTGTACCACCCGGAGTGCCAGGATCATATCCTGGCACACTGCCACCTCGACCTCCACCAGTGGCCGTTACAGAAGAAAATACAGAATTGTTGCCACTGTTATTGACAGCTCCACCGGATCCCACTGTGATCACATATTCTTGTCCCGAAGATACAATAAATCCAGTGCCAGTTCTGAAACCACCAGCACCACCTCCTCCGCCAAAGTTCTTACCGCCGCCACCGCCACCACCTACAACAAGATAGTCAACACTGGTCACAGTTGTTGGGCACTTCCACGTGGAAGTGGCTTTGAATACGAATACGGTTTGGCTTGGTACGATATACTTTAGTATGACAATGCCGGAGCCGCCTGTTCCTGAAGTGCCGCCAGGATTGCTGTTAAATCCACCGCCACCTCCGCCGCCTGTGTTAGCAGTCCCAGGTTGTGCTGATGGCCCTGAAGGAGCATTGCCTCCATTACCTCCGCCGCCTAATCCACCGCTTTTCGTAAGAAAAGACGCACCGCCACCACCACCGCCAGCATAAGTTACCAACGACCCAGAAATCGAAGAGGCACTTCCATCCCCGCCTTCACCTTCACCATCCGTATTACCAGCCTCACCTGCTCCACCACCCCCGCCTCCACTATTATTTGGTGTACTTGCAGAATACGGTCCACCAGCATTTCCTTGCCCAGCCGGAGAAGCAGCGCCGCCATTACTAGGAGAAGGTGTACCCCCGCCACCACCTGACCCACCAGCTCTTCCGGCAATTCCAGGGGAAGTTCCTCCACCACCCCCTCCACCGCCAGAAGAGGTTATTGTACTAAAAATTGATGGCGATCCGTCATTTGAAGTTCCAGCGGCAGTTAATCCTGCCCCGCCGGCCCCTACCGTAACTGTGTAATCCGTTCCGGCAGTAACGCTTAATCCGGTTCCAGTTCTAAATCCACCAGCTCCGCCACCACCGCCAAGGCCAGAAGCGAAGTTTTCTCTACCACCCCCGCCACCGCCAGCAACAACCAAATACTCAACATTTGTCACACCAGCGGGACAGGTCCAAGTACTGGTAGCGGTAAAGATTTGAACCACAGTATTCCCTTGGCCAGGCCAAGAATTTAGGCCCGCACTGATAAAATTATCATAAAGATTCCACACACCTGTTGCAGAGCTAGATGTAGGTGTTATACTTTTTCCTAGTATACTGCCATTGCTAAGTAAACGCATTTAAGGATTCCTTTACTGATAATTTTAAAATTAATATTTGATTATTACAATACCGCTTCCGCCACCGCCACCTGATTGTGGCTGAGGGCCACCGCCACCGCCACCTCCGCTTCCGGTATTAGCAGTTCCAGCAGTTCCAGCAGTGTATCCGCCACCGCCTGCGCCACCACCACCTGCTCCGCCTGCTCCTCCGGGCCCTTCACTTCCTCCTCCACCACCGCCTGCATAAGTTGTTGAAGATTCTGTGATAGAGGATAATGTTCCAGCTCCGCCTGCTCCACCATGGCCGCTTGTTCCAGCTCCGCCTGCTCCACCTCCACCGCCGCCCCCAAAAGGTCCGCCAGTGCCGCCTGATCCGCCATCGTAACCTTGCGCTGGTGATGTTGATGGTGTGTTACCAGAACCCCCTGGACCTCCAGCAGCAGTGCCAAATCCTCCGCCACCACCAGATCCACCAGATCCACCTGCCTGGCCAGTACCTCCTACTCCTGTGCCACCCCCACCACCTCCAGTAGAAGTTATAGTAGAAAAAACTGAGTTAGAGCCTTTGCCACCGGCACTCTGTCCGCCACCCCCACCACCTCCAGCACCAACTGTTACTGTGTAAGTAGTACCTGGTGTGACAGTTAATCCAGTTCCGGTTCTAAACCCACCAGCACCTCCTCCACCCCCTGATCCAGAAAAGCTGCCGCAGCCAGCGCCACCGCCTCCTCCAGCTATAACAAGATATTCCACACTGGTTACACCTGCGGGACATGTCCATGTAGATGTACTTGTAAATACTACAATGGTTGGTAGTATACCAGGCCATTGATTTACTGTAGAATATAAAAATTGATCTAGTAGCGTCGAAAAACCTGATGCGGACGTTTTACTTGGATTACTCCATTGCCCTAAAATTCCACGGTTTGGTCTGGTAAATGCCATCCTTTAAGCAATTTCTACCCAAGATGTTGTAGGTTCATCCCAACGATACATTTTACCATCTGTTGGCATTGGTGTGGGTGCAGTCCATTGGCAGGTTGTTTCATCTATTTGCCAGCTGTCAAATGGCTTAGGTGGTATAAATGCATCGCGACCACTGTCATAGGTATAGCCAATACCAGCATAGTTTTTTCGCATGTTTGCGTTATAACTGGTCTGACGCCATGTTCCTCCTAGCAATCTTTGGCAAAAAGCAATACCAATGCTTTCCTGTTCTTGGCCATATGCATCGGATGTATCTTTATTGTCAACTACAATAACTCTTAGTACTGTATTGTTTGAATCTAATTCAGCGAAATGTGCCATTGTTTTACTCCTTTAGTCATATTTATCATAAACAAAAAAGAGGGCCGGAGCCCCCTTGATCTGAATCGGTTATGTTAACCGATAATTTCATAACTTGCTATAACACTTGCGCTGGTGCCAGCACTAGCAAGAGCTTGAATTTTGTCGCCTTCTTCTAGATAAATTCCTGTGTCTTTACCTACAACTACTAGAGTACTGTTAGCTGGAACAGTTATAGTTCCTGCCAAATAATAACTAGTTGCACTTCGTACCACTGTCACTGTTGTAGTGACTGAACTGCCAGTATAATTTGCCACTGCAAGATTGTTAACCTTGACCACAGTATTCGAACCGCTAGCGTTACTGATGATATCAGCAGCGGAAGTTGTTAATACTGCTACGGCTGTTTTACCTGTAATTGTTGTAACATTAACTATGTTAGGTGCTGCCATATATCCTCCAATTTATTTAAAATATTTATCTTAGCCACCGAAAACAATTGCCATAGCGATTGCCTTGCCTGTAGTCACACCACCACTTGAACTGATAGTAACTCCACCGGTACTAGTGTCTACACTAATACCTGAGCCTGCTGTTATACTGGTTACACCTGTATTAGCAATAGATCCGCTGCTAATACTAATACCTGTACCTGCACTAAAATGTGCTCTAACTTCACTAGCACTGGGGCCTGTGTAGGTAAACACACCACTCGAACTGTTATAACTTAGACTACCATCACCCCCGCTATCAGTTACACTTACTGCTGATCTAGCCGCAGAATCTGTGTACTGTGTTATTGACGAACTGATAACTCCAGTTGAGCTATCATAATTAATTCCTGTGCCTGCACTAACTGCTGATCTAGCCGCAGAATCTGTGTACTGTGTAATTGTTGTGGCAATTGTACCGCTGCTAATTGTAATACCTGTGCCCGCTGTAAAATGCGCTCTAACTTCACTAGCACTGGGGCCTGTGTAGGTAAGTACGCCAGTTGAACTGTTATAACTTAGGCTACCATCTCCACCACTGTCTGTTACACTGATATCTGATAGAGCAGCCATGGCCTTATAACTAGAACCATCATTGGTAAATTCCCACTTGCCATTTGTTTCATTCCAGCGCATCTGGACAGCAGCACTGTCTCCTCGGAGAATACGTATTCCAGCATTTTCTGTTGGCGTACCAGTGGTAAAATTACTGTTTAGGTCAATGATGTTGTCTGCCAGGCTGATTGTTTCTGCATTAACAGTGGTAGTTGTTCCACTGACTGTTAGGTTACCTGTAATTGTTAGATTATCATCAACTGTAACAGCGCCAGTACCATTGCCTGTTAGAGTCAAGTTTGAATTTGTTGTTTTGCTTGTAAGACTGTCCACAGCAATTTGATTGCTAAAGCCAATGGCATTACCATCGCTGCTGGTAATATTCTTACCTGCTAGAATCTGTAGACCACCTTGTACAAGGATATTACCTGATGCTGTGGCTATTTCAACATTACCTGTGCCACTGGTTTCGAATCTTAGGTGTTGATTCGTACTTGTAGTAACTGTGATTTTATCGCTGACATCACTGATAACCTGCTTACCATTGATGTACAAGGATCCTGGACCTATGTAGACGTGACGCCATGTTTTACTTGCACTGCCTAAGTCTCTTGTGTTGTCTGTGTCTGGAATAATATTTCCATCAAAAGTGCCGAGATATGTTTTAACATCACTATTAGCATAACCAGTACCCGAAGCAGCAATGACTCCGTTGGTAATAGTAATTCCAGTACCTGCACTAAATGCAGAACGATACTCAGTGGTTCCTGGACCTGCATAGGTAAACACGCCTGTGGTATTGTTGTAGCTTAGACTGCCATCGCCACTGCTGTTGGCACTAAGGCTGGTCAACGATATTCCACTGGCTGTACTAGTAATTACTCCATCAGTAATACTAATACCTGAACCTGCACTAAAATGTGCTCTGACTTGTGTGGCACTTGGGCCTGTGTAGGTAAATACGCCTGTGGTATTATTATATGTTAGGCTGCCATCTCCCCCTAGATCAGTAACGCTGAGATCTGTTAGAGCAAGACCTGATATACTGTTGGCAGTTCCGCCATAACCGATATAAAGTTTGTTTGTATCTGTCGAGTATAACAGCTCTCCGTCTGTTGGACTTGCTGGTAAGTCAGCCTCTAGTCCTCGTCTAATTTGAAATGCCATCTAGAGCTCCTAGTAATATATTCTATTTATCTAGATTTTATTTTGGTACTAGCTTAGACCCATTTCTTTTCTTATTTTCGTAGCACTTATGCTATGAATAGTATCATCAAAAACTTCCTGTTCGATCTTATAGCCAACATCTCTACCGTAGGTAATATTCACAATGTTAGGCACAAGCTGAATAGTATACTGTCCCTGATACAAAGGGTCTAGATCTCTCTTGATAAAACCAGTGACCTGATTGACTTCAAAAGGGTTACTGCCCTGCCAACCATGGCAGTCACGAATCATGATACAGACCTGCCCTGTTTTAGCTAGAGCACGTTCAAATAGAGCACGATGTCCGGCATGCCATGGTTGCCAACGTCCCAGCATCTGCACAGTTTCTTTACGCCAGTCAAATACAGGCCTGCGTCGATTCTTTACTATATGGTCTCCAACAAAAGGCACCCACTGTTCGGCATTCTGTTCGGTGATTCTAAAATCATAGATTTCAGGAGGCACAAATGCTCGATTGGTATCTTCATAGCGACCAAAGTCTATGGTGTCCATCCATATGGTCCAATCTGCCTTAAAGTTATTACGCATTTCAACCAGAGGCGCAACAAAGTCACAGATCACATAATCACTTGAGCATTTTGCGGCAAACTCAAACATACGAATACTCTGTCTAATTCGTCCTTCATGACTAAAGTCCCAGTCATTAAATTTTCTTCGCACTTCATCTGCATTAAACCAATCAACCTTTGCCTGTAAAATGGGATAGGGTTTATCTGAATCGACGTGAAATTTATCGCTGTGTACTTCTAAATATCTTTTGAGTCTTTCAGCAAAGTAGGTCTTGCCTGAACCTGGGAGACCCATGATCAGTATTTTTTCCATGATTATTTCCTTAACTGAGTTTGTATTCTATCTTCGCAGCGGCCTGGTTTGTGTACACGAAGAAATATCTTGACAGATTCTGCTACATTGCTCATGGTATTCAGATTTATGTTTAACTGTGTGCTACCAATCATACCAATAGCCTGTTGATCCTGCCAGTACTTGACCAGATCATACTGTACATCATATATTTCTAAGTCTATATTGTTATATATACCATACGTGCTGTCGCTTAGGCCTCTATCTATGGCATCGAAATTAACTTTCTGATCGAACATTTTAAATGTTTTTTCTGTCAGTACACGTACATGAGTATAGTCATCCCACATTAGATCGCATCTGTGGTGTGGCACACAAATGAACCATTCAGATTGATCTTTACTGACTCTGTACATTTCTTTTATAATATTAGTAAAAACTTTGGGATCTTGTCCCACATGTTCTAGCACATTGTCTGCATGAATCTTTTCAAAAAAGTTATCTTCATAGGGCCAAGGAGTTTGTTCAATGTCAAGCACTTGATCTGGATTACAGACCCGTTGAAAATCGATATTCCAATAATCGTTTAGTTTTTTAAATCCACAACCTATGTTGAGTTTATTATGTTCTGGTGTCATAGTTAAATCCAAGCGTTCCAAAAAATTTCACTGTTATACTGTTCGTATAGCTCTAGTCCAATATACTGCACACAATTAACTGTGGTTTTTTGAATAGATCTTTTGACCTTGTGTAGGTCCTTGAATCCAATAGCAGTATCATTATACTGTTCAACCTGATCAATGTTATCAAAATCGTGTGTGTATTCAGGTAATTCAAAAAAGTCATAGATACGTTTTGTCTGACTTTTCGGAGTATTGCAGAATCTATTGTAATCTACAAACAATAATCTATCTAGATAACCCATTGTGACAGCATCTTTAAGATGTCTATGACTCATACCCAAGGGTCCTTCAGGGCCTGCAATGTAGTAGGCTCTTGTTGCTATATTGGATTGATCTTTAAGATATTGGTCTGATCTAGAATTGTACAAAGGATTATTCTGTCTCAGTCTTTCAAAGCTGGTTACAATTTCTGCAGGATTTCTCACACAGATGATCATCTTAATCTGTGTTTCCATGATAGCTTCCAGCATGGCTATCATTGGCAACCAGTTTCTATCTTTGTCAAAAATAATTGGCTTATCAATGTGACTATAATAGCCAGAAATCACTCCTTTTAGTACGCCTAGCAGAGCTTGATCATTAGGATATTCTTTATTTTGTTCAAAGGTATTCCAATTAGCCTGTATTCCACCTACCACTGCTGAAAGACTACTGACCGCCTCTCCGTGTATCTTAGGATTCTGCTTTAGTATGTTTGCCAGCATGGTGCTGCCGGCTCTAGGTAATCCTGATATAAAATATAAATTTTTCATAGTCTCGTTAAAGTTGTATATAATTCTATTTATTAGATACTGTCTTGATTCTTGGGAAATTTAAGCAGTAATTGCTCAGCAACTTTATCAAAGGTATTCTGCCATTCACCAAATATGGTCTGTCTAAATACTCGTGTACTATTTGGATACCACGGACTAGTTTCGTCGCCGTAGGCCCAGATATGGTATGGCAGTATGGGTATTATTACCCAAGTTGACTTGCCCATTGCAGCAGACGCATGAGCCACACTGGTACAGCTGGTGATAACAAGATCCAAATTCATTATAGCAGCCAAGGTGTCATCCCAGCTGATAAGAGTATGCTGAAGGTCTATGATTTCTTCAGGCAGTTCCCTGACATCATGATCTCTTTGTAGACTATAAAATTGTATATGGTCATTTTTCTTGTATAAATTTATCAGCAGTTCAGCAGGAAATACTCTAAATTGTTGATGCTCGAATTTAGGATTCCCACTCCAACGAATACCTACTTTTATTTTGTCCGACTTTATGATATTTTTCCATATAGCCACGCTTTCTGGCTTGGCTGATAGATAAGGTTCATTAGGAAGACTGTCATAGGTATGACCCAGTATCCATCCTGCACTAAAACTAGGAATCCAGTAGTCATGATATGTGCTAGCAAATTCGTTCAATGTTATACAACTGTGTACGCCTGGAACTCTGCTGAACATACTGTGTAGAAACTTATCTGTGCAAACAATAACCTTGGCGCCCATCTTGTTTAAATCCCTAGCAAATCTTACATGTATGATATGGTCCCCAATACCTGATTCCATGTTGAGTATCACTGTTTTTCCCTGTAGATCCTGTTTGTTCCATATAGGTTTACTGGTGGGAGGTTTTCCGCCGCCATAGACGCTGAGATGTCTGCCAGATTCTAGCAGTTGTGATCCTGCTTGATAATCACCTTTATGCAGTAAAAACCAACCCCTATTAAAATTAGCTCTAAGGTCTCCAGGCATTACCTGTTGAATTTCTTCGGCAATTTGCCATCCTTCGTCGAAGCGACCTCTAATCATTAAATTCAATTGTTGATCTATTAAGTGCATTTTTAGTCCAGAAAAAAAATCAGCTAGTAAGTACTAGCTGATTATTTAGTATCGCAGTATCTTATATTTAGGATATACCTGCTGTTACATCACTGCCTGCATCTATTTTTGTCCAATCAGCAGTTCCAATCTGAACAGGACTTAGTCGATTAGTTTCAGAAGCATCTCCTAATTGTCCTGTGGCATTGAGTCCCCAGGCAAACAACTTACCAGCAGCATTAACTGCCACTGTATAACTATTGCCTGCACTGACTAGAGTCCAGCTGGCACTGCCAACTTGTACTGCACTAGATCTTGTTGAAGTGTCATTAGTGCCTAGCTGGCCGGCTGCATTTCCACCCCAAGCATATAGCTTTCCATCACTCTTAATAGCCATACTATGATTTGTGCCTGCACTAACTAGTGTCCAACTGCCACTGGTGCCACTGACTGCTGCTGGACTGCTGACACTAGACACTGGTGCTCCGGCAATATTAACAGTGTGTATAGCTCCACCAAGATAGCTGATAGGAACATTGTAGTAACTGGTACTCCATTGATTTAATACCCCACTCTTTATTATACGTCCCGCTCTTATATTCTGTGAACTATTTGTTGGCAATACTGTGACTCCACTGGCGATTTGAACCGGTACTGATGATCCTCCTCCACCAAGCAGTGATGTATTACCAGTACCTTGTGATGTTCCCCAAGCATATAAATCTCCATTGGATTTCAAGGCATATATACCGCCAGCTTGTCCTCGTATCTGAGCCCAGGATTCTGTTCCCAATTGGACCGGACTAGATGAAGTGCCTATTCCAGGAGCATTCACGCCCCATAGCCATAGCGTGCCGTCTGTCTTTAGAGCTGCTGCAAATTCTTCTCCTGTGGCCAAGGCTGCCCAGTCTGTGCTGCTGCCTATCTGTACTGGACTACTTCTATTACTTACTGCTGCTCGACCCAGTGCTGCATGGCTTGTTCCCCAACTATACAACGTGCCGTCAGTTTTAAGTCCTAGTGCTATTCCTTTAATACCTAGACCATGGATTTGAGACCAATTTGTATCGGAGCCTAGTTGTACAGGACTTGAAATTCTAGCATCACCTGCAGACCCAAGACCTGATTGGCCATAATATCGACCATCGCCCCAGAACCAAGCAGTGCCATCTGTTCTTATACCAAAGCAATAAGTTCCATCTGCTGAATAAATGCTATAAGGTCCGCCTGTTGATACAGAAGCCCAATTTGTTGCAGTTCCAACTTGAGTTGGAGAAGTTCTATTAGTTAGATCACCAACTCCTAATTGCCCTGAATTATTGTGACCCCAAGCCCACAATGTGCCGTCATTGCGTATTGCAAAATTGCTATAAATTCCGCTGAATGTCTTGGACCAATTTCCACCAGATCCTATTAGTACTGGGCTCGACATATTATCTGGATTAGGACCGCCTGAATTATAAGATCCTCCCCAGTAATATACATTTCCATCAGCGATTCCTAGGGCTCCATAAACTCTATTAGAAATACTGGTCCAGCTGGCAGTCGATGGAGGCTGGGCCAATTGATTGTCAGCATTACTACCCCAGGCCATTATGGATCCATCAGCCTTAATGCCCAGCGTATGATTTTGTCCTGCACTGACTGCTGTCCAACTACTTGTTCCAACTTGCACAGGACTACTACGATCTGTTGTATCAGAAAGACCTAGTCTACCATTAGCACCTGCACCCCATGTCCAAAGACTACCTGTACTCTTGATAGCAGCATTATGGCTAGCACCTGCACTAACTGAGGTCCAACTTCCTGTAGCGCCGCTGACTGCTACTGGACTTATATAGACAGCTTCTTGAGTGGATCCTTGTGCAGTTACAACCACAGGACTACTATTAGTGGCTGCTGATCCGTCTCCGATGAAAGTACCGTTTGTTGTATTACTCCATTGATATAATGCTCCACCTGCGGTTATATAGTTAGCATGGTCTGAGTTTGATCCTGGATAAGGATTAGCTAATTTACTAATTCCTGATGCTATCTGTACCGGACTACTTAAACCTGCACCCCCTAATAGTGCTGTTCCAAGACCGTTGCTAGAACCCCAAGCCCACAGTGTTCCGTCTGTCTTTAAGGCATGTATTCCGTTTCGAAGAGCTGTTACTGTAGACCAATTGGTGTCAGTTCCTAGTTGAGTAATGACACTGGTGTTTCCGCCTACAGAATTCATCAGTGGCGATGCATCACCCCATAGCCATAGAGTATTGTCAGTTTTTACTCCAGCAAACCAATTTTCTCCGCCTACCACTGTTCTCCAACTGCCTGCGCTAATTTGAACTGGACTTGATGCTCGAACTGGCCCGGTGCGTCCTGATGCATTGCCAAAGAAACCCCAGCTCCATAATGATCCATCTGTTTTAATAGCCATAGAATGGTTAGTAGCATCAGCAGCAACTTTATCCCAATCTGTTAGTGCTCCCACCTGTGTAGGACTGCTTCGACTTACAGTGTCGCCGACTCCTAGCATTCCATTGGTTTCATTGTATCCCCATGCCCATAATGTACCGTTAGTTTTAACTGCTAATACATATAAGCTAGCAGGAAATTCATTGCCGCCTATTATAACATCTTTCCAATTTGTATCAGAGCCTACTTGAACCATGCTAGGTCTGTTAGTAGTATCACCTTGACCGAGCTGTCCTGCATTATTTCTTCCCCATGCCCAGAGTGTTCCGTCTGTTTTTATAGCTAGTGTGGTATGTCCTCCTCGATTATAAACCTTGCTCCAAGTACTACCAACACCAATTTGTACAGGAACACTAGCAGAACCTGAAGTACTACCATCGCCAAACAATGACCCAGCTGATGAGTATAAAGACCCCCAAGCATATAATTCGCCAGTTGTTGTAATGGCATGTGTACCGTAAGCTGCACGACCTACTACATTCCAAGATGCAGCTAGGCCTGGACCACCAACCTGTCCTAGATCATTCTTGCCCCATGCATATAGAGATCCGTTACTTCTAATACCAATGGTATGTTTGTCACCTGCTGACACTGCTGTCCAACTGTTGGTTCCCACTTGTACGGGACTGTATCTGGTTGTAGTATCTCCTAATCCTAGTTGATACTGATCGTTAGATCCCCATGTCCACAGTGTATTATCGCTTCTAATAGCTGCAATATGACTAGAACCTGCACTGATCACTGTCCAACTATTAGCTCCTAGCACACCAGGTTGACTGGATTTCAGTGCCGGACCAGTTGCTGTTGCTATCATACTATTACTGGCAACATCATATATGTAGCCAAGGCTATTAGTTCCAAGGAAAACATTAAACGATGGTGTAGTTCCTAGATAGTTAGGTAGTTTTTGATAGGTATTAGTTCCTATCTGTACAGGACTACTGCGATCTAAGGTGTTACCTGAGGCCAGCTGGTAAGTACCTCCTCCGCCCCATATCCATGCAGTATCATCAGACTTAATTGCTGCGGCATTGCTCATACCTGCTGAAACTTCTTTCCATGTTGCAGTCCCTACCTGTACAGGACTGTTTCTATTAACAGTATCACCTAGTCCCAGCTGTCCTAGGTTATTAAGTCCCCATGTCCATAGTGTACTGTCGGCTTTAATAGCTGTACTAAAACTTTTTCCTGCACCGATCTTGGACCAATTATCTGATCCCAGTTGCACAGGAGAAATTACTTGGTGAATAGTATTATTTCCAACCAGTGTTGGTACACTGGCGTCATTACTGCCGCTTTGACCAATTCCTAACCTACCACCGAGATTATATCCAGCAGTATACATATAAGTGTTTGATTTTCCTGCTCGTGAAGCAAAAATATCCGTATCAACCCAGGTCCAGTCTGTATCAGAATTTACTAGAGTAGGAACGCTTACTGGAGTGAAATCCAAGTAGCTTCCATTCATCAACTGACCTCTTAGCTGAGTGCCCCATCCGTATAATTGTCCTGTTGTAGATATTGCCAGTGTCTGATTGTGTCCTGCTGATACTGCTGTCCAGCTAGTTCCTGAGCCTATTTGAACAGGACTGTCTGTGCTGGCCAGTGCTCCCCCATCTCCGAGGAGATAGTTTGTGTCATTACTTCCCCATGCCCATAATTTTCCTAGACTATCAATACCGTAACTAATTATTCCAAGACCGGTTCCGCCGGCATATATTTTATCGAATGTTTTATTAAAGATCTCAACTGGCACCTCAGCTTTAGACAAAGTGCTTCCACCTAATAGTGTTGGTACACTATTATTATTTGTAGTACCGTCACCAATCTGGCCTCCTACATTGCTACCCCAAGTATAACATAGACCATTGGTTTTTATGGCTGCAGAGGAATCACCCCAACGGCTGGCCAGCTTGGCCCAGTCTGTATCACTGCCTATCTGTACCGGGCTGCTAGAACTGACCTGTACATTAAATGTTCCGCTATCACCCCAGCCCCATAGTGTTCCATCTGATCTTATAGCCTGAGTAAAAGCAGCACTACCACCAAAATTTCCGCCAGATCTGACACGTGACCATGTGTTGTTGCCTATTTGCACTGGAGCGTTTCGATTGGTAATTGAATTATCACCTAGTTGACCCGCATTATTGTATCCCCAAGTAAACAACAGGCCGTCAGAACGAATAGCAGCAACATGTGAAGGACCTGCTGAAACTGCTGTCCAACTGCTTGTTCCAACTTGCACAGGACTGGATGTGCTGGTTGTGTTACCTCGGCCCAGCTGTCCTCGACTGTTGCCACCCCACGACCATAGTGTGCCGTCTGAACGAAGAGCCAGTGAGAAATTTAGACCTCCTGTGATCTCAGTATAAGTGTCTGTACCTATTTGAACAGGACTGCTTCGACTGGTTATTGTTCCGTCCCCTAGCTGACCATAAGCATTCACACCCCAGGTCCATAGTGTGCCATTGGCCTTGATGGCTATCACATGTGAACGTCCCATTTCAACCTTGGACCATGGCCCTGCATCAATCAGTGTAGGAGAATTAATAGCTGTTCCAGCTGTTGTCATTAATTCTCCAGATGTATTACGTCCAAATCCCCATAATTCTCCGTTGGCCAAAATACCTAATGTTGTATAGTTTTGTACAGTAACATGTGTCCAAGACTGACTATTAGTTATACTGGGATATGAAAATGTTCCAGCAGTTGCTAATGTGCCTGCATCAAACTTACCTAATTGTCCGTAACTATTTCGACCCCATGTGTAGAGTCTACCCTGACTGTCAATGCCCATTACACCTGACTGCCCTGAAGATATCATGGTCCAACTTTTGACACTTGTTTTGCCAATCGCAGGACTATATCCGGATGCAAATATTGCACCATCACTTCGTTTCAGCAGCTTGTGACTAGCACCTACGCTGACCGCAGTCCAAGATTCTCCACTTTTTAAAATATGGTCGTGTAAAGATCTTATGCCGTTATATTGTACAGCGGTAGCTCCGACGCCAAGAGCCCAAGTATTGCCAGTAGTACCAGTATTAACATCACTGGTCCAGGCATATAATCTACCATTGGTTTTTAATCCTATGCCTATACCACTAGTTGATGAAGATGTTATAGATACATCGAGCCAATCAGTGTCGGTTCCAGATTGAGTTAGAGTTGTTGGTGCAGTGGTTTGCAGGCCTGCATTTGGTCCGCCGGTGCCAGCGGCCCATAATGTGCCGTCAGATTTTATTGCTACAGTGGTTTTATTATTTGCTGCTACTTTAGACCATGATCCTGATGCTATTTGAGTTGGATAACTACGATAAGCAAGGTCACTAAAACCTAGTTGGCCGTAGGTATTTTTTCCCCATCCCCATAATGTACCGTCCGACGCAATGGCCACAGTATGACTATAACTACCAGATGAAGTAGTATAACCCCTTAGACCAGATAATTGTCCAAGATATCCTGTTTGATTAGTATCTGTACCCCAAGTATATAATTTATTACTAGAACTAATGGCCATAGCATTGCTATCGCCTGAATTAATTGCTACCCAACTAGTTCCTACTCCAATCTGAACCGGGCTTGATTTGCTAATAGCTGTGCCATCCCCTAGTTGATAAGCAGTGTTTAGACCAGAACCCCATAGTGTTCCATCTGATCTTATGGCATGCATATAAAACTCGCCAGCATCCACTAGAGTCCAACTGTCTGATCCTAACTGTACTGGGCTTGATTTGTCAACTATGGTTCCGTCACCTAATTGGCCATTATTATTAGATCCCCATGCAAACAGTGCCCCGTCGGATTTAATTGCATAACTGGATGCTACTCCAGTAACTATTTTTGACCAATTCGAAGCTGTTCCTATTTGTAAGGGAGTAGAACTAGTGACTGTAGTACCATCACCTAGTTGACCAGAAGCATTGCTTCCCCATGCCCACAGAGTTCCATCATTCTTAATTCCTAAGGTATGATTGGCACCGCCTGATATGGCCGACCAACTTGCTGCTACCTGTGGTAATGTCGGATCTCCTAGTTGTCCACTGGTGTTACTACCCCATGTATATAAAAAATTATCCGCAACAGGTCCTGTTGAAGGATTCACGCTTAAACTAGCCATTAAAATATCTAACATTTTTTTACCTTTAAGATTTAGCTACTACAACAGGTTTTTCTAAAACGTCATGTTCTCTAACTTCGTAATCATTATGAGAGATATAATGTGTTCGAGGATTAAAATCCACAGTAGTTTCAGTTACCTTGTACCAACCTAGATTTTTTAAAAAATCCAAGTTGTCTGCTGATAGATAAAGCCCTGATATATTTCTCCAGTTTTTTGGCAGTAGATCATGCGCCTCAACAACTGCTCCGTTTTCTACGTAAGCCCAATTAGCCATGTTCGTCCTTTACTTACTGTCAACCATACTAGCTACACCTCTCCATGTAGTTCCGTTGTCGCTGCTGATAAAAGCTAGTACATCTGTTCCACTGGCCGTTAGTGTAGGCGCTGTGCCTCCTGGCCATTTGATGCCGCTCATCCATGTCTGTGTAGCACTGCCGCCATTGATCAATTCTAATATAAAATAATTAACAAATGCTCCGCTGGCTGAATTGGATATGGTCCATGTTGTAGCCCCTGTTACAGTAGCAGTGATATAGTTACCTGAATTTAGATCTATTGTAGTTGCACCAGTAACATTACCTAGAGCATTTCTAGCTAGAATACTGTTAGTAGCTTTAACGTTACCCTGAAAGGTTCCTGCTACAAATGTTTCAGAACCCACTGTCCAACGATCGTTAGTTTCGTCCCATAGTAATGATTTATTAGTGTCGTCGCCACGCTCAACTTCAATACCAGCATTTTCACTAGCACTGCCAGTGGCATTACTATTCAACACAATTGTGTTGTCTGCTAAGTTAATTGTTTCGGTATTAACTGTAGTAGTTGTTCCGCTAACTGTTAGATTACCACTAACTGTAAGATTATTAAATGTTACATTGTCAGTGGTACCAACTGCCTGCCCAATCGCTATGCTACCAGTTGTTATAGTAACACCAGTACCAGCTGAAAAATGAGCTCTGACATCGCTGGCACTTGGGCCAGTATATGTAATTACACCCGTGGTATTATTGTATGTTAAACTTCCGTCTCCGCCGGCATCAGTTACACTTAGATCAGTTAGAGCAATACCTCCGCCTATTTCGTGCGCTGTTCCACTATAGCCGACATACAAAGTTTGTGTATCGTAAGCATAGAGCAATTCTCCGTCTGCTGGACTAGCTGGAAGATCTGCTGCTAAACCTCTTCTAATCTGTAATGCCATTGTTATCTCCTAAACTTATAACTTATATTTACCCATTTATATGTATATTACATATATTATAATTCTAATATCTTCCAGCCGTAGGTGCTGTTACTATAGACTAGACCAAAGCTAGCCTGATCTTGATTGAATAGCATATTGTTGGCTACACCTTGAATTTTATGACCATTTCTATCTACTGTTAAATTATTAGTAGCAAAGGTTCCTGCTAGATCATTAAATCTAATAGTGTCACCTAGGGTAGCACTAGCAGGTAAGGTAACTGTTACTGCACCACTACTTGTATCTACAAAATAGCCTCTTCCTGCTACCGCAGTAGTAGTTGTGCTAACAATTTGCCAAGTAACACCTAGTTGATCTGTGGTATTTACCCAAGCTGTTCCATTGTACTTTAGAACCTGTCCATTGCTAGGAGTAGTAACAGTCACAGTGCCAAGATCTGCTAGATTGATTGTTCTTGTGCCACCTAGTGAAACACTTGTTCCATTAATTGTAATACTGCTATTTTGCAGTGCAGAGTTTGGAAAACCGTCTAGATTAGATACAGCAACTTGAGGGTTATTATAGGTTCCTAAGTTGACTGCTGTTGCGCTACTGCTACTAAATGATCCAAAATTAACATCGTTTAACTTGTCTACGACCCATTCAAGTGGAGTTATAAAAGTAGTTTTTGGCACATAAGTTCCACTGTCCCAATTATTATCAGCTAGTTCACTTAACTCAATGTCTCTTGAACCAGATCCGTATATAGATAAATCACCTGTACCAGTAAATATTCCAGCATTAATTGCAGTTTCGTTATAGGCTTTAAATGTTCCAAGGTCGCTCAATTGATTTACAGCGTAATCTAATTGATCGTTAAAGGTTGTCTGTGTAAAAGAACCGTAGTCAAATGTTGTAATATCTCCGGTAAGGCCACCACCGCCACCTGTAGCACTGATTACTCCAGAAGAAATACTAATACCTGTACCTGCACTGAAATGTGCTCTAACTTCTGTGGCACTTGGACCAGTATAGGTGAACACACCTGTAGTATTGTTGTAGCTTAAGCTGCCGTCGCCGCCTGAGTCAGTTACACTTAAATCTGTTAGTGCTATTCCACCGCCACCACCACCTGTGGCATCTGTATCATTGATCCAAGCAGTTCCGTTATATTTTAAAACTTGGCCATTTGTTGGGCTAGTAATAGATACATCGGTTAGTCCAGACAGTGATCCTGAAAATCCCGATACGGCATCGTCTACATATTGTTTAGTTGCTGCATCAGTTGCATTAGTGACTGTACCTGATACAGTCACTGCGGCGAATGTTACAGAATCGGTTGTAGCTACAGATTGACCGATATTAATAGCATTTGATCCATCTATGGTTACACCTGTTCCAGCAGTGTAAGTTGTTATAGTTGGCAAGTTAGTTAGATCGTTATAGTCACCACTGGTTGCTACTGTGGCCAGTGTTGGTAGATTAGTTAAATCGTTATAGTCACCACTGGTTGCTACTGTGGCCAGTGTTGGTAGATTAGTTAGACTGTTATAATTGCCGTCAAATAAAGTTGGCAGATTAGTTAGATCGTTGTAATCACCACTAGTTGCCACAGTGGCCAGTGTTGGCTTATTGGTTAAATCGTTATAATCTCCGCTGAAAGAACTAATAGTTGAATATGTTGTACCGTCATTGGTAAATTCCCATTTATTTGAAGTTTCATTCCAACGAATACCCACGTTAGCATCACTACCGCGTTCAACTTCAATACCAGCATTTTGTGTAGCTGAACCAGTGGCATTGCTGTTCAATGTGATAATATTGTCTGCTAGATTAATTGTAGTAGAGTTAACTGTAGTTGTTGTTCCTTGTACAGTCAAATTACCGCTAACAGTTAGATCATTGAATGTAACATTACTGGTTGTTCCAACAGCCTGACCTATATTGATTGTTCCTGAGGAAATCGAAACTCCGGTTCCTGCTGTTGGTGCTGTATAGCTAATGACTCCAGAGGTATTATCATATGACAAATCGCCAGTTACACTAAAATGTGCTCTAACTTCACTAGCACTTGGGCCTGTGTAGGTAAACACGCCAGTGGAATTGTCGTAGCTGAGACTGCCATCGCCACCACTATCTGTCACACTAAAATGTGCTCTAACTTCACTAGCACTAGGACCAGTATAAACAAATTCACCGTTTGTGTAGGCTAAACTACCATCTCCGCCGGTGTCATTGATTACGAATGCTGATTCAAGTGTATCTGCTGTTAATCGAACTAAGGCCATATGTTTTATTCCTGTTTAGAGTATTTATCAAAATACTGTTTTTGGAAATCAATTGACTATAATTTATACGCTCTTGGAACTGGATAATTGAGCCTCCAAGGTTTCAACTTTATCATTAAGTTCTTTAATAGCTTCTACTAGTAGAGCCACCAACTTTTCATACTTAATAGTCATATAATCTTCACCAGATTTACTGGTTTCTTTACCTTCACTTACTTTTACGTCAAATGGTGCTCTTGCAATTACTTCGGGCATGACTTCATTAACTTCTTGGGCTAGCAGACCTGCTTGTCTAACATTTTTGTCGAAGCCAAAACTTTCAGCCAGTTCGTTAAAGCTATAAGTAACACCATGAAGGCTTAATACTTTTTCAAGAGCATTATCAATGGGTTTAAGGTCTGTTTTAAGTCTCTTGTCTGAACTATAAGCAGTGATCTCACCTGTAGCACTAAAGCTACCTGTGTAACTGCCGCTCATACTTATTGTTCCTGTGCTGGTAATGGTTCCACCTGTTAGTCCGTTGCCAGTTGCTACGCTAGTCACTGCACTGGTTAAGTAACCTGCTCCGTTGGTCAACTGATTGGTATTTGTTGGTATGGTTATAACCCCAGTAGAGCTATTATAAGCACCACTGCCTGCTGTAAAACTAAGTGCGGCTCTGGCTCTTGCATCTGTATAATAAAGATTTGTACCTTCTGCTAGATTTGTCGTTGACTGATTGCTCAAGCTACTGACTGTACCAGTGACATTACCTGTTAGGTTTCCACTAAATGTCCCTGTTGTTGTTCCGTTTATAGTTGCATTGCCATAGACTGTCAGTGCTGCATTACCAGAACTATTTGGCACTAGGCGCATACTTTCGAAAGTAGAACCTCCGCTGTTATGAGTCCAACTGAAATACTCGTTACCGTTGTCTGTAGTTTGAAATTCTAATCTAGATGCAGTATCACCGTCACCGGCATTGTAAAATCTTATGCTGGCTCCGTCTGTATTCATCCCCCATGTAATGCCTCTGCCAGTAGTAGTCCAGTTAACATCACCAGACATTGTTATATTATTAAAGGTCACGTTTGAAGTTGTGCTTACTGGTTGACCAATACTGATAACACCAGTAGAACTATTATAGGTAACTCCCGTTCCGCCAGACAAATGAGCACGTACTTCACTAGCACTTGGACCAGTATAGGTAATTACACCAGTCGAATTATCATAGCTTAAACTGCCATCACCACCTGCATCTGTTACACTGAGATGAGCACGTACTTCACTAGCACTTGGACCAGTATAGGTAATTACACCAGTTGAACTGTTATAGCTCAATGATCCGTCACCACCTGCATCTGTCACACTGAGATGAGCACGTACTTCTGTGGCACTGGGACCAGTATAGGTAATTACACCAGTTGAACTGTTATAGCTTAAACTGCCATCTCCTCCTGCATCTGTCACACTGAGATGAGCACGTACTTCTGTGGCACTGGGACCAGTATAGGTAATTACACCAGTTGAACTGTTATAGCTTAAACTGCCATCTCCTCCTGCATCTGTCACACTAATAGCATTTCGCGCACGAGCATTAGTGTAATACATTGTACCAGACGTTACTGTTGCACTGGGATCTTCTGCTAGCTCGCTGGTATTGATTGGCAGTACAACAAATGTGGATCCATCTCTAGTTGCTTCCCATTTATCAGAGCCTTCATTCCAACGCAAACTTACATTGGCACTAGAACCCCTGCCTACTTCAATACCTGCATTTTCACTAGGTGCTCCAGAGGCATTACTGTTCAGTGTGATAATATTATCTGCTAGATTAATTGTTTCTGTATTAACAGTAGTAGTTGTTCCGCTGACTGTTAAATTGCCGCTAACTATAAGATTGTTATTAACTGTGGTATTTCCTGAACTAGCTCCAATATTTACTGCTGTGCCTGCACCTGCAAAGTTTACTGTTGTAGCAGTTGTATTGATCAGATTGAATGTGGTACAATCAGTTGTGATATCACAACCGTTTACTTTTAGATCTCCGGACAGTGTTAAGTTATCTGTTAAACTACCAGTGCTTGCAAAACTTACTGTACCTTCAACAACTAGATTATTTCTAATAGTTGTTGTGCCTGTTGTTGCACTCATTGTTAAGCTAGTAGCGGCACCAGCAAAGTTTATAGCTGTTGCAGATGAATTTAATAGATTAAAAGAACTTGCTGTAGTTGTTATATCGCCGCCATTCACTGCTAAGTCACCGGTAAGAGTAGTATTCCCTGTCACTGCCAGCGTACCACTTATGGTTTCATTACCGGTGACAGCAAGTGTAGTTCCATTCCAACCCAAATTAGCATTAGTAACAAGAGCACCTGTTCCGTCTACATAAGCTACCGCATTAGTTGTAGCATAGTTTAGATTAACTCCATTTACAGCATTAAAATAACGTGCTTCAACATTGCCATTGACTGCAACTTGAAAACCATCCCATGTTAAATTTGCACTGTCGATAAGTTGGCCGCTTGCACCAGCAAATGTAATACGCCCTGCTGTTAAACTACTAACTCTTGCTGTTGCCAGTGTTGATAGGCCGGTCACTCCCAACGTTCCGCCGATTGAAGTATTACCATCTACACCAAGTGTACCATTTAGTGTGGTATTTCCATCGACATCTAAGTCATGATTAATATTTGTTGTACCTGTGGCTGCACCAATTTCAATGGCTGTTGCTGCACCCGCAAAGTTTACTGTTGTAGCAGTTGTATTGATCAGATTAAATGTAGTGCAATCAGTTGTAATGTCACAGCCATTTACTTTTAGATCGCCGTCCAGTACCATGTTACCTGAAACTTGCCCGGTGCTGTTAAATGTAATTGTGCCGTCTACAACAAGATTGTTTCTAATCGTTGTTGTGCCTGTCGTAGCACTTAGTACTACATTAGTTCCTGCACCAAATGCATTCACACTGGTTGCATTGGTATTCAACAAGTTAAATGCTGTCGCTGTTGTAGTAATATCTCCTCCGTTAACAGCAAGATCACTTGTTAATATAGTATTACCAGTTACAGATAAAGTTCCGTCAACACTTAATGTGCCATTTAACAGTGTATTCCCATCGACATCTAAGTCATGATTAATATTTGTTGTACCTGTGGCTGCACCAATTTCAATGGCTGTTGCTGCACCTGCAAAGTTTACTGTTGTAGCAGTTGTATTGATCAGATTGAATGTAGTACAATCAGTTGTGATATCACAACCGTTTACTTTTAGATCTCCATCCAATACCATGTTACCTGAAACTTGTCCAGTACTATTAAATGCAATTGTGCCATCAACAATAAGGTTATTTCTAATACGAGTTGTTCCAGTAGTTCCAGCCATTACAATATCTGTACAATTTGGGGCTATAGTAACTCCTAGAGTATGGAATTGAAATAGACTGTTCTCTGACAGAACTTCAATATTATCAATCTTATAGGTTTTACCACTAACAAGATTCCAATGTTCGCTGCTAGACCAAGCATTGATGAGATCGTATGTAATTGTTTTATCTGTTGTACCTTTTAGTGTGATACCTCCGCCATTGGCAGTGGCATCGGTTGGACTGGCAGTGTCACCGAGCACAATATTAATGTCATCTACTGTCAATACAGTACTGTTGACTGTGGTAGTTGCTCCATTAACTGTTAGATTGCCGTTTATTACAGTATCACCGGATATAGTAGTTGTTACTACATCAATATCAAGTGTATTGCCTTTAATATCAACATCTCCACCTGTGTCACCAATAGTGACTCCTGTAACAGTACTACCTAGTATTACCCTACCTACTCCGCTGTTTCGTCCAATCTCAATTTGACCATTGGTGTTACTGTCAATTATCACATAATTGTCTGCTGTGATAGATAAATTAGCTTCATGGTCGTCATTGGTAATTGTGCTAACTCTGAGTGTACCGTTTACTTCTAGATCATTTTTAACTCGCGTTGTACCAGTGGCTGCACCAATTTCAATGGCTGTTGCTGCACCTGCAAAGTTTACTGTTGTAGCAGTTGTATTAACTAGATTGAATGTGGTACAATCAGTTGTGATATCGCAGCCATTCACTTTAAGATCGCCTTGTATAGTCATATCACCCAGTATATTGCCAGTACTTTCAAAAGCGATTGTGCCATCAACAATCAAATTATTTCTAATACGGGTAGTTCCTGTTGTAGCACTAATTTCAATGTCTGTGCCTGAAGGAGCTATAGTCACTGTAGTCTGTCCGCCATTGAACAAGCTGTTTGATGACAGAACTTCGACATTATCAATCTTATAAGTTTTTCCGCTAACAAGATTCCAATGTTCGCTACTAGTCCAGTTTGTATTAGCGGTATCCCAGGTAATTGTTTTGTCAGTTGATCCTTTGAGAATAATACCACCTGTGTTAGCAGTTGTGTCTGAAGGGCTAGCAGTGTCTCCTAGAACCACATTAATATCGTCCACTGTTACTACTGTACTGTTAACTGTGGTAGTTGTACCGTTAACTGTTAGATCTCCTTGTACTACTAGATTATTATTAACTGTAGTAATCCCTGTGCCAGCACCAATATTCACTGCGGTTGCTGCGCCAAATGCGTTGACAGTTGTAGCAACTGTATTATAAACATTTTGAGTTGTTTGTGTACCTACCAGTGTCGGATTTCTTAGTGTTAGAGTTCCTGTATTGGCACCCATGTTAATCTCTGCAGCCGCGCCGGCAAAATTAACAGTAGCAGCAGTTGTATTAATCAGATTGAATGTGGTACAATCAGTTGTGATATCGCAGCCATTTACTTTTAGATCGCCTTGTACAGTCATATCTCCGAGAATATTACCAGTACTTTCAAAAGCGATTGTGCCGTCTACAATCAAATTATTTCTAATACGAGTAGTTCCTGTTGTGGCACTTAGTACAACATTAGTACCAGCACCAAAGGCATTAACATTGGTTGCAACTGTATTATATACATTTTGAGTTGTCTGTGTACCTACCAGTGTTGGATTACCAATTGTAATCGTTCCCGAATCGGCACCTAGATTAATGGCTGTTGCTGCGCCAAATGCATTGACAGTTGTAGCTACAGTATCATATACATTTTGAGTTGTTTGTGTACCTACCAGTGTTGGATTACCAATTGTAATCGTTCCCGAATCGGCACCCATGTTGATTGTACTAGCAGTGCCAAATGCGTTGACAGTTGTAGCTACAGTATCATATACATTTTGAGTTGTTTGTGTACCTACTAGTGTTGGATTTCTTAGTGTTAGAGTTCCTGTATTGGCACCTAGATTAATGGCTGTTGCTGCGCCAAATGCGTTGACAGTTGTAGCAACTGTATTATAAACATTTTGAGTTGTTTGTGTACCTACCAGTGTCGGATTTCTTAGTGTTAGAGTTCCTGTATTGGCACCCATGTTGATTGTACTAGCAGTGTCGAATGCATTGACGGTTGTAGCAGTTGTATTGATTAGGTTAAAAGTAAGGCAATCAGTTGTGATGTCACAGCCATTTACTTTCAAGTCTCCTTCTAAGACCATATTTCCTGAAACTTGTCCAGTGCTGTTAAATGTAATTGCCCCATCTACAATCAAATTATTTCTAATACGAGTAGTTCCTGTTGTAGCACTTAGTACAACATTAGTACCAGCACCAAAGGCATTAACATTGGTTGCAACTGTATTATAAACATTTTGCACAGAACTTACACCAACCACTGTAGGATTTCTTAGAGTTAAAATTCCATTAGCAGAACCCACTGTCAGGGCAGTAGCTGACGGAGCCAGTGTAACTGTAGTCTGGCCATCATTGAATAGTTGATTGCTTGACAATACTTCTAAATTATTAATTTTATAAACTTTAGTATTGGCTAAATTCCAATGTTCGCTGCTGGTCCAATTGGCATTAGTATTATCCCAAATAATAGTTTTATCTGTTGTACCTTTCAGTGTAATACCGCCACCATTGGCGGTAGAATTAGTTGGTGTGTTTGTTGATCCTAGAACAATGTTAATATCATCTACTGTTAGTACTGTACTGTTCAAAGTAGTGGTTGACCCGTTAACTGTAAGATTACCTTCTACAATCAAGTCAGAGCCGATAGATGTTGTTCCAGTAGAACTTGTAATACCTGTAACTTCCAAATCACCGTCAATCTTTACATCTGTATTAATTGTAGTTAATCCTGTGGCTGAACCAATGTTAATAGCTGTAGCTGCTGGCGCGATGCTTACAGTTGTCTGTCCACCTCCAAATAATTCATTGATAGATAGTACTGGAATGTTGTTTATTTTGTAGATCTTAGTATTAGCTAAATTCCAGTTTTCACTACTGGTCCAATTATTATTGATGCTATCCCAAATAATAGTTTTATCTGTCGTGCCTTTTAGTGTGATGCCTCCTCCATTAGCTGTAGCATTACTTGGACTAGCAGTAGAACCCAGGACTACATTAATATCGTCTACAGTTAATACAGTACTGTTTAATGTTGTAGTTGATCCATTAACTGTTAGGTTACCGTTTATTACGGTATCTCCTCCAACATCCAAAGTACCCGTCATTACGGCACTGCCACTTATGGCTATATCCCCACCAAAACTAGTTTCTCCGCCAATGTTCAATCCATTGGCAACATTAATACTGGCAAATTGTACATTACTTGTTTGATTAACTGGCTGTCCGATAGCAATAACACCAGTTATATCGTTATAGAATACTCCGGTTCCTGCACTAAATTCGCCCCTAACTCTGTCTTGCTGATAACTTATATCGATAACTTCGCCGTTACCTTTTTTCATGTAGACTTTACCGTCAGCAGTGTTAAGAGCTAGTTCACCTAAAGTGAGTTGACTTGCTGTAGGAGTACTGTCTGCTACATTACTGCGTTTATGTATAATTGTATTTGCCATTCTTTACCTCTTGCGGGTCAGGATCGTAGATCGCCCAGTGGGTCAAGTCAATTCAGTTGACGCCCATATAGATGTATTTACCACTATTTTTTATTAGTTGATATTAGATTTTAGTAAAATCAACAGTAGCCGACCATGCTGTTGTTTGACCAGCTACGCCTGTGCAGGTCAATGTCATTTGACCTCCGCTGGTAAAGCTGACTGTGGGCGAAGGAAAAGCGGATGTGTTTACATATGTGTTTAAAACAGATCCAGTTACACTGGTAGTTCCGGCAACATAACAACCTTTCAATTCAAAAGCTGCTGTGCCGCTAGACGATCTGCCTATAATATGTGCTGTGAAAAATACTGTAGAACCAGCTGTGTGATTATTACCATCACGATCTTTAAGATCTGCTGTGGCAGCATCTACTGTGGATCCAGTAAGAGTAACTCTATCATTTTTTGTACCTACACTAAATTTATCTACTGTAGTACCGTGTATTTTTGAAAATGTATTTGCCATAATAATATTTACCTTACTTGTTCCACATGTCTAAGATCTTATCTTCGATCTTATTGATAATGCTGTCTCCTGGCTCTGCTATGCTCCATTTCTTTTCTGGACAACTTGTGCCTGCAAAAGTTACCTTAGCAGGCATAAAACAACCACAAGTTTTACAAGTGTTAATGGTTGTGTTAAAAGAACTACAACTATTACAAATTGCTAGCCTTTGTTTTCTTACTTCTTCATTCACTGTTTTCAACTTACTAGTCCTTAGAAAGTTCCGCCATCAACTGTTGTATCTGATGAAATTGTGGCAGCGATTGTGATTGGATTATCACTGGCATCTAAGAATTGTAAAATACCTGTACTAGTCAAATATTTCATCTTGGCACTGCCTAAGTATATAGTATTTCCAGCCAAATATAAATCTTTCCAAGTCTTTGTACTACTACCCAGATCATATGTGTTAGTAGCACTTGGTATAATATTAGAATCTAGATTTCCTAGTAGAGCTTTAACCCTAGCATCAGTATAATATAAGTTTCCTACACCTTCAACAACATCATCACTGTCCTGTATAGTTGGTTGAACACCTTCACTGAAATCAAGAACTTCGACAATTTCTCCACTATTTGGTGCACCACCTAATGTTACTGTTGATCCTGTGAGAGTCAGTGATGCTGCTGTCTGCGGAATACCCGAGACAGTGACAATTAGATAGTTTTTACTGGTTGGTGTCTGAGTCAATACAAAAGATGCACTAGATCCAGTGGCAGTAAATTGCTGTCTTCTTATGTTAAAAGAGCTGCCTAGAGCAGGAGGTGCTGCTAGCCATTTACCAGTAGAAGCATGATAGGTCAGCACATGATCATTTGCTGGAGTTGTAATGTTAACATCACTAAGTTCAGCAAGAGTATCTTTGGTTGCGACAGCATCATCTACATATTGTTTAGTAGCTGCATGATTTGTAGCTGTTGGTGTAGTGCTGATAGTAACATTGGCAAATGTTACACTATCAGTGGTAGCTACTGCTTGACCAATAGCAATGGATCCGCTGCTAATACTGACACCAGTACCTGCTGAGAAATGACTACGAACTTCTGTAGCACTGGGGCCAGTGTAGGTTAAAACGCCAGTAGAATTGTCATAACTAAGGCTGCCATCTCCACCGCTGTCGGTTACACTAATAGCACTGCGAGCTAGTGTATTAGAAAAATACTTGTTTGTTGTACCTTCTGTTAAATTGTCTGTATTCTTAGTAGCTAATCGAGTATCAAAGTCTGCATTATGGCGAGCAGTTGTATAATACAGATTAGTACCTTCTGATAAGTTAGTAGTTGACTTGGTAGCTAATCGAGTATCAAAGTCTGCATTATGGCGAGCAGTTGTATAATATAAATTTGTTGTGCCTTCTGCTAAATTGTCTGTATCATGGTTGCTAATGTCACTGACTGTTCCAGTGACATTGGCTGTAATACCTTTATTAAAATCAAATGTATCTGTAGCTGATGCGTAAACTATTGTAGCAGCGGCGCCATCGATTGTGATACCTGCTCCATCGGCTGCGGCCGCGCTCACGGCGCCACTAGCAAGTGTTAAATTCAAATCAGCTACATTGACTGTAGTAGAATTAACTGTAGTAGTTGTTCCTTGTACAGTTAGATTCCCACTAACAGTTACATCATTGAATGTGACATTATCAGTCGTGCCGACGGCTTGTCCAATGCTAATAACTGTGCCAGTAATATCAACACCAGTACCTGCTGTTAAACTACTAGTAGCAGTAATTATTCCAGTTGCATTGTCATAAGAAATACCTGTTCCTGCACTCAGAGCAAGTCTAGCACGAGCATCTGTATAGTAGAGGTTAGTACCCTCTACTAGATCTGTTGTTGACTTGGTAGCTAGTCGAGTATCAAACCTTGCATCTGTATAGTAGAGGTTAGTACCCTCTACTAGGTCAGTGGTTGACTTGGTAGCTAGTCGAGTGTCAAAGTCTGCATTATGGCGAGCAGTTGTATAGTAAAGATT
>Ga0129333_10000730_pt1 | contig 28389 bp, 35 predicted proteins | sample CPB6_08_DNA_FD_94474 | JGI IMG/M metagenome (GOLD analysis project Ga0129333, IMG submission 94474) | Freshwater to marine salinity gradient microbial communities from Chesapeake Bay, USA - CPBay_Sum_0.6_0.8_DNA | ecosystem: Environmental > Aquatic > Marine > Coastal | place: USA: Chesapeake... | reverse complement strand
GTAAATGTTTGATCCTGAGCAATTAATGGATATTCACGATTAAATTTAACACCACTGGGTCTATTGTCTAAGACATCTAATGTTTCACTGCCAAATGTGTTTAATTCTTGTAGACTGTTCATGATGCGTAAATCTCCGCAGGGTCTATACCAGCACCATAACGTGTATTGGTCATGTAATCATAGAGACAATCACCAGGTTGACTCATTGAATTTCTAATTTTAAATCTAAAATTACCCAAGCTGGTAGTTTTGGCTTCTGCGTCATAGTCCATTCTAACAATGGCAAATACCAAATTGGTCATGTTATGATTCACAGTCCAATTAGGCATATAATTATAAGCTGGACCTATACTGCCCACAGGATATCCACTGGGTGCTCTTGGTGTGGTTGAATTGCCATCATAAAAATATACAGAAATTTTACCAGCAATATCTTCACAGAAATTATTTGATTTATCAACATAACCGCTGACTGTGGTATTTGAACCAAAGACCAATCTATTGTCATTCCAATAGACATCTAAAATATTGAACGTGCTTTGACCACCAGCGCCCAATGCTACTCGTCCTGTTTTTTCACTGAGCACAAGGCAATAATACATTGTGGTATTGCCATTGGTTAATTGAGCATCTACCACAGCACCTGAAACCACTGCTTCTCCATAGACCACAGGTATACGATAATCTGGATCAGGATCTACTTGTACTCTAGTGCCTTTTTCTTCTACTTGATTGTCTTTGTTGATACTTTTGGCCACTTGATTCAACACCAATCCTGTGACTGCGGTGCGAGCCAATGCGCTGCCTATGGTGTTGCCACCTAGAAAATTAAGAGCAGAACTACCTAAACTTACAATGTCATCTATCCAACTCATTGTTTTGCTCCAAAGTTAAAATTTGCTCCAACAAGACTGGGCACACGATCAAAACTTACATCTGTAGGATAGAATTTTTTCATACTTTCAGGATTGGTCTTGCGTCCAGCAATTTTGTTTTGTAGAAAATCAATGTTGCTGGTACAGATCATGCTGATAGTGTTAGTGGCCACTCTGTTGTCTAGATCATAATCTTCTTCTAATGTATAATTGCTTACAATACCAAAGAAACGACCTGCTGGATTACCTGAAATGGCCAATTGTGTGCCTGTTACAGGATTAAATACCACACGATATATTTCTACTGGACAGCCTTTCATACGGCTGTTAATAATTTCAGCAATGCTGGTATTAGGAATACCACTGACTGTGACTGTGACTGAACCAGATGTGGGTTTTAGTTCACTGCTGCTGCCTGTAATTGACAAAAGACTTCCCAGTCCTACATAACTTTCACCATTGATTGTAACTGTGCCTTTGTAATCACTGAATCTTAATACTGTTGATGCGGGTGTAGCACTAGGACTAGTTTTATAGTAGTCTACTTCAATGCGAACAAATAGTCCTGTTTCTATACTATCATATGTGCTTAGATTAATAGGCATTAGACAACCTCAACAAAAATAAATGAACCTGACCAACTAACTTGATTTCTAGCTGATATAATCCATTCAGGAAATTGTGTACAAATCACAGTATATGATTCATTACTACCTGGTGCTACATTACCATAATACCATGGAAATTTAGCATAAGGAATAGTTAAAGTGGCAGTCTGATAGCGATCCAATGCTTCAGCAGCAATGATATTTGTGCGCAGATCTGTCCAAGGAATACCATCTGGTAATTTAACTTCAAATCTTTTTAGCGCATTGCCACGACTCACTGCTCTCACAGTGCCATCACGGCTTTGTGTGCTGGCCACTATCTTTTTTCTATTAATGCTAAATGATTCAGCACGATCCATAATCCATTGGAAACTCATTGTTTATCTCCTTGCTGGTGTTAGTTTAGCACCTTGTTGTGCCACTGCGTGAATGAAACCTGGATCACGAGCAATTAGGCTCTTGAAACTGGCAGCGTCCACAGCATTGATATAATAAGTTACTGAACCAGCCATACCTAATGCTTCATTGGGTATCACAGTTCTTCCTGCTGCGCCTGTGATAATTTCAGGACCACGTTCGCCAACTAGCACAGGTTTATTTGTAGGTATAACACCACCATTGGCAAAACCTAATAATTTAGCAAAGAAGTTGCCACCGCTTGATCCACCTGATTGAATTGTGAATAGCTGTGCCATCAATTGACGTATTTGACTGCGTAGCAATTCTTCTGCCATGCTGATCACAAAATTCTTCCACTCAAATTTACCAGTCTTGGCAAAATTAATAATAGCATCTTCCATGCCCTGTGTGGCCTTACGGAATATAGCTTCTGCTGCTTTGGCGCCATTGGTAGCTTCATCAAGATACTGTTGAAATGCTGAAGTCCAACCTGTGCTAAATTGACGACTCTTTTCATATAATTGCCCAGTGCTGGCAATTAAACTATCATTATTAGCCTTGGCAGCTTTGTAATATGCTTGTTCTTCAGTGGCAGTCATTTCTGTTAATTTTAGACTACGACGACGAGCATTTTCTTGTTCTATCTGTGCGCGAGCACTTTCTTCGCTGGCACGAGCAATATCATAGTATTTCTTTTCTATTTCAGTCATGCCAACTTTGGCAATGTCATCTTGAATCTTTCTTAATTCTCTATTGCCATCTAATTGACTTCTAATACTGAATTCACTTAAGGCCAATCTACGTTTTTCTGCTTCTTGTAAAATATAATTTTCATTAGTTAATTGTTTAACTATGTTGATTTGACTAGCATATTCTTCAGTGACTCTACGCAGTGCTTCTTGTATTAGAGGCAGTTGTGCTTGATCTTCTGCTGACTTACTTTGAGATTTTTTACGATAGTCATCAGTTAATCTATTAACTTCAGATAGATAACTATTTTCTAAATCAAACAGTGCTTGGCGAACACTACGTTGTTGTTCACTGGCTCCTATCAATTCTTGTTCTAGATTTAGACGCTTGATCAATTCGCCATTTTGTCTTTGATAATTTATAACTATTTGATCTAATTCATCTTTGGCCTGACGCATGACCTTAGGGTCTAAGAATTTAGGAGCAGGAGCACTAGCTGTGGTATCTAATTGTGATTTTAAATTGGCCATTTCCTTGCGGAAATTTTCTAATTCTGTTCTTGATCCGCTGCCTTCAGTGCCTAGATCTTTAAATCCTTCTTTAATTTTATCAAAGCCCATCCAAGCAGCTGCCGCAGCGCCAATGCTTAATAGATATTTTAAGAATCTACCCATTGGGGTTAGAGTGAAAATTACAGTACTGACAAAGGCCAATATGCCACCACCAGCAGCAGTCATTGTTTTACCAAAGTCAGCCATTCTTTCTATGGTTTCTCTAACAAACATGGTAAGACTACCAAAGCCAGTGGCTATTCTACCTAACACAGCACCAAAAGCTGCTATGATCCTACCAGCAACAGAAAATACAATTAATGTGCCAACTACCTGTACCAACATGCCAATAGGACCAATAATTTGATCAATGCTCTTGCTTAATTGATAGATTTTAAAGGCCACATATTCTATACTAAGAGCAAATGTTTGACCAACTTGAGTATTTCTTTCAAATTCATCAAAGGCCAAAGCAGTGGTTGTTTTTAGAGTGTTAAATGCGCCTGATATTGTGGGAATTGTTTTGGCAAAATCTTGTTCAATGGCATCACGTGCTTTACGCATGGCTTGAACAAAGTCTTGTGCTGTGATTTGACCTTCACTGCCCAGTTTCTTAAGAGCACCAACTGGAACGCCTAGTTGATCTGCTAGAGCTTTGGCCACAGGTGGTAAGCCTTCTAAGATTGAACGTAATTCATCACCTTGGAACACACCACTTTGTAATGCTTGACCTAACTGTAGCAATGGACCAGCAGCTTCATTGGCACTTAGACCACTGGCTGTCATAGCTTTAGCCAAACTGTCTGTGATATTTGCTGCTTCTTGTTGACTAATGCCTAGTTCTCGTGCTGAACGAGCAATTCTAAAATATAAATCACCAACAGCAGTTAAATTAGTTCTAGCACCAACAGCAATGCCTGCCAATGCTTTAAATTGTGTATTAGCCTGTTCTTGGCTATCACTTAATAACATCAGTTTATTACGCAAATTGGTAATGTCATCACTGAATCTAGTCACAGCAGCAATTGATATACCAGCAAAAGCAGTTTTAAACGCAGTAGTTAATCCACCTAAGGAATTATTAAGATTTTGAATATTGCGTATAGCTTGACTAGTGTCAACGCTAACATTATAATTTAAATCACCAGCAGCCATATCATCGCTTCCTTAAAATTTGTTTAATTCTTTGTCGCATAAATTCTTTACTAGGTTTACTCATACCATCAGGTGCTTGACGACTATAACCACGATCTAATCTACCAGCATAAGGATATTGTGCCTGTATTTTGCGATTACTGTTAGTTAATTTGGTCTTTGAACGAGCATTACCAGTACGCTTGGGAGTTACAGAAACAAAAAATTTATGTACTTCACTGGGCAAATTATTGAGATCTTGTTGTATTTTTTTTAAATTTGGTGTAATCAAATTTTGATTTAACATGATCCTAAAAGTTATACTCATTCTTGGTTCCTTGCTTTATTCAACATGGCCAACATTTGATCTGTGCTTAATTTAGGCGGCGGAGGAGGTTTACCATCCTGTTTAGCAGCAGCAAGATCTATTTGATGTTGCTGCCACTTGCTGCTAAGATCTAACACATATAGATCAAATGTTGTTGCTCTGGCCAATGCCTCACTGGGCAACATATGATATCTGTGGGCGAGGTTATCTAAACTGATGTATAACAATAATGTTTGATCTGACCAGTCTGGATCCTCGCCTACTATTTTCCCAACTTTTCTACAATCTTACCTATGGCTTTAAGTAACAAAGCAGTAGGCAACATGGCTTCATCATTGACAATTTCTTTGCCTTTTTCATCTAAAATTAATTTACGCACAATGTCAATCATCTGTGTTTGATCTTGTTGACTGGCATTGGCCAACTTCATAAAAATATCCAGTGGTTGACGATCCCATGTGTAAAATTCAATGGGTTCACCAAATTCCGTGATGATGTCTTGATCATCAATGGTCACTGTGATTAATTTGGGTTTTGCTGCTAATTGATTAAGTTTCATATCTTTGTATCTCCTTGTCTGCGAATCATAGTGTTAGCCACTGCTAACACAAAACTAAGTCTACTCTGTATCTTGTTTAGATCATCTTTGGCACAACGTAGTTCATTTGTGGCTTTGGCAACTTCTGCCAGTAGACTTTCTAGCAATTCTTGATCGTTTTTTGAATCTATTACTGACATCTATGAATCCTATACTATATTTACACTAACTAAAGAAAATAGGGGGCGAAATGCCCCCTATTCATTGACCTAACAGTATGATTAGGATGTGGCAACTAGGTATTCGCCAGTTACAGTGATTGTAATTGGTGAAACCCACACAGGTGCGTCAGCTGACACAGTAGGAGCAAGACCAGTGATATAGCCTCGTCCTTTTAGAACTCTGTCTGTGCTGGCATTTTCACGCATTTTTAATGTAAACGCAATGAAAGTCTTGTTGCGACTTAGACCTAATAGGCCTTGAGCAGCCACAGTGTCAGTTTGTACGCTACCTAAGGTAGTGCCAAAGAAAGCAGCATCATCAACAACAATGTTCATGCTAACTGAGTTAGTAGAAGTAGTTGCGATCTGCTGTTTTGCTGTGCTGTCTAATTGACTCCAAGTGAAAACGTCATTGGCAGCGTTCACAGTGATATCTTGAATCGCTGGAACAACCAATGGGCTAGCACCTAAAGCAATCGCAGTAGGAGGATCTCCTGTGATTGTTGAACTGGCTACAGTGTCAATTGATAGAACAATTTGACTAGTTGTACCAGGTGCTGGATTAATATAAGCCATGGTAATTTCTTCCTTATGTTAAAGTGGTAAATCTAAATTCAAATTCCGTGACCATTTTGTCTTCTTCATAAGTGGTAGAAACATCAACTTCTCTACGGTTTACACCTGTAATATCTGTAGAGTTTCTAGCAGTTTTGATATTAGCGACTAATGATTGGTAATTTGAAGGCATTTGTTTAGCGTCTGTGCTCATGTAGACACGTACTGTGGTAGTTTCTGCGTTAATGACAACACCATCAAGCGTTGATATCAAATTATCATGAACGGTCTGTGCTTGATCAACATAGATCGTCTTCATGTTTTTAAGATATAATGCTTGACCTGAAGCATTAAAAGGTCTCTCATCACTGAGTCTAAATGAACCCAATTGGAGGTCTTTTATATGATCATATATGGCAGTTCTCATCTCACTCTCTTTAAGTTATAGACGCCTGGTTGCTTTTCTGCGCTTGAGATTGCTCCTGAGCCATCAAAGTCATACCAGTCTCCCGCAGTGACTAATTCTTGAAAGAGATTTTCAGCTCTTTGTTTGTAATAGCCCATCTTTCTGCGTTCTGCTGAATCTTCATTGGAAAAGTCAGCAACATTGGGCAGTATATAATCTGCCAATGCCATTGAAACACAAAGTTCAGTAAAATCGTTATAACGATCTTTGATCTTACTGGGATTCAATGCGGGAATGTCAGCCACAGTGGCAATATTGCCAGTGCCACGCTTGATGTAATAATCTTGCCACCAAGCAGTCATGCGTAACTGTGTAAGTATACGCTCTGTGGCTCTTGTTAAGTGTTGCTCAACTATGTCATCAGTAAGGCCTTCATTAGCATCAAACAGTCTTTGATCTTGATCAAGAACGTCTTGATACTCAGCGAAACTGGTTACAGTTGTACCTGATTTAATGAAAGCCATTACGTATCTCCAATTAAGCTACTAGGTCAACGTTCATGAGGACGCCGTGGCCAGCTTGTAGAACAGCAGCACCAGCAACACCAGTTAGAACAACATCAGTAGCACGAGCAGCAGCTTGACGCTGTTCTTCCATAGTGATAGAACCACGCATTGCGTGACCTAGAGCACTTGGAGCAAACACAGCGCAAGTAGCAACGCCTGTACCAGCAGCATAAGGAACTAGGCTAGACTCAATTACGCGGCAACCAGCGAACTGAGCCACGAAGTAGTTAGCAAGAATGTTATCAGCATAAGCACCGCTAGCTGTGTAAGAATCAACAGCAGTTAGGCTCTTCTTGAGTTTGTTAGCTGCTAATGGGTGTAGTACGCAGACAAATGGGCCAACCAACTTGTTAGCACGTAGAGTAGCTACACGATCCATGATGTCGTCTTTGCCAAAACTAGCAAGAGCGATAGCAGTTGAACTACCGCTCAAGCTGGCAAATTCAGCAAAAACTTGTGTGTCCATTGCTTCAGCAATAGCACGACCACTTTGATCACCAACTTGTGCCATAACGTCACTGACTGCTGAGTCACGTAACATGTCATTGATTCTGTGATAAACAACGTGCTCTTTCATAGTGATAGAAGCAGAAGTTGTGTTAGTGTCCTTGGCAGTAGCAGCTGATTCGTCTGCGATTGTTTCAGCAGCAATAGAGCTCCATACTGGAACTTGAACAGTCTTACCAGCGTTGGCAGGTAAGTCAAACACTGTTACTAATTGACGAGCAACAGAGTTTTCGTAGGCAGCATATTGAGCAGCGCCTACCAGGTTAGCAAATAATTCGCTATTAATAGAACTTGTGTTAGCCATGATTAAAAATCTCCTTGATTATTGTGGCATTAAATTTTATCTGCCTTTCTTAGTGGCAGCGGCATAGATCTTTCTATGCTCTGGATTCCGCATATCTAATTTAGAGATATCAATTTTGACATTGTCCGCAACATGGCTACTCTTTGTATTAGTAGTTGCTGGTGCTGGTTGAACAAAATGCGGATTTAAATCTAAGAACTCTCGCACTAGATCTTCCACGGATAGTGGACTGCCTTTATCGCTATAGCGAACGGCTCCTTTGCTATCCACAACTTCAACTTCACCATCTGCGTTCAATCTAACATTATTATTGAGTAGGGCTTTGACTTGTTCTGGAGCCACAGCTCGCATGTTTGCTGCTGCGCTCAACAGTGGAGTGTTGACCTTGTACTCTTTAATAACTGAATCTCTGCGTTGGATTTCAGACTCCCATTTTTGCGCTTTTTCTTGAAGAATCTTTTCAAATTCTCCACGCTTTAACTGTTGCTCTTGCTGACGCTTTTCTGCTTCAGTTTTGAGCTGCTTGAGTTGTTCAATATCACCTAGCTCTGCGTAAATGCCAAGTTGTTTTTCATACTTCTTAGCAATACTGGCCTTTAGGCCTGCCATGTGACGGTCAAATTCTTCTTGCGTGTAAGTTTTAGCTGCGCTTGCCAGATTTTCAAGGTTATCACCTGCGGTATCTGTTACCTCTGTGGCCAATGATTGATCGCTCATCGTGGGCGTGCCTCCTATTGAGTGTTAATAACGTATTTATAGTGTGCGTGAAAAAACACAGTGAAATTGATCAGTTTTCACTGTGCGTCTTCGTCGCTCCCAGCTTTTAAGTGTTGTCGTAACATATTTAATTCTGCTCTGCGCTGTTGTATTATAACTGGCACAGGTGTAGCATATTCTCCATAACTAGGATATGAAAATAACCATTCATATTCTTTGTCATCATAGTCCAATGCTGAGCAGATTGATTCTATCACAGCAGGTTCTGCGTTGATCAAGTACATTCTAGCACGATATTCCATGAGAGGCAGTTTGCGCCCCTCATAGCGAACAACGTCAATTTTGCCTTTGATCCAGGCTACCAAACTCCAAGGGCACTGTGTTTGAATGCTCTTGAAATATGTGAGCCAATCAACGCTTTGGTGGCTTCTTGCCTCTTCCACGACCTCTACCCATAACAGTCTCCTTTTTATAACCACTGGCATAGGCTGCTTGGCCTTGACGTGCTGCCTGCGCACGAGTGGGATATACTTTACCCTGTGTGCCCCACTGATATCCTCCAGGAACTTTACGTACTGGCATAATTAATCCTCGTGAACATAGCCCAGTGCGGCATATTGTTCATGTTCTTGTTCTGTTCTAGCAATATATTCTTTGCCAGTGTCAAGATCTTTCATGATGTGTGGTTCAAATGGTGCTTCAGCAGGCAATCCCTCACTTGCGCCCACCATGTCTTGAGCAAAGATGATGTCTTCTTCTTCACCTAACCATTCTACAATTCTACCATCAATGATGTTCATTACTCTAGGATCTGTGGCTGCTGATTTGGCCTGTGCTAGTTGAGCAATTTCTGATCCAGTGTCACGAATATTAAATGATCCTGGATAGTCTATACTGCCATCCCAGGTATAGCCCATGTATTCAGAAAATAATTTCCATAATTGTTCTTCAGCAAGTTCTAATTCATCTGCTGATTCACTGAGACGTGCGTTGAGCAATTGGAATTCTGTTTCCATAGCAACACCACTCATTGTACGGCTTTCTGTAGCACGAACAGCACCAGTGTTGGCCATTTTGTCTATGGCATCTGTTGATTGGCGAACTGCTGATAAAATATTGTTGATATCGCTTGATCCAAAGTTTAACACATAGGGTTTTAATCCAGGATCTGAATTTTCTTCTACACGTATCACAGCACCAGAGCCTGTGCCTACCTGAGTTTGACCAGCAACTACTAGGCTGGGATGTGTATTCATTTGTACACTTTGAAAGATTTCACTGTAACTGTTATAGATATATTTTTGATGATCAGCAATGTCAGCAATGGCACTTACACCAATGCCTCTCACAGTTGATCTACGATTGTAAACACAGATTGCGGGTATCTTGCTTAGACCATTTGGTTCAACGATCTTTTCTGAAATTGTTTGATCTTTTAGATTGACCACTGTGGTTGTAATAGTTTCTGGAGTCCACTCTTTGACTGTGCGTACATCACCATTGACATCTTCTAGATATTTGAAGTAGACTAATTCAAAGCGTCCTGACGGTGAACGCTTCCACAACCAGTCTAACACAACTAGGGGAGTTAATAGATTAACATAAGGACGCACACCTTGAGCCTGTTCATCAGCACGAGTTAAAGCACCTACGTTGGGTTTGGCAACTACAATCCAAGCATGACCAAACACATTGGTCCAGGTTGACACATCTTTCATAAATGCGTTGAGACTGCGTCCTTCCATGTCTGCGTCATTGAGAAAATCTTCTACTTCAGGTAGATATTCTAATGATTCTAGTTCTCTGTCAGGTTCTTCACGAAATAGAAATGAATTATATACTGATATTACACTTTGACAGTGATTTTCTAATGGTGTAGCTTTCAGTCTATTTTGATATTCAACTTCAGTTTCTAGTTGATATCTGGTCAAATGTCCTGCTGAACGATATTCATCACCACCTAGATAACTTTCTAGGTAATAGCGCCAAATTGGATATTGTGCGTCATAGATAGTATTGCCGCTAATTGTGGCAGCAATTTCTGATTGTATAGTTTCAATTACGTTCATATTTTTTATGTCCTTGCTAATGCGTGACCAAATCGCTGTGGCACAGTCAACGCAGGATCTATATCACGACGTATTGGGAATAGATAATCTACTGCGTATGATAAGGCATCAAACATATGATCCCATTGCCCTTTATCTGGTGTTTGTGTGCCTTCTTTATAGCAGAATTTTTCTAGTGATTCAATAGTGTATTTACACTTGGGCGAAATAAACAACTGTCTAATGCCTACAGAATTACAGAATCTTGAATTTGTAGCATTGATTCTGTCTTTAACAGGTGTATGTGCCCTAGGTGCTTTTACTATAAATCCTGCGTTTTGTAATATGGTGTGGTCAGTAAGGCCGCCACCTGACGTTTTTCTTTGACTGCCTGCTGGGTCTGGATAACAGAATATTTTTGAAGCGGAATACCTAGCCTTAAGTTCTTCTGCCAGTTCGTGAGTATTACTGGAATACATTTGGATTTCATCAATGGCATATAATAAATCTCCATCTCGCAGCATGATCACAGCGCAGATAGGACTTACGTTAAAGTCACAGCCTACTAACAGTGTGCGTGTGTCTAAGGCCTGTGGTGCTGCGCAGACATTTAATTCACGGTTAAAAGCCCAGGCTATGCGACCCTGATAACTTTCAAATGTGGCTTCATATTCTTGACGAAATGTGCGATGATCTAGATCTCTACGTGCTGCTTCAATTTCTTCAGGTTTGACATTGCCACCTTGTATTGTAGTATATTGAAAACTACGCCATTCAGGTGTGTTTAGACCCGTTTGATATAGTTCATAACTCCAATTGCTAGTGCCTTTGGGTGTACCAATGAAAAGAGCACGCCCTTGACGATCAGACAGAGTAGGGCGTAGAGTTTCATACCAAGCATCAGGGTCAATATCAGCAAACTCATCGCAACAAATAAAATCAAGGCCCACACCGCGTAGACTATCATAGTTGTCACTGCCTTTAAGAGCAATAACACTGCCATTAACAAGCTGTATAGTGAGTTCTGTTTCATTTGTTTTGACCACCCAATTTAGATCTAATAATTTATTCTTTAATTTTTTCCATACAATCTGGCGGGCCATTTTGTAAGTAGGAGCAATGTACCATACTTCTTTGCCAGGTTCTCTGGCATGATAACACAGTTCTCTAATAGCAAGATGTGTTTTGCCAAAACGTCGCCCAGCTATGACCACACGAAAACGTGCGGGATCTTCTGTGATAGTTTTCTGTGCTAGACTCAGTGGCATCAGTCGTCAGACCAAGGTAGTGGTTTCTTGTCTTCAGAATTTGTAGGTGCGTCACTCATGCCTAAAATATTCTTAGCAAGAAATATCAGCACAGCAGCTGAGCCACCATGTGCTGCTTTTAACATTGATCTGCGTAGGCTGATCTTAAGTTCTTCTCTGCCCTTTATGAGATAATCCGCAAAGTTATATCTCAGTGTGTCTTCTTTGACGCCAAAGAAGTTGGCAATGTCTCTATCAGTACAGCCCAGTTTGGCCAATTCAGCAACTTGATCTGGGGGTACTACTGTACGGTCTCTGCCCACAGGTAAGCCTATAATAGTGCCTTCTGTGAGTTCTTTAGGCTTGGGGCCAGTCTTTGCTGCTTCTGATTCTGTGGAGGTGGCAATGTCTTGTGGTTGTTCCATAATATTATTTATGGAATACCACAAAAAACCTCAGCGAGATTGGCAGTTTTTTAGTTATTCAAACAGTGATTGCCATGAACTTAGACCTTTAACTGGTCTTGGCTTTAGGGGTTCTTGACACTTGACCCACAGTTCTCTCAATACCATTGACATTTCCCATGTGGTTGATTTGGTCAATTTGGTATCTAGACAACGATCATGATCATGTTCATATTTTAACAGAGTTTGTACTGTGTGTACAAAGGCTCTGCGCTGTGAAGTAGTGAATAGGTCAGGATAACGCTCTAACAGTTCTCCCACTGCTTCTAATACCATGCGCCAATCTTCATTGTCCCAACGATGTAGATATTCTCCCCAAATTAGTTTATTGTCTCTGGGTATGTGACCCAAACGCCGTTTAATATCTAATTGTGCTAGGGCAAATTGCCCCCATAATTCTACGCCTTGTTCTAGTCTTGTCATGTTTGTCACCTTTGTTGTATTATTTACTAAAAACTCTCTTTTGTCAAGACTTTAGGTAAAAAAAACCCCCGCAAATTGCTTCACGGGGGTTCAGAGTGGATTTAGAGAATATCAATGCCAGTTACTGGCATAATTATTTATCCTTGTTTAATTGTTCAATGGCCTGTTTGTGTGTTCTAATCACTGAGACCAATTCATTGTGCTGTATGACAAGATCACGCATGGTGGCAGCCAATTGATTTTGTATCTGTGCCAATTCACGCTGCTGGTGATCTATCTTGGCCAGAGCCTTACCGTGATCTATCAACAGTTGATAGGGATCCCAAGTTGATTGCCACCAATCACTCATTATTGGCCAGCCTTGCCTTGGTACGATAGCGTTTGCCTATGTTCTTTTTGGCATGTATCACTAGATGATCTTTTCTAGTCATAAATTTACAATTGGTCATTGACCAAGGCAGTGTTTCATCATGTCTGGTCAAGATCACACAGTGTGAACTGCGACCACGTCTGGCCCATAGATCAGGTTGCCAAAGATCATACCATTGATTCAATGTGAGTTCATAGGCTTCACCTCTCCACGTGGCCTGTGCTTTGTGTCGCATATAGGCAATGTGTTGTTCGTGACGTAGTACATCTGGACCACTGACCCAGACCTGTGGACGAGGTCCTGTACAACCATACTTGGTTGGTCTAACTTGAGCGGGTTTGTAATAAGTTCCTTCTGGCATAATTATTCTCCTCAATGTATTTATTAGAATATAAAAAAAGCCCCCATATTTCAGGGGGCTAGACACCTATCTTAGAGAATCACTTTAAAGGCACAAGGAATAACAAGACCACTCCTCCTTTCTTTAAAGTACTAGTATTATAGCATGTTTACGCTAACAATCAAGTTATTTGGCAATCCAGCCCTGGCGTTGACCTTGACTGTTATAAATGTAAGTTCTACCTGAGGCAGAGCCACAATATCTAGGTTGATTAGTTCTATAAGGTTCTACCCATACTACTAACTTGTCACCTTCTATGCGAGTTTGTAGTCCCGCAGTGGTGTGATTGATCACAGTGGTATCAACACAGGGATCTTTAATCGTTGAGCAGGCTGTCAATGTCAAAGTGGTCAGCGTTATTATCAGTGTCTTCATCAGTGAGTTCAGGTGTAACATCTAGTAAAGTATAGTTAGGGTTGGCTAATAAGAGATCTTTTACACTACGTAGAGCCACAAAGTCCTGCCAGGTAATTTCAGGATCAACTGGTAGATCTAGAGTGAATTCTCTGTATTGGTCAAGATTGTGTAGTGTTAGTTGATATTTCATAGTGTAATTATATAGAAGTTAGGTTGAGTAGTCTGTGGTTTTATCGCAACATTTAACCATTATGTGTACTTGATCAACCAATAGGTAATTGATCTGGGGGGGCCTGTGATAGAAATGGCTGTGTCTATGGTTTGATCATCAATATTCCATGCGCCCAAATGGAAATGGAATTCGCAGCCTAGATCTTGTGCTGCTTGCCAAGCTGGTTCTCCAATGAGATGACAAAGCATTTCTGGGTCATTGCGACTAAATGTATCCAATAGATCTCTAGGCAATGGTTTGCGAAAAATTATATGAGTCATGGCACAGCACGCCAACAAACATCTGAGAATTCTTGTAGACTCATGCTGTTTCTGCCATTGAAACTCCAATAGTAAAATTGATCTCCTAACTGATTCAATGTAGCAGGATATATTAAATCATTAACTACAAAGTAGGCTATCTGTGGCTGACACTGCTGATGTATTTCTAAAAGATTAATATCACGTATGGGATTCTTAACATGATCTTTGGCATAAAATCTAGTGAATCTAATTTTGCTCTTGCTTAGTAATCTAACCAACATGGTCAATGCTGCGTCATAGGCTCTTGCTTCTACTGGCGTCTTAGGTTCTTCATTGCTCCAACTGCCATTTAAGGTTTTGCCTAATTGTCGTTGACCAGTAGAATACAATACATCATATTCAATGCTAGGGCGATCATTATTATACCAAACTCTACAACGACAGTTGCTGATTTTTTTAACATGTTTTTCAGGTTCAGGAGGCAGCACGTTTTCTTCTTTAAGTCGTTGCCAATTATGATCATAGATCTGTTCATTGACAGGTCTAGCATAATAGTCAGGTTTGTCTGCTTGTCTTTCTTGCTCTAATAAGTTTAACCATTCTTCGCTGTCATAGTATTCTTCAGGAATATTAACATCATCCCAATCATATTCAACATTGGGATTATTCATTTCCAACTGCTCCTTCTAGGCAACACCTTAACTTTTTCCAAATTTGATTCGCTGTCATATCTGTAGGGATATTGAGCATTATCTACTGGCATTAAAGTAATTTCTCTATATTTGCCATCAATCCAAAGATGAGCAACAGGAACACTTTGACGTTGTTCTAACACACATGCTAGCCCAAGTTCAATGCTGTTGCGAAATATATTTCCTTTAACAAACTTATCTCTAACTCGTCCTTTGCCAATCCATTTATCTCTACTGTTAATCATGATAAATTTCGCATAGGCTTCTTGGTATTCCCATTCATTGTGATATTGTTCAGGAATGTTGCTAAAAAATTCTCTTCCTCTGCTGCTGTGTGTAAGACTGAATACCATTTTATTAAATTCGCCTGCTGGTGTAGTTGTCAAACGAAAATCCACATTCAAAGTTCTGCGAATTGTTTTGGGTGATTTGAGACTGGCACTTAGATAACAGATTTCAGGTGGCAAAATCACGGCACCAGGGTTCACTTGAGAAACAAGTTTCTCTTCTATCTCTTGGCCAAGAGATAACGAAGTGCCAATTGGCAACTGCTTTGCGTCAATGACAGGGTCATTTGCGAAAGCATTACTGATGTCATAGTTTTTAGTTTTATAGTTTTTAGTATCTATAGTGTCTATAGTGTCTAGTGTCTTGATATTATATTCGCGGCCTGCTGATTTTTTTTCAGCAGAAATACGAGCCAATATCTCTTTTGAGTTTAATTTATTCATGTATTCTCCTTAAAATGATATGCTGTCACGCACTATTATTTAGCAAAATACCATAAAAGTCAAGACAAATAGGCAAAAAAATACCCCCCAATTGCTGGGGGGTATCCAACCCATAGGATAGGTTGTTGGACTGGTAGAAGAGAGGAGAAATATAAGTGACAGCCTACATTTCAAAGGAACCCCACATGACTAAGGGACCCAGTCCAAAGATACTATGGCAGAAGTATCTGTAGAGCACGAATGGCAAACGCGATCTACACAATTATTTATTACGTTTTTGTAAAATCTGTTGAAAATAGTGATTAACTATGCTATTTGAAATACTAAATTGTTTAGTGGTAGGATTTCTAGTTAATTGACAACCATTACAGGTTTCTCGCCAATGTTTTACAGGATCTGTGTATAATTTACGATAAATTACGCGATCTTCACAGATCTTGCCGCAATCTTCACACATTTTGGCCTGTGGTTTAAGACGTTTAATTTTTACACTTTGAGTGGGATTTGAATTTTTAGTAATGGCTACTTCTTGACCTAAACGCCAAACAGTTTCTGGTTCATTAGGTTCGCGATGTTGACTAGTGATAGGCGCTCTTACTTGTTCAAGTTCTGCGTGTTCTTGTAAAAATTTGATAAACTTTTCGTGCTCCATCACTTACTTATGGAGCATGAGTTTATTGAGGTAAGAATTTGATGATAATGGCTAGAGCAGCAGCCATGCCCAAAACATACCAGCGCCAATTTTCTAATAGTTTAAGTCTGTTATCTTGATCTTTATGAACAGCTTTTTCTTCTTCTCGTAATGCTTTGACTTCATCTAGGATAAGTTCACGTGTTTTGTGAATACAGGCATGAACTGCTTTTATATCCTCTCTAACTTCGTCTAATTTGTTGTTAATTGCTTCTACTTTTGTTTCCAATACAGCAACACGGCTGTTCATAGTTTCTCTTGGCATACATGATCCTTATGCTAATTTAGTAATTTTTAATATCATTCTACTACCAGTTTTTAGGCCAGACCCTGCTCCACTATGTCTAAATTCATAGGTATTGCTAGTAGTAATTGTATGAGCATAACAATAATGAGGCCAAATCCATGAATCAGTTGATGCTGTAGTTGAAGGCATCTGTTGTGTTTGTAAATTGGCTGCTCCAGTGGTATTATAAAGAGCAGTACCACTGGCATTATCACCGTGAGTAGCACTACCAAACAATTCTATCAAATATGTGCCTGCTGAGGTTATAGTGAATTGACCTGCCGCTGTTGAAGTACCCAATGTTAACCAACTACCTGGATCACGATGTTCTGTAGACCAATTTAATCTTTGTTCATTGCTAGCATAACTGTAATAGGCAGTAGCATAGGCCACTGCTATTTCAGCAGCACCTCCACTTGATGTAGTCCAAGCAGCAGTTCCAGCACTTGACAATGCCAGCACCTGTCCTGTAGTACCAGTGGCAGAAGGGAATGTAGTTCCGCCAATGACAGCACTACCTGTAATAGTGGGCGCGGCACTTAATACAGCATTACCAGTACCAGTAATAGTTTCAAAAGATCTTGCCACTACCCAACTGGTAGCTGCGTTTGATCCTGTGTTAACACAAAACACTTCCATTGTGCCACCAGTTGGTATAGTTGTAACTAACACACTGGTAGAAGTATTAATTGTGGCAGTTTGTCCACTATTGTTGATAAATTTAAAGCCCTGCCCAAATGCCATAGTAGCAGTGGATGGTAATGTTACTGTGGCAGCTGAACCACCATAGATATGCTGTAGATAATTGCTGGTACTAGTTAATGAAAATGAACCACCGTTAGTAGCAGTATAGGTAAACACAGCACTTTGTGGATTAGTCCAACTGGCTTGATTAGAGCCGTTTGTGGTTAAGACAAAGTTGTTAGTACCTGCTGTGTTGGGCCAATTCACACCATCAAGTGTTACATAACCAGTACCATTTGGTGTAATTGAGATATTCTGGTTGGCACCATTGGCTATGGTAATAGTACCACTGTTAGTTGATTGATTAGTTGATAATACCAGATTTTGTGTGGTAACTGTGGTGATATTTTGTGCGTCACTGCCAGTTGAATGTCCTAACAACAAGGAATTAGGGGCCATAGTGGCAAATCTTGTAGCATTGGTAAAATTATCAGTTGATCTTTCAAAAGCAATTTGATGAGCATTACTGGTACTATAAACACCACCTACACGAGTGAAAAAGCTTTGTGTACTAGCTGAATCTCTCATACTAAATGCCACAGCAGCCATATGATCATTCATATTAGCCAAAGTGTTTGCGGTAAAGTTACGTTGAACACCTAGAGCATTACTTTGTGTACCTGTGCTTGCTGATCTACGCACAAGACTTATTCCAGTACCTGCGTTATTAACCACAATAACACCAGTGCCATTGGCATCAAGCAACATGTTACCGTTAGTACCATCTTGTATGGTAATTGATCCAGAATTAGTACCTGAATTAGTGTTTAAAATTAAATCACCCGCGCCATTGGTAGTTATAGTAGCATTGGCACCACTGTCACCCACTCTAACAGTGTCAGCAGTAAGATATACGTCACCTGTGCCATTAGGAGCAATTTCAATATTACTATTGGCTGTAGAACCTATGTCAATTTTACCACCACTACCTGAACCTACAGCATCAGCATAACCCCATAGGGTTAAACTACCACTATTGGTAAAACCATGTATTATGGCATTTCCGCCTGTTTTTCCTAAGGACACACGATCAGTGGCTAATTGTATGCTATTAATAGCACTAATGCCACCATCACCTTCAGTGGTAACAATTTTACTTGCGTTGGTAGTTGTAGTAGATATTTCATAGCTAGTACCAAAACTTTTTAATAGACTACCACCACTATCACCAAAATTCACAGTGTCAGCATTTAAGAAAACATCACCTGTACCGTTAGGTGTTAATTGAATAGCACCATTAGTGTCTGTGCTGATAATTGTATTACCATTGATGTTGATATTATCAATTTGTAATTCTGGTGCTGAAGTTTTCTTGTTTAAGTTCCATGAATCATCTGCTGACGCATAGGTAATTGTGGCAGCAGTGGTAGGACCTTCAAGAGTAATACCACCACCATTGGCAGCAGCCGCATTGGCAGCACCTTTGGCAATGGTAATATTAATATCATCAACGTCTAATGTGGTTGAATTGATAGTTGTAGTTGTGCCATCAACTTGTAAATCACCTGAGATAACAACCTTGCCTGTGCCATTAGGCGCAATGGTAATGTTACCATTTGATGTAGATACAATAGAATTACCATTTACATCAAGATTGCCGCCCAGTTGTGGAGTAGTGTCATGACTGATGTCTAGTGTTACGTTTTGCCACAGTGATCCTGTGTAGCGTAGATAATGATTAGCAGCCAATGCCAGTGTGTGATTGACATCTACACCATGTAATTCATCAATTTCATAGCCGTTTTGAACGTTAACTAATATTCGTCCACTTACAGCATTTACACTGGTTACAACACCAATATAAACAAGATGATTTCCACCATAGGGTTTAGTAGTAGTTAATGAACCAGCAGTTGAACCAAGATATAGGATATCACCGCTGGTATAAGTGCTGGTATCAACATTCTTAATTAAGCCCTGTGTTACTATTTCACCAGTTGCTCCTGCGGCAATCGTTTCATTGGCCAAACCATAGGTAGTTGCTGAAGCCGTATCACCTACATTATTTGCTAGTTTTACTGAAGGATTAGCACCATTGGCACCAAATAGATAAACTGGCTGTCCTTTGTTTATGGTTACTGAATCTGCGTTATAGACTAGACTATGAATAGTTTTAATCACACTCCAACTTGTTTGTCCAGCACCATCAGTGATTAACACTTGATCCGCAATGCCTTGATCCTGAGGCCACGCACTGCCATCTAAAACAACACTGCCAGTACCATTGGGTGTAATTGAGATATTTCCATTTGACGCTGAAACAATTGAGTTGCCATTGACATCTAGATTACCACCCAACTGTGGAGTAGTATCTTGAACTATATCTGTTAATCCACCACCGCCTTCACTGATGTTTACATAAACACCATTGGCTTTTTTAAAGTGTAGTGTACCATCTGTTAGATTAAGACCAATTTGGCCTTCTACAGTATCACCTGATTGCCAAGTGTATCCTGTGGTTGTTGTTCGTTTATGTCTTATGGCCATAGAGTTTCCTCATCAAATGTATTAGGCTGGGGGCATTTCACCCCCTGTGTTTTTTTACTTATTAGAATGTACCGTCATCAACGTGCTGACTGAATTCAAGAGCAGTAGCACCTGCGTTAACTTTAACATAGTAACCACCTGCGCCACTGTAAGAAGTTGGTACATCACTGAGTCCAGTAAAAGCAGTAACACCTGCTGGATTTGTTGCCCAACTTAGTACACCTGAACCATTGGTTGTTAATACCTGATTCACAGTACCATCAGCATTGGGCCATAACATGCCATCAAGACTGATTTTACCAGTACCATTTGGTGTAATTGCTATGTTCTGATTAGCGCCATCAGTGATAGTAATAGTACCAGAATCTACACCTAAATTAGTACTTAAAGTTAAATCTTGTGTGCTTAAAGTTGTTAATGATTGAGCAGTTGATGAACCTGTGGCACCTAATACCGCAGCATTGGCAGCAAGAGTAAAAATTCTTGTGCTATTGGTAAAACTGTTATTGCTAAGATCAAATACTATGCTATGATCATTATCAGTAGCATATTCACCACCAACACGAGCAAACACTGCCTGCGCTGCGACACTGTCTCTAACACTGAAAGCCATAGTAGCAGTATGTCCATCCATGTTACTTAATGTGTTAGCAGTAAAATTACGTTGAACTATTACAGCATTGCTTACAGTGCCTGTGCTTGCTGAACGACGAGCCACAGTAAAACTAGTACCATCTTTGTTTAATACAATAGTACCAGTACCGTTAGGAGCAACCACAATGTTACCATTGCTTACAGAAACAATTTCTTGACCATTAACGTCAAGAGCACCACCAAGTTGTGGAGTTGTATCTTCTACAATATTTTCTAATTCATTACCTGTTGCTTGTATACCTGTAAAATCAATTTGACCATTGGTAATACTGATAGCAGTACCAGCTGAAAAATGAGCACGAACATCTGTAGCACTAGGACCTGTATAGGTAATAACGCCAGTAGAATTATCATAACTTAGTGAGCCATCACCACCTGAATCAGTTACTGAAATACTTTGACGAGCACGACTATCTAAATAATATTTGTTTACACTACCTTCAGTTAAAGCATCTGTAGTACCAGGACTTGCTGAAATTTCAACGTAAACTGTACTAGCCCAACGATAAGTCTTATTGGTATCTTGTGCTACATAGATAATGCCTGCTGTACCAGTGACGGGAAAACTGGCCAAATCATTGTATTCAAGCACATCATCTACATAACTGGGTAGATATGTGCTGGCCACTTTACCACCTGAATCAAGTGGGCAATAACCATTGACAGCACCTTTGTTGGCTGTTGATTCAGCATTACTAACATCTGCTACTGCTAGGGTGATAGCACCTGTTCGTCCAGCCACTGAAGTAACTGTGTTGACTTGAGCACCAGCCTCAATGCCATTTAATTTGTCAACATATTGTTTACCAGCAATAGCACGAACTGTACCACCAATTTCTCCATAGTAGAGTGTACCTCCATTGGTAGCACCTTCTACATAGGCCAACTGGCCAGATTCAAGCAAGGCTGGGGCTGTATTTCCTGAACTACGTTTAATCCTTATAGCCATCTTGGCCTCCTTTTAAAAAAACCCGTCATCATTAATAGGTTCCCAAGCACTATTACGTGCGGTATATAACGCACCTGTCATAGGCCTGTACCAATGCTGACCAGTTGATTGGACTGCGGGTTGACTGTCATTCACTATGGTAGGATCTTGCTTGTCAACCCAAGAAAGAACGCCAGATCCGTTGGTTTTTAATACTTGTCCTGCTGTACCATCTGTTTGTGGATAACTTAATCCATCTAAGACCACACTACCAGTACCATTAGGTGTAATTGATATGTTGCCATTAGCACCGTTAGTAATAGTAATTGTACCACTATTAGTTGCTTGATTAGTTGATAATACAAGATTTTGTGCGGTAACAGTGGAGATATTTTGTTCTTCAGTACCAGTTGAATGTCCTAACAATAAGGCACCTTCAGCAAGGGTAGCGAATCTTTTTGAATTAGTAAAATTATCAGTTGATAATTCAAAAGCAAGTTGGTGAGCATTATTGGTACGGTAAACTCCACCCACACGAGTGAAAAAACTCTGTGTACCAGCTGAATCTCTCATACTAAATGCCACAGCAGCCATATGATCATTCATATTGCTTAGTGTATTAGCAGTAAAATTGCGTTGAACACCTAGAGCATTACTTTGTGTGCCTGTGCTTGCTGATCTACGACTTATGTTTATATTAGTACCTGAATTGTTAATAACAATAACACCATTGCCATTAACATCAAGCAACATATTACCATTAACACCTTGATTAAGTATAATACTACCTGAATTAACACCATCATTAGTAACTATTTCTAAATTGCGGTTACTGTAACTGCTAATTCTTGCTGTGGCATTGCCAACTCCAAACAAAGTAGTGTTGCTTTTGTTATAAATTTTTCCTGTTGGACCTGAAGTTATATCTATTGATCCATTTACACCTAATAATACATTGGCACTTCCAGCAGCATTATTAGGGTCTGCTTGTATTAACAAGCCATTGGCGCCATTAGCAGAAATAATTCCCAGGTCAGTGCCTGGACCAACCAAAACCATACCAAGACCATTGAATACATCAGTATGTTTTAAAATTATGTCGCCTGAACCATTAGGAGCAAGTGTAATATTTCCATTGCTTACAGAAACAATTTCTTTGCCATTGACATCTAGATTACCACCAAGTTGTGGTGTTAAATCTTGTACAATATCTGTAACACCTGTGCCAGCAATAGTAATTGTGTTAGCATCTGTTCTTGTTAATGTTATATTTGAACCTGCGGCCAATTTAACATCATCAGTAGTAGCATCTGTGCCAGTTAATCTTAAATTGACACCGCCTGTAGCAGTTTCTGCTGAAATACCATATTTGGTATCTGTAGAAGTAAAAGTAATTGTGTTAGCATCAGTGCGTGTAATTGTAACATTTGAACCATCAGCAAATTTTACATTATCTATTGTGGCATCGCTGCCAGTAAGTCTTAAATTAGCTCCGCCTGTAGCAGTTTCTGCTGAAATACCATAGGTAGTATTAACATCAGTAATATTGACCCAACCAGCATCATAGTCTGTGCTAGAACTTTTTCTTAAAAATTGTCCTACAGTACCACCAGTTGGTAATCCATTATCTGCTATTCCGCCTGCTTCAATGAGAATGCCATTGTAATTGATTTCAATAGGATAATTGGTATTACTAACTGTAAGTTGATTTACCACTGGTGGTGTTACGACTATATCGTTTACCACTTCTTCTACAGTTACATTAATACCTTGTCCATTGGCTGTGTCTATAGCAATACCATTTTGAACTTCTTCTATGGTGATATTATAAGACATTTTACGCTCCTACAGTAAGAGCAGTATATCCCCCAGACAATGTGGGATCACCCACCACAACATCAGGTTCCCAGCAATTTACTAAAGCCCAACGATGACTGTTAATCTGGGCGGGCGTAGAAGCATCTGTCCATGTAAGACTAAACACAGTTATAGGCACATTTTTTCTAGCATCTGGAATAATAGGACCAGTATACATGTTAGCAGGCAAATTCACTTTAACTGTGCCTGCGGCTGCGCTGATTATACTTGGAACTAATCCGCCTGTGACTTCTACCTTGGCAAATGATCCAACTACTGTGCTGTTGGCAAAATTTGGTTTATTGGTATTGCGATTAAATGCTATTTCGTCTATGACAATAGTTTGATAATCTGCTGCGAAAATCCATCCATTGATATCTAGTGGAGCACCAGCATCATCTTTAAATGTATAAATTAATGTTTTTTGATTTGAAGGGAAAATGTTCTCAACTTGAACACTATCTGGCCCTCCAATATATTGTTGGAAGTTTAAGATACCTGGCATTGTGCGCTCCTAAGGGATACTGAATATCGCTAAGGCCATATTCAGTGCTGCTAATATATTTAGTGGGTCTTGGGAAAAACCCAGGATAAACCCACTAAAAACTTAATCTAAGGTTATGGTTAAATTACCAGCACCTATGCTGAAAGTATCACCATTTTGAATAGTTTTACTCACAGTAACAGCTCCCCAATAGAGCAAATTGCCAGAAGTCTGAGCATCATATAGGCCAATGTGTGTAATTGTACCCCAAGTACCAGTGGCAGTAGGAAAAGTACAGGTAGCTGAGTTACTGATTGCGCCACTGGCAGCTGCTGTACCAAAAGTTATGGCTGTACGCTGATAGGCATTGCCTGCCACTTCAGTACCTGCGTTGGAATCAGTTGGGCTGGCTGTGAAAAGACCCACATAGATAGTGCTAGGTGCTGTATAAGCGCCTGACGCACCTCTCAATGTATGATCTAAAACTTTGTTTTCTAAATAATTGCTAAAAGCAGTCATCTTTATATCTCCTTAATGTTTTACTTATTGATTTACCATTTGGCTAATGGACAACTAGAACTGTAAATTCTAGTTTTAATTTTCATTAGACATCCACATTGACGACAAATTGACACCACAGGTATCAATTGATCACAATCTCTACAGATGTTTAATCTCTGTTGACTGTTTTGTTCTTTGTCAACATACCATGCTGATTCATCTTGAATATTGATCTGTTGAGGTTCAATATTCACTTGTTCTTGATCGCAGCAAGATTCCGTTTGATTCATATTAGTATCCATATACTGTTGTAGTTGTACCTGTGATTAAACCTAATGGTGCCACAGTGTTAAAACTGGTTATAATTTGCGCAGGTTGTCCACCTAAGCTTGCTGAACTGGCCACAGCTTCTGTGGTCAATACAGTGATTGTGCTGGGATTACCTTTGGTCACACTCACTGTTTTAGGCACATTCACAGTGGCTTCACCTGCTTGCGCTTTGGGCAACATCATGCTTTTTGCCACAGTCATGCCTTTTAATTGATTGTCTGTGCCATCATAAGTACCACACCAAACTATAGGTACACTGACATACAAACAAGTTTTATCTGCTACTGGAGGTGAATCATTATCATTGATAGTAATACTAGCAGTTTTATCTAATTGACCGCAAGGATCTGCTTGTGCTGAATTAAATGTAATTGTAATACTTTGTGCGCCAGTATATACAGCATCATCTGTGGTGTTTATGACCAATGTGGCTACATTACTGTTTACAGTTACAGTACCAGTTAATGGTGTAGTAACTCTACCTGTACCACCACCTGTGATTATATATGGCACTGTGGTACCATTACTTACACCTGTAGTAGTTAATGTTACTGTAGAACTTGAACCTTCTGTAATAGTAGTTGGACTAGCATCAGTGGTATAGGTAAAAGTCAATCTATTGTTGATAACCACATTTTTACTAGTACCATTACAGGTAAACACTAATGTTTCTGACTCTGCTAGGGCATCATCAACAATGGGTATTGACAGTGTTTGACCAATTCTACACGTTCCAGTTAAAGGAAATGTAATATCTGCTGCTTGTACACCTGTAATGGTGTAGGGCAAGTCAACTTGATTAATATTAGGAAATAGGCAGGTATCACAAGGAGTACCAATAATTAATGACAGTGTGCTACCTTCACAAATTGAACTAGGACCTGTAATAGTTACTGGAATATCTATTTTTTTCAGTAATTCACCTTTGATTGAATTACCAAAAACATCTTCAACACGTTGTCCAGCAGTGGTATTGCTTAGAGCCTGTGTAACAGCACCTGTGATGGCGTTTTTAGTAAACACTGAGTTTAATAAACCAGTGACCATATTGGCACCAAGCAATTTTAACAGAGTGCTGCCAAAATTTATATCTTCTTTGGTAGTGATAGCATCGTTACAATTTTTATCTATGATATTATTGATAGGTGTTCTATCTTCTCTCACAATGCCTGCGGTATTGTACACAGCATCATCATATTCAAATGCTGTGATACTAATGACCAGTGTGTTGTCTTCATTGTCTTCTTCAGTGATAGTGAGAATACGAAACTTTTTAGCTGTAAATCCCAGCATGGTGCTGGTTACATCTATAATATCTCCAGCTTTGAGACCTAGACTGGTAAAATCAGTGCGAAATTGAATGATCTTGTCAATGCGACTTTGTTTTAATTCTCTTATGGCCAATGCTTCAATTTGTACAGGCTCATTGACACAGTCCAATGAAAAATTCAATATATTATCTTGTTCATTGGGAAATCTATCGCCTGAAGGTATACTGTATACAATGGTATCTTTTTGATCTAATAGATCTTTATGTGGAAAATCTACTTGAACAGCATTGTATAATTCATTGAGATCACTGCCGCTTACTGAAATACTGCCTATGATATTGGTATCATTGAAACTTTTAACACTGGCTCCAGCACGATTGATAATCACTGCCCATTTACCAGTATTGATATCAAATGAAGCCCAGCAACCACTGGCTGTGGCCAAGGTGTCTATATTTTCAGTGACAGGCCTACTGGTATCAATTGGTCCTGAAATGCGCCAACTAGAACTTAATATGGTACTCATTGCTTATCCTCTGAATTTTATAATAACTACGCCACTGCCACCAGCAGCTGGTGGTCTTGGAGTTGGCACGCCAGCAACTGATTCATATTGACCACCACCGCCTCCACCGCCTGTGTTAGCTGTGCCAGGTACACTGTTAGGTGTTACAAGATAATTTATATAACTCCAACCAGTGCCGCCACCGCCTAGTCCACCAGCGTAACCTACTGCGCCACCGCCACCTCCATAATATTGATTATTTCCATAACTGCCAGTCCATTGATAACCATTACCACCAGTTTGATAACCTAAATTTGGATACACAGGTCTAGCACTATTGGCACCTGCTCCTCCTCCTCCAATGCCAAAAACATAAACCCAGTTATCTTGAATAGAATCAAAATTACCAATTACGCTGGCACCTGCCTGTGTGCCATTTGATCCACTTGGCGTAACATATCCAGGCGAACTACCACCTGATACGTCAATAGTATCATATCTATAAGTTACAGGAGGTCCAGAAATTAAACTGGTACGAGTATAAACAGCACGGGCACCTTGACCGCCAGTGCTTTGTGCGTAAATTGTTCCTGATTCTTTGGCAAAAGTAGTTTGTCCACCTGTGCTACCACTAACATCTATAGTAGCTGGCGGATTATTAGGATCAAATGCGTAATCACTGCCCTGTGTACCGCCAGCGCCTATGGTTATTGAATAATTGACATATTCAAAAGCAAAATTACTTAACAATCTAACCTGGCCGCCACCTCCGCCGCCAGTGTAACTACCACCGCCACCGCCACCAACTACTAGTATATCTGCTGTGGTATAATATACTTGATTAACAGTGGGTCTATAATCATTTGTACTAGTAGTAATAGTCACAGTAGATGTATCTGCGCTAGCGGCAAAACCTGTTATGGGAATAGTTGTGGTAAATTCTAATGTACCATTGCGACTTTGAGCCCATGTAATAGTTCCAGAACTGCTGATATTTTTAGTAGGATAAAAGTAAACACCATAGCTAGAACTGGGAATTAATTGTGAATTAATTTGACTGGCTGTGCCAGTTATGGTCAATGATCCTGTAGGCACTGTGCCATTGCCTAAAGTAAAATATCCTAATGAACTGCTAATTGTAATGCTAAGTGAATCAGCAGGATTGGGAGTGCTAACAACAGGCGTGTTAGTACCAAATATATTATTACCTTGATTGGCTGTATAAGTTCTACTAGTTAATCCTGTTACACTGACTGTAGGACTACAGGTTACATTAGCAGTGGCTCCTATATTCACAGCAGTATTAGCAGTAAATCTAATAGTGCTGGTCATAGACCCAGTGGCTGATAGATAATCTACATTGACATTGATATCTGATGTAAAGGCAGCCGTAGCACTTAAACTGCTGGCAGCATCAACTATGACTCTTATATCACAAAGTAATGAAGCACTGCCAGTTAATGAACTCACAGCAGGTGAATTAACACCAATAATTGCTGTAGTTGTGGCCTGTGCTTGTAATTCAGCTATGTAATAAAATCTATCATCATAGGCTATCCAAGACTTAGTAACATCTTGACTTAGTGCGCTATCATAATAAATTACACTGACTTCTAAATACCATAATGGAAAAGTATTAAAATTACTAGGTAATTGCCAAGTAAAGTTCTTTACTTGATCCCAATCGCTCACACTGTGAATACCTGATATTGTATATACATTGCCCACTTGTGTTAATGAAGCACCACTGGGCAATGTTGGAGTGAATAAAATTGCGCTGCCAGTTAATGGCGTTGTAGAACCAGGTACTATAGTAACACGATATCTCACATTGGCAGTTTGATAATTTATAATTTCAACAATTTCAATGCCTGGACCAATTGATTGAAATGTTTGACCACCATAAGGATCTACTAGAGCAGTAAATGTTTGATCCTGAGCAATTAATGGATATTCACGATTAAATTTAACACCACTGGGTCTATTGTCTAAGACATCTAATGTTTCACTGCCAAATGTGTTTAATTCTTGTAGACTGTTCATG
>Ga0129333_10000729_pt1 | contig 28390 bp, 33 predicted proteins | sample CPB6_08_DNA_FD_94474 | JGI IMG/M metagenome (GOLD analysis project Ga0129333, IMG submission 94474) | Freshwater to marine salinity gradient microbial communities from Chesapeake Bay, USA - CPBay_Sum_0.6_0.8_DNA | ecosystem: Environmental > Aquatic > Marine > Coastal | place: USA: Chesapeake... | reverse complement strand
GGTCGTTTCACGGTTTACCGTGATACCCGTACAGAAGCCCAATATCAAGTAGGTCAACGCGCTACTGCTCTTGAGTACGCCCTCCTTGGTTACAAGGGTACTGAATACTATGACACCGGTATCGTATACTGCCCATACATTCCAGTATTGGTACAACGCACCGTTGGTCCTAACGACTTCGCCCCACGTGTAGGCTTAATGACCCGTTACGGCGTCATTGACCACATTTTCGGCGCAGCTCTTTATTACCACCTCATCATCGTTTCCGGACTCGGTACCGCTTTCGTTCCTGGTACTGCAGCCACCATGCTCTAATAAAGCTGGTAACGGTAAAACGTTTAACAAGAACCCGCCCAGAAATGGGCGGGTTTCTTATTGGTTATAGTAAGTATATAATATGCCTGTAAATCCGCCTGTAACAGTTAACTACCCGGACTTTTCGTCTAGACTTGCTAATGCTATTATATTTCCGGATACTACGGCATACCCTCCAATTTCTACTGTACAGGTAGAAACTAGATTTAACAGCGATACTTTAACTACAGTACCTTCAGTTTCTACCACTTACGTTTATCGTAAAACCGCTTTATTAGTATCTGATATAAGCACTGCAGAATCTAATAGTAGTCCTTTTGGAGATAATGCATCCTTAGATGCATTTGGTAGATTAAGAGTTTCTGCACCGGCCACTCTATTTGACGGTAAGCAACAATATAGTAAAATGCCATGGTTATACGACGAAGTAACATATGGTTCTGCTTCAAGTATACACGTACCAGGAGATAGTTGTGTACTAATGTCTACTGCAGCTTCTGGGGATTATGTTGTCAGACAAACAACCGCTAGATTTAATTATCAACCTGGTAAAAGTCAAGTAGCAGTTTTTACTGGCACCTTTTCAAAAGAAACAAATATAATTAAAAGAGTTGGCCAATTTCAAAGTCTTTCAGCGGCCCCTTATACCCCTACTGACGGTATTTTTCTAGAAGTAACAGGCACTGATGTAACGTTAAATATATTAAAAAGCACCGGTGTTACTAATACAGAAGTAGTGTCTCAATCTGCTTGGAATGTAGACCCTCTAGACGGAACAGGGCCTTCTGGTTTGTCTTTAGATTGGACCAAAGCTCAAATATTCCACATGGATTATGAATGGCTGGGGGTAGGGCGAGTTAGGTGTGGTTTTTATGTAGCAGGTAAACTTTACATAGCCCATCAATTTACTCATTTTAATAGTGTTGTAGCCCCATACATTACCTCCCCCAATCAACCTATAAGATATGAGATCAGACAAGTCGGTCCTGGAAGCGGGTCAATGCGTCATATATGCAGCGCTTCTATTTCTGAAGGAGTATCAGATACTGTTGGTACCAATATTACTGCAGATCTAAGCGGTGCAATTTTAAGTGTCGATACTTCTTATAGACCAATTATAGCAGTAAGAATAGCACCGGGCGCCGCAAATTTAGCATTAAGATTAAGCGATGTTCAAATGTTTAATACTGGTACGAGAAATATACAGTATAGAGTATGGCTTAATCCTACTGTTACAGGTGGTAATTTAAATTGGTTGCCTGCAGGAGAAACTGGTTTAGAAAAAGTCGAATTTGCTTATGGTAACGCAACTTTAAGTTTGAGTGGGGGGTACACTCTATACTCAAGCTTTTTAGCTAGCGGTCAAGGGGTAGCAGTGTCTCAATCTTCTAATATATTTTTAGCAGATCTAGGTAGATTAGGAATAAAAATTAATGGCACCCCGGATATAATGGTAATAGCGGCGCGCGCTTTAACATCAACAACCGATTTATGGGCTAGCGTTAATATGCTCTTACAGGGCTAATTACCAATTTTTGCAGCTAAAATATTTTGCAGTGCCTGGTTTTGCGCTTGAGCATTTATGACGCGCTCTAAAAGATTTGCGGCGCTTAGGGTTTGATTTTTTAATACGCAAATTAGGATCCCCGTAATGCACTCTTTTTAATTTGCCGCCGACCCGGGTACAGCGCATATATTTTTTATCGCTACGAGATGATGCCTGTTGTCCGGTTACTTTAGTGCAGCGCGCGCCTTTCTTTTCTTGTACTTCTACAGGAAAAGTGTCTACAAATTCTTTTAATAACTCAGTTACCTTGGAATCAAATTGCTTAAACATATATATTATTTATTGTTTTAAGTAAATATAATAGATGAGTAAAAAGAAACGTTTGCTTAAACAGAAACAAACTCACAACAATAACGAAAATGCCAAAGACAAAAGCCCAATAGTCCATCAGGCACAAAAATTAGAAAGACCGGTACAAATACGACAAAGACCGGATTTAACAAACAAACAAAAAGATTTTCTTAAATTAGCATTAGACAATAATACTAAGATAATGTTTCTATCTGGCCCGTCAGGTAGTAGTAAGAGTTTTCTTGCAACACTAGCAGTATTAGAGTTAATGAATCTTAAAAAAGTAAGTGATTTGCTTTATATACGTTCTATAGTAGAAAGTAGTGATAATAAAATGGGATATCTTCCGGGTAGTGCTGAAGAAAAGTTATCTCCCTATCTCGAGCCGTTAATGGAAAAATTGGATGAACTTTTATTTGCTGCAGACGTTAACACATTATTAAAAGAAAAAAGAGTTGACGGTAAACCTACTGGGTTCCTTAGAGGATTGAGCTGGAACGCAAAAGGCATTATTATGGATGAAGCTCAAAATAGTACCTTTAGAGAGCTTACAACCTTACTCACCCGCGTGGGGCATTTTAGTAAACTATTTGTTTGCGGAGATCCAATGCAATCAGACATTAACGGTAAATCTGGTTTTGAAAAAATGTGTAATGTTTTTAACGATAATGAAAGCAAAGAAAAGGGCATTCACGTATTTTACTTAACAGAAGAAGATATAGTAAGAAGCGAAATTGTTAAATATATAGTAAAAAAATTAGAACTTTATAATAAAAAGGGATAACTCTTTTAACTCCGTCGAATTCACTGGCGAATAAAATACAACTTTTTTTATAGAAAAAAGGTCAAACTCATTTACAATACGTAAATAATATTCCCATGATTTTTGACGAACAAATTTCGCGTAAACCTAATCATTATCCTTGGACTGAAGACTTTATTGAGTCAATGCATAATGGCTTTTGGACTGATAAAGAATTCAGCTTTAAGTCTGATGTGCAGCAGTTCAAAGTTAATCTTACTGAACAAGAACGCGAAATTATTATTCGTACTCTATCTGCTATTGGTCAAATCGAAGTAGCGGTAAAAACGTTTTGGGCAAAGCTTGGAGAAAATCTGCCACACCCTGCATTGCAAGATTTAGGATATGTTATGGCTAACACAGAAGTTATTCATAATAATGCCTACGAAAGACTTATTACCGTTCTCGGCCTCGAAGATGTATTTGAAGAGAATCTTAAGCTCGAGTGGATACAAGGCCGAGTAAAATACCTCAAAAAGTATACCCATCGCTACTATAAGGGTAAGGAAAAGCAGTATCTATACGCTCTTATTCTTTTTACTTTATTTGTAGAAAATGTATCATTAATGAGTCAGTTCTACGTTATTAATTGGTTTGCTCGTAACAAAAACGTACTTAAAGATACCGATCAACAAGTCAAATATACGCGCAACGAAGAAAACATTCATGCTCTAGTCGGTATGAAAATTATTAACACTATTAGAGAAGAATATCCCGAGCTCTTTGATAAAGAACTGGAAGAAAGAGTGCTCCACGAAGCAGTAGAAGCATACGAAAGTGAAGCTAAAATTATTGATTGGATGGTTAATGGGGTTAAGGAAGACGGGCTTTCAGCAGCGCACCTTAAAGAATTTATTAAAGATCGTATTAATGAATCTCTCAGAGGTATTAATTTTCCTCCAGCTTTTGAACCTAATAACGAACTACTTAAGCATACAGCTTGGTTCAACGAAGAATTACTCGGTAATAATATGACAGATTTTTTTCACTCTCGTCCTGTAGAGTATTCAAAAAAATCGCAAAGTTTTTCAGAAGACGATTTATTTTAATTAACCCCCGGGTAAGTACATTTTACGCTTTATGACAAACAAGGGTATTTATTGGCTGAATACTGACTCTAGAAAATTTCTCGCACGAGGATATCTTCTAGAAAACGAAACAGCAGAACAACGTATAAGAGATATTGCTGAAGCTGCCCAAGGGTATCTCAAGCTTAAAGGCTTTGCTGATAAGTTTGAAGATTATATGCATAAAGGGTTTTACTCTCTTGCATCTCCTATTTGGGCTAATTTCGGCCGCGAACGTGGTTTGCCTATATCTTGTTTCGGGTCTTATGTTGATGATGATATGGATGCAATCTTGTATAAGATTTCTGAAGTGGGTACTATGTCTAAAGCAGGTGGTGGTACATCTGGTTTTTTTGGAGCTATTCGACCACGCGGAGCTAAAATTAGCTCTGGCGGAGAGTCAACCGGGGTGCATCATCAGCTTACTGTGTTTGAGTCCTTGACTGACTATATATCGCAAGGAAACGTGCGTCGTGGATCATTTGCAGCATATCTGCCTATCGATCATAAGGACATTGAAGAGTTTCTTAATATTCGTAAAGAAGGCGATACTATCCAGAATCTCTCTATTGGGGTTTGTATTTCAGATGAATGGTTCAAGTCAATGATTGACGGAGATAAAGAAAAGCGTAGGATTTAGGGCTTAGTTATTAAGAAACGCTTTGAGTCTGGGTATCCTTATATCTTTTTTACAGATAATGCTAACAAACAAGCCCCTGAAGTATATAAAGATAAAAAGCTAAAGATTCATCATAGTAACCTCTGCACCGAGATTATGCTTTCTAACGGTCCAGATGAGTCATTTGTTTGCGATCTCTCTTCTCTTAATTTTGAAAAGTGGAATGAGTGGAGAGATACTGATGCAGTTGAAACTCTTGTATATTTTCTCGATTCAGTAATGACTGAGTTTATCAACAAGACTGAAAAGATGAAGTTTATGGCTCACCCAAGAAACTTCGCTATTAATCAAAGAGCTCTTGGTATTGGTTCTCTTGGTTGGCATACATTTCTTCAATCTGAAATGGTTGCGTTTGAATCAATAGAAGCAAAATTTCTTAACACCAAAATTTGGAGATTTGTACGGGAAAGAGCTGACAAAGCTTCTGAAGAACTAGCTAAGCACTACGGAGAACCACCACTACTTAAGGGTTACGGTCGTCGTAATGTAACCACTCTTGCGGTAGCGCCAACGACTTCAAGTTCTTTTATTCTTGGCCAGGCATCTCCATCGGTAGAGCCGCTCAACTCCAACTATTTCGTTAAAGATCTAGCTAAGGGCAAATTTACATACAAGAACCCTTATCTTGAAGCTCTCCTTGAAAAGAAAGGTAAGAACTCTGATAATACCTGGAAGTCTATACTTGTTAAAGGTGGCTCGGTTCAGCATCTTGACTTTTTGACCCAAGAAGAAAAAGACGTATTTAAGACATTTGGAGAAATCAGTCAAAAAGAAATTGTTATACAAGCAGCTGCCCGACAAAAGTTTATTGATCAAGGCCAATCATTAAATTTAATGATTCCGCCTAATACTAAGCCTAAGGACGTCAATGATTTACTAATTTTTGCTTGGGAAAACGGAATAAAGAGCTTATACTATCAACGCTCAGCAAATCCAGCGCAAGAACTAGCTCGTTCTATATTATCTTGCGCTAGTTGCGAATCATAAATAATTTTGCGTGCAAACGCATTACTATGAAACTAACTAACTACAATAATAGTAACACATACAGAAATCCAACATCCCTTATTGAATCCTTTTTCAATAGGGATCCATTCGATCATCCTTTCTTTTGGGGTGACGTGAGCCGAACAGGGGACACTGTTAGGTTTAAAGAGGGGGACGAACTCACTGTAGAGGTGGATCTTCCCGGTGTATCCAAAGATAAAACAACGGTCTCAGTAGAGGGCCGAGTAGTATCTATTGAAGGTGCTCGTAAGGTCATCCATAAGGGTGGATCGCAAGAGGAAACCTTTAGCCGCAGTTTTACTGTTGGTAATAGTTACAACTTGGATAAAGCTAAGGCTGAACAGAAAGATGGTGTTCTTACTTTGGTATTTCCTAAGAACAAAGTGGAAAACGGCGGCAAGAAAGTTATTGATATTAACTAACTGTATTGCAAGTTGATACACAAGGGAGAGAGAAATCTCTCCCTTTTTTATTGTAAGTATTTATGTGAAAAAACTAAGCGCGCTTTTATTGCCAATTTTGTTCACAGGATGTACGTTAATACCCGGACTTAAAATGCCTGAGTCATGGAAGAGTTTAGGCGGTGGTAGTGCTACAGCAGGAGCAGTAGCAGCAGCTGATAAAGATAGAAAAGGTGTAGCGCAATTGAGCGAAGCAGATAAAAAGGTAGAAGAAGCCCGTAAAAAAATAGAACAAGAATATGAAGAGTTTCGTAAAGGGTTAGCTGATGCGTATAAAAAGAGAGAAGAAATAGATAACGCTAATTTTAAAAAAATTAGCGAGACCAATTTCGGTATATTATACGCAACTGAAGCTAAAAAAGATACTGATATAGATTTTGCTATTGCGCATTTTAGAGCTAAAGAAAATATGTTTCGTCTTGACCCTTTACCTATTACGATGCAAGATCAAATAAAGCAAGAGGTAGATGCAGATCGTAAAAGAACTTCTGCTGAATTGCTTAAAAAATATGAAAAGCTTTTTGAAGATTCTAAAGCTGCAGCTGATGCTTACCAAAAAGCTACAGATTTAATTAAACAAAAAGAAGATGAAAAAGCTAAAATGAGAGCTGATAATAAAGCCGCTCTCGACAAACTTAATGCAGAAAAAGCTGCTGAAATAGAGCGAGTAAAAAAAGAAGCTGAAGATAAACTAGCTTTAGCTAAAGAAGCTCAAAAACAAGAATATCTTGGTTATATGATTAAAGCTTTAGTTGGCGTGGGTATATTATTTCTTATAGCAGCAGGGTTAATGAAAAGTATTAACATGGGTATAGTTGCTATATCTTCATTTGCACTTGCCTATACTATTGCCACCGCCCCTACCTGGGTTATAGGTACAGTGGTGGGGGTGACTGTACTATGTATGGTAATAGTAACGGTTTACTCTAAGCTGAAAGAGAAGGAGAAGAAGCAGAAATCTCAAGAACCTCCAGCGAATCAGTAGCTTTATTTTTAGCCTTACCTGTAAGTTGCGCAATAATCTCTTCTCGGGTAGCAATTAATACATTAGTATTGTTTTGCGGTAAATTTAAATAGCCGTCATTTTTGAGTTTTTGTATTTCTTTTTTACCTTCTATTTCAAGCTTTTTTACATCTTTTGCAGCATCTGCTTTTTTATTCTGCAAATGTATTTTGTTAATAGTTTCTATCGCACCAGCACCTGCAGCTATTAAGCTTGCTAAGCTAGCCATTTGTTCAGGATCGCCAGTAGCTACAGTTACTTTTTGTAACTCTTGTACGCTTTTAATACTTAACTCTGCTAATTTAGCGGAATTTTTTAAAACAAAATCTTGTAACTCTGCATCGGTTTTTGGCACTTCTACTTTGATTTCTTCTTGAACTGGTTTATCATATGTACGCGTAACAACTGCTGTAGCAACTGCCATACCCGGGGGAGTGTCTAAACCTTTAATAAAGTCATCTATCTGGTCAATAACGTTCTGGTTATCAGAAGGTTTATTATCCGGAAGCGGAGGATTCATTAAGAATACTTATTGGCAAGCATTGATTTATCAATGGCATACTCTATCATACTCTATATGTTTCCAGTAACTATTAAATTCGTTAAGACACATGATGCAGCTGTTTTGCCTAAGTATAATTATAGTGATCCATATACCGGGGACTCAGGTCTTGATGTAACTGCTGTAGAAGATGTCATTATTCCAGCTAAAGGTTGGGTTACAGTGCCAGTAGGCCTTAAGTTAGGTTATGTAACTCCAGGATATTGGTTTAGAGTTGAAGGCCGTTCAGGTATGGGGTTTAAGAGGCATGTATTCCCTCATTTTGGTATTATTGATAACCCTTACCGGGGGGATATGGGGGTAAAGCTTTATAATTTTAGCGATGTCAATGTTTATATTTTTAAAGGAGATAAAGTAGCTCAGTTAATTGTATATCCTCTTATTCAAGCAAATGTTGAATGGACCGATCAAGTAGTAGAGACTGTTCGTGGCGAAAAGGGGTTCGGTTCTTCTGACAAAAAATAATGTCTATCAACGAACAGCTTAAAAATATTTGGGTAGAAAAATATCGGCCGGTTAAACTGGCTGATATGGTTTTGTCTGAAAGCCTTCGAGCATTTGTAGAAGAATGTCGCTCTAAAGGCGAAATACCTAATATGCTTTTTGTAGGCAATGCAGGTACTGGAAAAACTACTCTTGCCAAAGTAATTGTTAATGAAATACTAGATGCTCAATACTTGTACATTAACGCTAGCGAAAAGAATGGTATCGACGAAGTCCGTACCTCTATCTTATCGTTCGCGCAGACTAAGAGTATTGACGGAAAGATTAAGATTATCTTTCTGGACGAGTTTGATAACTTTACTGATGCAGGGCAAAGAGCTTTGCGTAACGTTATGGAAGAATATGCCGGTAATACTCGTTTTATTCTCACTGGTAATTATCTACATCGTATTATTCAGCCCATTCAATCTCGTTGCCAGGTTTTCACTGATTTTACTCCTCCTATTAGTGAATATGGCAAGCGAGTAGCCTATATACTTCGCCAAGAAAGCGTACAGGTACGTCCCGAACAAATTGACCGATTAAAAGAGGTCATACGCTACCATTATCCTGATTTGCGTAGAATTATTAACTATATTCAGAGAAGCGTTATAGGCGGGGAACTTAATATAGGTAGTACAATTAACAACGAAGGCTTTGCTCAAGAGATCTTAGAAAAAATTGTCAACAAAGAAGACTTAATGTCTCTACGTAAGATTGTTATTGAAAGCGAGCAAACGTTCGGTAACGATTACCCTAAACTACTTAAGGACTTGTTTAACGCTATATACAAGAGTTCTTTACCTGAAGATAAAAAGAGACTTGCATTGCTGCAAGTCTCGGATAGTCTTTATAAAAGCGCTTTAGTTATGGATCAAGAAATTAACTTCTTTAGCTGTCTTATTACATTGAGCCAGCTTTGTTAGCTTTATTTCTATGGCTTAGGTCTTTAATACGTTGTAGTAGTTCTGGACTTACATTCTTTACATAGTCTCCAACTAATGTTGCAAACTTAGTATTTTTTTGGGTTGGCTCCATCTTGTCTAAAGTTTTACCCAATCTATGGAACGCTTGTAAAATTTGCTCATCGCTCATTTTTTCCATTTCCTGTGGTTCAGGTAGACTGTAGGAAAATTCAATTTCAGATTGAGTAGCTTCTGGGCCTTTAGGCTCTGGTGGATAAGGCAAGTCCATTTGCTCTTCATCTTCAGATTGTATATGAGGATTGCCCGCTAATTGATCTCCTTCGTCCGACATACTTGGGTTAACTTGACCCATTGCACCTACGTCTTCAGTTAACATTTTTGCATAAATGTTTTCAATTGCGTAAGCTTCATTTACTTCTTTAGCTTTTTCTAGTCCTTTTACTTTCGAAGGCTTGTCATCATTATATTTGTTTGAATGAGGAAGAACAGTGTTACTAGTGGCTAATTTATAATCGCCCTTTTTAACATGGGTTTGTTTTTCTGCTAATTTGGTTTGATCATCAGTTTCTTCACTCTTGTATTCTTTGTCCTTACTAACTTCAGTCGGTCCAGTCACTCTATCTCTAGTATCTTTTTGGTTGTCTGGTACTGGTGGTAAATTAATACCTGTGTTTACTTCTTCTAAACATTCAACTGGCAAGGTGACAAGATTGCGCCAAAAACTTGGAGCTACTTCTTCGTAAACATCTGCATGACAAGCCGGATGAATAGGTCCGCCTAAAGCACCGTAGCCAGAATGCTTATTGTGTAAACGACCAATGCGAATATTATTACCAGATTTTGCTATATCTTTTACCCGCTGCTTTACATTTTCAGCTAAAGATTTAAAACATTCCATCGACTCATAACCACTCTTAAGTTTAACTACATCCCCTGCTAAAAATCCTGAACCTTCGCGGAAACGATCATAAAGTGATTCAAATAAAGGGTTAAACTTACTATTTTTCATATAATGATATTACTTACTCTTTCCCTAAGTATTTTACAATGGCTTCCCTTAACTTTACAGGCTTACAAAAGGTACAGCTAACTCCAGATAGGTATACGTATTCAGATTTGCAGCTTGATTTTACCAATCCAATTGCTAAAGATTTAGCATCAGATTATGACGAAGCAGCTGTAAAAAATTCCATATTTTCTTTGTTTAATACAGTACCTGGTCAGAATTTATTAAATCCAAGATACGGATTAAACTTAGTTCAGTATTTATTTGAACCGGTAAGTGAGTCTAATGCTCAATATATAGGTAACACTATAGTCGATAATTTAAGCATATTTGAACCGCGTATAAAAGTAACAGGTCTAGATGTAGTAATAAACGAAGACGAGCAAACCTACACTATTACATTAAGTATAGAAATACCTGCTTTGAATAATAAAAGAATTAAAATACCTGGTACTATTACAAAAACTGGTTACACATTTTCATAATAATGTCTACACTTACTACAGATGCATCAGCCCTTAACGTACAATACAACGAATACGTTGCATTTGACGCTACTAATATTAGAGACTTTATTCGTAACCGTTTAACTCAAAGCGGGCTTTTTACTGATCAGTATCTTGAAGGGTCAAATCTTACCGCAATAACTAATATTGTTGCATATTCGTTTCATACTTTAATGTTTTATTTAAACAAGACTTCTACAGAGTCTATGTTTAGCGAAGCTCAAATATACGAAAATATTAACCGTATAGTTAAACTTGTAAATTACTCCCCTGTAGGTATGCAGACCTCAACAATTACATTTACTTGCTCTGCTACCCAGGACCTAACTACCGGTTCGTATACAATACCGCGTTATACCTTTTTAAGAGTAAATAACACTCCTTATACTTTTAATACTGATGTATCTTTTACCAAAAGTATTACTGGTACTCAGTTTGTCGAGGCTGTAGGCAATCAAGCATTACTATATCAAGGTAAATGGGTGGAATACCCACTATATAGCTCTTTAGGGGTAAACAATGAAACAGTATTTGTGTCTCCTGGCAGCGGTATACTAGTAGACCATTTTAATATAGACGTATATGTAAACGATATTAATACTGGTAAATGGAGTCAGTGGACTCGTACAGATTCTTTATATTTAGAAAACGCTACTGATACTAAATACGAAGTTCGCTATAATGAAAATCGTAACTATGAGCTTAAATTTGGAGATAACATAAACGGTAAAAAATTAAACACCGGAGATGTTGTTGCTGTTTATTATCTTGAGTCAGCTGGTACAGGGGGTCAAATAGCAGCTAATGCCATAGGCAATTTACCTGCTGTTTTATACTCTACCGCTCAATGGAATGTTATTAAACAAAACGTCTTTAGTACCGATTTGACTTATTTAGACGATACTAATGTCAACGCTTTATTCTTTGATAACGCTAACCCATCAACTCTATTCACTGAAGCTGAAGGTGCTGACAGCATTAGAGCTAATGCCCCGGCAGCATTTAAATCTCAATATAGATTAATTACTGGTAGTGATTTTGAAAACTTTATAAAGACTACCTTTAATAATATTATACAGGATGTAAAAGTTTATAGTAATACAGATTACGTAAACGACCATCTTCGTTATTTTTATGATATAGGTCTTACCGATCCTAATCAAGATAGTAGAGTGCTATACAATCAAATAGCGTTTTCAACGTCCTGTAATTTTAATAATGTATACGTATACGCGCTGCCTAAAGCAACTAATATAGCCTCAAACGATTATACAAAATATCTTACTCCAACTCAAAAAGCGCTTATTACTAAAACTTGCGACAATAAAAAAGTTTTAACATCTGATGTTATAGTTACAGATCCAGTTTATAAAGCCGTAACAGTTGGTTATGGTTCTAACACAGATAAAAACTTAAACGATATTATTTCTCAAACTCGTTTGGTAGTAGAACTTGAGCGTAATGCTAAGGTTTCTACATATTCAGTACAAAACAGAGTTAAGGGTATAGTTCAAGAGTTTTTTAACCCTGCCACTATAACGTTAGGGTATAATATAGATTTACTAACACTTACTTCTCAAATAGAAAGTATTAACGGGGTTCGTGCTGTGTATACTGAGCGTTTAGATACAGGAGATAAAGTATTAGGCATTAGCTTAACAATCTGGAACCCTTCTTATCCGTCTAACGACATTTACATAACTACTAAAAATTATAAGCTAAAGAACTTCCAAGCTTTATATTTTAACGATATTAATGAATTTGCAGATCGTATATTAGTAACAACTGATGTTTCTCAAGATACTTCTGTGGTAAACATTTAACCTAAATATTTATATGCCTGACGCAAATGTAAAAATTTCAGAATTATCAACAGTAACAAGTACTGCCGCCCAAGGCACAAATGTACTGCCTATAGTTAACTCTAGTCAAACTAAAGCAATTTCTTTTAATGAATTTAGAACCTGGCTAGCCACTAACGGAGGCGGTGGTCCTCAAGGCACGGCTGGCTCTCAAGGCACTACTGGCGCACCAGGCGGCGGAACAGCAGGCGCGTACTACGAAAAACGCTATCAAAGAACTAATGCTGTTCCATCTGCCCCTGCAGCAACACCTTACCCGCCAGCTGGTTGGTCTACTACCATACCATCTGGTAATCAGGTATTATGGTCGACTTCAGCATTAATTAATGCAGCAGGCTCCGCATTAGAAACTGGAACTTGGTCTACCCCAGTAAGAGAAAGTAGCGGCAACGTAGTATTTTATCAAGCTTCAGAACCTTCTGCAGCATATATACTCGAAGGAGATTCTTGGTATGATATTGACGACAATAATAAGCTCTATCGTTATGTAGGCACGTTTGGCTCCGGTGGCAGTTGGCAAGCAGCTTTTACCCCTTTCCCGGGTATAGATGCAAGTGGTAATGTAACCGGTTTAGTAAAGGCGACAGGCACTAGTGCAACTTTTGCTATTATAGCAGACAAATTTCAAATTATAGACCCTGCAGATCCAGGCGGTGGCAATGCTATTGTACCCTTCGAAGTAGTCGGGGGTCAGGTATATATGCAGGGCGCGCATATTATAAATCTTGACGCTGGGGTTATAACTGGCGGAGAGATCACAGCTGCAATTACTTTACAAACTCCATTACTTAAAGCGGGGGTATTAACTACAGGATCTTCTTTATGTAATATAAACAATACCGGCAATACTATGCCGGTAATTGCATATGGTAGATATGAAGGTAATAATCCTTATACGATTACATCTGGGCCAGATAATGACGATGGCACCCCAGATTGGCTAAGCGGAGACTGTACGTTTATAGGCTGGAGTTCGGGTTCAGCGGGTTATGAGGCTAAACGTTTTGGTAAAACAACTATGATATTCTCGTATACCTTAGAAGCGTACGCTTCTGATTTGGTGAACGGTATAAATCTTAATGTAGTATATCAAGTAAATAGTGGTACAGTAGAGCAGGCTCAATTTCCGCAAGCCGACACGGTCGACGGGGATTTAAGATTATCTCAATCGGGCACAGTAATGCTCACTGGTCTGACTGGCTCTGACACCGTAAAATTTGGTATACGCGGCGCATCAACAACATCAAGCGGCTCAATAACGTACGCACAATTAACCGTGCTCGCATATAATCTGTAATGCATGAGTGTAAATTACATCGCAACAGAAGCTCTTGACCGGTTAAGAACAGAAGATAATAATTTTCTGGTCACAGAAGATTCTGGTTCGGGCACTACCACTACTACCACTACTACTACAACGCCTGCTCCAGTACTGTGTTTACCTATAGGTACATATATATCTGGTATTAATTTTAAAGTGTACAGCACTACAACCGGGGTAGCTAGTGGTTATGTGCATGCAACCCCTATAGTATGTAATGTAATTTTACCTACCGGCCCTTCAGTCAACCCTGTAGATGTATTAAATAATTTTTCCTTAATAGTTTCATTTGGTAATGGTGTTGTTACAGAAATTACTCAAGTAACTGATAGTACTCTAACTACTGAGCCGGTAACATACGATTGGCCAGGCGCGTATGAAGTAAAGCTGTCTGTAGTGCCTAAAAATGGCTGCCCGGTAGGTACGTTTACTAAGGTTTTTAGCGCTTTTAATTATCTAACAGATAGTATCAGTTGGGATAATAGTAACTGGTCTGAATTGACTAGCGCTGCTTTAGTCTCTGGAGCTCTATATCACGGTTATCAATCATGTGTTCCGGGGCCTCTTGAAACCCCGCGCGCGTTAACAATTTTATATTCTACTACTAATAGAGTAAGTAGTGATGTTGCGTTTGGACTTTATTCAGAAAATTCTTTATCCCAACCTTGGGAATTAGCTACAAACAATAACAAGTACGCGCAATTAAGACCGCGCTGGAGATTTACTGATTTAAATAATAATATAGTCAATTCTCTTTCTGATGCTGATCCGACTGCAGTATATATTAATGAGTTTGGTACTCGAGTAGATCCGGAAAGCGGTACCTTAGTAGGCTATACCGGAACTATAGATTTTTATTATATTGACGATATACCTTCATTAAGCTATAGTTTTAATACCGGGTATAGCGTACAAATACCACGTTTATGGGTATCATACAACACTTTTGTAGTACCTAACTTTCAAGACAATAATGACGGGTTTGCACCTTCCTATTCAAACAGTAAGGTACAATTATCAGCCGATTTTTATGTAAAGTGTTTATCAGCTGATCACTTTAACATAACTCTAAACGGTGGTAGTATACCTTTACCGGGTATATTGTGGCCGGACACTAATAACAATTTTATTGTAACTATTAACAGTGGAGTACTTTCTTCAACCGAATTTACTAATAAAAACTTACTCAATCACCCGTTAATTGGCGGAGTTAATCCTAGTGTAAGCGCGACAGTGGCTCCTGTTATAGCAGCTACAGTTGATGAGCCAGTGTTTAGCGTACAGCGTTACGATAGTTTAAATAGAGATACCGGTGGGTTTTATAAAAACGCTTTCTCTACTTTAACTCTTTCTTCTGCTGGTTTATCAGCAGGTACATTAACAGGGACTCTATTATTAAGCGCGGTAAACTATTACACCCTGATTGAGCCTCCTCCGTACGCTGGCAATTACACGGCTGGTACAAGAATATCTCAGGCTAATACTTACGGGGCTGTTTCAGGAGTAAACTTAAGCGGATACCAGCCTCTTAATATTACTGATTTTAACAAAAAATATTTTGTACGTAAAATTAATGAAAATTTTAATTACGGAGAGCAATTATACAAATACGCCTTGCAGCCGTTTATAGCTGCAAACGGTAATTTGTTTGAATTTCTTTCAGCGGCGGCTGGAGACAACGTACACCCGAACGAGAATTTTGGCACAGTAGTATATGAAAAAATTGCTAATTTTGTAGCAAATAATAACGATATATACACTGCTAACGTTGATCAGTTATACTCTTTATCTAATTTAATCAATACAGAATTTGATGATTTTAATTTAAATCCACCGCCAGTACTAAAAAGAGAGTTTGACTTATTTAGCGCTCCGCATGAACGTCTGTGGGGTAATAGAGAAAAATATAATACTAATTTTAACGTTCTTACTGAGCATACCAATTTAGGTATCGAGCTAACTGCTTATAATATTAACACTGCTATAGTAAGTGCTGGTCAAAAAATAGTGTTAAACGATATTAATTACTCTAACTTTTACGAATTACTTGAAGTGCCTATAGTTACTTCTTATGCTAGCGTAACGGCGCGTGGATTGAGCGCGTATTTTTCTCCTACAGCCACTTACCCGCTATCTTCTTATCCGCTAAGTTCTTTCTTTGGTTGGGGCGTAAAGACCCCTGTAAAAGAGTATTACCGTTTTTATTATTACAATTCTGAATTTACTAACACCCCTGTTAACAATTTAATAGATTGGAATACTCGTACAGACGGGCTCTCTACTACTCTTTCTGAAACCGCATCGTCAATTGATGAATGGTATAAAGATGGTGGCATATTAGAAAACATTTATAGTTATTATATTACTAAAGGTTTAGGACTAACAAACTAATATGCTCGATTTTAAACATTATTTTTTACTTAAAGAAGGTGGCGCTGGTGGGCATATGTATCACCCTATAGATCTACCTGAAGTAAAAACTGGCAAAGATTTAGTTGACATATTTTATAAAACAGCATCTTATCTTGCTAATACTACTGTACCTTTAAAGATAGACGGGGTTAATGCAAGTATACGCTTAGTAGACACCCCTCGAGGTAAGCAGTTTGCAATTTATAGAGGAGCTAAAAAAGATATAGAAGGGCCGCCGGCTACTATAGATTATCTACCGACTCGTTTTCCAGAAAATCAAAACTTTGTTAAATTTGGTACTGAAGTTTTAAAAATTTTTAACGCCTCTATACAGGATACAGCTAAAGAACTAAAACAACTAGGATTATATGATAACCCGTTGGTGTTCTTTAATATGGAGTATGTTGACGGAGCTACTAACGTTATTGGTTATGCAGAGAAGTTTTTAGCTATTCATTATACCGGTAAAGTGGTTGAGTCAGTAAGCGCAGTAAAAAAGACAAAGACGTACGAAAATACAATGCTGCCTTATAACAGCAAACTTTTAAATGCATATGTAGCTAAAGTAAATAAGTTTGCTACCCCTGCAGGCTTTAAAGTAATACATCAAATAGCTACTAGATTAACTGGTACTCCTAATTTTAAGGAAGTGCTTAACTCTCCTTTAACCTTGGCTAATGAGACTAAGCCTTTAAGCGGATGGTTAAGTAGAGCTACAAACCCTAACACTAAAACTATTACTCTTGCTGATGGTAAAGTGGTAGGGGGTAGTAATCAAGCCTTATATATAGCAGTAGCAGAACGCGGCGAAGACTTAACCAAATTAGTAGCCCCTAAAAGTTTACCTACAGCTGTTAACGATATTGTGTTCTGGCAAACTACTCGATTAATGGGTAAAGCATTGCTCGATGTAATGACTTCAGAACTAGGTAACAAGGCATCTGAACAGGAAGGTATAGTAATAAATACCCCAACCATATCTGACGAACAATTTAAAATAACTGGCGATTTCTTTATTAGAAATCAAATGAGCGCATTCCGTAAGCCAGCTACTAACGCTTCATTACCTTCAGTCAAAACAGCAGTAGTAACTTATGGTAGATTTAATCCGCCTACTATTGGACACCAAGCATTAATTAAAACTTTAATAGATACTGGAACAAAAAATAACGCACAATTAATTGCTGTGTTCCCTACTTACAGTCACGACTCTGATAAAAACCCTTTGGACTATAACACCAAGGTAGATGTACTTAAACAAGTCTTACCTAATAACGTATTGGTAATGCCTCAAGGTAAAACATTATTTGAAATGTTACGCTTTCTTAACGAACAAGGGTACAAGAAAGTATTTCATATAGCAGGGTCAGATAGATTACCAGAGTTTGAAAAAATAGTTAATACCTATAATAATAAGCCTGATAGACAAGGTAGAATATTATTTAACATCCCGGAATATATATTTGTTAGCGCGGGAGAACGAGATCCTGACTCTGAAGGAGTAGCGGGTATGAGCGCGTCTAAAGTAAGACAGGCAGCTCAACAAGGCGATTTTGAAGCCTTTAGAGCTGGTATGGCTAAGACTCCTGCAGGTACAGATATTAATAACCTGCAGGACGTATATAATATAATTAAAGGGGCTTAACCTTTATTAACTTCGCTCTTTAATACTTCTAGATCTAATTCTAGAGTAGCTAAACGCTTTTGATTCTCTTTAAGAATATTTGCAGCAAAACCGGGACGCTTAGCATATTTTTCTTGTAACTTCTTAAGAGATTTTTTAAGCTCATTAGCTTCTTTTAAAACTAATTCAATTGGGTCTTTAGTGCTTTCGCTAATACTATCTCCACCAGCAGAGCCAGCATAGCCTGGGGTAGTCATTGTTTGAGCGCCAGGCTCTGAAGACCAACACTCTTGTTTAATTTCTCCAAATTCATTCCAGCATTCTGGTACAGGACTATTAGAAGTCATATCCCAGCATTCTTCTCTAAACATTTCTTTCTTTAACGGCCCGCCTCTCATACTGTGGGAAGGGTGAGACCAGCACTGTTCTTTTATTTGGCCAAATTCATTCCAGCACTCAGCTACGGGAGCATTAGAAGTAGCGTCCCAACACTCTTCCTTAAACATTTCTTTTTTAAAGTTTAAGTGAGCTTCGCTAATTAATTCGTATTTACTAGTAAGTTTGGTGTATTGATAATTTTTCTTCATATTAAACTGCTCCTTCTATATCGCTAGATAGATATGTACCATCTTCTCCATCCATTGGGTTAGGTTCAAATTCACCTTCTTTAACTGGAATGGTGCTTGGTTCAGCAAGATCTTCTTTTAAAGCAGCAAGTACATCTTGTAGCATATCTGCTGCTTGAGTTACGTGAGTAACCATCCATGCATGTAACGGTTCATTGGGATCTAACTGTTGCAAAAGCTGATAAAGCTCTGGGGCTACTTCTGCTGCTTGATTGGCTTTAGTACGCGCCATATCTACATTGTGAGTGGATTTATGAGTGCCGTTAGAATTGAGCTCTACTTCTAAATAGCGCTCTCCAAGCAACTTATACGTATTACGTGCCATATGTAATATTTACAAGATATCTGTAGAATTCCTGTATAAGTATTATACTATAAGCATATGGGAATGTTCGACACTATTAGCGTATCTGACTCGTTACCTTACTCGGACGAGATGAAAGAGCTTGGATTAAATATTAATGATAGTTCCTTTCAAACTAAAGACCTTGAGAATACTCTGAGCCAGTATTATATCCAGGGCGGAAAGTTATTTCTAGAAAAGTTTAAAAAAGAGGAATGGGAACAAGGAGATCCAAATGCAAAACACTATCTAGATAGAATAGGTCGTCTTAAAAGAGAAGAACCTTATCTCGATCCTGTACCCTATCACGGAGAAATATATTTTTACGACTTTAAAAATAACGTACAAGACAAGTGGGACTGCTGGATTGAGTTTAAAGCAGTATTCAGCAATGGAATTGTAGATAGATACGAGCTAGTAAAGTTTGAAAAAACAGATAATACAGAGCGTTTAGAAAGAGAAAAAGAATGGAAAGAAAAATTTCGTATAGAACAAAGCAAATGGTACAATCGTTTTTTTCTCCATACTAGACTTTACCGCTGGTTTGCACATCGTATCTGGTACCGTGGTTTTTCTAAACTTAGCCAAATATTTGGTAGAGTCGCCTTTTGGCTTTAATAGTTAGGTGGGCCGTAGCGCTCTTCTACTATTCTCATATTACGGGCATATATTGTATTTTGGTCCGGGTTCTTATTTACTGTAACTCCTCCTTCGTGAAAGATAGGAAATGTGCCTGTCATTTTGTTAGTACCGGTAATATTTGAAAGGTTTTCGTCTGGAGTCTGTACAATACTGTATCCAGCGTTAAACGCTCTCATGCAGTAGTCAATGTCTTCTCCGCAACCAGGAGTGAACGTTTCATCAAGCAGGCCTATCTTGTTAATAACATCTCGTTTAATTGCCGCACAAAAGAATAGTATCCAAGGTTTGCCGCCTTGATATCTTTTTATAACTCCAGTCACACCGGCCCTAGGATCTGTGGTAAATGGCTCGGTTAATATATTATACCAACTATTACCAAGTATAGCTATATCGTTATTTAACAGTATTACTATATCACCAGTAGCAGCCGACATGCCCATGTTAACTGCTTTAGGGTAGCCCAAAGGTTTAGGCCAATGAACTAAATGAAAGTTTTTGTCTTTAAAGTTTTCGTCAAAGTAAAACGGAGTATGATCAGTACAGCCGTTTGAAACAACGATTACTTCACCGTCGGTTAAATCAGTATTGTCCTTGATACTTTTTAAGCATCTAGAAAGTAAGTCCCACCGATTATAAGTAGGAATAACTATAGAGAATTTCATGCGTAAATATTTTTAAATTCTTCTACGGAAAGTACGTTCATTAATTCTTTTTTGTGGGCAGCATAATAATCATAAGATCTAGCTACTTCATAAGGAGCAGCAGTATAAAGGGCACTTGAACCCGCTCTAAAAATACCACACCCACAATCAGTATTAACTATATGAACTGTTATGTCAGGTCGATTGGTTCTAAACCAGATCGGTGCCATATAAGATGTACCGCAGTACCAGGGCTGAATTGCCTCTCTACTATCAGGCAAGCAATCGTGGGCAACTATAGTACCACCTGGGTTTAAGGCATTAAAAGCATTTAGTATGTCCGTACGAGTTTGATCCTCGGTATGTAAGCCATCAACAAAAATAATATCAAACTTCTTAGTGTTTTGTGCGAAGTATACATCACTAGTCATTTCGTGGGTTAACCCCGAAAAGACCTTTTGTGGGTCAACGCACTCTTTGTATTCAGCTTTGATATTAACAAAGCAGTTACCGTGCTGCGTACCTATTTCAGAATACGTCTTATAGTTATTTTTAGCTATTAAAGCGTTAATGATATCCCAGCGCTGCATACAGAATATTTAACTCAATATTCTATATAGCAACCTAAGACCTTTAACTTTGTTGATCGGTACCGCTACGACCTACTGCATCATCAGTTGCAGGTGGCTGCGGAGTAGTTTCTTCTACTACTGGAGTACCGGTGCCTGGGGCTGGCGGATTAACATTAATAGTATCTTCAGACTTGGCGTTGTTAACATAATACCAGATACCAATACTAGCAATTAATAGGGCAATAAGTAGTAATACCATAATATATTATTTATTATTTGTATACAGTTCTCCAAGCTAGAATAACCGGTAAAGATTATAAATATTAATGCGCGTGAGCTTAAACAATCTTTACAAATCTATCCTAAATAGAGCCCCTCACAAGAAAAAGCTTTGTTTACAAGACCTGTACGAGTTCAATATCCTAGACGAGCAGGAAGCTATTCCTCCGTTTACCCCGCCACAAGGGTTCGAGTTTGTTGAGACTAACACAAGCGCATCCGGCCAATGGGATCAATTACAAAAAAATTTATTTGACTACTCTGCAAAGCAAGGCACCGGCCGCGGAGAATATTCAATTGCGGCTTTGCTTATATCGAGACTAGACCCAGTCAAATATGAAGAGTTTGTAAGAGCGGGGACCAATATACCTCAATCCTTAGGAGTGTTAAAAGCTCTCGAGTATATTAAAGACAAAAATATGGTCTCTGGAGGTGGTAAATCTTATGATGTACACTATCCAGGTACCCCGTTAAAATACGAATCAAAAGAAACTTCTGTTAAAAAGCCTGCTCGTACCGGGGTTAAAGGTAAACGCGCCGCTAAGCCATTACTAGATAAAATACACCGCGACATTAATTCTTTGTACGAAAAATATATTAGTTTAGATGCTAATGGTAAAGATATTGTAAACCAATTCAAGACCCCGGGCGGTCTATCAATAGGAGACATAGTGGTTAATGCCCATAGATATTTTATTGATAAGTCTGGGGAACTACCTACTGGAGCTATCTTTTCTAAAGACTTTAAGGTAAAAACACCAAAAGCTTATAGAAGAAAACCTCGCATAGTTAAGGTGCCGACTCCTCCCGTTGCCTCCCCTACTGAAGAAGACCCTAAAGTACCAAAACTATCTTTACTTCCATCTTTAGTGACTGCATTTGCCACTAACCCTAGTATAGAAGAAATTGTGCCAGATACTGCTAAATGGATTAAAGAAATCTATAATACCGATATTACCACTGCTCGTATACTAGATGCCCGGGTAAGAGGTTATCTTAATATCAAGGCAGACGAAGTAGATCCTAAAGTTAGATTAAGTGATTTTATTTTAATATGTTCTACTTCTATTTTTAGAGATGAAGAGACTTTTAAAAAGGAAGTGCAGAACTATTTTATACCGGGTACACGCGAACATCAAACTGCTTTAAGAGAGAGCTTACCCGTTACTGGGGTATTCACCGTAAACCCTGCCGGTTATTATTTTACCGGCGCCGCAGACCTAGAAAAAGGTATCCGGGTTACTCAAGTCACTCTCGGTGCCTTTAAAATTGGTAGCGCCGAAACCGAAGAGCAGCCTACAGACCTCTGATGCCGCAGGCATCAATCCCCCGCCGCCCATAAAAAAAGCAGTACCGGTTAAGATACTGCTTCGCAATCTAACGTTAAGCGAGGCTATTATTTCGCTTCTACGAAACCATAGAGCTCGTTAGCTAGCTTTAGCGCTTCAGCTACGCGATTATCATCGGGTAGCTCGAAAGCTTGAGCGCTGGTCCGTTCCGCAGTATAGCGCAGCTGGTCGAGCTGGTTATGGTAGCGTTCGGAAGCCAAACTCATTGCCATTTGTAGCACTTCGAGTCTGATTTCATAGCCTGATTTACTGTGTGTAGGCATATGTGTGTATTCTCCTTTCCATATATAGTTTAGCCTCGGATATCTAAAAAGCAACCCTATATAGGAATTCTACCTAAAAAAAATTGCGCGCAAAAATTTTTTAAGTCGTGGTCGCGGGGATTTTTCGAAATACTAATCCTACCGTCGGTACGATTACCGCCTCGAACTTATCCCCCGTCTTCACATTCAAAGCCGCCGGGTCAAGCTCTGCATCCATATATATGTCTCCGTTAGACATAACCGAGAACGTATAATCCATAAACCACATCACCGGTTGTACGCCTGCACTCATACGACCTTTCGTAATACATATTGCCCAGCTACCACCACCAGCTCATACATCTGGCCAGGTATTGCAGTTAAGTGATTGGGACCAACACGAGGCTCGAGAATAAGGTCTCCCTCGGTAATAACAAACGTATACGGGGTATTCATGGGTGTGCACTAGTACTTATCAGGAACTAATGTATAATAGTACTATGCCCAACAAAACAAACAAATGGCACGTCATCCTCCCGCAAGGGACCATATCCAAAGAACAAGCCAAGACCTATCGTAGTCGCGGCGGAGTAGCTAAGACTATCAGAGCTACCCGATCAGACAAGGGCACCAAGCGCAAATAACATGTCTAGTAAGTCTTGGTTTATCCTGCCCCCAGAAGGACATACCTCTAAGAAGTTCGCGGCCTGGCTTAGGAGTAGAGGTGCAACCGATAAAGCAACCGGTAAACCACCCCGAGCTACTCGATCAGACAAGGGTACCAAGCGCAAGCGGGGATAACCTAAGAACGGGGCCTATATAGGAATTTGGCGTAAAAAATCCGCGCTCAAATTGGCATGCACATAGGCCCCTGTTTTCCGAGCCTGGCAATATTCAACCAATTTCTGCGCTTAGGTTGTTTCTAACCCCTTACGCAGAAACAACTACAGGCGATACTACCGTACAGTTAATACCGTCATTGTACTTGTACGTGTTGGTGACATACTTGGCGGTGTAGTCCTTCTGAGACATCTTGCCCAACTCCACACCCTGGACGAGGATGGGCTTGATGGCGACGGCCGAGGCCTTCTTCTCCTTCTTCTTGGCACCCTTGCAGGTGAACTGGGCGGTGAAGGCCTCAAGCGATCCAAACTGATCGATCTTCTTCTGGATGATCGTACGATTGGTCCAGGTGACGGTCTTGCCGGAGATGGTGCAGGTCAGGACTACTTTGTTAGGTGCGATGGTCGTCATGATGTAGTACAGTATGGATGGATTGATCGAGATGGCAACTCTTAACTGCGATTGACCTCATTGATGATGGCCTGGTGCCAGAACTCTCCTGCAGCAGTCCACATATGAAAGAGCTCGTGATTGACATCAGAAGAGCCCACCTCCTCACATCCACGCTCGATCAGACGATCAGCAGCACACTTGCGCATGACATGTTGAAAGTCAGGCGCCAGAATATGAAACAGCTCGAAGCACTCTTTCCATTTGTTGTTCATCATGAGTACAGTATGGCTACCTTATGCTAGTTGGCAAGCTTAATCTTCAACCAATTGAAGTCCGTTCAGACAGATCGGATCGGTCAGGATGTGCTCTTTGTACCATTCCACGTCCAGGCCCATCTCTCGAGCAGACTCAATGAGCTGGAGCTGAAGAGGGGTTGGATCGACCAGCACGAACGGCTTCTTTGCTTCTTCTTGGACTTCGATTTCGTCATTCATCGTAAGACAGTATGTAACTTATTTGTGAGAGGTCAAGACTTATTTGCAGAGCGTACGGACGTCCCGAACAGGAACCCACACAGCATGGAGAGCTTCCAAGCCGTCCACCAATCGATGTGCTTGAAGCTGAACAGATCAGGCAGAGTGCTATTCCAGAGCCACATTACTGGAAGGCTCAGGAGCAGACTGATGAGGAAGACGATACACAAGATCGTCAGAACGTACCCAACCATTTGATAGAAGTCTTTCATTGTTCAGATATGTTACAGGCTAAAGACGTATTGTGCAAGCATCAAAGCATATTCTTCTTCAGCTAGGATCTTTTCCTCTTCAAAGGTCGTTCCAAAGGTAGGCTGCTCTTGCAGCTCAAAAGGCTCCTCTTCAATCATAGCAGATCTGCAGAGAGCACTGAGCTCGGGGGTAAGGGTGCTGTAGTTCATTACGCAGATGATGATGTAACTTTTAGGGTAGTATGCAAGAAAAAAGGCCATTAGAATGCTAATGGCCTTATTAAAAATCTTATTCGAGCATTTCTAGAGCTTCTTTATAGGGAATGCTGCTGCCCTCTTCACCAACTTCTCGCGTATAAACTTGCATGCCATCTTCAGAAAAGCCAACAACTAGCTCGCCCCCAACTAGATCATGCAGCTTAATCTTGCCGACTTGCGTAATAATTTGCTCTTTAATAATTTTCATCAACAATAATGATGTAACTTTTACGGCAACTTGCAATAAAAAAAGCCATTAGTTTGGCTAATGGCTTCTATAAGATTTATTTTCTAATTTAAATATTATAATAATTAAAATTACATTTAGCAGAATCGATAATATTCTCTATAAAGTTACCTAAATTATAAACATCTTTTTCGATATTATTTTTATCATTAGCAGCTTTATCGAAATTATTTTCAACATATTTTAAAGCTTTCATAAAATTTTTATCTTCAGAAAGCTCATTCATATTTTTAAAAATAGCTTCCATTTTAGCTTTTTGCTCAGCAGTTAATTTAATTTTCATCAGATAAGATGATGTAACTTTTAATTAATTTTGCAAGCTTTTTTTTAAATAAAAAAAGGGAATTAAAATAATTAATTCCCCCTATTAAAATTACTTAATAAAATTATAATCCTTCACTTCATCCCCTCTATTAAAAAACACTACTACTTCATACCCACCCATCCAACCATCCACACTCACTCCACCAATATTATTATCCTTCACATAACTTCTAACCTTCTTAATCACCCTATCTCTCAACTCCATATTCTCATAATACCCCATACCAATTACACTACAAACCAACTTCAACCTTCTACCATAACTTCTCTTATCATTATAACTAAACTCCATCCATAACTTACAATCCTTCAACTCTTCTCTCCATATCTTTCTAATATTCTTAACAATTTCTTTATTTTTCATCACAATAATAATACTTAAAATTTCTTAAAAAATCAACTAAAAAATCACTCCTTCTCAACCTCTTCTAAATCACACTCCTCCTCATACCCATCTTCCTTCACTCCAAACTTCTCATTCACTTCATCCCAATAATCATCCAACCTACAAACATAATCATACTTCTCACTCAACTCACAATCCAACTTCTTATCAACAAACTCCTCTCCATCCAACTTAAAATACTCACTATCTTCTCTAATAAACCAAAACCTACAACCTTCATTACCTCCACCTTCCTCCTCCTTCTCCTTCATCTTAAAACTAAACTCACTCTCATCTACCAAATACTCCTCATCAAACCAAACAATCTCACTATTACAACCACCAACACTTAACTTAATAACTTTAATTTTCATCACCTTAATCATACTCCTTTCAATTAAAATTACAACTCAAATCTTTCCATCTACTTCAAACTTCAACCCTTCACAATTCAACTTCATCCACTCATTCCACTCTTCATCACTCCAATCATCACTCTTATCAATCTTCTCATACCACTCACTCCCCTCTTCAAAAACTAAATCATAACCTTCCTCCCCATCACCAACACTTCCAATCTTACCTTCTACACCCCAACAATTTACAAACTCTTCAAAATAACTCATATCCTCCTCAAATCTCTTCTTCTTCTCCTCCAACAACTTAATACAAACATCCTTCAAACTATTACCTTCAACAACATCAAATCCATTAAAATCCATCTCACCATACCCACTATAAACATTTACAACTTTATATTTTTTATTCATCACAAACATAATACTCCTTTCATCATTAACTTCAATTAAAATCTTCAATCTCTCTCACTCATTAACAAAACTAATCCTTCCAATAAACCCACCTCATACTCCCATCAACCCCTTCAACCACAAAACAACTCCCTCCATCTTCATTCCACTTAAACCCATCTTCATTCTCACTCCAACTAAAATCATTATCCTCAAAAAACCTCTCCATACAACACCCCACATTAAACTTCTCAACCACCAAACTATTCCTCATCACATTAACAATCCCATCAAAACCAACCTCCCAATAAACATAATTAATTTTCATCAACTAACATAATACATTCTCTCACTTTAACTTCAATTAAAAAAGTTACCTTCCTTACCCTTTTAAGCTTGCCCTTTAAAAATAAAGCCCTCATAATAAGGGAACTACCTCAAGGACTGGCTGGAGAGTGGCTGCGGTGCCAATCGCACCCGGTTGACCGTGACGAACTACGATGAGGTACGAGGGTAAGGGACAATGATAGTGACTTTGAGGTGGGAAGTCAAGCACAAAGTCGAACACCTCAAGCCTTGTGAGCCTGAGGTGTTGACTGATGAAAAGCTAGCAGCAGCCGGCTAGCACGGCAAAGTAAAGGGGCCCAGTTAAGGGCCCCGTGGCACTCAGGCCTTCGAGGTACGCTTACCCTCGCGGCTGACGTAGTTCTTCTGGAGGTTCTCCAGAGAGCCGTACTTGGCGATGGTCTTCTCGATGTAGGCCGCAGAGGTGTACTTGACGCTCTTGCCGGTCACCTTGCAGGTCAGAACCAGCGGAAGAGTGTAGCCACGCTCCGAAGCCTTCTGCTCGCGCTTGGTAGCGACGGTAGCAGCACGCTTAGCCTTAGCCTCAGGGGTCTGAGTGTTCTTGTTGATGTTAATTGCGGTATTGTCCGTGTTCATGTTGTTTAATTTATTACTCCTTTATTATGGATACTTTTTGTATTAATTCCAGCTTTTTTTGTAACTTTGTTAAAATATAAATCGGTGTGTTTGAATCCCTGCGGGGGTTTGAATCCCCACAGGAACGTAATGTTAGTATCAGGCGAACATGCGCTGGAACTCGCGAGAGGTCAGCACACCCATATGGTTGTAGACCTTCTTGGACGGCTTGTTGTTAAAGCCATCTCGGAAGACGACCGCAGCAGCAAGACTCAAAGCCGGATTATCTCCGTACTCGCTGTCCTTGAACAGAACCGACGTCTTGCGGTTGTTAACGTTCTTCTGAAACTCCCACCCGTGGAAGCTCTTATCACGACGAGTGATGTTCTTCAAGGGATGAGACGCATTGATGTTCTTAATTACGGTACGCATAGTATTTAATTTACAGATATGATTATGTAACTTTTGGATTAACTTGCAAGTCTTTTCTTACAAAAGGGTAATGCCCTTGTCCTCAGCAACGAGCTCGACAGCGCGCTCATACGCCTCGTCGTACTCAGACTCCTTGAACTCACCGTCGCCCAGAAGGACTTCGGTCTGCCATTCGATCTCTTGACGGTACTCGCGCTCGAACAGATCGACCGGCATTGCGTCATCTCGTTTGTTCTTCTTAGCCATGATTTTATCCAATTACGTTCTTGTCGTTAAAGTAACGGCGAGCACGATCCAGGAACTGGTAGTACTGCTCGTTCATCGAATCAGGTATGTCAGCATACGATTGCTGAGCCGATCGCTCATAAGCAATCTTCACTCCCATCTGCTTGTTAAATCGGTCGCCAGCGCTGTGATTGCACTTGGACCAACCGATGATTACCTCGGTAGGCTTGGCCGTAGAGGGCGTAGCCGCGAGTACGCCAACAGGATGGCGCTTGTTATTATACACATAGGCATGAATGC
>Ga0129333_10000728_pt1 | contig 28416 bp, 29 predicted proteins | sample CPB6_08_DNA_FD_94474 | JGI IMG/M metagenome (GOLD analysis project Ga0129333, IMG submission 94474) | Freshwater to marine salinity gradient microbial communities from Chesapeake Bay, USA - CPBay_Sum_0.6_0.8_DNA | ecosystem: Environmental > Aquatic > Marine > Coastal | place: USA: Chesapeake... | reverse complement strand
CGGCCGACACGGGTTCGGTTCCGGAGAACCCGGCGGTGGCCGCCAGCCCGAACCTGCCGACCGTCGATGAGACCGCGCAGTCGGCGGCTCCCACCGTGTCGGCTCCGGCCGAGATCATCGGCGATGCGACCACGAACCCGGTGACCGCCGACGGTGCGGCCGCCGAGGCCAACCCCGCCATCGGGTCGCTTCCGATGACCGGAGTTGCCCTGTTGAGCGTGCTGGGTCTGGCGGGTGCGCTGCTGGCGGCGGGTGGCCTGGTGGTGGCCGCCCGTCGTCGCACCGCCGCCGAGTGAGGCGCGGGTCGACCCGACCCGGGTCGGCCGAGCCTCACGGGTTGTGACCCCCGAACCCGACGAACCCGACCGATCAGCCGATCGGTCGGGTTCGTCGCTGTCCGACCCACGCCCTTGTCGTCGACATCGGTCGAGTAGGTGGCTCGGCGCTCGAGGCCGTAGGGTTCTCCCCTTGTGAAGAGGCCCTATCGAGTGGTGGTCGCCAAGCCCGGCCTGGATGGTCACGACCGTGGTGCCAAGACGATCACCCGCGCCCTCCGCGACCACGGTTTCGAGGTCATCTACACCGGACTGCACCAGACGCCCGAGCAGATCGCCGAAACCTCGCTCCAGGAGGACGTGGACGCGGTGGGTCTCTCGCTTCTGTCGGGAGCGCACCTCACGTTGTTCCCGCGGGTGATGGAGGAACTCACCCGTCGCGATCTCGGTGACGTGCTGGTGTTCGGCGGTGGGGTCATCCCCGACGCCGATGCCCGTGCTCTCCGCGAGCAGGGGGTGGCCGAGATCTTCGGACCGGGTTCGTCGCTGAAGGGCATCGCCCAGTGGCTCGAGCAGACCCTCGACAGTCGCGAAGAGTCGCTCACCGTCTGAAAACCGTCTCACCCGTCCCCGACCCGTCTACATCCCCGAAAGGCTGACCCTCCATGGATCTGTTCGAGTATCAGGGCAAGCAGTACTTCGCCCGTTTCGGAATCCCGGTGAGTCCGGGTGGAGTCGCGCTCACCGTCGACGAGGCGGTGAAGGTGGCCGAATCGGCCGGCTACCCGGTGGTGGTGAAGGCTCAGGTTCAGGTGGGTGGCCGCGGCAAGGCCGGCGGAATCAAGCTCGCCAACAACGCCGAAGAGACCCGTTTGCACGCCGGAAACATCCTCGGCATGGACATCAAGGGTCACGTCGTGAAGCGCGTCTGGGTAGAGCACGCGAGTGACATCGCCGAGGAGTACTACGCCTCGTACACGCTCGACCGTGCGGCGAAGAAGCACCTCCTCATGCTGTCGGCGCAAGGTGGCGTCGACATCGAGGAAGTCGCCGCCAAGGACCCCGATGCGATCGTCAAGTTGCACATCGATCCGGTCGACGGAATCAGCGAGGCCGTCGCTCGCGAGGCGGCCGTCGCGGCCCGCATCCCGGCCAAGGCCGTCGACGGTGTGGCGGCGATACTCGTGCAGCTCTACCGGTGCTTCGTCGAGGGCGACTGCGACCTGGCCGAGATCAACCCACTCATCCTGAAGCCCACCGGCGAGGTGCACGCGCTCGATGCCAAGGTGAGCCTCGACAACAATGCCGCTTTCCGTCACCCGGAATGGGACGAGTACCGGGCCACCGAGGAGCTCGACGAGCGGGAGCAACTCGCCCGCACGCACGACCTTCAGTACATCGGTCTCGACGGATCGGTCGGAATCATCGCCAATGGGGCGGGACTGGCCATGAGCACCCTCGACGTGGTGAACCAGGTCGGAGGTTCGGCGGCCAACTTCCTCGACATCGGTGGTGGCGCCAACGCCGACGTGATGGCGGCCGCTCTCGAGGTCATCAACTTCGACCAGAACGTGAAGTCGATCTTCATCAACATCTTCGGCGGAATCACCCGTGGCGAAGAGGTGGCCAAGGGAATCGTGGAGGCGCTGTCGCGCGTCGATCTGCGCGCCCCGATCGTGATCCGCCTCGACGGCACCAACGCCGAGCAGGGACGAGAGATTCTCGCCAACGCCGGAATACCGGAGTCGAAACTCAAGTCGAAGCCCACCATGCTCGAAGCGGCCGAGGCCGCGGTGGCGATCGCGAAGGGAAAGTGACGTCATGGCAATCTTCGTGAACCAGAACACCAAGGTGATCGTGCAGGGTCTCACCGGCGGTCAGGGCAAATACCACGGTCTGCGCAACAAGGCCTACGGGACCCAGGTCGTCGGCGGCGTCACGCCGGGCAAGGGTGGCACCGATGTCGAGGGCATTCCGGTGTTCGACACGGTGGCGGCCGCCGTGGCGGCCACCGGTGCCGATGCCTCGTTCATCGCCGTCCCGCCCAAGGCGGCTTCGGCAGCGATCCTCGAGGCGGCCGCCGCGGGCATCCGATTCATCGTGTGCATCACCGAGGGCATACCCGCCCAGGACGAGGCTCGTGTCTACAACACGCTCGTGCGCGACTTCCCGAACACCCGGCTGCTCGGACCCAATTGCCCGGGAATCATCAGCCCCGGCAAGTGCAACATCGGCATCACGGCCGGCGAGATCGCCGAGTTGCCGAGTGCCGGCAAGAAGAACGTCGGCATCGTGAGCCGCTCCGGCACGCTCACCTACCAGGCGCTGTACGAACTGAAGCAGCGTGGAATCGGCGTCAGCACCTGCGTCGGCATCGGAGGCGACCCGGTTCCCGGCACCAACTTCATCGACTGCCTGCGCGAGTTTCAGGCCGATCCCGAAACCCACGCGATCATCATGATCGGTGAGATCGGCGGTTCGGCCGAGGAGGAAGCGGCCGAGTTCATCAAGGCCAACGTCACCAAGCCGATGAGCGCCTACATCGCCGGCGTCACGGCACCCCCGGGCAAGAAGATGGGCCACGCCGGTGCCATCGTCTCGGGCGGCAAGGGCACCGCGCAGGGAAAGATGGACGCTCTGCGAGCCGCCGGTGTGAAGGTGGGACAGAACCCCACCGAGGCCGGGACCCTCATGGCCGAGATCGTCGCCGCACTGGGCTGAGCGAACCTTCGTACCAAAGAGAAGACCCCCGGGTTTCCCCGGGGGTCTTCTTCGTTCTTCGTCGTCGGATCAGGCGCCGGGCGGGGGCGGGGGCGGAGGCGTCGAGTCGCCGCCGAAGCTTCCCTTCAGCTTGTTCACGTCGGTGAGGTCCTTCAGATTGCCGCCACCTCCGGTGAACGCCATGACCGAACCGGCCAGAACCACCACCGCCGCGACGAGCGACAGCCACAGACCGATGGCGGGCTTCAGGTCGAAGCCGTCGTCGTCGGGTCCGAGGATCACGAGCAGCAACACGAAGAGCGTCGAGATTCCCGAAGCCACCACGTGGACCAACGGCCACTGCACCTTGCCGACGCTCTTGCCCTGCACGGCGAGGAACGTGGTGACGCCGACCACGAGGATCAGGATCAGCGAGATGAGTCCGCGGAGCGGGTAACTGAACGCGTTGTTGCCGGTGACGGTGAATCCGAACTCCGAGATCTTCGCCCAGTCGAAGAAGATGCCGAAGATCAGGAAGCCGAGAGCACCTCCGACCTTCAGCCAGTCGGGTGTCTTGAACTTGGACAGGTCCATTTGGGTCGTTTCCCTCCTCGTCGTCCGCGCCCGGTGGCGCGGCGATGCCGTCAAGGTACAACGCCCGCCGGGTCGGTGTGAACGATCGTCGTCAAGTGTTCGTCTCCTGCCGGGTGCGCCGCTCTCCGACGTGGCGTTCCGGCTCGCCAGTAGCGTCGAGGCGTGCCCACCGCGTTGTTGAGCGTCCACGACAAGCGAGGAGTGGCGGAAATGGCCCGTGTGCTGGTGGAAGCCGGCTGGCGGGTGCTCTCGTCGGGGGGAACCGCGGCCCACCTCGCCGAGCAGGGAGTCCCCGCCGTCGACGTGGCCGACCTCACCGGATCGGGTGCGATCCTCGGGCACCGGGTGGTCACCTTGCACCCGGCGGTGCACGCCGGCATCCTCGCCGATCTCGACGACCCGACCCATCGCGCCGATCTCCAACGTCTCGGCATCGAACCCATCTCGCTCGTGGTGGTGAACCTGTATCCGTTCGCCACCGCTCCCGGAGTCGAGCTCATCGACGTCGGCGGACCGGCGATGGTGCGCGGAGCCGCGAAGAATCACGCGCACGTGACGGTGGTGGTGGATCCGATCGACTACGGAGCCGTGGCCGACGAGATCCGCACCCGAGGTTCGGTGTCGGCCGTCATGCGCCGACGTCTGGCCGTCAAGGCGTTCTCCGTCACGGCCGCGTACGACGCCGCGATCGCCCGTTGGCTCGCCGGTGACGGCGAGGTCCTGCCGGAGAGTCTCGTGCTCGCGGCACGTCGAGTCGACGTCCTGCGTTACGGAGAGAACCCGCATCAGTCGGGAGCTCGCTATGCGATCGAGGGTCGTCGGAGTTGGTGGGATTCGGTTGTTCGACACGGTGGGAAGGAGACGAGTTACCTCAACGTGCTCGACACCGAGGCCGCCTGGCGACTGGTGCATCGTTTCGGGGGACCGGCCTGTGTGATCGTGAAGCACGCCAACCCTTGTGGCGTGGCCGAGGTGACCGACGCCGACGGTCTCGCCGAGGCCCACCGGCGTGCCAACGCGTGTGACCCGACGAGCGCGTTCGGTGGAATCGTGGCGTTGAACCGTCCGGTCGACGCCGACACCGCCCGGAGCCTCGCACCGATTTTCACCGAGGTCGTCGTGGCGCCGTCGTTCGAACCCGAGGCCCTCGCCATCCTCGGCGAGAAGAAGAACCTGCGGATTCTGAGCGGTTCCCCGCCCCTCGGGAACGATCTCGAGGTCCGTTCGATCGACGGCGGACTGCTCGTGCAGACCGTCGATCCCGTGTCCATCGATCGTTCGACGTGGAAGGTGGCGGGTCGGGTCGCGCCCACCGCCGAGCAGTGGAGCGACCTCGAGTTCGCATGGCTGGTGTGCGCCGCCACCGGATCGAACGCGATCGTGGTGGCCAAGGGCGGCCAGACCCTCGGCATCGGGGCCGGCCAGCAGAACCGTCTGGATTCCGCGCGCATCGCCGTCGAACGAGCGGCTGGCCGGGCCGCCGGAGGGGTCGCGGCGAGCGACGCCTTCTTCCCGTTCCGTGACGGACTCGATGCCGTGGCCATGGCCGGGGTGACCGCCGTGATCGAACCGGGAGGAAGCGTGCGCGACGACGAGGTGATCACCGCCGCCGACGAGCACGGCATCGCCCTCGTCTTCACCGGCGAGCGCCACTTCCGTCACTGAGTCGTCGGGTTCGACCGTCGGCGTTCGCGAACCTCCACACTCGTAGACTCTGCGCATGGCTCGCATCGTCGATCTTCTCGCGGCGGGCCGCACGTTCTCCTTCGAGTTCTTTCCTCCGAAGACCGAGGCGGCCAAGTTGTCGCTGGGCCGCACCATCGCCGAACTCGAGCCTCTCGGACCGAGTTTCGTGAGCGTCACCTACGGAGCGGGCGGGGGCACGCGGCAACTCACGCGCGAGGTGGTGTCGTGGGTGCGGCGCGAGACGGTCATCAGTCCGATGGCGCACCTCACCTGCCAAGGTCACGTTCGCTCGGAGATCCGCGAGATCCTCGACAACTACCGCACCGAGGGCGTCGAGAACATCTTGGCCCTCGGAGGTGACGCACCAGCCGACGGTTCCGAGGCGCCGAGCGACTACCGGTACGCGAGCGACCTGCTCGAGGACATCGTCGCTTCGGGAGATTTCTCGGTCGGAGTGGCCGCCCACCCGGAGATCCATCCGCGCTCGCCCGATCGGGCGAGCGACCGACGCTTCCTCGCGCGGAAACTGGAGCGCGCCGACTTCGCCATCACCCAGTTCTTCTTCGAGGTCGACGTGTACGTGCGGATGGTCGACGAACTTCGTGCTCTCGGAGTCGACAAGCCGGTGTTGCCCGGCATCATGCCGGTCACCAACAAGAGCCAGATCCGTCGGATGGCCGAGCTGTCGGGTGCGGCGTTTCCCGAATGGCTCGCCGAACGTCTCGAACCCTTCGACGATCCGGACGACGTGCGCAGGATCGGTGTCGAAGCCGCGACCGAGTTGTGTCGCGACCTGATCGACGCCGGCGCACCAGGCCTGCACTTCTACACGCTCAACCGCAGCACGGCGACCCGCGAGATCCACACCAATCTGGGTCTACCGGTGGTCCGCTGACCACCGACCCGACGCGCGTCCCGGCAGACTGACGCCGATGCCGCAGTCCCGCTCCGAGCAGATCAGCCGGGTTCCTTATCTGCCGGGCCTCGACGGCCTGCGCGCGCTCGCGGTGGTCGCTGTGGTGGTGTACCACGCCAACGCCGACTGGTTGCCCGGAGGATTCCTCGGAGTCGAGGTGTTCTTCGTGGTCAGCGGTTACCTCATCACGTTGCTGCTGGTTGCCGAGCACGAGCGCTCCGAGACCGTGAACCTGCGCGACTTCTGGGCGCGACGGGCCCGACGACTGTTGCCCGCGCTCCTCACGATGATCGGGTTGCTGATCGTCTGGACGGCGTTCTTCGAGCGCGACTCGCTCGGTGCGCTTCGCGGCGACGTCGTCGCCGGTCTCGCCTACGGCTCGAACTGGTTCCAGGTATGGATCGGGGCCGGCTACACCGCCGCCAACGACTTCGCTCCTTTGCGACACCTCTGGTCGCTCGGAGTGGAGGAGCAGTTCTACGTCGTCTGGCCCCTCGTCATGGCCGCGATCCTGGTCCGGGGTCGCGATCGTCTGCCCCGGGTCGCACTGTGGTTCCTCGGGATCGCCACGGCGATCACGGCCTTGGTGGCGTTGCTGATGCCGACCGGTGAAGTCGGTTTGTTCGAGAGCACTCCGGACGCCTACTGGGTGCTCGGCGATCGACCGATCTCCAAGGTCGACTTCCTGTACTTGTCGACTCCCACCCGGGCCATCGGATTGTTGCTCGGAGCGGCCCTCGCACTGGTGTGGCGTCCGTACGCGCTGTTGCGCGGGCCGATGAAGCGCAAGGGTCCCTTGCTCGACCCGATCGCTCTCGTCGGTCTCGGCTTGCTCGCTCTGCTCGCGTGGAACGTCCACATCCTGGAAATCGTCGGCGAGGAGGTCCGAGCCGATTCACTGCTGTTCCGGGGTGGGCTGTTCGTCACCGGAGTCGCCACCTTGATGATCATCGCGGCTGTCGCGCATCGCGGAGCCTTTTCCGGTCGCGTCCTCGGACATCGGGTTTTCACCTACGTCGGCGAACGGTCGTACGGTCTGTACCTCTACCACTGGCCGGTGTTCCAGGCGTTGCGCCACCAAACCGGCATCTCGTTGCGTTTCCACGAGTTCTTCGGGGCGATGGTGGTGACGTGGGCGATCGTCGAGTTCTCCTATCGCGTGATCGAACTGCCCATCCGTGAACGTCGTTTGCGTGAGGCGCTGGGTGCTCTGGTCCGGAGTGGACCGGGAGCGCTTCGGCGTCGCAGCACCTTCGGTGTGCTGCTGTCGGCGACGATCGCCGTACCGGTGTTCGCCGGCCTGAGCCTGGCGACGGCCCAGTTGAAGCCCAACGACGTTCAGGCGACGCTCGACGCCGCCGAGGGCGACGTCACCGATGTCCTGGGTGAGATCGGTTCGAACGTCACCACGTTGCCGATCGCCGGTACCACCACCGTGCCGGGGGCTCTCGCGCCGGTGACGAGCCCACCGCCCACCACGGCTCCTCCTCCGCGGTACGACGTGTTCGCCCTCGGGGACTCGGTCATGAAGGGTGCCGCGCCGGCATTGGCCCGGCTCGGGATCGTGGTCGACGCGGTGGAGGACCGTCAGGGCCGGTTGGGTGCCGAGATCTTCGTTCAGTTGCGCGACCTCGGCGTGACGATGAATGCCGCGGTCGTGCACCTCGGAACCAACGGACCCATGAGCGACGAGACCATCTCGACCCTCATGGATGCCGTGTCGGAGGTGCCCCAGGTCGTGGTGCTCACTCTGAAGGGGAATCGCGACTGGGTGACCACCAACAACGACAAGATCCGTGCGCTGCCCGACGCTCACCCGAACGTCGTCGTCCTCGACTGGCAGTTGGTGTCCGGGCTCTGCGAGGGCGAGTGTTTCGCCAGTGACGGCATCCATCTCGATCGGGACGGAATGGACTTCTACGCCGCCCAGATCTGGGAGGCGCTCGGTCGCGGCGACGCGACTCCGGCGACGGACCCGGTCGGCACCACCGTTGCGACGAGCGAATCGGCGACCGTCGCCCCGACGACCACGTTGCCGGGTGTCGCGACCGTGCCCTGAACCAGGTGGTGTCGGCCGCGCTCGGCCCGGTCGCTTTCTCGGTTCGAGCATCCGATGCGTAACCTGCCGGGCATGACCACCACCCCCGTACGCGTGGCCGTGACCGGTGCCGCCGGTCAGATCGGCTACAGCCTCCTGTTTCGTATCGCCTCGGGTGCCATGCTCGGCCCCGACACTCCCGTGATCCTGCAGTTGCTCGAGATCACGCCGGCACTGAAGGCCCTCGAGGGTGTGAGGATGGAACTCGACGACTGCGCCTTCCCGTTGCTGGCTGGCGTGGTGGGCACCGACGACGCCGACACCGCCTTCGGTGATGCCGACGTGGCACTCCTCGTGGGCGCCATGCCGCGCAAGGCGGGCATGGAGCGCGCCGACCTCCTGAGCGCGAACGGAGGCATCTTCAAGCCTCAGGGTGAGGCCATCGCGCGTGCCGCCAAGCGTGACGTCAAGGTGCTCGTGGTCGGCAACCCGGCCAACACCAACGCTCTCATCGCGCAGCAGAACGCCAAGAGCCTCGATCCGAAGTGCTTCACTGCGATGACCCGTCTCGATCACAACCGTGCCGTCACCCAGATCGCCCAGAAACTGGGTCAGCCGGTGTCGGCCGTGAAGAAGATGACCATCTGGGGCAATCACTCCACGACTCAATACCCCGACCTCTTCCACTGCGAGGTCGGTGGCAAGAACGCCTACGGGACCGTGAACGATCACGCCTGGGTGGACGGCACGTTCATACCGACGGTCGCCAAGCGCGGTGCCGCGATCATCGAGGCTCGCGGAGCTTCATCGGCCGCCTCGGCGGCCAACGCGGCCATCGATCACGTTCGCAACTGGGTGCTCGGCACCGCCCCCGGTGATTGGGTGTCGATGGCGATCCCCTCCGACGGGAGCTACGGAGTGCCCGAAGGACTCATCTCGTCGTTCCCGTGCACCTGCTCGGACGGCCGGTACTCGATCGTTCAGGGCCTCGACATCGACGCTTACAGCCGCGGCAAGATCGACGCGTCGGCGGCCGAGCTGGCCGACGAGCGGCAGGCCGTGCGCGATCTCGGCTTGATCTGAATCGCGAATCGGTCCCCGGAGGGGCCGCTCAGCCGACCGCGACGCGACAGGCGATGCGCATCATTTGGTCGACGCCGCGCTTCAGGTCGTCGTCCGAGATCCGAACCGGTTCGCTGTCGGGAGCGATGACGTCGCTCACCGTCATCATCGCGAGTGTCTCGACGCCCTTCACCGCTCCGATGGTGTAGAGCATGGCGGCCTCCATCTCGACCCCGAGGTGGCCGAGTCGGCGCCACCGGCCGAAGGTTTCGGGATCCGGGTCGTAGAAAAGTCCACTGGTCACGATGGAACCGACGAACACCCGGTCCGAGACCTCGCGGCTCCGTCGCGCGGCGTCCTCGAGCAACGAGAAGGTGGCCGATGGTGCGAATCCGTCCATGCCGGCGTAGCGAAGGGGAGTGCGATCGTCGGGCGAGGCACTGACCGCGATCACGGTGTCGGCCATGCGCAGGTGCGACTGGAGTCCGCCGCAGGTGCCCACGCGGACGAGCCGCCGGGCCCCGAGCATCACGAGTTCCTCGAACACGATCCCGGCGCTGGGGGTGCCCATGCCGGTGGACTGCACGCTGATGGGTCGGCCTTCGAACGTGCCGGTGTACCCGAGCATCCCGCGCTCCTCGTTCACGCATCGAGCGCCGGGGTCGAAGAACGTCTCGGCGATGTACCGGGCTCGTCGCGGGTCGCCGGGGCACAGCACGGCGGGGGCGTAGTCGCCGGGTTCGGCGCGTAGATGGATCGGCATGTGACGACAGTAGGTGAGGGGACGAGTCGCGACCTCACTTGTGTCGTCACTCGTGTCGTCACTCGTGTCGTCGCTTTGGTCGTCACGCGACGGTGACGTCCCGCGGCGCGGGCGTCGGTACTCTCGCGATGTGGGCTCGGTGACGATGCTTCCCTCGGCGATGGTCGACACGGGTCGATACGACCTCGCCGATCGCGAATTGGCCGCCTCGTGTTCCCGTGGCCTGCGCGACGAGGGGGTGAGCGTGCTGCCGGGGTTCGTCTCCCCTTCGGCCCTGAGATCGATGGTCGACGAGTCCGATCGACTGGCACCGACCGCCTTTCGATCGGTGTCGTCCACCACGTGCTACCTGGGTGAGCCCGATCCTTCGTTGCCCGACACGCACCCGGGCAACCGTCTCGTGCACGGCTCGGTGGAGGTGGTGGCCTACGACCGCTTCCCCGCCGAGAGTCCACTGCGTGCCCTGTACGAGTGGGATCCGTTGTTGGATTTCGTGCGGCGATGCCTGGGCCTCGAGCAGTTGCATCGCTACGCCGACCCTCTCGGAGCACTGAACCTCGCCGTGATGCGCGACGGGGACCGTCTCGGTTGGCACTTCGACATGTCGGACTTCGTGGTGTCGATCGCCTTGCAAGCGTCGGAATCGGGCGGCGAGTTCGAGAACGCGCCGCACATCCGTGGGGTCGCGGGCGAGGGCGACGAGAACGTCGAGGAGGTGCGGGCCGTGCTCGACGGCGATCGATCCCGGGTTCGTGTCGAACCGATGACTCCGGGAACGCTCATGTTGTTCGCGGGACGACGCAGTCTTCACCGGGTCTCGCCGGTCGTGGGTGACCGGCCGCGTTACGTGGCGTTGCTCGCGTACGCCGAGCGACCCGGCGTCGACTCGACGGACACGTTGAAGCTCTCGCGCTACGGGAGGTTGCCGTGAACATCGAGATCGGGGAGTCGTTCGTCGGAGAAGGTCCCGACGCGGCACACATCAACACTGTTTTCGGATTGCGCGAGGGCCCGGTGGGGACCGCCTTCGCCACCGCTCTCGCCACGCCCACGACCGGACACGTCCCGTTTCTCACCGTGTGGTCGCCGGGTCTTCCGGTCGAACCACCCACCCTCTTCGTGAACAAGGCCGCCATCGCGTCCGAGTGGCACGGACGACTGACCTGGGGAGCCGCCCAAGCCGGAGTGGCCGAGGGCGTCACGATGTACATGGCGAATCGCTTCGAGGATCCAGATTCCCTCTCTGAACTGGGGAAATACGCGCTCATCGTGGCGGTTTGGGTGAACCCGGAGGCCAAGTCGACGATGTCGGTTCGGTACAACAACCTGAAGGCCACCTACGACGCGCTCGACCGTGGCCATCGTGCCGTCGTGAGTGGCGTCACCCCGGTCGCGGTCGACCGCTGGCGTCAGGGCGAGTCGCCCGACAACCCGTATCTCGACCCTCTCTGACCCCGGGCGACGCGTCGACGCCTCGTCGGTGACCCGGGGCGGATGGGTCGCTGGCAGGACTTTTGCCGAATTCGGGCTTGCGGAACTCGGTTCCGCTGGACCATAATCACACGGGTGTAGTTACGGGAGTGCAACACGCACTGCCCACTGGTTGCACTCAACAAAGAAATGGCGTCCGCCACTGGCTGACGTGGGGCCCGACTCCTCGGAGTGCGGGAACACCGAACGACCAGACCGAACGACCAGACCGAACGACCAGACCGAACGACGAGGCAGCAGATGACCGAGAACGAGCAGAACTGGCAGGACGAGGCGAACTGCCTCGGAGTCGACCCCGACCTGTTCTTCCCCGAGCGTGGAGCGTCCACCCGCGAGGCCAAGGAAGTGTGCCGCGGTTGCGTCGTGAGACTGCAGTGTCTCGAGTACGCGCTCGACAACGGTGAGAAGTTCGGAATCTGGGGTGGTCTCTCCGAGCGCGAGCGTCGCCGTCTGCGTCGTCAGCGAGCGCAGGCGAATCGCCGCACCGCCACCGCCTGATTCTCAGGCCCGCGCGGGCCAGCGCGACTCGATCGTGCGGTCAGCGCTCAGATCGAGTTCGGTCCAACGCGAACGTGGGATCGCTCCGAGCACCGAAGTCGGCACCAGCCCCACCAGTTCCGAGCGACCGATCGTCGCCCCCAGGCGGTCGGCAACGACGCGAACGCGGTCCCGAGCCTGATCCGGTCCGACGCGACCGGGTTCGACGAGGTTCATGCTCACCTGCACCTCGTCGTCCAGTGCCAGTCCGAGCGCGCGAATGCCGTCACCACGAACAGCGGAAGCGATGGTTCGCGCCGTGGCGAGGGGCGTCCCCGGCTCGAGCCACACGTTGAAGGCCACCAGCGGGTCCCGGGCGCCCACGCACGTTGCTCCCGCGGTCGGGTGCGGATCCAGCGGACCCGTATCGGGACGAAGGTCGCGCCACGCCCGACGACGGATGTCGGGAAGAGTGCGTCGGTCCGGTCCGTAGAGGAACACCGGAACCCCGTGAGTCTCGGAGATCCACGAGGCGAAGGCGTCGCGCGCCCGGAGGGCGTCGTCCATCGAGGCGATCTCTCCGTTCAGGTCGAGGGGCACGAACGGAACGACGTCGACGACCCCCAGTCGTGGGTGGGCTCCTTCGTGGTGCCGCAGGTCGATCGATGCGATCGCGGCGGTGGCCAGTCGACGCGCCGCGTCGGTACCGGCCATCGAGAACACGCTGCGGTGATGGTCGGGGTCGACGTGCACGTCGAGAAGATCTACGCCGCACACCGAGGCCAGGTGGTCGACGAGGGGCAGATCGCGACCCTCGCTGAGATTGGCGACGCACTCGATCGGCACCCGCTCACTGTGCCACGACGACCGGTGGTAGCGTGCCCGTCATGTTCGCAGGCCTGTTCGACGGACCCGAGGTGATCGTCGTCCTCGTGGTGATTCTGGTTCTTTTCGGCGGATCGCAGATCCCCAAGCTCGCCCGCAATCTCGGCCAGGCCCAGAAGGAGTTCAAGAAAGGCCTGAACGAGGGCGCAGCCGCCGACTCCACCGACGGTGCGTCCGGGGATCCTTCCGACAAGAAGTGACCATCGGTGCCCGGCGTGGCGCCGGAGACCTGCTCTGACGGTCGAAAGCGGTCAGACGGAACGGACTTCGAGTCGACGACGCTTGGCGATGCGTCGACGCTCGCGCTCGGAGCAGCCGCCCCACACCCCGTGGTCGATGTGATGTTCGAGCGCGTACTCGAGACATTGTTTGACCACCGGACACGTGGCGCAGATCTTGCGGGCGCGGTCGACTCCGACACCATCGCTCGGAAAGAACATTGCCGGCGGGTGGGCTCGGCAGGATCCGTCGGCCATCCAGGCCGTTTCGGAGTCGTCGAAGGGGGGCTGATCGCCGACACTGTGGATGTTCATTGAATCTCCTTGTGCGAAGTTGGTTTCCGCCCGCTTCGCCCGCGAGAACCCGGTGGTCGTCTCTCGACGGCACTTTCCGGACATCCCAAGGCAAACAGGCGGGAAGCCACGCGTCAAGTCAGCTCGACCGGACGCTTCCGACACGCCGGGAGCGCCGGTAGGGTTGGGGCGTCCGACGGTTCCCCCGTCGAAAGTCGCGTTGACCCTGCTCAGAGACGTCTCGGGGTGGGGCCGAAGGAGCCGAAATGTCCGATATCTACTCACCTCCCGTCGAACCCCGGGCGCATGTCCGCATGGTGTTCCTGGGTCACGTCGCCCCCCACTGGGAGATCGAGAGCCGCTTCGGAGACCGTGCGCTGGTCGAGGAGTTTCGGGCTCGGGCACTGGCCCGGCTGGTGCTCGTCACCTACAAGGACCCCCAGTTCAAGCGCAACAAGGCCCGGATCGACAAGGACGCCGAGCGCGAGGCCATCACCATCGAGTGGGATCCCGTCGTCGAGACCACTCAGTTCCCGCGGTGAACGTCGGGTGAAACGTCGGTGAAACCATTCACCAACGGTCACCGAACATCCGTCGAGGCGTTTGGATGCGGGGTCGGGATCCCGGACGACATGCAACATGAGTGACCGTCTCGTCAACCGTGAGTTGAGTTGGCTCGATTTCGACGAGCGGGTGTTGCGCATGGCCACGGAACCGGGCGTTCCCCTCCTCGAACGGGTGAAGTTCGCGGCCATCTTCTCGTCCAACATGGACGAGTTCTTTCAGGTGCGCGTGGCCGCCATGAAGGACCAGGAGGCCGCGGGCCTCACGACGCCCTTGCCCGACGGACTGACACCCGCTCAGCAGTTGGCCCGAGTGTGGGAACGAGTCCGCGAATTGTCGGCGACCCAGCAGCGCATCGTGAACGACGTCTTGCTACCGCAGCTCGACCGGGAGGGAATCCGCCTCTGTGCGTGGGCGGATCTGGACGAGGCCGAGCGCGAGTTCTGCGCGCGGTTCCACGACGAGCGGGTCTTCCCGGTGCTCACACCGCTGGCGGTCGACCCGGCACACCCGTTCCCGTACGTGTCGAATCTCGCTCTCAGCATCGCCGTCATGGTGCGCGACCCGAGCACCGATGAGTCCCGGTTCGCCCGGGTGAAGGTTCCGACGGTGTTCCCTCGTCTCGTGGAGTTGCCGGGGGGCAATCGCTTCGTGCCGGTCGAGGACGTCATCGTGGCCCACATCGGTGCGCTGTTCCCCGGCATGGAGGTGGGGGAGGCCACCACCTTCCGCATCACGCGCAACACCGACCTGTCGCTCGAGGACGAGGAAGCCGACGACCTGCTGCAAGCCGTCGAGGTCGAACTGCGTCGTCGTCGGTTCGGTCGTGCCGTCCGTCTCGAGATCGCCGAGGGTGCGCCATCACACATCGTCGATCTTCTGCTCGACGAACTCGATCTATCGAGGGCCGATCTCGTGTCGGTGCGCGGACCGCTCGATCTCACCTTCTTGTGGCAGATTCACGCCGTCGATCGCCCCGACTTGAAGGACGATCCGTGGGTGCCGGTGACCGCCGGCCGGTTGGTGGCCGCCGAGGAATCCGAGCGTTCGATCTTCGCCGTGGTGCGCGAACGGGCCTTGCTCGTGCATCACCCCTACGAGAGTTTCGCCAGTTCGGTGGAGGAGTTCCTCTCCCAAGCCGCCGACGACCCTCGCGTGCAGAGCATCAAGATGACCCTCTATCGCACGAGCGGCGACAGTCCCATCGCTCGGCACCTGATTCGGGCCGCCGAACGCGGCGTCCAGGTGGCGGTGCTGGTGGAGTTGAAGGCTCGTTTCGACGAGGCGGTGAACGTCTCGTGGGCCAAACAGTTCGAACGTGCGGGTGTCCACGTCGTGTACGGAGTCGTGGGATTGAAGACCCACGGCAAGTGCGTGCTGGTGGTGCGCGAGGACGGTGACGGATTGCGGCGCTACGCGCACTTCGGGACCGGCAACTACAACTCGCGCACCGCGCGTCTGTACGAGGACCTCGGATACGTGACGTGCGAGCCGGAGATCACGGCCGACGCCGCTCAACTCTTCAACCACCTCACCGGCTACAGCAAGAACGTCGAGTACGGGCGGCTGTTGGTGGCCCCCGACCATCTCCGCTCGGGGATCATCCGACTCATTCGCAACGAGTCCGCCCACGGTGCCGAGGGCCGCATCGTCATCAAGGTCAACTCGATCGCCGACGCCGAGATCATCGACGAGCTCTACGCGGCGTCGGCGGCCGGAGTTCGAGTCGATCTCGTCGTGCGCGGCATCTGCTGTCTGCGGGCGGGGGTGCCCGGATTGTCGGAGACGATCAGGGTGCGTTCGGTCCTCGGTCGCTACCTGGAGCATTCGCGCGTCTTCCGCTTCGGCCACGGCTCACCGGAGGGCGGCCCCATTCACTACATCGGTTCGGCCGACCTCATGGGCCGCAACCTCGACCGACGAGTGGAGATCCTCACCCCTCTCTCGCATCCGCGTCATCGAGACTGGCTCGACCACGTGATCGAGACCCTGCTCGACCCGGCTTCGCCGGCGTTCGATCTGCAACCGGACGGAACCTGGACCCGTTCGGGAGCGTCGACGTTCGAGCCCCACCCGCAACGGCGGATCCACGAATGGGTGGTGGCCGAGCAGACCCGTCGTTCCGTGCGCCGAGCCTGAGAATCGAGGCTCGGAATCAGTTCGTTCTCTCGTGGTCGTCTGTTCATCTCGTGTTCACCCATGAAACCCCATGTCGACAACCTTCTTTCCTAGTTTGGCCCCGGGTGTTCACTCGGAGCGCCCGAAAACATCCGGCTTCGGCCGAAACCCCGCGACTCGAATCCGAGCAACGGGACGACAAAGGAGAGAGATGAAGTCCAGGAAGCGTGTAGTGACCGGAGTGGTCGCGACGTTGACCCTCGTGCTGGCCGCCTGTGGCGGAGACGACGGCGAGTCGACCGAGGCCCCCGCATCGACCGAAGCCGACGGCGGCTCCACGGAGGAGCCCTCGGGCACCGGCGAGGGTGGAAGCGTGTTCGTCACCGGTTCGTCGACTGTCGAACCGATCTCGATCAAGGTCGGCGAAGCCGCCAAGGCCGAGGGTCTGAACGTGACCGTCGAGGGTCCGGGAACCGGCGACGGCTTCAAGAAGTTCTGCGCCGGCGAGGGTGACGTCACCGGTGCGTCGCGTCCGATCAAGGACGAGGAAGCGGCCACCTGTGCCGACAACGGCATCGAGTTCGTCGAACTCGCCGTGGCCATCGATGGTTTGACCGTGGCCACCAGCCCGGCCAACACCGCCGTCGAGTGTCTCGACACTGCCGCCCTCTACGCCCTCCTCGGTCCGGAATCGGAGGGATTCGGCTCGTGGGCCGATGCCAACGGGATCGCCGCCGAACTCGGTTCGGCCTACACCGAACTGCCCGATGCGCCCCTCAGCGTCTTCGGACCCGGTGAGGAGAGCGGTACCTACGATTCGTTCGTCGAGTTCGCCATCGCCGACGGAGCGGAAGCTCGGGGCGCCGAGGAGTTCACGCGGGCCGACTACACCGCCAGCCCCAACGACAACGTGATCGTCGAGGGCATCGAGAGCACCGAGACCTCGCTCGGCTGGGTCGGCTACGCCTACTACAGCGCCGAGGCCGAGCGGATGAAGGGCATCGCCATCGTGAACGACGAGGGCGCCTGCGTGGCTCCCACCGAGGAGACCATCGCCGACGGGTCCTACCCCTTCGCCCGCACCCTCTACATCTACGTGAACAAGGCCAAGGCGGCCGAGAACCCGGCCGTCGCCGCCTACGTCGATCTCTACCTCTCGCCGAGCGGCGTCGAGCAGGTGTCGGCGGCGGGTTACGTGGCCCTTCCCTCCGACCAGCAACAAGTTGCTCTCGACACCTGGGGTGCGAGAGGCTGACAGCCATGCGAGGAACTCTCGACGTCGCGGATCTCCGCGGAGATCCGCGACGTCGAAACCGCGACAAGAGGATGAGCGGGGTTCTCGCCGGATCGGCCGCCGTGTCGGTTCTGGTGAGCGCGCTCATCCTCTTCGTGTTGTTGCGGGGCGCGATCGACTTCCTGCGTTCCGTCGATTGGAATCTGGGAATTCTCGTCGACGACGGTGCGACACCGGGCTGGTTCCCGCGTCGCGAGAGGTTCGACCTTCTCACCATTTTCCTCGGCAGCGTGGTGATGGGTGTCATCGCCATGTTGGTCGCGCTGCCACTCGGCCTCGGCACGGCGGTGTACCTCAGCGAGTACGCGCCGACGAGGATTCGGCGTGTCGTGAAGCCGATCGTCGAGGTTCTGGCGGGTATTCCCTCCGTGATCGTCGGCTACTTCGCCCTGAACTTCATCGCACCCGACGTGGTCGACCGTCTCTTGAATCCGGTCAACAGTCGGAACATGCTGGTGGCCGGCATCGCGATCGGAATCCTGGTGGTGCCGATCATGGCCTCGATCACCGAGGATGCTTTGCGAGCCGTGCCCCAGTCGCTGCGCGAGGCGAGCTACGGCATCGGGGCGCGCAAGAGCACCACGACGGTCCGCGTGGTGATCCCGGCCGCCGTTTCGGGAATCGTGGCCGCCTTCATCATCGCCACGTCACGGGCCATCGGCGAGACGATGGTGGCGACGATGGCCGGAGGTCGCGACGGGTCGGGGCCGCGCGTCCTGAGTCCGCTCGACCCGGGTCTCACGATGACCGCGGCCATGACCAACGCGGCCGGTGGAACCGACCAGGTGAAGGCCGGTGCCCCGTTCCAGGTGTTGTTCTTCGTCGGTTTGCTGCTGTTCCTCGTCACCATGCTCCTGAACCTGGTGGGTGACCGTTTCGTTCAGCGCGTCCGGCAGAGGTACTAGGAGAGAATCATGACCGCCGTCAGCATCGCGAACGATCACGACGTTCGCTCGGCTCTCACGCGTCGCGAGCGCCAACCATCATCGATCGTCCTGACGATCGTGCTGCTGGTCGCCGTCGCGACCACCTTGTTGATTCTCTTCATTCTTCTCGCGCAGATCGCCGTGCGCGCCTGGCCGGTGGTTTCCGGTCGTGGCACCGCCTTCCTGACCGACACCATCGGTTCCGAGCCGTCCTTGGCGGGAATTTGGCCCGGGTTGTTCGGTTCGTTCTTCATCGGACTGGGTGTGCTTCTCGTTTCGGTGCCACTCGGCGTGGCCGCGGCGATCTACCTCGAGGAGTACGCACCGAACAACCGAATCACCCGGCTCGTGGTCGTGAACATCCGCAACTTGGCCGGCGTCCCGGCGGTGATCTACGGGGTGCTCGGTCTCATCATCTTCGTGGGTTGGTTGCGACCGGTGACGAACGGTGGCAGCGTCATCGCGGCCGCGCTCACCCTCGCGGTGTTGGTGCTGCCGGTGGTGATCATCACGAGCATGGAGGCCATTCGAGCCGTTCCGATGGGCCTGCGCGACGCCGGATACGGCGTCGGAGCGTCGCGATGGGAGGTCACGCGCGACCACGTGATTCCGTACGCGATGCCGGGAATCCTCACCGGAACCGTTCTGGCGCTCGCCCGAGCCCTCGGCGAGGCCGCCCCGCTCATCATGGTGGGCGCCATCACCGGACTGCTCCCCGAGACGTCGCTCACCGGCAATTTCACCGCCCTTCCGATGCTCATCTACAACTGGTCGGGCCGCCCCAGCACGAGCGGCGGTGACATCGGTTGGTCGAACGCGTCGGCCGCCGCCGGATTGGTGCTCCTCGTGCTGGTCCTCGCCTTCAACCTGCTCGCCATCTTGTTGCGCAACCGCTTCGAATCACGGAGGACCGGAACATGACCGAGACGACCGCCCGCCCCGGCCTGCGCCTAGGCTCGGCCTCGGTGGAAGCCGACCCGAACAACAGCACGGCCCCCGAGTCTCCGGTCTTCGCCGTCGACGACGTGAGCGTCTACTACGGCGCTTTCCGGGCCGTGCGCAACGCCTCGTTCGACATTCGGGCCAACGAGATCACGGCCTTCATCGGACCCTCGGGGTGCGGCAAGACCACCGTCCTGCGTTGTCTGAACCGAATGAACGATTTCATCGCCACCGCGCGGGTGGAAGGTCGAATCGAGTACCGCGGCGTCGATCTCTACGACTCGGCGGTGAACCCGGTGGAGGTGCGACGGCGCATCGGCATGGTGTTCCAGAAGCCGAATCCCTTCCCGAAGAGCATCTACGACAACGTCGCCTACGGTCCGCGCCTGCTCGGCACCAAATCGAAGTCCGACCTCGATGCGATCGTCGAGACCTCGCTGAAGCGGGCCGCACTCTGGGACGAGGTGAAGGACCGCCTGAAGGCCTCGGGTCTGGGCCTGTCGGGTGGGCAGCAGCAACGTCTCTGCATCGCCCGGGCCATCGCGGTCCAACCGGAGGTCATCTTGATGGACGAGCCGTGCTCGGCACTCGACCCCATCGCCACCACCCGCATCGAGGATCTCATGCAAGAGATCAAGAACGACTTCACGATCGTGATCGTGACCCACAACATGCAACAGGCGGCTCGTGTGAGCGACCGTACGGCGTTCTTCACGACCGAGGTGAACACCGAGAACGATCGGCGTACCGGTGTGCTCGTTGAGTTCGATCGCACCCAGAAGATGTTCTCGAACCCCTCCGACGACCGAACCGAGGCTTACGTCACCGGAAGGTTCGGCTGAGGACGCAACGATGGACAGCGCGCGCAAGATCTACCACCGCGACCTCCAGGAAGTGCACCAGGAACTCGTGCGCATCTCGGCGTCGATCACCGAGAGCATCGCCAAGGGAACGGCCGTCCTCCTCGAGCAGGATCTCTCGGCGGCCGAGCAGATGATCCTCGCCGACGACGAGATCGACGCGCGCACCCTCGACCTCGAGGATCGTTGCGTGCAGATCCTCGCCCTCCAGGCTCCGGTGGCCGGCGAACTTCGTCAGGTGGTGGCGGCCCTGAAGTTGTGCGGAGAGCTCGAGCGATCGGCCGACCTGGTGGTGAACATCTGCAAGGCGGCGCGACGCATCTACGGTCACGATTTCGACCCGAAGTTGCGCGGTCTGGTGCTGAAGATGTCGGAGCAGGCTCGAAAGTTGTTCGCCGAGGCGACCAGTGCTTACGCCTCCGGTGACGCGGTTCGCGCCGCGGCCATCGACGACATGGACTCGTATCTCGACGATCTGCAGCGGCACTTCATTCAGGCAATCTTCGAGTCCCACGCCGCCGGTCGCATCGACCTCCAGGTGGCCATCCAGTTGGCGGTGGTCGCCCGCTTCTACGAGCGCATCGGCGATCACGCGGTGAACATGGGAGAGAAGGTGCGATTCGAGGTGACCGGCTGGACTCCTGAGCAGTCCGGAGCCGACCGCCACAACAAGCGCGTCTCCGACCAGACCCCGGTCGGGGGCGTCCGGCCATCGGACTGAGGCTCCGGACGGCCACGAGTGTTCTTCTCGCGTTCACCGGCGAGTCACCTCTTCGTCGTCGCGACGTCCGATGGTGGGAATACGTTCGTTCACGTGAGGTTCATTCTCCGTCCGTCGGATCGTCGGAACCCTTCATGAACCGCACCGCGCACGAGCAGCTCGACACCTTGCGCTCCGAAGCGTTGGCGCTCGGCGCGATGCTTGTGGCCAGCATTCCGCGGGCAACCGCGATCCTGCTCGACCAGGACATGGAAGGCGCCGGTTACCAGATTCTCGCCGACGACGAGTACGACGCTCGATCGTTGCGTCTCGAGGACGCCGCGATCGCCTTGATGGCGTTGCACGCTCCGGTGGCCGGGCAGCTCCGCCACGCGGTGCTGCTCATGAAGATCTCGGCCGAGCTCGAGAGGTCGGCCGATCTCGTGACGAACCTCTGCAAGGTGGCCCGCAAGATCCTCGGTCATCGAATCGATCCGTCGCTCGCCGCTCTCGTGAACCGGATGGGCCACCAGGCCGAGATCCAGATGCGCGAAGCGATCGCTGCCTACGAGGAACAAGATCTGGCTCGGGCACGGGGCGTCGAGGACATGGACGTTCATCTGGACGCCCTTCAGAAGGAGTTCATGAAGACGATCTTCGAGGTGAACTCCACCGACGGCGTGGAGGTGGGTCTGGGAGTTCAGTGCGCGATGATGGCTCGCTTCTTCGAACGCATCGGCGACCACGCCGTGAACATCGCCCACCTCGTGGAGTTCCAGATCTCGGGCGAGAAGCCACCGAGCGGAGACCATCGTCGGGGTGGGCGCGGGGACGATCTCACGCCGATCGCCGGCATGGTCCGGCCGACCGGGGAGCAGTCGAGTTGATCCTCGGGATCGTCATCGGTCTCTGCGTGGGAGCGCTCATCTCGTTCGTCCTGCTCCGACGACGCGACACGACCGGGATGTCGAGGGCGGGAGTCACCGAATCGGTGAACGGTCGGTCCACGACCTCCGAGGCGGTCGAGGTCGCCATGGATTCGCTGTCCGTGGGGGTGGTGATCGCCGGAGTCGACGGCGCGGTCACCTACCGCAATCTCATGGCGCGGGGCCTCTCGGGCACGATGCCGGCCGATGTTCTGATCGACGAGGCGATCGAGGTTCACCTTCGGGCCGCGCTCACCGGTGAGACCCGGCGACAGGTTCTCGAGCTCTACGGTCCGCCCCGCCGCGTCGTGGCGGTGTCGGCATCGCCGCTCCCCCGCGGGGGAGCCGTCGCCATCATCGAGGACGCCACCGAACGCTCGCGACTCGACGCCGTGCGCACCGATTTCGTCGCCAACATCAGCCACGAGTTGAAGACTCCCGTGGGGGCTCTCGCGGTGCTCGCCGAGGCTCTGTCGATGGAGGACCAGCCGGAGGTCGTGCACCGCTTGGCCGACAAGATGGTGGAGGAGGCGTTGCGCGCCGGCCGCACCATCGACGACCTCCTCGAACTCTCGCGAATCGAGCTCGGCGGCGAAGCGGTGAAGGACGTCGTGAGCGTCGGTCTCGTGATCGCCGAGTCCGTCGATCGCGTTCGTCCGCTGGCGGAACGTCGTGACATTTCCGTGGCGAGTTCCGAGCCGAGCGACCGATCGAAGGTCGTCGGGGACCGACGGCAACTCGTGTCGGCCCTCGGCAATCTCGTGGAGAACGCCGTCAAGTACTCCGAGCCCGGGGGACGAGTGGAGGTGTCGTCGCGGACCGACGGTGTCTGGGTGGAGTTCGTGGTGCGCGACTTCGGTATCGGAATTCCCGAGCGCGACCTCGCCCGCATCTTCGAGCGCTTCTATCGAGTCGATCGCGCCCGATCGCGCGAGACCGGGGGCACCGGTCTCGGTTTGGCCATCGTTCGACACGTGGCCGACAACCACGGCGGCGAGGTCACGGTGGTCAGCACCGAGGGCGAGGGTTCCACGTTCGTGCTCCGGGTGCCGGCGGCCCCGGGGTTGGTGGCGGCGAGCATGCCGGAAGCCGGCTGAGACGGACACGGAAGGAGAGGGACCCGATGGTGACGCAGACAGTTCTGTTGGTGGAGGACGAGGAGAGTTTCGTGGAGGCTCTCACGGTCGGCCTGAAGCGCGAGGGGTTCCGGGTCGAGGTGGCCCGCGACGGTCTGGAGGCGCTCGCCAAGTTCGACAGCACGCAACCCGACGTGGTCCTTCTCGACGTCATGTTGCCGAAGATGAGCGGGATCGACGTGTGCCGGCAACTGCGGAAGCGCACGCAGGTACCGATCATCATGGTCACCGCCAAGGGTGCCGAGATCGACACCGTCGTGGGTCTGGAGGTGGGGGCCGACGACTACATCACCAAGCCCTACCGGATGCGCGAGTTGGTGGCCCGGATGCGCGCGGTTCTGCGCCGAGTTCCCGGTGACGGTGCCCGGACCGACTCGATCTCCGAGGGTTCGCTGGTGGTCGGTGACGTCTCGCTCGACCCCGACGAGCATCTCGTGGTGGTACGGGGCGAGACGGTGGCCATGCCCCTGAAGGAGTTCGAGTTGCTGCACATACTTCTGGCCAACGCCGGACGGGTGTTGCCGCGGGAGATGTTGATCGACCGCGTGTGGGGTCTCGACTACGTGGGTGACACCAAGACTCTCGACGTCCACGTGAAGCGTCTGCGAGCCAAGATCGAGGAGGATCCGGCGAGTCCGGTCCGGATCGTCACCATTCGTGGTCTCGGATACAAGTACGAACGGCAGCGGTAGACGTCGCGCGCACGGTCGCGAGCCTCCCCGGAGCGTCGAGTGGTCGCTCCTAACATGACGTCGTGAACGAGTCGCTCCAACGTCCGCTGGCCGGCCGGGGGAGAGGTGCCAACTACGTTCCGCCCAAGCATCAGCATCGTTTCCAGCCGTCTCCCTTCGCGCGCCTGGTGCGGGTTCATGCCACGATGACGGCGGCCGAGGCCTGTCTGGCGGTGGGTCTCGCCGACTCGTTGTTTCTGTCCATCACGCCGGGCGAGGCGCGAGGAAGAGTGATCGTCTTCCTGCTCGTGTCGTTCGCTCCTTTCATCATCCTCGGGCCTCTCATCGGTCCCGTGATCGATCGGATGCCCGGTGGTCGACGCTTGCTGATCGTCACGATCGCGCTGTTGCGGACGGCGGTGATGATCGGAATGGCGTCGCAACTGAACTCGTTGTGGCTGTTTCCTCTGGCGTTCCTCGCCATGGTGCTGAACCGCACGTACGGCGTGTCGAAGTCGGCGTTGCTCCCGAGCCTCATCCGCACCGAGGCCGATCTGGCCGAGGCCAACGCCAAACTCGGGCGCACCGCCGGCATCGTGGGCTTCCTGGCCGCCGTTCCCGCGGCCCTCCTGAGCCTCGCCTCACCGAAGGCTTCGTTGGTGCTGGGATCGATGCTCTTCTTCTTGGCGGCCGTCCTCGCTCTGCGTCTGCCGAAGTCGCCGGTGGCGGCCAGCGATCCGGCGGAGATCGAGGTGCGCGAGTTGCATCAGACCGGAATCATCATCGCCGCCACGGCCCAGGGTCTGGTGCGAGCCAGTGTGGGCTTCCTGTTCTTCCACCTCGCTTTCTGGTTCGCCGATCCGCGTCGTTCGGTGGAGGTGGGCACCGTCCCCGACGGAACCTGGAAGCAGATGCGGTACAACTTCGGTCCCCAGTTCGGAACCTTCTGGTTCGGTCTCGCCGTCAGTCTTGCGGCCATCGGCACTCTTCTCGGCAACTCGAGCACCAAGGCCTTGCGACGTTTCGATCGCATCGAATCCCTGCTCGTGGTCGGTCTGGTGCTCATCGGCGTCTCCGGAACGGTCGCCGCGATCAGCCCGGTCACGATCGTCGCTCTGTTGTGCATGGCCGTCGTGAACTACGCCGCCGCCTTCGGCAACATGGCTTTCGAGACGATCGTGCAGAGGGATGCCCCGGACGCCAACCGCGGCCGGGCGATCGCCAACTTCCAGATGCGTTTCCAACTCATGTGGGTGGCGGCCGGATTGGTGCCGGTGTTGATTCCGCTTCCCGGAGCCGTGGGCTTCGCGGTGGTGGCAGCGCTCGGGTTCTCGGGTGCTGTCGGCTACTGGTTCGGACTGCGGCAGGTTCGCGCCGGTCTGCGGGAACTGGAATCCGTGCGCGGTTACCTGAAGCGACGCATCACGCGCCGGTGACGTCGAGGCGCGCCAGCCAGAGGCCGGGAGCGTCGAGTTCGGCGGGTGTCGGAAGGTTCGACGCCGCGACGTAGAGAGGCGCGAGACCGCCCTCGCCGGCACGTTCGATGACCCCCCGGACGAAGGAACGTCCGCGATCGACCTGTTCCCGGGTGAGGCGCAACCCGAGCAGCTTCTCGACGAAAGCGGTGTCGTCGCCGGCCTCGATACGACGGCGTCGGGCGGCCTCGGCGAGTCGTTGCGGATTCCCGAGGATCCGGGCTCCCGCCCGATCGGCGACGTGATCGACCCAACCGATCACGAGGGCGAGCATGGCGTCGAGTCGCGGCTGCAATGCCTCCTGGGCCGGCGATCGGACCGCTCCCAGCAGGATCTCCGGATCGGAGAAGAGCGACTGGAAACCAGCCATGAGATCGGAGGGATCGGTGGATTCGAGACCGGCCAACTTGTCACCGATCGACGACGGGTCGGGGCGGAAGAGACCGGCGTGTTCACGCACCAGATCGTTCACGGCGGCGGCCAGGTGCGGCACCGAGTAGAGCGTGTGCGTGGCGAGCTCGTCGATGAGCACCCACATGCGGACGTCGTCACGAGCCAGGCTCCACTCGTCGGCGAAGCCGTCGATGTTGGTGGTGACGAACATCGGTGCGCGACCGTCCGGTCGGGGAAGTGGTGGGTCGTACTGCCCGAGTGCTCGCTTGGCGAGGAGTCCCACCATCGATCCGATGGCCATGCCCATCGTCATCGGCGCGAGCATGCCGGTGAGATTGGCGAACATCGCGGCGAACGGGTCGTCGGCGGAGGTGTCGGTCCGTGGAGTTCCGAGCGCGGTGGCCAGGTCGGTGAAGAGCGGCTTCCAGTCGTCGAGCGAACGGGCGGCCCAGCCGGCTCGACTCACCGCGTCGGGCTCGGTGGAAGGGACGACGAGACCCGTTTCCTGTTCGATCGCCATCGAGGCGAGGCGTGACAACTCGAGGAGCGCGATGCGCGAGGCTGGTTCGGGATTCGGCTCGGTCTCGCCGCCGGTGGCGGTGAACAGCGCGATCTGGCGGGCGGTGTCCCAGTGCACCGGGCCCCCGTCGGACATCCGCTTCATGAAGTCGCCGAAGAACGGGAGTCCGGAGAAGGGATCGTCCGCCACGGGTCGAGCCTAGGTCGCGCCCGACTCGGCGCGTCCGCGGACCACCGATTCCGGGTGGGTGACCCGCGGACTAGCGTCCCGGGAATGCCGAAGAAGGTCGAACCGATCGGCGCCGACGTCGTCACCGAGACCCGCCGACCGACGGTGGTGGTGACCGGAGCCGGGTGGCCGCTCGGACGGCGGGTGGTCGAACGGCTCTCGTCGACCGGGGACTTCGACGTGCGGGCGCTGAAGCGCGGCGAGGGCCTGGCCGTGCTGGAGGACGTGTCGACCATCGACGTGGTGGTTCATCTCGCTCCCGGTGATCACGACGCGCTCGCCGCCCGGGGCCGCAGTGCCGTGGTGGGTACGCCCGAACTCTTGTCGTCGGTGAGTTCGTTCGGCGCGAGTCATCTCGTTCTCCTGTCGTCGGCGATGGTGTACGGGGCCTGGCCCAACAATCCGGTTCCCCTCACCGAGGACGCCGCTTTGCGCCCGGACTTCGGATTCGCCTTCGCCCGCCAGTTGGCCACGGTCGAACAATTGGTCGACGACTGGTGTCGGGCCGATGCGAGTCGTTCATCGTGCGTGTTGCGACCGGTGCCGGCCATGGCGGCCGACGGCACGACGTCCCTCGTTCGTGCGCTCGCCGCCGGGATGGGAGGTCGCCTCGGCGAGGACGACGTCCCCGCGCAGTTCCTGCACCTCGACGATCTGGCCGATGCGGTGGTGCTCGCGACCACCAAACGACTCTCGGGCATCTACAACGTCGCCCCCGACGGTCACGTGCCGGGATCACGGGTTCGTTCCTTGTGGGGTCTCGCGCCGCGTTTGCGGCTGCCCGACCGCGTCGCCGAAGTGGTGGCCGATCTGCGTTGGCGTTTCCAACGTGGTCCGATTCCGCCGGGCCTCCGACCCTACGTGCGGTCTCCGTGGTTGGTCTCGAACGGCAAGTTGCGAGCGGAGGGCTGGGCGCCGAGGGTCACGAACGAGCAGGCGTTCGTGGAGGGCACCAACGCCAAGTGGTGGACCATGCTCACTCCGAAGAGGCGACAGGAACTCGCCCTGGGTGCGATGGTCGCGATCATCGTGGCGGTGGTGTCCGCGACGGCGGGTTGGATCCTGCGTCGCCGCCGACGCGACTAGCCGTTGTTCGCCGGCGCGACGAGTGGTCGGGCGCCGACCTCAGCGTCCCGAGTCGATGGATTCGAGAACCGCGTCCATCTCGCCGACCGGAACGAGCATCAAGGCGCCGTCGCGATGGGTGCAGAGACCGACCAGTCGTCCGTTGCGGTCGATCACCGGTGCGCCCTCGGTGACGTCGGAGATCCCGTCGAGTGGTTGCAGCACCTGACCGGAAGCCGACTGCCGCACCTCCAGTCGGACGGGGGAGTCATCGAGGGCCATCAACTCCCCGGACATCGTCTCCGGCGCGGCGACCGTCGCGCCCATGTCGAACCGACCGTCGCTCGGGACGGCGAACGATTCGTCGGTGGTGATGCTCAACACCGCGATCGACGATGACGAGTCGCGGTACACGATCTCGGCCGTCGCCGTGTCTCCGTCGGCGGTGACGACCGTGAACGAGTCGGAGTCGGCGACCGCGTCGAACGTCGTGACCGCCATCGACGAGCCGTCGGCGGGGATCACGATGGCGCGAGGAGCGGCTGTTGCACCGTCGGGCATTTCGAGCAGGGCGAGATCGGCGACCGCGATGTCGCTCGAGGTGAGACGCAGGATGTTGCGCGGGTCGTCGTCTCCGTCGTGTGGTCGGGACAGCGCGAAGAGCCCGGTGACGAGAAGCACTCCGAGTGACACCGACACCACGACGACCCCGCGCCCGACCTCGCGGGCCGGAACCGAGATCAGCGACTGGCGGGCCATGCCAACCTCCGACGGATGACGCCAGGTGCGGTCGTGCGGCGGCACGGGTGCCGCGGCGTACGAGTTTCCGCTCGATTCGTTCCCGCACGACTCGTGCTCGCGATCGGCTCCCACGAATGCAGGAGGCTAGTGAGGGCGAGGTCGGTGGTGTTGGCGGGCAGGTACGCTTTCGATGTGTCCAGTGTGCGTTCCGACGGCGAATGGCTGGGGCTCGTCGACGAACCCTTGTCGGCCGATGCGGTTCACGACTGGGTCGTTCGACCCGGATGCGGAGCGGTCGTGGTCTTCTCGGGCACGGTGCGAGACCACGCCGAGGAGGACGGTGAGCGTCGCGAGGGTGTCACCCACCTCGTCTACGAGGCCTACGCCGACCAGGTGTCACCGAAGCTCCGGGCCATCGCCGACGAGGCCCGTCGCCGCTGGCCGATGATCGGACGGAT
>Ga0129333_10000727_pt1 | contig 28425 bp, 15 predicted proteins | sample CPB6_08_DNA_FD_94474 | JGI IMG/M metagenome (GOLD analysis project Ga0129333, IMG submission 94474) | Freshwater to marine salinity gradient microbial communities from Chesapeake Bay, USA - CPBay_Sum_0.6_0.8_DNA | ecosystem: Environmental > Aquatic > Marine > Coastal | place: USA: Chesapeake... | reverse complement strand
TGGGAGAAATTATTCAGCGAAAGATTATATCTAGCTTATGCTAAGAATTATGGATTCGATGTGCGTATAGCACGTTTTCACAATGTATTCGGACCATATGGATCATGGAACAATGGCAAAGAGAAAGCACCGGCTGCTCTTTGCAGAAAAGTTGCAACGGTCGAGCCCGGCGGAACAATTGAAATATGGGGTCCGGGCACTCAAACACGTAGCTTTTTATATATTGATGAATGTATAGAAGGTGTACAACGTTTGATGGAAAGTAATTTCACTGGCCCGGTTAATTTGGGCAGTGAACGCATGATTAGTATAAATCAATTAGTATTTTTAATTGGTAAGCTTGTTGGAAAATCTGTATGCATACGCAATGTAGAAGGTCCAATGGGAGTCATGGGGCGTAATAGTGATAACAGATTAATTCGTGAGAAATTAGGTTGGGCTCCGCAAGATAATTTAGAAGATGGTCTATTAAAAACTTATAATTGGATACAACAACAAATTATACAAAGTAAAAAAGATGTCTAAGAAAAAATACATTGTAGGATTGGGATGTAGCTGGGCGCAAGGTGAGGGCGGCTATCCTGAACATATATGGAATCAATATAACGGTAAAGTGAATTTGCGCTGTGTACCAGATGAACACCTGCGTGTATATGAGCATGAAAATAGCTGGGTTAACGTATTATGCCGTGATCATTTCCCCGATCACACACCTATGAATTTGGGTGTTCGTGGGATAGGTAACGTAGCAGCAGTAAATCAGTTGCATTTCTGCGATAAAATTGACTGGGGTAATAGTGAAGGATATATCGTTTTATTGTTGAGCGGATTCGAAAGACTTGATTTCTTTCAGACAAATCCTGTTCGTGGACAATCAATAGAAGATGGATATAGCAACGGTCCATATGCACATTATAAGTGGCGTAGTGCTTGGCCTATTGCCGGCGAAGGTGGAGAAGAAGAACCACTATGGGCTGTATATGGCAAAATGCTATGGAGTGAAGAATTTATCTGTAGTAACGCAATGATGGCCTTATTGAATTTACAGACATTTGCCAAAGCGCACAAATTCAAGGTCATCGTTGCAAATGCTTTTAACATTCAACATGAAGGTCTTAGAAAATACTTGATGAAGCATGTTAAAGAATTTGCACTGAAGTTTGATTGGTCTACCTACCTACATGAAAAAACTAGCTATATCGCAATGGTTCAAAAACTAGTTGAGCTAGATGGATTAATGAATCCTAAAGATTGGGGAGGACATTACCAGTTTTATCAGAAAAGGGCATGGCCTGCTAAATACTTGACTAATTGTATACACCCTACAATCGAAGGGTACAAATTTATAGCCAAAGAGTTAGCACAATTCATGAAAACATACCATGCCTAAGAAAAAAATAAGTTTTGTTAGTCCTAATTTTCAGCAAGGACCTAAAGAGTTTAATGCATACTATTTACCATATACTCCGGGCGTAATATGGAGTTATGCCGTTCAATTTCCTGAAATTAGTGAGAATTATGAGCTAGGAGACTTTATTTGGCGTAGAGATTTTATTGAAGATGCAGTAGAACTATTGAAAGATAGTGACGTAGTATGCTTCAGTTGCTATATTTGGAATCGTAGTTATTCTAAGGCATTAGGTAAAGCATTAAAAAAAGCAAATCCAAATCTTTTTATTATAGGCGGTGGACCTGAATTTCCCATTGAAAAGGCTGATATATTTGAACAATATCCTTTTTTAGATATTTGTGTTAAGCTTGAGGGTGAGAAAACATTTAGACGTATACTAGAAGAACATTTAAAAGAAACACCTGACTATAAATCCATTAATGGAATGTTACTTAATGAAAATGGTGTGGCATTTAACACTGGTGACACAGTACGTATTGATGATTTAGACACAATTCCTAGTCCGTATCTGACAGGTATTTTTGATAAATTGATGGCCAAGCATCCTGAGATACGATGGAACGGAACCATAGAAACAAATCGCGGCTGTCCTTATGCATGTACATTCTGCGACTGGGGAAGTCTAACATATAACAAAGTAAAGATATTCGATTTACAACGTGTATTTGACGAATTAGAATGGATGGGTCAACGTAATTTTGACTTCATTAGCTTCACAGATGCTAACTTTGGTATATTTGCAGAACGTGATAGCATGATTGCTGACAAATTAATTGAAGTACAAAAGAAATATGGTGTGCCACGTGCATATACCATTGCTTGGGCAAAGAATCAAAAGCGTGAAGTTGTAGATATTGTACGTAAATTGATTTACGAAGGAGGCGCAAAGATTGGTCTGAACCTAAGCGTACAGACAATGGATGAAAATACACTGGATATTATCAAGCGTAAGAACTTAGACACAAACAAGATTGAAGAAGTCTTTGAAATGTGTGAAGAAAATAATATCCCATTATACACAGAATTAATTCTAGGCTTGCCGGGCGAAACATTAGACAGTTGGAAAGAGAATTTCTATAGACTCTATAAAGCAGGTAACCACACTGGTATTACAATCTATCAAGCACAGTTACTAGAAAATGCTGAGATGAATTTAACGCAGCGTAAGATGTATAAACTTGAGGGTAGAGTCGTTTATGATTACCTAGTTGGAACTTACAACGAACACGAATTGCGTGAAGGTGTAGAAGTTGTAGTGTCTACTAGAGACTTGCCCATAGAAAAAATGACACAGGCTCAAGTTCATAGCTGGTTTCAAAATACATTTCACATTAATGGTATAACCAATTACATCAGCAGAATACTTTACAAGTATAAGGGTGTTGAATATAGAACGTTCTATGAAAAGTTATTTGAGTATATTCAAAAAGATCCTTGGCTCAATAGTGAAATAGAACGCATCGCAGACCATTATCAAAATTGGGGTAGGCATGGTAGAATTGATCACACACCAATTCAGGGTATGGAAATACACGGATGGAACTTAGTACATAGTACCATTATTTTATTGCAAAGTGAAAACAAGCATAAGCATATTTTTGACTTCATAGAAGATTTTATGCTTAAAGAGTTTCCTTTAGAAAAAGATTTACATGATGACTTAATGACACTACAAAGAAATTATTTGATCGACTATACCCAGGCACAGTCATACCCTAAGAAAATAAATTTCAAACATGATATTTTTAGTTACTTACAAGGGCAAGGGGAACTAGAACAACCTGCCAGCTATGACTTTGATTTTCCTGAAGATAAAAATATGTCATTACAAAAGTTTTGTGAACAGATATTCTTTGCAAGACGTAGAAATTTTGGTAAGGCATGGGTAACCAAATCAACTTCATAAATGAATACCTTATTTTATAGTCAACTAGACGAACCCTCATTAGAAAAAATAACAAGTGATATAGAAACAAAAAAGCCTGACCACATCGTATTGTTTTGTGAAACAGAGTGGGAAAGTAGGGAACTTACTATAGAATTAGCTACTCTACTTAATGCACACAATGTTAAATTGTCAGTGACATTTTGTTCTTTTCCCAGTGACTTTTACAACGAGCGGGCACAATATTTCAATAACATCGATATCATACATTGGCCAACGTATTGGTTACATTGGACAAAGATGTGTAGCGGTGCATTAAATTTTAATGTAGAATACATAGATTTTAAGTTTCCATATATATGCCTAAACAATAAAAATCATAAACATAGATGCCAATTGATTGATCACTTAGCACGTAACAATTTATTAGATAAAGGAATCGTTACTTGGCATCGTTTTCCAGGCCAACACCCTAGCCCATATCAGTTTAAATATTACAATGATGACATAAGACTGATATCTGACGATTTTATTACAAAGCTGGATTCATTCTTAATACCAAACGAGTATCATCAATCATTCCTACATGTAGTAGGTGAGGCTACAACAAAAGTTACATGTATTTCTGAAAAGACATGGTTGCCTATTCTGTTTAAGAAACCGTGGGTTGTAATGGCAGACCAATATTTTCATCAAAAATTAGTTGATTTGGGGTTTGAATTATATGATGAAATTATTGATTATTCGTTTGATTCGTATCCTGATATGGAAAACAGAGCATATGCTATATCGGAAAATGTGAAAAGAATTTGCGAAGAAAAATCCATATACGACCTTTATAAAAAAATAAAACCAAAAGCAGACAGAAATTATGAAAACTACATGCGTATTTTAAAGGATGAAAGCTATGTCCCGCAAATAATCAAGGACAGAGCTAGATACTCTAAAGAAACCAATTACGCAAGCAGCACATTTACAGATCCTAGATACGTTGAAATTTGCGAAAAATTGGGGTTGATATGATATATGATTTAGACGTATGGGATTCTAACGGTTTATTAAAAATTGATGCCAACATCAAACCCAATTTAAAACAGGAAGACATAATCATACTGAATGCTGTACATGAATTCAAATATAATAGTTTATACGGCAATACAGAAAATATCTTAGACCTGATAGATTTAGTGAAACAAAGAAACGCAATGCTGCATATGATTACATGCAGTCATGAGAGTTTTAGATTATTAGAACCGACTAGTAACCTTAGAATACATTTTTGGCCTGAATATTGGGCTACATTGACCTTTTATAGATTGTTAGTGCCACATAATTATAATCCTAACTTAGCCCTAGGATTAAATCCAGAACATTTAGAAACAGGTAAAAATTTTCCATACTATAAGTATCCATTCATTTCAATGAATAAGAGGCCAAAAAATCATCGTGCGATCATGATGGACATGCTAGCCAAACATGATTTGATTGATAAAAATGCTGTAATATGGCGAGAACTCTCTAATCAATATCAATTCAGACATTGGAAGCAAGAAATACTTTTATTAGATCAATTAGAAAAATTTGAATCGCAAGAACGTGTTCCCACAGAATATGTTTTCAGTATGATGCAACTAGTGCCTGAATCTAGTGAAGAGGTATTCATATTTTCAGAAAAAACAGCAATGCCGTTGTTCTTCAATAAACCATTTATCGTAGCTGGCTGCGTAGGATACCATAAAATATTACAAGAAATGGGATTCAAACTTTACGATGAATTATTTGATTACTCTTTCGATTCTGAACCCGATATACTAACTCGTTATGAAATGATTGCAGAAAATTTGAAAAGACATGTAGGAAAATCACCCAAAGAACTGAAACAACTTTATGATAGTGTTTTTGAAAAGTGCATGTACAATAAACGCATCGTACTTAGATTAGCTACGGACAGCAGTCTTATACCTGAAATCTACACCACACTAGTTCAATACCAAGAGCAAAATAATCTAGAATCGCTCCCGTCCGCAATAAATAATTTCATTAAAACCAAAGAAAATGATTACAGATTACAGTAAGTATAAAAGAATTTTTGCATTTGGGTGTAGTTTCACCTGTTACTCTTGGCCAACTTGGGCTGATCTTATTTCATTAGAAGCACCACATGCTGTTTATTCGAATTACGGTAAAGCCGGTATGGGCAATTTAGGTATATCTGTTAGAATTATTGAAGCAAGTAAACGTTTTAATTTTACTAGTGATGACTTAATTTTAGTCATGTGGACTACTTTTTGTAGAGAGGACAGATGGCTACGTGGAGATTGGTTCACGCAGGGTAACGTATATGGATCAACCTATCCTAAAGATTGGGTACAAGAATATACAGACCCGTTTGGTTATAAAGTGCGTGACCATGCACTCATTTATAGTACAAACCAATATCTTAAAAGTTTGAAATGTGATTCGATTCTGTTAAAGAGTTCTCCCTTTGCTTATGTCGAAGGAATAGAAGATTCAGACGTTGCAGATTACGAAAGTTTGGGGAAACAATTAGAATTCATATACAAAAAAGATTATGATGAAATGCCTATAGATTTCTATACAACAATGGGAAATACATGGAATAAAGGCCCTGAACAAGAATTTTTGGATGACTGGGAAGACAAAAAGCCACGTTGGAGAAAAGATAGTCATCCATGGACCACGGAGTATCTAAATTATCTAAATTTTATAGGTATTAAACTTAGCGACAACACGAAGAAATTTGCAATAGAATCAGACCTTTGGATGAGTCGCAAACCGAGAGTTACTGAAATGCATGAAAAATTCAATTTTTTAAGACAAAATGTAGCTCATCAATTAAAACTGTTTTGAGGAAAATATGAAAAAAGTAGCAATGATTGGCGTAGGTAAGTTGGGACAAGATTGTGCAGAAGTCATGGCAGACGCAGGCTATGATGTTGTTGGTTATGATATAGAACCAAGAACTCCTGCTTTTCCCATGAGAAATTCTATACAAGAAGCAGTAAGTGACAGAGATATTATTTTTATTGCAGCTCCTACCCCACACGATCCTATATATGGTGGAGAAACTCCTACTAGTCATTTGCCAAATAAAGATTTTGACTATACTATAGTTAAAAGCATTCTGACAGAAGTTAACAAATACGTTAATAAGAATCAATTAGTTGTTCTTATCAGTACTGTGTTACCCGGCACAGTGCGTAGCCAATTAGAACCATGCATTACTAATGCACGTTTCATTTACAATCCATATCTTATTGCTATGGGTACAATTAAATGGGACATGGTTAATCCTGAAATGGTTATCATTGGAACCGAAGATGGTTCTATCACGGGTGATGCAGAAGAACTTATTGACTTCTATAAAGTGTTCATGCAGAATGATCCACGCTATGAAGTTGGTACTTGGGATGAAGCTGAATCTATAAAGATTTTCTATAATACTTTCATTAGTACAAAACTTGCACTTGTTAACATGATACAAGACGTTGCTGAAACTAATGGTAATATTAATGTAGACGTAGTTACAAACGCATTAAAGAAAAGCACATATCGAATCATGGGTCCTGCATACATGACTGCTGCATTTGGTGATGCAGGCGCATGTCACCCACGTGATAATATTGCATTGCGTTGGTTAGCAGATAGATTAGAATTAGGATACGACCTATTTGATGCCATCATGACCGCACGTGAAGTGCAAGCTGAACGTATGGCTCTGCGCTGCTTAAATAACGGACGTAATGTAACTATTATAGGAAAGGCATATAAGCCATGTGTTCCGTATACAAACGGTAGTGCTAGCATGTTAGTAGGTTACTACATCGAAAAGCATGGTGGAAATTTAAACTACTATGATCCTAATACAGGTGATCATGACCTACGTGAAAATTGGACGCAAGTTTATTTGATTGGATATTGGGAACCATTTGTTGAGAATATTCAATTTAAAGATCCAGGTGCAGTTGTTATCGACCCTTGGAGAAAGATTACTAGCAGACAACATACTGGTGAAATAATCTATTACGGTGATACTAGACCAAAGAACAGATATGTTGTACCTGAATCAACTGTTAACACGATGAGGCAGCAATTGTTTACAATGTTTCCTGATCTACAACCATATCAAAATGAAGTACATCTCATTGATGCAACAATTAATTTTGAAACAACGTTTGTATTAAGACCAACCGAAGATTTAGTTAAAGAAATTACTGAAGCAAAAGAAAATGGTAAGTCTAAATTCGTTTTCTTTGCAGTAACCGAAGCATTCATGCCTCATATCTTATCAAAGATACAACGTTTGGCTACTATTTTTGATGGCATTATTGATGAAAAGGATTTCATTTTTTTGACACCGGTCAGTGATGCAGTTGAAGTTTATAAGAAAATGCACCAAGAGCATATTTGGAATAAGCATATTACAATGTGGAGTTGCGCCTTTTTCGATTACATAACAACAACTTATGCAGCAGATTTTCAATTCATAGGTGGTTATGATGTACGTCACAGAGGTAAAATCTTTACATGCTTCAATAAATTAAACAGAGAACATCGTTTAGTACTACTCAATAAGCTGTTGTCGCATGGTGTCGTAGACAAAGCATATTACTCATTTGAGGGAGAAACTGGATTCAAAGAATCTATACCGTCGTTAAGTCACGAAAAGTATCCCAATATTATCGCTAATCAAGAAATGTTCCCACTGCGTTTGAATATTACAGAACGTAGACACAACCCAGTTAACATTGAACAAGACGATTTAATATACTACAAGGATGCTTATTTTAGTGTAGTTCCCGAAACATTATTCTATAGTAAAAATATTCAAGGACAGCATCATAAACCATTTGTAGAAGATAGCATGTTCTTCACAGAAAAGACATATAGATGCTTTGCACTATTGCACCCATTTGTCTTATTGGCAAGACCTCATGCATTAAAAGAACTGCGTAAGCAAGGTTATAAAACATTTTCACCATTCATTAATGAATCATATGATAACATTGAAAATGACGATATAAGAATGGAAGCTATTGTTAAAGAGATTGTTCGTTTGACTAATCTATCAGGTGCAGATTGGCAAGTATGGCAAGAGGGGATTAAAGAGATAGTAGAATATAACCACAGTCATTTTCATAGTAAAAAAGATTATGTTTTCACTAAAGATTACATGAATGTTTTTAAAGATGGTCCTAGAGAACAATTTGTGCAATCTGCACCTGTAGTAGAAGAACCTGTAGTAGAATTACCTACAACTACTATAGAAAACTTTGTTGCTAAAGAAAATACAGACATATCTTTAGATTGGAGACCAAAAACTCTAAATCTTGACGGTATTAAAATTAACTTTCCCACTCATATTGATGGTGGCGGTTCTGATCTATTGGATGAGTTACAAACGTTTATTGACAAAACTGGTAAAGAAAAGTATCATTGTGCTTTAGATTGGTGCGCAGGTTACGGACCATTTGGATTTAATTTGTTAGCTAAGAAAAAAGTAGATAAAGCTGTCTTTACGGACATTTATGATGTAGCTACTGAAACTGTAAGCAACAATGCTAAGGAAAATAATCTTGAAGATAAGGTAGTTACTATCACTACAGACAAAATATCTACTATATCATTAGATGAAAAATTTGATTTGGTAGTAGCCAACCCACCGCATTGCAATAGTGATGCACACGTAAGCGATAGTAATACAGCAAGAATTATTGTGGATCAAAATTTTGCTGCCCATCGTGAGTTTTATTCCAATATAAGACGATTTCTAACTGATGATGCTGATATATACATTACGGCGGGAACAAATTCCCCTACGTTCGTACATTGGGCAAAACAGGGCGGATTGAAGTATATGGGATTTTCTCCTAGTTCTATTTTACGTGATGGCGGAATATATCACTTTAAAGTAGAATCTTAATCCAAACCATTTGATTTTTGTACTACTCATAAGTACAATACTATAATAAGGAGAAAAGTTTGGATTTTACATTAAGATCGCTAGCCGTTAAGGAGCTTAAGCCCAAAGAACGACCAACTGAAGATATTGCAGATGCACGCCATCGTAGTATGATGGAGGCTATTGCTCCTTATGCTAAAGCTACGGTACAGAAAAATCTTACTCCTGTATATGTTGATTATAAGACACGTAATACCAAATTGGTATTGGTATTGTGTCCAGAATGGAGTCCATACATGCCACCATTCAGTCTTGCAAGACTTAGTGGTGTTGCAAAGAGTGCAGGTTATGAAACACATATCATGGACTTAAATGTAAAGGCGTATAATAAATTTAAACATGATTGGTGGCCGAAGCAACGAATACCCTTCAGATTGTGGGACCCTTCTAGCTCATGGCATTGGCTAGGTTCTACGTATTTAAATGATATCCATCCGTTACTGGGCCCTGAAATTCTAGCACCAGCAGTCGATGAAATCATAGCAATGAATCCTGATGTTGTTGGCTTCAGTGTTTATTATATCAGTGAAGAACCAACTAAGTGGATGTGTGAAGAAATAAAACGCAGAGCACCACATATCAAAATTGCTGTAGGTGGACCCAACGTTCACAAGAGTTGGTTTGCAGTACACAACTATTATGATTATGTTGTAGTTGGTGAAGGTGAACAAAACTTGCTTATCATGCTTGATGAAATAGAAGATAAGAAAGAAGTTCAGTATCCTAGAATACTAAGCCAGCCAGAATATGAACGAATCAACATCAATGGCTTACCTATGCCTGACTATGAAAGTATTGATTTTAGTCAGTATGAATTACCCAATGGCGTGAACAGCGAGATTAGTAGAGGCTGTACTGCTAAGTGTACATTCTGTGAAGAAACACACTTTTGGAAGTATCGTCAACGCCAAAGCGTAGACCTAATTACAGAAGTTGAATGGCTATATTACAATAAAGGAACTGACATTATTTGGTTCATTGATAGTCTTATCAATGGCAACCCAAAAGAACTACGTGCTTTTGCACTTGCATTAAAAGAAAAAGATTTGAAAGTTCGTTGGACGGGCTATGCACGTTGCGACGGACGCATGGATTATGAATATCTCAAAGACCTAGCTGATGGTGGTTGTTTGATGTTCAACTTTGGTATCGAGTCAGGTAGTCAAAAAGTACTTGATGACATGGCAAAGGGTGTTACAATCAAAGAGATGGAACAGAATTTCATTGATTGTAAGAAGGTCGGTATATGGGCTGCTACTAACTGGATCGTAGGATTCCCCACTGAAGAATTACAAGACTATGCAGACACTATGACATTCTTATGGCGTATGCGTAATAACAACATCAACAATGCAGGTCTTGGTGTTGGATATGGATTAGGACCTGAAACAATCGTAGGTCAGAACCCAGACAAGTTCAATGTAAGTTGGCACAAGTATCAAGGGCATTGGATACGTAAAGACTTGTCATTCGGTGGTACACACTTAATGATGCGTGTTAAGACATGGCATATGTTTGCTGACTTCTTACGTGGCGTAACAGAAGTTCCTATATCTTACCCAATCCGTACTGCATTAGAACGTGATCATTATTTTATTAAGTTGAATCACGACACAGTAGCCAGAGAAGTCGAATATGAAAAGTTTGATTACAACATTATAAAGCCAAACATCAATATCTTTGCAGATAATCTAGTAAACGAAATTTGGCCTTTCTTGCGTATGCTATGGAAATGTCGTGGTGGTTATGAAGCTGAGATACGTTTCAATCCTGAAATTGATTTGAAAGAATTCGGAACACAATACGGTCCGGGCATGTTTAATGCTGTCTATAAGTTTAAGATTACTGACAGTGGTAAGTGGGAAGCAGACTTTGATATGAAGTTTGATCAAATCGATAACCCATATGATGACCGTGAGCCTCCTCCTGCAGGACGTAAGGGTCCCTTTTATGCACAAGACTATTCACGTATGATGAGTAATACTGCTAAACGTGCTAGAAAATTAGCAAAGCCTACATGGGACACTGAAACTGGTCGTGATGGACAAGACTTTACAGACTTGCTCAACGAAGAAGATCATTTGAATAAAACTATAGATTTTAGTTTTGAGTACCGTTATATAGGTTATGGTGATTGGGGCAACTTTAAAGATTATGAAGTTGAGGTATCTAATGTTGCACGTGAAGTTATTCCAGAAAAAGAAGCAATGTCTGCACTAGATTTTGCCAAACAAAATGAAGCAATGACAATTTCATTAGATTCAATTAAACGGAAGAAACTAACTGCATGAAAGAAGTAAGAGAATTTGAAGAATTGATTGCCAAGTTCTTTGGTTCAAAATATGCTGTGGCTACTGACAGTTGCACACATGCGATAGAACTGTGTTTAAGATATACAAAGGACAATAACGTATCCTGCCCTCGTCATACCTATCTTAGTATTCCTATGACGTTTGAAAAGTTGGGATTAAAATGGTCATTTAATAATGAGAATTGGACTAATTATTATTTTATCGGTAATACAAATATAATCGATGCAGCCGTTCTATGGCAAAGGCACAGCTATGTTTCCGGTTCTCTCATGTGTTTAAGTTTTCAATATAAAAAACACTTGAATCTAGGTCGCGGCGGAATGATTTTAACTGATCGGGATAATGAATATGTAAAATTAAAAAAGATGAGCTATGACGGACGTGTTCCTGATGTGCCTTGGGCTGAACAAAATATCGACATGCTGGGTTACCACTATTATATGACCCCCGAAACAGCACAACAAGGGATCGAAAAGTTTCATCGAATTAAAGATGTGACACCTAAAATTTGGTCACACGCAAACTATCCAGATATTTCACAAATGAAAGTATTTGCTAAATGAAATTGAATAGCCACAATGAATGGGATTCGTTAAAAAAAGTTATTGTGGGTGACGCCACATTTGCTAGAATCCCAGAAATGGATAAAAGTCTACGTACAGTAAACTATAGTAATATTACTAGTGATAGATTACTCCCCAATTCAGGGTTGTATCCACTTCAAGTGGTTGAAGAAGCAAATGAAGATTTGGAACGATTGGTTGAAGAATTAACTAAATTAGGAATTGAAGTTAGTAGACCGATTAATAAGCCTACCAAGTATTATAATTATTGTCCTAGAGACTTAGTAACAGTTATAGGAAGCACAGCATATGTTGCTCCTATGAGTTTACAATCACGTGCTGACGAATACAAAAACTTAGAGCATTTTTTTGATAATATGGTTTTGATACCGAATAGCAACAGTGATGATAACTATAACATCGGAAGTATAGGTAATAAAGATATTTTAGCGTTGACTGAAATATACCCAAAGTTTGATGCTGCAAACATCATACGTGCCAATGACGATTTACTATATCTTGTGAGTAACAGTGGCAACAAAACAGGGGCACAGTATCTACAACAAGTCATTCACAATCCTAAGGTTAAAGTGCATGTAGTTGAGGGAATATATAGTTACATGCACATTGATAGCACAGTTGCTTTTCTGCGTGAAGGATTGATGTTATTAAACCCAGCACGTATTAAAGACAAGAGTGTATTACCCGCACCGTTCAATACGTGGGATGCAATCTATGCTCCTGAACCAGTTGACATAGGTTACTACCCTGGCTATTGTAATGCTAGTCCGTGGGTCAGTATCAACTTGTTAAGTGTAAATCCCAATCTTGTGATATTAGAAGAACACCAGGTTAATTTAGCTAAAGAGTTAGATAAGTACAATATAGAATCGTTAATGCTACCCATGAGACATGCACGTACATTAGGTGGATGCTTTCATTGTGTAACATTGGATACAGTAAGGATAGGATGATATGGCAGGTAAGTGGAGTAAAGGACATGTAAGTAGATTCTGGAATCATCAGGATTACAGAAACTTTGAATATGTCAGACAACCATTAATGGAATCTGAAATAGAAGAATGGAAGCGTAAAGGCTACGATTACGTTAAAAGCTTTTCAGGTTCTATGTACGATAACCGCAACCCCATGCCTGATTGGGTACATAGGTTCGATAAGATATTCGACTTAAAAAACATGACTTATAATTTCTACAAGATGAGTCAGTTAGAAATTATGCCAGATCATGTAGATCACTTTCAAACTTACATGAGATTGAACGGAGTTGAATATAAGAACATCCGTAGAATCCTTATCATGCTTGATGACTGGAAGCCGGGACATTATTTAGAAGTAGATGGGGTAGGATTTGTTAATTGGATCGCCGGCGACTATTTTATTTGGGATAGTGATGTTAGACACGCAGCTAGCAATATAGGAACTGAAGATAGGTATACACTACAAATCACAGGAACTACTATTCAATCAGAGGAAGTTTACAAAAAAGTTCATTGGTATAATATTCCTGATTTAGAACCACGCAAAGAATCGTTGTACTCTCCAGAGATGAGTATAATGAAAAGTAAAATGAATAAGACTAATCCTTATTTCATTTACATGTACAATCAACAGATATCTGGTTTAGAAAATATCAATCATAGTGTTGATACAGTTGACTACTTAAACGAAAAGGGTGTTGACATTTACCTGTTTGAGCCATTGTGTTCTTACCTTGAAGGTGCAACACAATTCTATCCACCTTATGGTACAAAGCACACGCTGCTATTTTATAGTGAATTTCATTATGATCAAACTAAAGATACTAATCGACTACGTGCTGACGAATTAGATAGTGTGTTAGATTATGTCGAAAGAAATAATCTAAAAAATGTTACTGTACATACATGCGATTTTAATGCAGATAGGTTTTATACACATTACCTAGACAAATTTAAGATAGTTACTGATGATTTGTTTTTGGCTCATTTTGATACTAATGAATTTGAGCCACTGAACGACAACGAGGATACTTCTAATTTTTCTCGCAAGTTCATTTCAATGAATTGGAGATATGCTCCACATAGACAACTCATTGCTAGCTATTTGGCTAACTTTGCAGATACCTATCTTACTTGGTACTTTAAATCTGACATGGGAAATGTTAGCGTAGAACCGTGGTATAGCATACATGATTGGGTTCAGAAAAATCCACATGTTTTTAGTAAGATGATAACTGGATTCAGAGACCTCAATAACAGAACACCGTATAGTTTAGATTTGGATGTAAAAGAAGCAACATCAATTACACACAATTATCTGAAACAAATGTTCCCTATGAAGGTAATTTTTGATCACAAAAAAGAAAAGTATGGCGATAATTTGGATAGGATTAAGACATACTACAATGATATATTTTGTGACGTAGTTACAGAATCTAGGTTCGCACAGCCCACAGCTAACTATAGCGAAAAAGTATATCGTCCTATGTTCTATAAGAAACCATTCATTATGGTAGGGCCTCCCCATACATTACAGTATATGCAAGAGCAAGGATTTAAAACATTTAGCGATTTTTGGGACGAATCATATGATACTATGGAAGACCACGAATCCAGACTATTTGCCATTTTTAAACTGATTGACGAAATAAACAGCATGTCTATTGGGCAACTAAAAGATATGTACCAAAAAATGTTGCCCATCGTTGAATACAACAGAACACTTCTATTAGAAAAATGTCCTCTACGCCGCTGATTTATAAATACTCTACTAGAGGAACCAACCATGTTTATCGTCAAGTGGATAAAAAAACTAATCAAAGAATATAAGTATCGTAAAAGAATTAAAGAACTACGTAAACGTGATCCATTTATCTACAAATGAATTACGTCGGAATAAGTAACGGCTTCCACGATGCCGGATTATCAGTTGTTGATTCAAGTGGGAATATTCTATTCGCTGGGCACAGCGAACGTTATAGCAAACTAAAACACGACAAAGAATTAGATCCTTCGTTGGCTACGGATGCTAGAAAATACTTTGGTGGTGAGACAGAAGTTCACTACTATGAAAGACCGTGGCTAACAATGCTACGTCAATTACGTGCAGGACAAAAAGTCGATTTGACTACTGCCAAAATGCGTATTGGTAAAAATATACTATCCATACTAAGTTCTAATAAAGTAATCACCCACGAACATCACTTAAGCCATGCTGCTGCCGGGTTCCAAACAAGCCCTTATGAGAATGCCACTGTAGTTATTATAGATGCTATAGGTGAATTTGACACAATCACTATATGGGACGCATGGTATGATGACATTGGTGTAGCACAATATAAAAAACTTTGGTCTAAAAAATATCCACACAGCATTGGATTGTTCTACTCAGCAATGACACAGAGAGTTGGATTGAAGCCATTAGATGAAGAATATATACTTATGGGCATGGCTGCATATGGTAAACCTATACATTTTAATAAAATGGAAGGTGAATTACTAGATAGCAGTACCAATATTGACTTTAAAGAAAATCTACATATAGGTGTTTCGGATGAATTCTTAGCAGGTGCGGACGACATGGATATTGCATCCAGTACACAAACTCTAGTAGAATATCTGATTAAAGCTGTAATGAGTAAAGCTAGAATGTTAGGAAAATCACGCAATTTGGTTTATGGTGGCGGTGTAGCATTGAACTGCTTGGCTAACAGATTATTGGGTGAGTATTTTAACAGTATATGGATAATGCCTAATCCAGGTGATTGTGGTAGTAGTCTGGGCGCAGCAGCATTGGGGTATGGTAAAAAGTTAAACTGGTGTGATGCGTTTTTAGGACATGAGATACCAGGACCTTACCCTGTTAATGCTATCATTGATGAACTACTAAAGAATAAAATGGTAGGTGTAGCTACCGGTCGTGCAGAGTTCGGTCCACGTGCTTTGGGTAATAGAAGTTTATTAGCAGACCCTCGCGGGCCAGAGATAAAGGATAAAGTAAATGAAATCAAACGTAGACAGAAGTTCAGACCCTTTGCGCCTATTATTTTGGAGGAGCATGTTCATCGTTATTTTGATATGCCTCGCAACTGGAATAACAGTAGGTATATGCAAGTCATCGCTACTTGCAGGAATCCTGACTTATTTCCTGCTATCGTTCACGCTGACGGCACTAGTAGGGTACAAACTGTTCCGCAAGATGGAAGCGGAATCAGAGAACTCCTTGAGAAATGGTATGTATTAACAGAATGTCCAATGTTGTTAAATACTAGTTTAAATATTCGCGGCGAGCCTATGGTCAATGACAGGCTTGATGCAAATCGATTTGAAAATTTATACAATTTAAAAGTTATATCTTAATATGTTAAGAGATGTTTTTTACTATGGCAAAAAGCCTAACGTACACCCTAGAGAAAAACATGCTAAGAATTTAGCAGAAGCTAGGAAAAAAGCCACAACGGAACATTTTTGGATCATCAATGAGTTCTGCGATTATGTCGGCTTTGATTGGGATTTTGATTTTGAATTTCTGCCTGACGAAGATGTATGGGCTGAAAATCACAACAATGTTTGGCCTAGTACACATCAAAAAGATAGCGGCACATGGTTATGTGCTAAAAAGAAAAGTGACGTAATCATATATCGTGCTGATGTTGATCCAGTTAAAAGAAAAAATGAGATTACGAAACATTGGAAATTCTTAGACAATATCGACAAAAACAAGTGGGACTTCAGTTGGCACCCAGATCCTACCGATCCACCGTTTATATATTGCTGGGGTTCTAAGTATGCACCCGTTGAATTAAAAACATGTCTTGAGTATCATGTTGATGGTGCTACAAATAAAAAATACATGACCGATACGGTAGAATTGCTACCGAATTATGATTGTTTAGTAAAAGTACAAAACGTTGATGAATCTAAGTGGGACATGAGTTGGAGACCTAGTCCACTTGATCCTCCATATATCTATGTGTGGGGAAACAAACATATAGATGGAAGATTGAAATCTACATTAGAGTATCATGTCCCGGGCGCTACAGAAAAAAAGTATATGCCTGACCTTATCCCAGTTTTACCTGAATGGGATCGATGGACAGAACATGTTTCAGTTGATAAAACTAAATTTGATTTTACATGGCGTCCTGATCCTAGAGAACCTGACTTTATTTATGTTTGGGGAAACAAGTACGAACCAGGAGAAATCAAACCCACACTAGAATACAAAGTTCCTGGAGCTACAGAAGTAAAATATATGACAGATCAGGTAGACGTACTACCTGAATGGGAACGTTGGGAAATCATTCATCCAATAGACAAAAACACATTTGATTTTAGATGGAGACCTGATCCACGTGAACCTAACTTGAATTATGTGTTTGGTAATGATCAATATGATAGTACGGTAATGCCTACAATCATGTATAAAATGAAAGGTGCTACAGATGAAAAGCATATGCCAAGCACTGCAAAACTATTGCCTAGCCCATCTAATTTCCAGCATTTAGAAAATAGCTATGGTATAGATTATTCTTGGGTACCTGATCCTAAAGCACCACCTTACATTTATGTTTGGGGCAACCAATGGAATAAACCTGAAGATAAAATCAGTATTCAATATGTCGTAGAAGGCGCTACTGAATACAAATATATGGCAGAACGTGCAACACGTAGTCCATCGATGGATAATTGGGAACTGCCAGATAATATTGACGTAACTCATTTTGATTTTAGTTGGGAACCAAGTCCAGCATCTCCTCCTTACATTTATCAGTTCGGGACTCAATGGCAAAAGACAGGCGGTCCACGCTATGTCGTTGAAGGTGCTACAGAAGTCAAGTACATTGATATTCAAAAGGCAAGAGCATTACCTAATCGAAAAAATTGGACAGTACCTGCAAAGCTAGACATAACTGGTTTTGATTTTAGCTGGCATCCAGATGACACTAGCCCACCCTACATCTATCATTTCGCTACTCAGTGGGCATTGACTGGTGGTCCTATCTATACATGTGAAGGTGCAACTGAAGTAAAGTACTTAGATCATCCAAGTGCTATAGCATTACCTGACAAAACGAATTGGCAATATGATTCTGATTTGATTGATGAAGAAAACTTTGACTTTAGCTGGCATCCATATGTAGAAGATCAACCTTACGTATATGTCTTCGGTACACAACATCAAAAGACAGGTGGACCTAAGTATATCACTCCCGGAGCATTATCAACTAGTCCAGTAAAGTATATTGACACACGTATTATCAAGGCAATTAGAAAACCAAATAAAGATAATTTTGCTATACTAAACAACTATAAGATTAAAGACTTTGATTGGTCATGGCATCCAGATGAGACAGAAGAACCTTATATCTATGTATTTGGTAATACGCAGTACTCTGCTGAGATAATGCCTACCATAGAATATGCAATGCCAGGTGCAAAACAAATTAAATATGTGCCTGATGTGGTTGCCACATTAGATATTGACATGGGTAGTTGGGAAATACCTAAGAATATAGATACGACAGATTTCGACTTTAGTTGGAAGCCAAATCCCAAAGACCCTGCATATATCTATGAGTTCGGAACTCAACATCAAAAGACAGGTGGACCTCGCTATGTAGTACCTGGTGCAACAGAAGTTAAGTATGTAACAACGCAGCAAGCAAAAGCATTGCCTACAGAATCTAATTGGACTGTACCAAGTAACTTAGATATCACAGGGTTTGACTTTAGCTGGCATCCAGATAACACAAGTCCTCCGTATATTTACCACTTCGCTACACAGTGGGCATTGACTGGTGGTCCTATTTACACATGTGAGAGCGCAACCGAAGTTAAGTACCTAGAAGAACCTAGTGCTGTTGCACTGCCTACTAAAGAAAATTGGGTCATACCTGCTGATGTAGATGTTGAAAGTTTTGACTTTAGCTGGCATCCATACATAGAAGATCAACCATATGTATATGTCTTTGGAACACAGCATCAAAAAACAGGCGGTCCAAAATACATGACTCCTGGAGTTCAACCTGGATCTCCTATCAAATATATTGATAGAAGAATTTTACAGGCAAAACGTATTTCTAATAAAGATAACTTTGCAGTATTAAACAACTACAAGATTAAAGATTTTGATTTTAGCTGGCATCCAGACGACACAGAAGAACCATATATCTATGTGTTCGGCAACAATCAGTATTCAGCAGAAATCATGCCAACAGTTGAGTACACTGTGCCTGGCGCAAAACAAATCAAGTATGTAACTGATATCATCGCTACACTAGATGTGGATATGACTAATTGGGAAGTACCTACAGATGTAGACACTACTGATTTTGATTTTAGTTGGAAGCCGAACCCCAAAGATCCAGCTTATATCTATGAGTTCGGTACTCAATGGCAAAAGACAGGTGGACCACGTTATGTAGTTCCCGGTGCAACAGAAACAAAATATATCGACACAATGCGTGTCAAGAAATTAGCAGACAAATCTAAGTTTGCGATACTAGACAATCTAATTATTGACGAGTTTGATTACTCATGGCACCCTGATTCAACAGAAGAACCATACATCTATGTATTTGGTAATAACTTGTATCCAGCAACGATAATGCCAACAATAGAATATGCAGTGGCAGGTGCAAAACAAATCAAATACATTGATGTTATAACGGCTAAATTAGGAGTTGATAAAACTAATTGGATAATTCCTGAAAATGTAGACGCATCTATTATTGATTATAATTGGAAACCAAATCCCAAAGATCCTCCCTATATCTATCAGTTCGGAACGCAGTGGCAAAAGACAGGTGGACCTCGCTATGTAGTGCCTGGCGCTACGTCCATTAAGTATGTAGAAATGAAAGTTACTGCACAGCCTAGAAAAGAAAATTTTGCTATCCTCGACAACTTAGTTATAGAAGATTTTGACTACAGCTGGCATCCTGATGATACCGATCAGCCTTATATCTATTTGTTTGGAAACACACAACATCCAGCAGAGATTATGCCCACGATAGAATATCGTGTCGAAGGTGCAAAACAAGTCAAGTATGTACACAATGTTGTTGCCAAGCTTGGTAAAGATATGACCAACTGGGAAGTACCAGAGGGCATCGATACATCTGACTTTGATTTTAGTTGGAAACCAAATCCCAAAGATCCAGCCTACATTTATGAGTTTGGCACTCAATGGCAAAAGACAGGTGGACCTCGCTATGTAGTGCCAGGTGCAGAAGAAACAAAATATGTTTCTACACAGACAGCTAAGGCATTGCCTTCAAGAAAACGCTGGAGCATCCCTAGCAACATAGATGTTACTGGTTTTGATTTTAGTTGGCATCCTGATAGCACAAGCCCAGCTTATATCTATCATTTCGCTACTCAGTGGGCACTGACAGGCGGTCCTATCTATACATGTGAGGGTGCAACTGAAGTCAAGTACTTGGAATATCCTAGTGCTATAGCATTGCCTAATAGACAAAACTGGGAATTACCTACTGATATTGATGTTGACAGTTTTGATTTCAGTTGGCATCCGTATGTAGAAGATCAGCCGTATGTTTATCAATTCGGTACTCAACATCAAAAGACTGGTGGTCCTCGATATATCACTCCAGGTGTTATACCTACAAGTCCAATCAAGTATATCGATACACGTATTATTAAAGCTAAGAAATTACCCAACAAAGAAAATTTTGCAGTATTGAACAACTACAAAATTAAAGACTTTGATTGGTCATGGCATCCAGATGACACGGAAGAACCATATATCTATGTGTTCGGCAACACGCAGTATCCAGCAGAGATTATGCCGACAATAGAATATGCAATGCCTAATGCTAAAACTATAAAATATGTTAGTTCAGTATTAGCTACATTGGATGTTGATATGACCAACTGGGAAGTGCCAGAGTGTATTGACACAACAGATTTTGATTTTAGTTGGAAACCAAACCCTAAAGATCCAGCATATATCTATGAGTTCGGCACTCAATGGCAGAAGACTGGTGGACCTCGTTATGTAGTTCCTGGCGCTACAGAAGTCAAATATGTAACAACTCAAAAAGTAAAAATGCTTCCATCGATGAGTAATTGGAAGATTCCTGAGTATGTAGACGTTACGAATTTTGACTTCAGTTGGCATCCTGATAGCACAAGCCCAGCTTATATCTATCATTTCGCTACTCAGTGGGCACTGACAGGCGGACCTGTCTATGAAGTAGAAGGAGCCACAGAGGTTAAATACCTAGAAGAACCTAGTGCTGTTGCACTTTCTAATAAACAGAATTGGGAAATACCTAATGATATTGATGTTGACAGTTTTGACTTTAGCTGGCATCCATATGTAGAAGATCAACCTTACGTGTATATCTTCGGTACACAACATCAAAAAACAGGTGGACCAAAATACATTACACCAGGTGTTATACCTACAAGTCCGATCAAATACATCGACACACGAATTTTAAAAGCAACGAAATTACCTAACAAAGATAATTTTGCTATTCTTAACAATTACAAAATTAAAGATTTTGATTGGTCATGGCATCCAGATGAAACAGAAGAACCATATATCTATGTGTTCGGAAACACACAATATCCAGCAGAGATTATGCCTACTGTAGAATATGCTATGCCAGGCGCAAAGCAAATTAAGTATGTAAGTGATGTTGTTGCTACGCTTGATGTAGATATGACTAATTGGGAAGTACCTACTGATATAGACACCTCTGATTTCGATTTTAGTTGGAAGCCAAATCCTAAAGATCCGGCATATATCTATGAGTTCGGAACACAGTGGCAGAAAACTGGTGGACCACGCTATGTTTCTCCCAATGCAACAGAAGTAAAATATATAGAAACGCAAAAAGTTAAGGCACTACCTACTACGAAAAATTGGAGTGTAACTTCTCACGTTGATGTTACTAGCTTTGACTTCAGTTGGCATCCAGATAATACAAGTCCTCCTTATATCTACCACTTCGCTACTCAGTGGGCATTGACTGGTGGTCCTATCTATACATGTGAAGGTGCAACTGAAGTCAAGTACTTAGAAGAACCAAACGCTGTTGCATTACCGAATAAAACTAATTGGGAAATTCCTGAATATGTAGAGGCTGAAGAATTTGATTATTCATGGCACCCATATGTAGAAGATCAACCTTACATTTATCAATTTGGTACCCAGCATCAAAAGACTGGTGGCCATAGATATATTACTCCTGGTGTAATACCTACAAGTCCAATCAAATATATCGACACACGAATTTTAAAGTCAAAGCGAAAACAAAACAAATCTAACTTTTCGATTCTAAATAATTACAAGATCAAAGACTTTGATTGGTCATGGCATCCAGATGAAACAGAAGAACCGTATATCTATGTATTTGGTAATAACCAGTATCCGGCAGAGATTATGCCTACTATTGAGTATGCAGTATCGGGAGCCAAACAAATCAAATATGTTTCTGATATTATTGCTACATTAGCAGTAGATATGACTAATTGGGAAGTGCCTACGGATGTAGACACTTCTGACTTTGATTTCAGCTGGAAACCAAACCCTAAAGATCCAGCATATATCTATGAGTTCGGTACTCAATGGCAAAAGACAGGTGGACCTCGTTATGTAGTCCCCGGTGCGACAGAAACAAAGTACGTGACTACTCAGAAAGTAAAAGCATTACCCAACAAAGATAAATGGGAGTTGCCGTCTAACATAGATGTTACAAATTTTGATTTCAGTTGGCACCCAGACAACACAAGTCCTCCTTATATCTACCACTTCGCTACTCAGTGGGCTCTTAGCGGTGGACCTATATATAGAATGGATGGTGCTACCGAAGTAAAATATATGGAAGAACCATGTGCTGTGGCTTTACCTAATAAACAAAATTGGGAGATTCCTACTGACATAGATTCAAGTTCATTTGACTTTAGCTGGCATCCATATGTAGAAGATCAACCATATGTTTATCAATTTGGTACACAATGGCAAAAAACTAGTGGACCTAAATATATCACGCCTGGCGTGATACCTACTAGCCCGGTGAAATATATTGATACACGTATTTTAAAAGCAAATAAACTTCCTAATCGAAATAATTTCTCAATTCTAAACAATTACAAAGTTAAAGATTTTGATTGGTCTTGGCACCCAGATGAAACAGAAGAACCATATATCTATGTGTTCGGTAATACACAGTATGCCGCAGAGATAATGCCAACAATTGAGTATGCGGTGCCTGGAGCTACGAAAACAAAATATGTACATGATGTAGTAGCTAAACTTGCCGAAGATAGAACTAATTGGGAAATACCTGACGGTATAGATGTAAGTGAGTTCGACTTTAGTTGGAAACCAAACCCTAAAGATCCAGCATATATCTATGAGTTCGGTACTCAATGGCAAAAGACAGGTGGACCACGTTATGTAGTCCCAGGCGCCACTCAAGTAAAATATGTTGCAGATAGCAAGGCACGTGCCCTACCTAACAAACATAACTGGATACTACCTAAAGATTTAAATATCGAAGATTTTGATTACAGTTGGCATCCAGACGCCACAGAAGGTGCATACATTTATGTATTTCCTACACAGTGGCAGTTGACAGCAGGTCCTAGATATTTTGTTGAAGGTGCAACTGAATTCAAATACATGGATGAACCTTGTGCTAAAACAGGTCCTAACATGAAACATTGGGAAATACCTAGTGGTGTAACAATAAAAGATTTTGATTTCTCATGGCATCCTCACCCAGATGATCCTACGTTCATCTATGATTTTGCTACTCAGTGGCACGATAGAGGTGGACCTCGTTATGTTGCCCCAGGCTCTAATAAAGACACACCAGTTAAGTATATTGATAGTCGAGTTATCAAAGCTACACTAGACAAGAACATGAACAACTGGCAAGTTCCTGAAGGTTTGGATGTGTCTAACTTTGATTTCAGTTGGGTACCGCATCCTAATGATCCACCGTATATCTATGAGTTCGGTACTCAATGGCAAAAGACAGGTGGACCAAAGTATGTTGTACCTAAAGCTACAGAAGTAAAATATATAGAAGTTGTAAAAGCTAAACGTCTACCATCTAAATCACATTGGTTCAATCCATACCAATCAGATACAACAAAGTTTGATTACAGCTGGCACCCAGATGCAACCAGCCCTCCGTACATTTATCAGTTTGGTACACTATTAGATCGGAATGATGGTCCTAGATATATTACACCAGATTCAAAGGGAGATGTAATATATCTTCCTAGAGTCGAAACTGATGAGGTAATTGAAGAAGTAATTCAGGAGACAATTATTCCTACACAGAAAATTGTAGTTGAGAAATACTATATCGAAACAACATTGGAAGATTTGGTTAACAAGCATCCAAACGAAGTATTTTGGGCATTGAACAATAACATTGATTATACGGATTTTGATTTTGAATGGCGCCCTGAAATTATTAACGTTGAATGGGAATCAAACTATGTTCACGTATTTGGTTCTAAGGATGCTGAAAGTACACATACATATTTTGTCAATGCAAAATCTTATCTCAATGGCAACAAAGATTTAAAATTCATAGAAGATGCAGAATTGAATGACACTTATCTAAGCAAGTTATTCATTAAGCCTGATATGTTTTTCGTTGACAAAGGTAACAAAGAATCACAACAACGATTTGAACAACTCAAAGAAAAATATGGTAATGTTCAAAAAACACGTTATCTGAATAGTTGGGTTGACACCATTAATCGTTGTATCAATCGTAGTTCTACTAATCTATGTTGGATTCTTAATAGTGAATTAGACTATAGCAAGTTTAATTTTAACTATTATCCTAATCCATGGCAGATGAAGATGGTTCATGTGTTCGGCACACAATGGAATCATTGGGGTACAACGTTCTTAGTGAATCGTGAATCTTTCCCAACTGATACTAAGTATATAAAAATCATAGAACACTTAAGCAATCTAAACTTTGTCAAGGATAGAATTGCAATCGCATCTAACGTAGTCCATGATATAATTTATGTTGATCACAGTAATCTATCTGAAGATGAGATTTCTAATATCAAGAATGCAGGTCATCTTGTAGTTCAATATGAAGAAGATTATTTGACAACGTTCAAAAAGATATTGTCTAAGCTTCCTGAGAAAAAAGAACACTATGTTTGGATAGCTAGTACTATATGCGAATATGACAATTTTGATTTCTCTTATGTGTGCGATCCATTCGCACGTGAACAGTTACATGTATTCCCTAGCGATAAACAACAATACGGAGACACCTTCTTTGTAAACGTCAACAAACTACGTGAGTTGATCAATCAAATGTCAACGTTGAAAGATTATGACAAGATTAATTACAACCAACGATTCCGTGCATCACGTGTTGAATGTCCTACAATAGTGACTGAGTTTGATTCTCACGTTGCTAGTGTTATGGAAGACTTCAGCTTCCCTTATGCAACATTTATTACAAGTGACAACAAAGATATTGACGTTGTTGATGAAGAACCAATGAGTTTATGGGATAAAGAATCAAAGAACATTTTGATAACTAGCACCGGTGGAACTCGCATTGTTGTTCCTAGAGAGGCTAAACAATATGTAGAAACACAATTGTATGATTATCCTTATATTAGAACAATGTCACGTTTAGCTAAATCTAATCCATTAGATATTGTGTTCTTAAGCAATGGTGAAAAATGTGCAGACGAAAACTACGAACATTTGATCAAGATTACTAAAGGACTTCCTAATAGAATTGTTCGTGTGGACGGAATTAAAGGTAGAGTACAAGCATATCATGCAGCAGCAGAGGCAAGTAATACACCGTGGATGTTTACTGTGTTCGCTAAACTAAAAGTAAATGCTAAATTTGACTTCAATTGGCAACCTGATAGGTTACAAGTTCCTAAGCATTATATGTTCTTAGCTAAGAATCCAGTCAATGGATTGATATATGGTCATCAAGGAATGATTGCATATAATAAGCAAATGACATTAGACAATGAAGGATCTGGTCTTGATTTTACATTAGATAGTCCACATGATACCGTAGAATTGCTATCTGGTATTGCTACTTATAATACAGATGAATTTAGTACATGGCGTACTGCATTCCGTGAAGCAGTAAAATTAAGAAAAGAAAATTCTGAAATTAGCTTGAAGCGTTTAGAAGCTTGGTTAACAAAGGGAGAAGGTGATTTTGCCAGCTATTCAATCGATGGTGCAAATCACGGAATAGAATACTTTGATAAAGTTAAAGGCAAAACTGAAAAGCTACGTTTAAGCTACGAGTGGGATTGGTTGAAAAAGCAGTTCAACAAAAAATATAAAAAATGACATTGAACTATATAGGTCACAACAATTGGGACGGCCAAAATTTCATCAACTTTTATAACAATGTAATTAGTAAACGTTGGGACAGAATAATATTATTCTGTCAAAACGAATATGACTGGCACTCACATAATGAAACATACTTTCCATTATTGCTAGAGCATTGCATTAGAACCAATCAAGTAATTGATGTGATTGCTGGATCTCACAGTGACCAATACCCTACCATACCAAATATAATAACAGATAACACACGTGTGGTATACTGGGGGACTAACTGGTTAGGTAAAACATACCATTCTCTCATACGTGTTGGCACAGCTAAATCTATAAATCCATATCAAACAACAGATTACAAATATCATTTTATTTCAATGAATAGTAATCCTCATCAACATAGGCAATACTTGGTTGATCTATTAGCTAAGTATGATTTGTTGAGATTCAATGCAGTGTCTATGCATCAACAAAATTTGAACGTATACACATGGAAATATTTTAAATTTGAACCTTTGATTTTAGAACCTGAGTTTCCTTCTGACAAGCAACAACACCGAGTGCCTGATCAGTATTATAATTCCTTCGCTCAGTTAGTAAGTGAATCTGCCGATGATACAATATTTTTGTCAGAAAAAACAGCAACACCTTTAATTTTAGGTAAGCCTTTTGTAGTAGCAACGCAAAAAAACTTCCACAAATATTTGAAAGAATTGGGATTTCAGTTGTATGATGAGATTTTTGATTATTCATTCGATAATATCACAGACCGAGAAGAAAGGTTTGAAGCTTTGTTGCAAAACTTTATTCGACTTCAAAAGATCCCGTTGGGTGAACTATCAAAACTGCGGGTCATTGTTGCTGATAAAATAGAATATAACAAAAGAAGAGCCAAAGAGATTATATATGACCCTAACTATTACCCGACTTTAGCACAAGAAATTATAGATTGTTATCTGAAAACGGGTGTGTCTATAGACCAAAAACTCATATCTGACTACCAATTTTTACAGGAAGTACGCAATTTACCTCTTTAACCAAAAACTTGACATAAATACAGTAACATGATACTATAAGATATGGACAAAGCACTAGCATTAAAAGGGATCGCAACACTGATAGGGTTGTATATACTCTACAAGTTGGGCTTGGAGCTTTGGTGTATTGTTTATGGAATTTTAAACTGAGGTCAATTATGTATAAACTTCTTGGTGCTGTTTTGGTTCTTGGTGCATTAGCGGGCTGTGCTACGCCTGCCCAAAATGCTGCACTAGCAGGAGCCGTAGTTGGTGGGGCTGTTGCCGCATCAGTTTATGCCCCCAGGTATGCACCTCCTCCGCAAAGGATGTGTTATAGTACTAGTTACTATGATGGCTATGGTCGTCTTATTCGTAGGACTACCTGTCATTAAAGTTATTGATACAAGAACACAAGCGTGGAAAGAATTATTAAAAGAAGTCTTTTTATAATGAGACATTCATGTGTCCAATTGCACTGGGGGACATAATGTATATGTATACGGTTGAAATACGTAAAATCAAAGGTAAAAGTCAAGTTTGTAGAGTTTGGCATAATGATTGGTTTCCTATAAATCCAGTTACTGGGGTTGACATAAAAAGTAGAGAAAAAAGTGTTCTGGACTTTGTAAAGAAGAATAAATAAGTTTTATTGCTGTATGAAGCAAAGAGAAAAGTGTTCTGGACGCGGGTTCGACTCCCGCCTGGTCCACCATAAAGTACATTGTGTTCGGATTGATCAACCGAGTTCAACCGCCAGGTTAGTGCTGGCCAGTGTGCTTTATAATGGGCCAGTCATGGTTTCGACAGGGCAAAGAGTAACAGAGTGGACAGCACGGTAGGCGATGACCGTAAATCAAGCAAAATTAATACTCGCAAACGACGAAGTATTCGCACTAGCCGCTTGAT
>Ga0129333_10000726_pt1 | contig 28451 bp, 14 predicted proteins | sample CPB6_08_DNA_FD_94474 | JGI IMG/M metagenome (GOLD analysis project Ga0129333, IMG submission 94474) | Freshwater to marine salinity gradient microbial communities from Chesapeake Bay, USA - CPBay_Sum_0.6_0.8_DNA | ecosystem: Environmental > Aquatic > Marine > Coastal | place: USA: Chesapeake... | reverse complement strand
TTTGACAAATCTTCTAAAACTATATCATTTGGATCCATTTGCAATTCCTCTTAAAAGATTTTTTATTTCACTAATATCATCCTTTATACTAGCAAGTTCTGACTCAAGATTTTGTATCTTTTGTTTCTCTTCGTTTTTTATGTTTTTTCTTGAAAGATAATCATTATATTCTGACATATTTGTATTAATAATTGAATTGGTTCTTTGGTCCCTCAACAAATGCGAGTGACCCTCTACTTTTAACAAGTCCATAAATTATGCCAGTGCAATTACTCTAAGATTTTTAAATCTTGGTGGATATGCTTGATTTGTACCACTCATTACTATTTTAATTCTATATGCTCTAAAGTCTGGTAAATTCGATATAGTAAATTTATATTCTTTATATTCAATTTCATATGGAGAAAAACCTAATGATACCGTTGGAGATATAAATTTATCTGGTCTACCATTGTTTAATGAAGAGTCGATAATTGTTCCATTTGCGTCTAAATTGTCATAACCTGGGAAAGGAACAAAAATAGGATTGAAATTTTCTTCATTTGATATAGAATAAAATGCTCTTATATCCGAATAACTGTTAATATGTGCATCCAGTATTACCTGTATAGAAGAAGCAGGATTTGTTAATCTATTTTCTTTCGAAACATATTGACAAGCATTTGGATCTTCAAGCATTGAGTTAACTCGTGGATCTACTGCATAATCAGTTATTGGTCTGTTTATTCTATTTGATGTTAGAATTATATTAGTTCTTTGTAGATCAATTACTGGACTTATTCTTGTATCAACTGTTGATAATGAAAGTCTCATATTTAATGATTTATTTTCTGCAATCAATCCAAGATTATTTAATTCATTTATTTCCGAACAAATTAATCTTGTGCCATCCAAATAGTTTGTTTGATTCAAACTGACAGCTTCAAATCCTTTATCTAGGAATGGAGATTCAAAATCTGATCCATCAATACTTCTTCCGGTAACCGTTCTGATTTGAGCGTTGAGTGAAGTTCCTCTTACGGTCAAGTTTTGAACCATTGGAGTTATAACTTCATATGGAATGTTTTGAGATGCTTTAATATTATCTCCCCCAGCAGACTTACTTTCGTTGAAGTAAAGAATTGGGAAAGAATCACCATTGGTTCTATCTATACCATCGGCACTCATATCAATATTAATATTATAGTTGTCAAAAGATTTTGAAGATTCGTCAAATGCAACTTCATGAACTTTATTGATTCTTCTTAAAGATACGCCTCCCAATTCATATTTGTAAACTGGAGTTCCTGTGGGATAATTCTTTGAAGTTCCTGAAATTTGCCTTGTTATGACTCCACCTAAAGATGCTCCACTAGTTGAAGTATACGCAATCACTTCGTCTCCAATTAATAAGTATCCTGGATTTGTACTTGCAACTCCAACATTTTCAAATACTCCAAATCCAGAAATATTTTCAACTACAAGTGGAGTAACTGAATCTAAACTATATGGTCGCGTCAGTTTTGTTGGGACAATATCACTGGCGACATTGGAAATTGACACATAATTTTGGTCAAAGTACATTCCATGATTTTTATGGTTTACTTTGATTGTAGTTCCTGATTTTTCTGCAGTTATATCGGTAATAGTTACGTTTCCACCTTGAGATTGATTAATCAAATATGTACCAGAAGTTGTGGTATAACTTAATGTTCCACCAACACCAACCAAAAAGTCTCCCTGAACATTATCCAATATCAATTGATTTGTACTTGCGATAGAAACGATTGACATTCTTAGGTTTCTACCAGCTGGAGAATTTCCAATAGTAGTAACTCCAACAACATCACCAACCTTATACCCATTTCCACCATTTACAATGGTAGCAGCAACAGCTACACCGTTGGATATAGTTATATTTGCAGTAGCATTTGCACCAAATCCTGTTATACTAGTAAGAGGAACTGAGTCAAATGTATATGATCCTCCAGTTGTTGAAGATGGTGTATATCCTATTCCTGGATTAATGATACTCAATGTGGTATACGCTACTCCAGCATTTCCTACATAATTTCCAGAAGCATTAGTATTTGCCTGGTAAATTGTATTTCCAAGATTTAATAAAGTATCTTGGAGAGTTGATCCAATTCCAATTCTTATTCTTCTGGACTCCAGTTCAATACTTTCTGGTAAAAGTTTTGCGACTTGACCATTCCCTTCAGAAAGAGTTGGATTATAAAAATCAAGTGTGCCACTATCAATAAAATCAGCTCTATACATTGTAAATTTAAGATCTTCCCACTGGCTTGGTTCCCAGATAGAAGCATTTTGAGATTTAAATAGTGATCCCAAGTATGGTTGAGAAGATATAAATTCTTGAGTTATAAGATCATTCTCTCCAACTCTAGATATGAATACTCTATATTTCGAAGAATTGGACACTAGAACTATCGCATATTCTTTTTGTCCTTCGAGGTAAATTGGAGACTTAAATTCAAATGAAGTCGCAACAGATCCATCTGCAGACGTGCTTACATTCGCTGGATCCAAGAATACTTCAGAGAATGGTAAAATAGTCGCAGTTGGTGTTCCCAACTCTACAGTTCTAACCTGTAAAGATACTGGAATATCATCATCGTCTTTTGAACTAAAGAATACATCACATCTTGTTAGGAAAATGCCAGTTTCATCATCAACAAAGAATGTTTCCGCTAAAGGATCATAGAATCCTACAACAACAGATCTACTAGAACTTGAAAGAGTTTCACTCTGAGTTACAATTGTTCCAGTAGTTCTAACTACATCTCTTTGTTGTCTTGATTCTAATGTTTCTACCCTTGCATTTCTTACTGAAATTATATTTCTTTGGACAGTTTCTATAGTACCAGATGAAGCAAATGATTCGTCACCAAACGTAACCGCTAGATTCTTATCATTTGTATCATTGTTTATTAATGTGAAGACTTTGTTTCCAGACTCAAATGATGGGAAACCTATGATGTTGGAATTTGGAATATAGAAACTTCCTTGGACATTTGCTGCAATATCAGAAATCAATCTGACATTTGTAATTACAGCCTGAGCACCACTTGTTTCTCCTCTTAAAATCATTTGTGGTGCTACCCAACCAAAGAACTCTCCAGATGGTTGATCAGATAAGGAGAAAAGATCCACGTTCAAGATAGATGAAGTTGGTGAGTATCTATCAGGTAGAGTTTCGTTTGTATAAGGATTGGATGGATATGTTACTGCAGGAAGGTTATATGGACCTTCTCTATGGTTAGATGCAGCAAGTCTAAATCTAATTCTTGGAGTTGCAGCAGCAACTATTGGACCTAATCCAGTGTCTCTCGATACTCCAATAACAGTTTCTCCAACCTGGAAAGTTCCAGAGACCATTGAAATTTCTAATAGTTTTGGAACACAGAACTGAGTAACATTAACTCCATCAAAAAATGCATAAACTTGAGTTAATGGTTTAAATCTTCTACCAACGAAAGTAACGTTTCTAGATCTCATAAACGAGATCAGTTCTCTACTTACTACACGATCTCCAACATCGGTCATATCAAATTGTTCTTGGACCGACAATGTTCTTCCGGTTCTGAACTCAAATCCAGTGTCAATTGTTTCTCTAGTTTGTTCTCTGACAGTTGTTGTTGTTTGCGTTTCTGTTATGGGTAGTAGACCGAAGCTACTAACACCTCTCCATTGACCTCCTGTTACAATTGTTCTTTCTCTAGTTGCTTCTCTAATTTCTTGGCCAGTCCATACTGTCTCCCAAGCATTCCATACTGTAGGTGCAAATCCAGTCTGTGGATCGACTCCTTGATTTTGCACGGCATTTCTAAATGTTTCTGCAAAATTACCTTCTGTTCTGATAATTCTGGGTTCTAATCTAGTTGTTTCAATCCAAGTATCTGATGCTGGAGTTAATTCTATAGTTCCTTGCCAAAAACTTAATACAAAGGGAACAACACTTTCTGTTCTAGTTGCAAAAGGTTGTTTTAACCATTCAGTTTCTGTATAGTCTAAAGTAATGATATCATCAATTTTTCTAACATTTATTCCTTCTGGGGATTTAAATCTTATATCTTCCCCAGCACTTGCATTTGCATATGGTTGCAAATCTATAGATGTTGTGTAGTGGCTTGGCCTTAACTCTTTAAATTTAAAATCTACACTATTCTTAATTCCTATAGAAAATTCTTGAGCTGATGTTGAAGTAAAGTTTTCAACAAAAAATCCTGACTTAAACTTATTTAATCCATCCGCATCAGGGATAAACAAGTTTGCAGTTTCAGTTTCAAGGAGAGAAAGACTTGTGTAGTATTCTAAGTTAGAGATTCTATCTTCTAACATACTAATATCTTTCATCTGATATCTCTTATATTGATATCGATCAAAGATAATATCACTAACATTGTAAAGATATGGTGGAATAGTTGCAGTTGCAATTTCTATAGCATTATCTACAGAAACTGGTTTTTCTGGTTTTTCTGCAGGTGTTCCAAATTTTACTTGGAATATTCCATCTTTTGTTAAGAAAATTCTATCTATTCTTCCCAAATAGAAAGAATAATTAGTCCTAATAAACTCATCAGATGCTAAAATATTGGCAGCGGAATTTCCAGATTGTGAAAATGTTCTTCCAAGAAATTCAAAGGGAGATCGTGCGTTTTCTTGAACAATATAATCAGAAACTTTAGGACGAATATCAATAATATCACTACATCTGGTTGTGGAGTTTATAGTTGGTATTTCTTTTCCATAATTATATGTCGAGTATGATTCGACAGTTGTTATATCTCCATCATCTACAGAATCAAAAAATCCATTTGCAAAATAGATTTTTATTTGTCTAGATGGAGCAAGAACATTTTGCTTTCTAATTAGCGATCCATATCCATAGAAAGATCCATTTTGTCCGTTGTCGTATGTAAAATTATTTGATATTTTACTGCTGGAATCATTAAGAGTTCCAATTACAGATTGAATTCTTGACTCTACAAATAAAACAGTTTCTCCTTCTTTTAAAGGAATTTCATTTAATGGAATATAAGATATTTGAGTATCATTTACTCTTTCGGCAAGAATCGCCACAGAACCAGATGACTGTCCTATAAATTGTTCACCAATGACTAAATCTGTTGTTTTGCTGCTTGGACCAGCAATATTATTTAAAATTGCTGTTGGTGCTGAAGCGAGAGATGTGTCTTTTGATTCATAAACACCTAAAACAGTGATGATATCTCCATAGTTTAGACAAATATCTCTATCTTGAACTCTTGTTCCATAAGGATAATTGCCATAAATTAGTCCATCATCCAGTGTTGTTGATCCTGTACCAGAAATTGGATTGGTTGATTTATCAACTATAATACTATTAACTCTATTTCTTATTTTGGATTTTGCTTTTACTCTAGTCTTTTGTGCCGTTACTATTAATGTAGCACCACTATCATTAGATCCTAAATTGTAAATTTGAAGTCTTGTGAGATTATTTGTGAGTTCTATCTGATCCGAACTTAGTGGTTCACATCCACCATCAGATCTAATTAAAAGATATCTTTCTTCATCAAATGGTAAAAATATTTCATTAGTATCTGCATCAATTGCTGAAGATAATTTATTATTGGTAATATTTACTGTATATACTTTTCTGATAGTTAATGATGTATTATTTAAACTTACCGCAGATATATGTTGTTTGGGGAATTTGGTATATAAAGTATTATCGCTCGAAGACTCTAACTTTGATGTTAAAACTGTTAAATCTGATACTACTAAATTTGAAACAGGTAATCTAGATGTTGTTAGACCAGAAACTGTAGAAACACCGACTATTTGTATGTGACTAGAACCTACACTAACAACTTTTGCAATGACTGGACTTGAAAGAGAAGTGTCTGTAAATTTTAAAAGACTTCCCAGTTTTAAATTCTGCCCAGATGGAAAGAGAGGATTTTGTGAACGTACTGTACTAAATCCAGTATCTGCATCATATGGACTAATTGTAGCAATACCAATAAATGTGGAATTTGATTGAATTACGTCAGCAGTAAATGTTTTTGAAGTTCCAACAATTCCATATACCGATTTTACATCTGAAATACCATATGCAGTTACTGCTATTGAGATCCTATTATCACTAATTCCATCATACGTAAAACTTTCATTATTTACAAATTCACCAGATTTTTGATAAACAACAAGTGAAGTGCCATTTGATACTGATTCTTTTAAAAATGCAGTCGCTCCACTTCTATTGCCTTTAATGAAGGTTGGAATTGAAAGTGTAATTGGAGAATTTAATGTTATTTCTGTTGTAGTTTGAACATCATATAAAGAAATATTCCACTGATTTAAGTTTGGATTTTGACTATCGTAAGATCCAGATTCCAATTTGAAATCATATACTCTAGCCAAACCTATTTCTTTGCCACTTGCTAAAGTCTGTGCAGATCCAACTCTAGAATCCCTTAAACTCAATACATATGTATTTCCAATACCTATTGATGGTCCACCATAAACTCTATTTAATTTAAAAGTGGATCCAGTGTTATATGTAATTATTTGATTATCTAAAGACCTCGTAGTTCTAGTCTTTGAAAAATCTAAGAAAGATGGATTTAGTAATTCTACATCAAATCCCTTTACTACAGCTTTTCCTGGAGATACTTGATAAACTCCTAGACTATCCGATGGAATAGATCCGCTGTAAGTCAGTTGTCCAGATTTAAAAATACCTTGATTTCCAATTAAGTTGTCTAAAGATTCTTTTGCGGAAATAATAAATGGTTCATAGCAATAATCTCCACTATCTTGATATGATTTTCTAGCAATTTCATCTTGAATGACCGAAGATATGTCGCTGGTTGCTTTTGATTTAAGAATTCCGTTATTGATCGTTGCTAACTCTATAAAATTAGCATCATTGAAATCATCGATGCTTTTTTTGAACAATGATGTTGTAATTTTCAGTCTATCTGCACCTGGCGCAGCATAATTGTTAAATCCTCTTGAATTATCATTAAGAGTTTCATCTATATCTGCATTTACTATTTCTTCTAGTATAAAAAGACCTACCCTATAACTTGGCGTGTCATTGTACTGATCTAAGATCAAAGTTTCTTCAGAAACAGTAACAAATTGTCCTCTAACAAAATATACACCTTCGGTTATAGAAAAAGCAGATCCAATGCTAGTAGCATTGTTTGCTAAAGTGACCGCGAAAGAAGATTGTGATTGTATTGTTGCTGCACCCAATAAACCAGATATTAATGGAGAATCTGTGAAAAGTTCTTCTCCATCCAAAAATGTCTGTGTAGCATTATTTTGGCTACTTGAAGAGATGTAATTTAAGTATAAAGTAGCAGTTCCTCTTTCAGATTCGGATGAAAGTAAATAATTTTCAACTACTGCAGTAACTCCTGATAATCTTCCTGTTATTTTAAGTCCAACTAGTTGGGAAATGTATGCATCTACAGGAACTCCCAAATAACTATTTTCTAATTGAACAGCGTAATAGGTCTTATTATATCCACAATGTCCTGGTATAACTTTTGCCCCTTCCTTAAAGAAAGCTTGCCCAAATCTTTCAATTTGTTTTTGGAGAATTGACTGTAAAGTAGTTAATTCTCTCGATTGCACTGGATAACCAGGTTTAAATAAAACCTTATAGTAATTATTATCCGGATTATAATCGTCAAAATATGGAAATACGTTGAGATTAGTTTCTTGGGGCATGACTTTTTAGAATTGCAAAATGATTTTAATATCTTCTTTTTGACTTGAAGACCTTGTGATTGCGGGTCTATTGTCTACATAAATTATATCTCCAGAATATTTTTTAACCTCTGGATTTGATAGCCCATTGACAAACGATTGGCCTAGATAATAATTTCTATTATTTATTACGGTCGATATACCGCTAAAAATTGTGGATATTGATAAAGAAGCAGATCCTCCGCTGATTGACAGAGACCCTCCACTTGCTATAGAATTAGAAAATTCAATTAAATCATAACTATATGTAGGGACAGACTGTGCGGTTCCTACGGTATTAAAACCCGCCATAGTTCTATCTTGCCAGTATTTTAGAACACCTGTTATTTGATCATAACTAATAACTCTACCTATAGCTGTTAATCCTGTGCCAACAGTTTGAGTAATATATGTATCTGGAGTGAAAGTTGCTGTACTGTATCCAATTCCAGTTAATCTCATTGCATAAGCATTACTTGCTTTTTCTAGACTTAAAATCTGAGAGGATCCATAAAATTCTGGGTTTTTTACAATACCTATTCTTGCAATTTGATTTCCAGTTATGAAATCTGGATTTTCATTGTCATTTTCTATTCTAGAATATAGCAAAACATTATACGCTCCTAATTCTCTATAGATATCAGATCCATGTCCTCCTTTTGGTGGAATTATTACATTGAAAGATGGTTTTCTTGTGGTAACTGGAACATTACCAGCGTTTAAATCCACATTACCATATGTATATCCAGATCCTTGATTGGAAACCGTTATTGACTCTACTTTTTGATCATTATTAATAACTAGAGTGCATTCTGCTCCAGTCCCATCACCTTTAATTGGTACTCTAGTATAAACTCTATTAGCAGTTCCAACACCAACTCCTCGATCAGTAATCGTAACAATTTTTATGGAACCATCAACAGCATTTGATCTTACAGGTGCTTGATCTGGATCTGTTTCCCAGTTTTGTGGAACTGGCATAAAATTTGTAGAATCAAATTTTATAATTTCGCTAGGTGTAATAGTATAAAGATATTTCCAAATATAACCATCACCACTATCTCCAGCAGCTCTTGGTTCTAAATCAGTAAATCTTGGTTCATCTAAGGATGGTCTTCCCGATGGATTTTCTGGAGTGGTTCCATTTTGAAGGCAAATGTAAACTCTGTAATCTCTTGTTAAAACATAATATGGTGCTGCATATAAATTAGAAAATCCAGATACTTTAGCTGTGTTAGATCTACTATAATCATGCCTATACATATCATATGTTGTCCCTGACGCCCAAACTCTTTTTTGGATCACTTGACGAACATCAGAAGCTCCTATTTTCTTTAGAGCAATTATACTATCCCAATAATTATTCTCCTCATCAAAATTATCTTTTGGTGGAGGGGGACTTACGTTCCAATCACTTTGAAGATCTGTTGGATTTGGTAAACCAATCCAAGCATAATATGAATCAGTACTAGTTACAACACCAGCAACAAAATTTTTAGCATTTAGTATTCTAATCTGATCAGTTATAATTGCGGCCATTTTACAGAGCTTTTTACTTATTTATTATGATAATTTAAATGAAGTTGATCCGATTCCAACAGCAGTGAAGATGATTCTATCTCCAGACAAAGTAATTTGAATTGCAGTACCTATTCCAGAATCACTAATAAAACCACCAGTTGCGGTAACTATTCCAGAACTTCCTTCAATTTCCACCTTTGCGCCCACTGTAACGCTGTTCGGGCTGATTATAGTGTATCCTGCTTGAGCCGAAGGAGTTTGGTTGACTGTGGTGTCATTAGTTACATACAAAGATTTTGTTGGATTAAACCATCTTGGTCCCCAACCTACCCCCGTTACATATAATGGTCTATTTGTCCCTGTTGGATTATCAACAAATGGTATTAACCAAGACCCAGTAGTTGGAGAATTTGAGACGTTGGTATTGAGATAGATTTGAGATGCTCCACCACTAACATCTCCGGTCAAAGATCCATTAAAACTAGTTGCTGTAACAACACCACTAAATTTTGCATCACCAACAACATCCAACTTTGATGTTGGACCTGTACTTGCTATACCAACATTCGAAGTTGTATTAATTCCAATCGTTGTTGATCTCCAAATAGATTCTCCCCCACCACCCAAAGAAGTAGCATTAATAGTAACACTACCTGTTGATGCAGATATTGTTACACCTGTGCCAGCAACGATCGAGGTTACTATTCCAGACGTTAAAGATGATCCGTCACCAAGAAGTGTGTAAATTTCAGTGAAATTGTTATTAATTTTTAGGGCACCAGCTAATAAATTATCACCATTTCCATCATTTGGTGCTAAACCAGTGCCTATCCCTTGCTTTGCCATTATTATGGTAACTTTTAAAGGTATTTATGATTAGTTTTTGTAGTTTTTATACTTTAATGGGGAAACTCTTATGACTCTGGAAGAAGTTGTAATTCCAGAAATTCCATTTAAATTATATGATTCAAATTCATTTGCTTCGGCTCTACCACTTAAAACAATTTTACCCCAACTGTACTTGCCAAAATAATTTGAATCTAATATTGTTCCATCATATGATAATCCAGTCATAGATCCAGAAGTATCAAATGTATACAATGTACTATCAAACGTGATGGTTGAGGAATCAAATGTTACCGAAGAAATTGCAACATTAGTAAATCCAATTCCAGATAATCCTATTGTTCCTAATCCAGAAACTCTAGCCTGTATTCTACTTACCGTTGTTGTTCCAATTCCAATGACTTCTTTTTGAATAATGTCAAAATCTTCGACTTGATAGATATTATCTAAGTAGTTTGTTCCTATTGAAACAACAGTATTATCTGATCTTCTAGACACTATAGAAGTGTTTGCCAACCCTATATGTGTATCATTAACAACAAAATAATCGCCAGTACTAATCCCACTAACAGTTATTGTACTATCAACTAAAGAAGCATCTCTAAATTCTGAATTTTTAGTTATGAATAGATCAAATATCACTCTAGTTCCAAAAGAAATAGTAGTAACTCCAAGTCCAACGATAACACCATAATCTCCACTATAAGAAGTTACTGGATTGGTTTCGGTTTTTGCTAATGGACTTTCAATCAAAACTGGTGGCGGAGAAGTACGAGTATATCCAACTCCAGAAGAATTAATAGACACCAATGAAACAGTTCCTCCAATTGAAATTGTAGAGGAAGCAGTTGCTCTTTGAGTTGTTCCAAATCCAATAGGTGTACCTATTGTAACAGATGGAGAAGTTGTATATCCAGAACCACCGTTCGAAATTCTTATCGATGATATTGTTCCAGTAGAAGAAACAATTGCCGTCGCTGCTGCCGAAACTAAATTTTCTTGGGATATTAAGGTTATATACTTTTGGAAAGATAGATTAATATCATTTTCATTATATGCATCAAATAATGTTCTCAATGTATCTACGTAGATGATTGTATTTCCAACTCCAACTGATTGTATCACATAAGAAGTAGGATAAACTAAAGATTCGTATAGATCTCTATCTTTTCCAACTTCTTTACCATCAATAATTTTATCTTCAGTTTGTCTAGTCCAGGTAACAGGTCTTATGATAGATGGATCAGTACCACTTCCTGGACCAAAATATGGATTTGTTCCTACAACGTTTACGGATTTGATATTGTTAATTGTTCTTGCATCTTCTTGATATGTTATTGGTTGTCCTAAAGAAGGATCATATCCAATTGTTAAATTGTCTCCAGGTTTAACGGTTTCAAGAATATCACGATCAACAACATCAACAGATCCACTTCCTCTATAGAATAAAATCTTTGATTTATCTCCTGGTTTTGGTGCTTCTGTAAAAGATATAATAGTTCCGCCACCAAATACATATCCTTCTCCTGGAACTTGTAAAACATCGTTTACAAATATCAATAATGTAGCTTGAACATCAATCGGAGATCCTTTAGAAGCTCTAATTGAAACAAGATTTCCAGCAAGTCTAAGTGGGAAAGATTTAGTTTCTCCATCAAACGATGAATCTAAATTGTCAAGAACTTGCAATTCTCCAATTGACCATCCAGTAAATTTATCTGAGATTGTTTTTTGAACACTGATTTGAAATTCGTTAGACTCATTAAAATCTGAAGTCGTTGGAATTCCTGTCAATCCACCAAAAGGAACAGTCAAAATTTCTCCTTGACCATATCCATATCCAAAATTCTTTATTTCAAAATCTATTACACTAGATCCTTGTCCAACAACAATATCAATAGTTGCTTGAGTACCTACTCCAGAAACAGAAGAATTGCTGTACACCAGTGGTATATTTGAATATGAAAGTGGACTATCAATTACAACATAGGGCGGATTAGTGGATGTATATCCAAAACCAGAGTTTGTTACCGCTATACTTACGATATTGCCATTATTAACAGTAGCAGTTCCAATATATTGAATATTTGTGGTTTCTAAAGATGATGTAGCAACACCAACTCTAACTACCTGATATGGTCTGTATCCAGATCCACTATTACCTATTGATATTGAAGATATAGATCCAGCAATAGATACGATTGCTGTTCCTCCTGCTCCAATTAAAGGTTGATAACCATACCCTTCAATTGATCCGACAGAAATAATTATTCCACCAACAGGAATGCTTGCGTTATTTGGATCATATGAAACAGAACTTGCAGATCCGGTAAATCTTACTGAAGTAATTCCAGAAAATTCTGTTAAATTGTAATCATAGATATCTCCTGGTCCTTGGAAAATTCCATCAATGAGTATAACCGCATTACTAGTTACTATTCCACTAACACTTGAACCTAAAGAAGTTAAAGTGAATTGTTTGTTCTGTCCGTTAAATCTGCCAGAAATATCATCAAAAATGTAATTTTTTGCATATGTTTCCTCAGAAGATCCTTGCAATCCAGATCTCATAAATGATCTTCCTTGGAATCTAGATCCTGTGGTTATACCTGTCCAATCTCTTTCGTTTGGAGGATTTGTGGTAGAAGATAATGGGGTATTTCCATATGGAGCTTCTGCAAAGTTCAAAGTATTTTCAATAATATTATAATTTCCTACTACTTTTGTGATTTTTGCAGATGTCGAATGTCCAGATAGAGTAGTTCCCATCCATGATCTTCTAACCCTTATTGCAAAGGTATCCCCAACACCTATAGATTCAATTCTCATTATTTCATTATCAATTTTAATTAAATCTGTCCCAAAGAATGATGTTATTCCTGTAAAATATGCAACATTATCAGTTGTTTTTAATTCTTTAGATAAACTACTAGTAATCGCAGTTGCCACAACAGGTGATTGAATTACATTGTCTATAGCAACTATTACTTTGGCATTTTGATTTATTGATGCGAAACTATGAGAGGTTCCAATTCCAACGGAAGTAATGTCAATTTCTTTCGGAACATATGAAAGAGCATCTGCAGCAGTTTGTGCCAGTTTTATTTCCGATTGGTTTAATTTGATTACATAAAGATCTTGAGGTAATTTATCTGTAGATCCTACTCCAGCAAAACTAGTGGTTGCTATTCCAATAGCATTTGAAGTTCCAGATCCAGCTACTCTATATTCAATCTTTTCACCGGTTACAAAGAAATGATCAGGCACAAGAATACTATTATTTGAAGTATTAACTATAGAAGCACTACCTCCATTAAACTGTCTCTTAAAGATTGGAAGTGTTTTATGTTTTAGATCAAAACTTCTCTTGATATTATTTTGAGTTCCCGTATAATCACCATATCCACTTTCAATAGAAGAGTTTGAAAGGTTAATTGAGACATCAATTCCACCATCATTTTCATATCTTAAAACATTTGCAAAAACTCTTACTTCTACATCAGTATTTGCGACAGGAGTGAATGTTAATTTGGTTATTTCATTTGTTTTGGCTGTTCCTACAACTCCTAATGATCCAGAAGTCTCAACATTTCCAAACTCAGTATCATATGAAGTTGTATCATCATCGATAACAATAACTTCTGATAACTGATGTTCACCAGTAACAGGATTAGATGCTTGAACTAAGAAATATCCTCCGTCATAAACATCATCATATTGATCAATTACTACTTCTGTAGGAGAGGATGTGGATGCTATTGAAGTTACGTTACTGTGAATTTGCCCATATTTTAAGTTTAATGTTCCAATCCCAGTGTATGCGGTATTTGCTATAGCTACTTGTAGAGTATTGACAGTTGCACCAAATCCTGTTGTAGAAAGTCCCAAGTTTGAAATAAAGTCAACTTTTATTCTAGAACCAGAAATATATGGATAGAAAGTTCCCAATCCTGGACTTGAGTATTCATCAAAACTATGATTTGTCAGTTGCCCATACTCAACAAATTGAACATCAGTTTGATTGTGTACTAAATTAAATTCTGTAAACTCATATTCTCCATTATGACCACTAATTTCGACCAATCCTTTAACAGAACTATAATATAGCGGCAAATCAACGATAGTTGAAGTTACAGAACTGTTACTTGTTCCAACAACGGTTACTATATCACCAAAACTAGTAGATCCCACTCCAGAGAATTTATCTTTGACATTATATGATAGTGTAGAAATATCATAATCATTTACTTCAAATTTAATTGGGTAGAAGTTTAGAATTCCTTCTAATCCAGAAACAGTAAAGTCAAAAGAACCTAAATCAGAAACTGTTTCTACTCTGCCATATTGATTAATATATGCGTTGTTATTATTATCGTACAGTAATGTTAACAACATTAACTGCCTTTCTTGATAGAATCTTTTATCTTTTACATATGTTATGAACTTTTTGACTCTACCATCAGTTAATCTGAACCTCGAAACTTCATCGAATCTTGAAGCTCTTGGATTGCTATTAAATTCAGAACTAATGTCATCAATAACCAAAACCCTATTTCCAATAGATTCTGCATAATCAGAAATAATTCTATTTTGGAAAATTATTTCATCAGAAAACGTTTGTCCGTTTAACCTTAGGAGATTTGAACTGACCAGATCAAAATCATAAACAGTATTCAAATCTCCAGATCCAATTATATCAACTATAACTTCAATCCCAGGAATATCTCTAGGTGCTGGTAAACTTACGACCAATGTTGATTTTGAAGTAATTGGAAGTTCTGATTCGAGTTGGTAGTCGCTAAATTTTGCAAATCCTGCAGTATGATTCATTGTACTGACAGGATCATTCCAAGTATCATAATCAACTCTAGACTTCAATGAATATGAGAAGTTTTGATAGTACTCATTGTCTTGAATCCTTTGTAAATTATCATTTAAAAATCCAGTTTGGTTTTCCCAACCAGAAGAAACTTTTGAAAAATAATCTAATCTGTAATAAGAATCAAATCTCGTTACTTTTCCAACTTCTCCTTTTGTATTTGATGAAAGTCCTTCAATAATTTGATTCTCTTGTACCTTATTGCGACCTCTTACTTTAAGAATAGTAGATGATCTATCCCAACTTTCGACAATTCCTTTTTTGGAACCAAAAACAACTTCCTCACCAACAACAAAATCGTTCTGTCTTAAAGTAATTTTAAATCTGGGGAAATGTTTTTCTGGAATTATTCTCCCAGCAGAATTTTTATTGTTATAAATTCCTGGATATTGTCCATCACTCAAATAAGAACTCATGCTATACGTAATAATTCCTACTCCGCCAATATTTTTAGCTACAGAAAGAACTTCAAATAATCCATATCCATGATCACTAGAATTGAATCCTTTTAGAGTTGTAGCAGATCCAACACTAACATTTTCTACAAAAATCTTATCTCCGATTTCAAATGGGAATGATTCTGCAGTGCTAAATCCAACTGATAAAATAGCTGTAACAGTTTTGTTAGAACTATTGTATGATAATGTAGATATTCCAACACCATTTGAATTGTTGGTTGGAATAATAGTCGGAATTACATTGTATATACCAAAAGTATTTCTTACTATCTCAACATTTGTATTGCCAATTTGATATTTAAGATCTACCTCTGGAACAATTTTTTTAGTTTTTCCATCTAAAACGATTAGTTTTGGAACACTAGTATATCCTTTACCAAAAGAAACTACACTTATAGAATCTAGAGAAGATAAAGGATCTACTTTACATAATTGAGGAATATTATTTGTTGGTCTTAGTGTGTAATCGGTTGGATAGTCGTATCCAATATCTTCTATCTTTACTTTTTTAATATTTCCAATTGTATTGCTGGAAATAGTAAATACTGCATTAGATCCAAGATCAGAAATTGATACTGTTGAAAATCCAGGTAGAGAGGAGTAATTTCTACCTCCATTTTTAATTTTTACTTCTGAAATAGGTCCATATGCGTTTATAGAATCAGTAGAATATGTAATAGTTGATAATCCAACATCATATGATGAAGATTCTGGAATTTCTTCTAAAGTATATGTAAAAGAACTGGATGAAGATACAACAACCTTATGTTTTCCTGCATATTCACTTTTTTTAATTTGAATCTGATTGTAAGAATTGGTTAAATCATCTACTATTATTTCAGTTTTTTCTTTTGGAGAAAATACTTTATTGATGGGATCTAACTTATAATATAAAATATCTGGGATATTATCATTGATTGTCAGTACCAATCTAGCATCGTTACTGACACCAACCGATCCATATTTTTCAATTTCAAATAAAGGAGATTTTCCAGAAGAATCAAATATATTATTAAATCTAACATCAGAATATAGATTTAAATCAAAAGCAGGATATTGAATAGATTGTTGGGTGAATGCAAGAGATGAATCGGAAAGATCAAAAATAACAGTAGAATTTTTACGTGCTTCTAATGGTGGATTTATTTGAGATAGAGTTCCAGAGTATACACTGGAAATTCCAATATATTCTGGTATTCTGGATATAGATTTATCATAAGATCTTGCTAACTTTATTGTATCTTTATCAACAACTACAACATAACATATATCATTATTTGCTGGACCATATAGCGAAGAATTGGAGTTTGAGTTATGAATTACTCTTTCTCCCGTGTAATATCTGTGATCTGGAACAGTAATAGATCCATTTGAGGTGTTTATTCCACTGAAAGATCTTTCATTTGCTGTTGTTCTTCTATGATAATCATTATATTTTAATTTAAATGTAACAGAGGTTCCAACTATAACGTCAACATAAACATTATCTTGATTCATTAGTCCATGCGTTTCTGCAAGACCTACTGTTACTTTATTTCTTTGTATAGTTCCCTTAATAGTGTTTGAAAAATTAGTCTTAAAGCTATGATATGAACCAGTGCCTATACCAGTGAAATAAAGAGTTGTTTGATTTTGCGTTGTAGTTCCGACACCGACAAATGTTCCTGCGGTCCCAAGACCGACTTTTATAGTAGATAATCCGATCAAATCATTAGAAATTTTTGCTACATATAAAATTGACTGATTTGATATACTAACACTTGTCGATATTCCATTGGTCGATACTCCTATGGGACTTCCACCAAAAGTAGAGTAGACAACTTCATCTCCAGTATTTAATTCATGATTTGGCAAGTATAAAGATTTTGTTGGAATAAAAATACTCGTGTTTCCTGAACCAGGATTTGACAATATAATAGTGCTGCCTATTCCAACTCCAAATACTGTTCCTATTGCAACAGAATCTACTGGATTAAAATAAATTTCCCTATTGTAGTTGCAGTTATATGTTGTTTTATATCCAACATTTATTTTAAGACTTCTTTGATTTTTGTATAAAAATGAAGAACTTGTATGGGCAGAAGAAACATTGTTGATTGATCTTCTAACTCTTAATCTAGAATTTTTTTGATCTACATTTAGAACTTTTACCTGTTCACTTCCAATAGTAAGAATGTCATTTTCCCTTAAAATTGGAAATTCTAAATTGCCAGAAACTTTTAAATATGTAACAATACCGGTTACTGAAGAACTATTAATGCCTACATTTAGTACATATCTTTCTGTTGTCACTCCTGCAGTAAATAAACCTTCAAGTAAAGTGGATGTAGTATTAACTCCACTTACCGATATTGTGTCGAAATTTTTAAAATCATGAGGATCTTGACAAAATAGAATAAAATTGCCATTTCCATCGGATGGATAAAATTCAACATCAGATACAATACTAGAAGCTACACTAATTGAATTTACTTTTTTTCCAGATATTTTTGATACTACAACGTTAGCACCAAATCCACCAGAATCTGTTTCTGTAAATATAATGCGATCATTAACTTTATAATTTTGTCCTCCTGTCAGTATTCCAACATTATCAATTGATCCGGGAGATGCATATTTAACTACAGATGTTTGTGTCAGATTATTTGGAATATTAATGTATTGATACGAACTATTATCTGTTTTTATTTTATACGGATATGTATTTCTGATCCAATTTGTATTATTTAAATTTATAAAATCTTGATTAGAATCTTTTCTAAAATTAAAATCGTTTGGTTTTGATTTGTAATGGTTTCCAATTAAATATGGAAAGACTGGTCGTTTATATCCACGATAAATTCCAGAAGAATCAGGACTCAAATCAAAAGTTGCGAAATATGCATAAACTCCTTTTGGAAACTCTGGGGTTACGCAAAATCTGCCATTGTATTCATCTAAGACTAAAGGATCTTCCGAATTATAGTAAGTATAATCCTCCACAAAAAATCCTTCTGGAAAAGGAGGTCTGCTACTAGGATCTTGTTGATTTAATCTGTAACCAGACTTAAGTTGCTTTACAACTCCACCATTTTTCTTACTATATCCATAAGGTCCATATATTGGATTTCCATCATATGCCCATCCTATTATTGGAGAATGATTTTCTGAATCAATTTCAGATCCACCAAATTTTTTAAGATCAGATTCGCCATATAAAATTTTTCCATTTCTATCTGACGAGTAAATATTCTCTCTTAATTTTCTTGGAGCATAAAGATGTGTATATTGAAGACCATAATCATCATTTAATCCATTAACTATAAAACCATCATCATTTGTAATAAATGTTTGATTTCTAGTGAAGATGTTTACAGTCCAGGGCTTAATCAAAGTAACGAAGTTTGCCCCAGATCCAGATGCAATTATATTAATAAAAGTTGTATCTGGAGTATAATCAGTTCCTCCTTCTAAAACATTAACTGCAACTAATTTTCCATCTCGAATAACAGGAGTTAGAACTGCACCATATCCAAATCCCAACACTTGTAGATCAGGTGGCGAATTATATGAAGATCCACTATTATTAACAAGTACCTCTACTATTTTCCCTTGAGACACAATTGGAGTTACTTGAGCTTTAGAACCAGAATATAGTGAAACTACTGGTTCTCTCTTGAAGTTTAGTATTTCTGAAGACCCATATCCAACGCCATTATTTGACAAATGAACAGATTCTATAGAACCTCTAAAAACTGGTTGAATTTTAACTTTAAAGTCTTCTTGCGATAAAGATGAAATACCAACTTTTCCTATGACTTCTACAGAAATTTCTGGATAGTTGAATATATGAGTTCCAAATCCAACAGATTTTAAATCAGCAAATTCATTTGTATCAAATAAATTTCCAGCAGTTCCTACTCCAGCAATTGATAATTTAAATGTATTTTCATCTACAACCTTTGCATAATAATTTGTATTTGTAGATAGACCTGAGATAGCAGTTCCATCAACATAATACTTTATCAATTCTCCAGTTTTATATCCATGATTTTTTATTGTTATTGAATCTGAAGATGTATTGATACCAGAAGAATTTGTTGTTCTTTTTTTATTCTGATATCCAAATCCAGGATTTGTAACAATAATTTTATCAACAACTTTTTTCTTTTGTATTGACTCTAATTCGTGATTTCCTGATCCATAAGATAATAATGCTATAGTGTTAACCCCAGCAAGAGCATCTAGACTCGTGTTATGAAGTTTTACCGTATATGCATCTCTAACATTGACAAAATATGATGCATTTGCAACTAAACCGCCAATAGATGCAGATCCATTTGTTTTATAAAGGACCTTTTCTCCATTTAAAAATCTATGATAAGTTGTAAATCCAATAGTAGAAATAGTTGTTCCTACTCCAACTAGAGCTGCATTTGGATTAGAATTAAAAGATTGTTTATTAATTATTTGTTTAGTAGCTACGATAGCATTTGCACCAAATCCATTTCCACCTGTTATTGATACTATAGGATTATCGACGTAATTATACCCAGAATTTATAACTCTAATTTCTTGCAATGATCCTGTAACAGCAACATAACCAGTAGCTCCAATTCCAATAGAATCTGATATATGCAAAACAGGAGGATTGATTATATCATAATTTGATCCAGGAGAAGAAACACTAATTTCATCTAACGGACCATAATAAATCGAATCTGGAGACTTATAATTTAAGATCTCTACGCCATTAACAAGAATACCTGTTTGTCCAGGGATGGTTTCGTATTTTTTATCCACATTTTGTGGAGGAGTTATTTGTCTTAATAATTTTTGCGATTCTAAAGTTTGTCCTTGTAAATTATAAACTTCAAGTTTATTTTGAGAAAAAGTTACTGGCGCAGGAACGCTTAAAAATTTCCCATTTAAAATATCAGATCTGCTTCTAGCAAATTGGACTCTATTGTCATCAATTCTCTTAATAAAAAGTAAACCCTCTGGAAAATTTTCTCCAAGTCTTCCATTCAATATTTCAACTTCATCATATCCCGTTTCTGCACTATAAAAAACTCTTTTTGGATAAGAATAATAAACAGCATCTCCAGTAAACAATCCATGTGTTTTAATTGGAGATATATTAAAAATGTTTGTTGATCCCACTCCAACTGGAGGAAAAGTTCCACCAAAAATGATGGACTTATCATTTGTTTCAATTGGTTGATTATAATAATTTGGAATAGATGGAGAAGCAATTAATAAACTTTCTTCATCTTTATAGACATTTTGAACGTTGCTATTAAAGTATGATGAAGATTTAAAATAAGAGGCATTAGTTTTTGATAAAAGTTTAGTAAACTTATATTTGATTGAACTACTTACTGGTCCTTGTCCTTTTGCAGAAAATGAAAATTCTGTATCAATTTTTACAATAATTGATTTGTTTAGGTTACCACTGTTTCCTGTTAAGACAATTTCATCGCCTACGACCAAAGAATGAGGATCTTCCGTTTCTATTAATACAGTATTGTCAGTTAAATCTATCGTTGTTATAGATTTAACATCATATGTTGCACACGCATTAATAAAAAATTTATTTGCCAGATCTTCTTTTTCTGTTTCTCTTCCTAAAGAATCTATATCAATAGTATCGCCAGATTTATAATAATAACTTGTAGAATCATAATTTAAACTCTCTAAGACAGGAGTTACTCTAACTTTAACTATAGATCCATCGCCAGTATTTGAATAACCATATGCATATGTATTAATTCCGATTGGTGTTTTATCATAAATCAATTTGTCTATGTTAGAACATCCAATAAATTGATTAAGATTTTTTGAAGTGTAAGATACTACCCCTACAGAACCATCAAAATAAACTACAGATAGTTCTCCTTTTATTGGAAATGAAATTGTCGAATCGACATCAATATAAGATGCTCCTACAGAAACATTTGAGATGCATTTTGTATATGGATGCACAGAAAAAGATCCATATACAGCACCATCTACAATAATATCTCTATCATAATTTGAGTCTAAACTCAACTTATAATAATTTGCCGTTGCTATACCTGTGCTTATTTTTTCTACTTTTGTTATTGGCGCATATGCTTTAGAGATATCTCCATATTGGTCTTGAAAAAGAGTAGAATTAGTTAATTCTTCCGCATTTCCGCTAATCAACTCTACTATCAGATCTTTTGTAATCTTATATGCCGCATCTGATGGTTTGAAAAGAAAATCTCTTGGCTTAACAATCTCAACATCTTCGTTATAAAGAGCCTTAAAAAGAATTTTAAAAGATTGATCAGTTCCTCTGGAACCATAAAAATCTTTTAACCTTGAAATAAAGTTTTCTTCGTTTACTTTAATGGCGGCAGTATCTTTATTCTTTCCTGAGAACAAAGATCTGTCTTCAAATCCTGGAGCGATTTGCTGCTTTAATTTTCTAAAAAACGATTTATATAATAATTGCCCTAAATTTTCTACTCTAGTTTTTTCTGCATGTTCTGCAGCTTCTGAAGACGAAAAAATTAATTCTTCTGGAACAGATGGATTTCTGTATGATGTTATTCCACTAAATCCTCTAATGCAACCATCAAAAGTTATATTGGTTTTTGAAGTGTACGTAATTATTTCATTGTCTATTTTTATTAGACCATATGAATCTGGAAATCCATAGGTACTATCAACATAAATGGTGGTATCGAAAACACCAATGGAAGTTGTAACGCCAGATATGGAAAGATTTTGAATAGTGGTACTTTCTTCAAAATCTCTTGTTACTGATCCCAACTTAATGCGTTTATCAATATTTTGAAGTATATCTAATGGTCCGCCAAAATTTTCTTGTGAAATATAATATTGTTTAAAAAACTCTTTAGCAAGTGGGTATTCTTCCTCAATGTATAGAGGAAACTGACTTTCAATGATTGTATTAAACTTAATTCTTTCTTCTTTATTTGTGCTAATCATTTTACTTTCTTACTAAATTGCCATTTTTATAACTTGATGAAACAATATACTGAGAACCAGAAGGATCTAATCCAGAAGATATTGAGTCGGTAATCATTTCAAATGTACTGTTTGATATATCTAGTTGCAAATAAAGATCCTGATATCCAACAACGTCATTAGATTGTGGGACTGCAGAAATTTCAATAGTTGGTTGTCCATTTTTTATTTTTGCATTAATAATGTTTATCGGATTTAAAGTAATAACCCCTTTAACATAATCTATTCTTCCAACATTTCTCCTGACAATTGTTGGACTTGTTGAGTTCGCTGATGGAACAGAGAATAAGAAAATTGAACCATCTTTTCTGTTAGTATCTGGAATATCGGATAGATAAACATCTCCAGATATTCCAGATACTTGAAACGCTGAAGATTTTACATTATATCCCGACAGATTTCCAATATAAAATTGATTCCCAAAACCGATCTTATATTCTGCAAAAGCATTCAGAGTTACTCTCAAATCCCTCCTCATTTGTATTTTTGTAATATTAGATGTTATGGCGTCATCAGTATCATCTATTATTTTTAAAAATTTACTATATTTAAATCTAGCGCCATACTTATTAAGATCTGACGAATTAGCATATCTGAGAGTATTGTCTTGAATAAGACTAGAAAGATATGAAGGAGATGAAGTTAAATTTGTATTGTAATATACTTGAGATTCTACTTCTAAGAAAAGATACTTTAGATCTAAAATTTCAGGTACAATGCCAGCAACAGCATATTTTTTTAGATCTCTACGTATGTTTTCTTTGATTAAGTTTGGAAGAAAATCACCAGTTTTTGGTTTTATGCTAATAAAAACTTTTCCATACTGTGGAGGAACAAGATCTTCTCCACCAAAAACAGAAATAGATTCTGTTTCTGGATAAATTTTTGCTGGGATTAAAGTTTCATAGTCAGTAATAGTTAATGCTCTGTTTTGAGAAGAATAAATTCTTGGAGCATATTTTTTAATAGATTCCACAGACTCTATTGCTTCTCCACCTCTAGATGGAATCTGAGTTGTTACTAGAGATATTCCCTGAGAAACAATATTTTCAACACCATCTCTTACAAAGACTAATCTACCACTAAAAGAAAAAGATTGAATTCCATTTGCTGGATCACCATCACAAACAATATACGAAGCTTCGATTACGTTATTTTCTTGCAATTGCTTTCCAAAAATACCATCACCAAAAATTAATTCGTACCTTTCATCTTCTATTTCTTGTAGAAAATATACTCTTGACTGATCGTTAATTTCAAAAAGACTATCTTGCTTTTTATATGTTCTTCTAATATCAGCATTAAAAGAGTCTCTTACCACAACTGATAGAAGATCTGTATCTATTCCAACGTTACTCAGCAGAAATCTTTGAATTGGATTTATGGACTGTCTGACAAAGGTTTCTGTTATTAAATTTCCTTGATAAACTTTGATATTATTAAATGAGGCAACGCCATTAACAACAGGAACAGTTATATCATTTAAAATAGAGAAGGTAAATGAATTTCCGCCAAACTGAGAAGAAGAAGATACAACTACTCCTTTCTGTAGAGTTAATGTTGATGGAGTTACTCCACTTTGATTTAGATCAACAAAAAAACTTATAACTGCAGTTGCTGCTTTTCTTGATCTTGGAACATATCCTATGTTTCTAGCTAAAGAAACTATGTTTTCTCTGAGTGTAGCACTATCAATAAAAACCTCATTTGCGATCATATTTGCATTATATGACGCAATGTAGGTGTTATATGCTAGAACATCTAGTATAGTGGAAAAGTTAGATCCCTCAAAATTATAATCAGTAAAATTTGAATTCGCTCTTAGATAATCACTAAGAGTTCTTTTAATTTGATCAAAATCTAAACTTGTGAAATTTTGTAGTGCCATTTATCTTGCTGAGAGTAAAGCAAACTCTAATTGTTGTGGAGCAACTGCTAAACCTATGATTTCGTAATTTATGACCACATCAAAGGTGTTATCTTCATAATCGGGAGTAACCACTACAGATTGTAAATTAACCCTTGGTTCAAAGTTACGAATAGAAAGTTCAATTTCATTTTTAATAGCCGCCGCAGAAAAATCATCAATATTTTCGAATAGAGATGCAGTTATATTTGACCCAAAAACGGGATTAAAAAATTTTTCCCCAGGGAGGGTGAAGACAATGTTTCTAATCGATCTATTGATAGCGTTAATATTATTAATTGCTATCAAATCACTGTTCAGGGGATTTGCCTGAAAAGTCATACTTATATCTTTAAAACCTTGACTAACCCTCTCTAAAGGCATTTATTTTTAAAAGATAATAAATCTAACTTATTTATTAACGATTTTTGGATTCATAAATGGGTTCAGTTCCGTATTCCCAATCATCATAATCAGCATCATTGCGAATTTTTGCGTGAATTTCGCTCTGATGATAAAAATCGTGTTTTTTGGGGGTTAAGGCATCGTTTGCAATCTCACGAAGCATCTTTTGCTTCTCTATTTTCTCTTCCCAACCGTATTCTGATGCTAGAAATTCGGTTCCCCACGTATTTTTCATGTAATTTTGGTCTTTATCGACTTGTTTGGTCATTTTTTTGCTCCTGATTTGGTAAATCAGAACTTTTTACGGGGTTGCTATCCCGTTTTTCAATTATATCATAGTCATCTTCAAGTATTTCTTTCAAATATTCTTCATCCCACAAGTCATAATAGGTGGTTTTTGCTAAATGTTCACGAAATTTGCGTAATTTTTGTGTAGGTTGACCCAAAATCAGGTTGTATTTGCCATTGTTTGTCTTAATACCGTTAATAAACGTGTCATATGACCCACAATCTTCAAAAAATTTCCAACCTGGATGGTTTGAGTTGTGATAATTGACCCAAAATTCAACTGCTTCAAGGTCAAAATAGTCTTCTATGATGTAAATGACTACATCATAGTCATTTAGAGGATAAATTTCTTCTGCTGGACACTCAATAATTTTAAATTTTGAATTAGATGCAAATGGACAAACAGCAAATCCATTCAATTCTGGTCTAACCTTAGATACATCCTTAATCCAATTTAAAATATGTAGTTCTTTTTCGGTAAACATAAAAAAAAGAGTGCCTAATTCTATTTAAGCACTCTAAAAATTATTTTCCTTGTCCTCTATACTTCTTTTTACGTCCATTGCGAGAGGTCGCGCTGAGAAGTGTTCTTGGAGACCTTCCTTGACGAGTTTTCTTTGGTGCTCCAGGTTCAAATAAAATTTTACTACTTCCGCCTTTAGCCATTTACAATTTCCTCCAATTCTAAAAATTCTGGATCAACATCTTCTCCCGAGAAAAACGCCTCTGAGAGGTCTTGAAGGACCTCAGTACATTCTTCTGCACTAAGGTCCATATAAATTTTACGTCCTTTATAAAGTACGTTGTATTGTGTCATCAGATAATACGAGTTTTTTCATGTCCAACACGAACCCGAGGATCGCACCAGATCTTAAATCCCGCTTCAATTGCATCAAGACAGAATGAAACGTCTTCACCACACATATCCTGAACTGCACCAGATTCAAAGACTTGCATCTTAGGAGCGAACCAAGGATATTCGAGATTTTCGAAGACACCTCTCTTAATAAGCACCCAACCAAAACCAGTGTAGTCACAAGTGAATGGTTTACGACGCTTTGCCATCGAATCAAGAGTTTCATGATTCATGACACCACCGTTCTTGCGGAACTCTTCTTCATCCAACCAGTGTGCAACCGAGGTTGTGTGACCATCTTCGGTACAGTACCAACCGCAAACAATCTCTTTCTCCTCTGTATTGCCCTCTTCGTCGGGAGCAGGGAATGCGAGATCACATAGTTGCCAGAATTTACCAGTGTCAAAGACGATATCACTGTCAATCCAGAGTTGGTAATCATAATTCATTTTACCATCCCAGGGAATCTGCTTAGGACCACGGAGAACATTTGCACCGAGTACTTTGCAACGTGCAAAGTTAACCATGGAAGAGTAATCCTGAGAAATTTGAATAGCACAACCGTTCTGCACAAGATCAAAACAAAGTTGTAGGAAGTTCTTCATAAAGATATAGGAACAACCACGTCCAGGAAGACACATAACAATTGTCTTGCCACGCATACGTTCCATAATTGCAGGGTAATCCCATTCCTGCTGTGAAGCCTTTTTAGGTGGAACAGTTTTAACAGTAAATCCTTTTGCCATAAAGTTTAATCAACCTTCAATGTCAATTTTAACAGTCTATATATACGTTTGTCAATGGGAAGAATTTATGGTTGCTTCCCTATTGACATATAATTCTATGTAACTTAGATCCCCTTCATTATAGTCAGTTTTCATTAATCCAACCATACGATTTAAGGTTGTCCAAGTTGTTTCGAACTCCTCTTCTTTTACTGAGTGAAACAAACACTTGCCCTTTGCATATATGTGATATATTTTTTCCATTTTTTATGGGGAAATTTTTTTTTCAGCAACCTTTACTTAGTTACTGAATTATATATCACAGTTATGCAAATACCCAGTGCAATAAAAAAGGTGCGAGGATATCGGATAACCCAACCTGCTAGAACAACCCTCCAAAAGTTCCAATAGGGGGACCTTCTGCGGGGGTTTTTGAGACTAATCATACTTCCGGAAAATTTTTAAGAGATTGATATATCGTTCGCGTTTTGTCACCTCTGTAGGTTAGGGTAGTTTGCTTTTTTTATATACGCAACGCCGCCCCGCGCTATAACAAACCATCGGCAAAACACTGCCAAACCACTATACTGCCAATCCTAACATAAACGCCCCTCAGTGTCAACCAAGGGGCGCACAGTTAGTATCAGAATTCGATCTCACTCAGCGTAGGACCGTTATCACTCTGCTCTGACATGTTATCGGCAGCAATGACATCGAGAATCGAAAGAATCTCAGCGCCAGTGTTACCTTGTGCCAGCAGAGAGATGAGAACTTGCTTGGACATAATAAAGAAGAAAAGTGTTAGAAACTGTGTGTGTTGTGAGTGTCTTTATAGAGGCGCATCTCATTCCTCTTGAGTATAACCTAGATCAGAGATCTTCGATCATGTCGTTGAGTTCGTGCCAGTTCAACTTATCACTGGTAAATGATACCCCATCGGGCGTCTTAGAGATAAGTCCTTCGACTGCATCTACGAAGTCTTGATAATCATCACAACGACGGGCGATGTCATAAAGACCCTCATCATTGCCGATCCACAGTGCAACATTCCAGGTCTCATAATTCGTCCAACCGTTATACTCAGTGTCGGTCAGATTTGTCTGGAAAGTGACGCTCATTGTGTGTGGGTGATGCCTACACTATAGGAACACTTTGGAGGCCTCAGTATTAGTAACCTTCACCATCGGTCAGGTGTACTTAGGTCCTCAACATACGCATCACAATGTTCTGCTGGTTCCAACTTAAAAAGTTTCTCCCAGTCAATTTGATGCGGGTCGAAATCACCTAGAACGTCCAATTCCAGAGTGATTCTATAACGATGCTTCTGTGCCTGCTGATACACTAAAGACATTAGAATTGCTCCGATGGTGTAACTGTAGACAGTATAAAATGCCCCACGATAAATGTCAACGGGGCTGGGAGTATTTATTAGGAGTGCTGATATTTTGAGTGCCGATGTGTGGGGATTTTGTGACGTTGGGGGTCTTGACATTTGTGCGCGTTCGTGTTATGATGCACGCTTAGATCACAAGGTCTCAGCACATTAAAAGAGGTCTAAATCACAAGGTCTCAGCACATTAAAAGAGGTCTAAATCACAAGACCTGAGCACATTTAAATGACCATAAATGCACCACTAATTCTCAACAATAACCACTAATGATTCTCAATAAAATAACACTTATTGAGAACAAGATAAAACACTCAACTACATTTTTTAATACATTTATTCATTAAAAAACATAAAAAAAGACCCTAAAAAGGGTCTTTTTCAGTATAATCAATCAAGTGCAAGTCTGTAACGTGCGTATTCTTTTGCGTCCT
>Ga0129333_10000725_pt1 | contig 28487 bp, 28 predicted proteins | sample CPB6_08_DNA_FD_94474 | JGI IMG/M metagenome (GOLD analysis project Ga0129333, IMG submission 94474) | Freshwater to marine salinity gradient microbial communities from Chesapeake Bay, USA - CPBay_Sum_0.6_0.8_DNA | ecosystem: Environmental > Aquatic > Marine > Coastal | place: USA: Chesapeake... | reverse complement strand
TTTATTTATTGATGATTTTCTCTATTACTATGCCTACTACAGATAGAAGGAATAAAACTGTAAATGATGCGATGCCGAATGTGATAACGAATTCCATATGTGTGTTATGCTTTAGATTTTACTGAGTAACGTGTGCCATGCTCTATGTAGTGTAGAACGGAAAGATACGAGTCTTCTAGAAATTCATCCATGTAGTTATCGTCTTTATCCTTTATGACTACAAAGTAATCTTTGTACTCTCCATAGGGCAGAAAAACCTGCACTACAGAATCGGATAAATAGAACTTAATGGATGGGCATTCGTCATTGCCATATGATGAATCGACTGCTGTCAGTCCCATCTGCGATGCATAGGCAATGTGATGCGATGCTCTAACTCTCCATGTGTTTTGCTGAATGGTATTCATGATATATTATTTATTTGTTGCGAATGCGATAAGTGATACAAGGCAAAGGATTCCATTGATGATGGCTAAGGCAATTGCTGAGCCATGCTGTGGAATGTTGAGAGACAGACAAAGGTACAGCATAGATGCGGTAACGATGGCGATTAATAGTGTTAGTGTTCTCATGATATTGTTGTTTTGTTGTTGTTTTGTGATGCAAAGATATGTACATGGAATTCAGTCATGCAAGAAAAATTTTAAAATAATTATCGAACAAATCTACAATTTGGTAAAAATGTCAATAGGCATGGGCATTTCAGCAGATGAAAAATTTGTAAAGTTTTTTTGGCGCACCACAGAATGTCGATAAAATACGATGGAAATATCATGGTGGGGATGTAACCTTTGTCGTAAAAAGGGAAAGAATCGCACGAGCATTGCATTACAGTGCATACGAATCGCTGAAACCCAATAGTACTGGGCATTTGAGCCACCCGGAATCGCTGAAAAGCCGGTGTACGTTGAGTTTCAGGGCAGTCGATGTCCTGGAAATCAATGGCAGTAAGGGTTTCAGGATTATGATCCCGATGAGATGTAAGCCTGGCAAGGGATTGAGGCAGATGCATACGCATGATCCCCAATGTTTATAGGCATATCAGCATGGCGAAATCTTTCTGTGCCAATGATGGCAAGGGATTGAATGGATTCCTTATGTGTGCGTGCGTGCGTGCGTGGGTGCAATCCATGTGTACACATTCGGACGATGGTGTACGGCATGGGATTCGTTTTTTATTTTCGATTCGTTTCAAATGTAGATGGAGCAGGGTTTTGAAGCCTTTTTGTAGCGGAAATTCGACAGGCATGGGGGGGATGTTTTTTTTCGGGGCGGAGCCGGTCTGATCGTAACGTATTACCTCCAACGCTCGCACAAACTTCATATCCTCGAATTCGATGCCTGCAAAATCTAGAAAAATTCATGCAGTAGGGGGGGGTCTAATTTTTACCCGGGGGTATAGTACTATGGGGTATAATATGGGGGGTATATATATTTTTTTATACTATCTTTGTAGTGTATGAATATCGACCACATAAAAGAGTATCAGTTAATGCAGCGTTTGCTTCGTAAGCTTCCAGTAGTAGATCCGTGGTCAACTGCCGTATTGAATATTGCTCCTGAGTATTCCAGCATGGTATCGATGCAGGTGGCACATTATTTATCTCATGGTCGCAGGGTACTTGACATCTTTAGTGTGGACGTACCGCATCATGGGGAAAGTAGTCATAGGTATGAAGTTAGTTTTAAAGAGATGAACGATGCTCTGCCTATTCTTTATGATAAGGTTATACTGTGTCAGTCTTTGGTTTTGACAGGTAGGAATTTCAAATGGGTAAAGGAGGTTCTACTTGACCTTGGATACGAGAACGATGACATAATAACTGTGTCCTTATTTCAGCATGACGATAGTCTCTTCGAATGTGATTACATTGGAGAGTATTGCAGCGAGATGCCTAAGTTTTACTGGCAGCGTCATAATAAGTAAAAAAAAGAACCCCAAACGTATTAGGTTCGGGGCTCACATTTAATCAGTAGACTTTAATCTATTCTGTAGGCGGAGCCATAGGCACGCCTATGTTGTATTTTTCCATGAGACCTGATTGGATTTCACGAATGTGATTCAGGGAGAACTCTCCGCCAATCTCGTTAATCTTTTCATAGGTCTGGATAATGGCATCTGCCACTACCTCATTTACGTTGATCTGTTGCATTGCCAGGGCTGTTACCATAGCACCTACTTTTTCGTTCTGTGTCATATATAAATTTAAATTAAGTTATTGCTGCTTATTATTCTTGCTAGTTCTACTAGACTGTGTTTGACCAAGTAAGATTGTCCTCCGCTGAATATTACAGATAGTGGTTCTGTTGGAGTACTTCTTTCGTCTTCGTGTATATGGTCTATATGGTAGAAGAGAACTGGAAAGGTTGGTTCGTCATAAATAGAGCTGAGACCCAAAGATTCTAGATACTCTTTATCCTCTTCATCGCCTTCTAGGCCGATAACGTCTAATACAACCGGCAATCTAAACATAGCTCCTTCATTTCTTTGTACAACTTATTTAACCTTGCAGAATGAATTCTCAGATAAGTAAAACGGAGAACCGGGTTCAACTCCGGATTATACGCTTTCCTCATCTTCTTTTTTCTATTTCTACTAGGTGTCATTTATCAATGCCTTTCACCCATAAAACAAATAGAGCGATTGCTGCTGCGAAAACCGCAAGCCAATCCATAACTATTGAAAATTGTTCCATAATGTGATGCAAATATAACATATTTTCTTTTGGTTTATCACCACCTGTAAATTATTTTTGTAGTACTTATGATAAGATTACAGCAGATACTTAATGAGAAAGGAGCTCAGCTCGAACCCGATGGAATTATTGGACCTAAAACTTTGACCGCACTAGATTGGTTTATCACTAATACCATAAACAATAAGAAGTGGATTAAACCCAAAGATGGTCTTGTCTTCCTCAGAACTGACCAGGTATTGTCCAATACCTTTGACGATTTTGCTGCTGTGTATAAAGGTGGAGTATGTATTGCAGCAGTACCATGTTCTACTACTGCCGGAGATAAATACATATTTAGCCCTATTACTCATATGGGCATCACCGGAACCGCTATTGCAGCTGAGCAGCAGGTTATTGGATCTCATCGGTTTGTGACTAATCGTAATTGGAAGTCTTTATGGCTCGGAGCCCCATACTTCCAGCAGATTCTCCCCATAACGATATGGCGAGATGGAACCAGGGATAGGAAATTGGATAGGGTGAACAAGCAATTCGGCCTCTTTGGAATTAACTTCCATCGTGCTGGTACAGGGCTTTCCATCGGAAGTTGGTCTGCCGGTTGTCAGGTTATACCCGATACCCATTGGTTTCCGATAACTAACAACTTTGTAAACGGACAGGTTATCGACTTTACTCTAATAGAAGTATAAGTAACCCTAACTCTGTTACAAATTTCTTTCAAATCTACCCTAACTCTGTAACAAATATTTGAAAAAACGTGACAAGTGTGCACCAAAACCGCACAGTACCGTATTTAATTTGTATCATAGAAACCTGCTGCAAGATATTGAATCGTGCTAGCTGGAACCTCCGGGTTCAAATCGGCTAGTGGCCCCTAGAGGGCTAAATGTCAGCAGAAAAGGTAACTGTTGGTATTCTTATATCACATGATATATGTATATATGTTTTTTTTATATATTTATATACATATAAGATAATAAAAAGAATAGAAGCAGCAGGTTTCTTAAAAAAAAAGAAGCACCCCACTAAACTCTCGGTGAACAAGTGTAGGGGTGCATCACAACCGATAAATAGGCGGTTTTTCCGCCATGTTGAACAGCCAGGTAATTCTTAGCTATTCGGTCAAATGACATCGGGAATGTACCCCTATCTCCTATACGATGAGAACGGACAGTGTGCATTACTAAGAGGCATTCCGTGTTTTACGATCCCCTGGCCTAGGGGCTGTTTGTAGTCAGGACCAGATTTGAACTGGTATGAAGTAGCTTATTCGCACCTTAAAGGTTTGGGCCATCTTGCTTCACTTTCGTTGCGTCTATCATATCCAGCACATACTATTACTCTTTGTGCCTTCATTCCGCCACCTGACTATGTTGTACCGTTCCTATCTACTTTATGAACATACGGTACCAGATGCTTCCTCATAACCTTCGGATAGGTAAGTTTGAGGATGAGAAGTCCTCTGTGTTGCTGTATTCAACAGTCTTATCTTCCTTTCTCAAGGGAACAACACTTTGTAGTCAGGGTAGAATTCGAATCTACATTTCCTAAGTCTATGAATTTCACATATTGGGGGTTGCCCATGCGGATATAACGCCACCTGACTATTTTATCTTTTACTTGGTATTTTTACCTTCAACTCCTCTTCTGAGCCTGTCTTTTGTTCTTGCTTCTTGCCAATGAATAGCCTCTTCAATCTTTGTTATTGTCAAAGCGTTTTCTCTGCAAGGAAATGCCTCGTTCAAACTCTCGAATAAGAATTTAACATACTCAAGCATATCTAATGCCTGTACTCCGTTAACGCCTACTTCTCCGATAGGATCGGATTGAATAGTGAACTTGACAATTGGGGCAATCCCTTTTTCGTCTTTCAAGTTTTCGATTTGAATGAAGTGAGTTAACTTACACTGTTCGTTAAACTTCAATAATGCTTTTTCTACGTGTCTCATATTTTTTTATTGTGCAAATATATGCTTTTTAAATTTATTTATCCTTTTACAAATACTTAATGTCTCTTTTATTCTTCTTCAATCAGCCCATACTCAGCTATCTTATTGTATAATTCGTCCTGTACAATGCGATATGCCTGATACTGCTCCTCGGTTATTTTATCGTTATACTTGATTTCTTTTCTGAGAAACTGCTGTATTTCCCATACAACCTGTTTCCATTTTCCACCATTGATGGCAGTATCAAATTCATACTGCTCTTCTGGTAAGTTAAACTCTAATTTTGCTTTCATTGTATAAACTTATATATTTTTTTCTGAATTTACTTCTTCGGTTTTATGTTTCATCACTTCCATGATGGCGTATAAATCTGTCATGCTTATATTGGTTTCCCTCAAGCAATCCCCTGTCTCGACAAAGTTGATTGCATCCTCTACTGTGGTTGCGTCAACAGGATAGTTTTCCATCCTACCCTTGCGATTCAAGTCGGCTAATTCTTCGATACTCTTCTTTGAGGCCCAAACGAAGGTCTTCATGTATCGCAGATATTGTTTTTTATCTATTTTCGATTTCATTTATGGTTGCAAATATACGGTAAGCAATCTGAGGTACAATGGCATTGCCATATCCCATCAAGGATTCTTTTCTCCATTTACGAAAGGCAGGTCCGTCCAATTGTATGGGAAGCCCATCATCTCCGCTACAAAGTGGGGGTTTAATTGGGAAGTACTCCCAAGTTTCGGATGGTCCACCTTGTTCGGTACAAACATGGTCATCTGTCTGAGAGTCAACTGCTGATTTACTCCTTTCAACCTGTGGCGTTCCACCGATGCTAGATACGTTCCCGGCATCTTGGCTGAATTCCAATCCTGGGCGTTGGGAGTCGGAAGCATTCCTCTGTCCGCAAGTGTCGCAATATTTAGAGTATGCCTCAAATGGCTGTTTGGACTTTTGTCCGCATAAGCATCTCCTACCATCGCTGTTGGTGTCGGCAATATTCCTAACTTCTTCATAGTCGGCTCGTATCCACTCATCAGTTCCTGTGCTAGGGTTCCGCTGTCCCCACTCTTGGGATTCTTCTTTCCGCTCGTTACTTCCCCATCCATCTTGGTTGGTGTTTTTAGCAACAAAGTAAAATCTGTCTCGCTTGTGCGGAGCATTGATGGCGACAGCTGGAAGAAGAAACGCTTGGACTTCGTATCCTTGATTTTCCAAGTCAGAACAGACCTCTTCGAAAACCAATCCGTCCGACCAACTAGCGATTCCACGAACATTCTCCCCCACGACATATCGGGGTTGGATTTCTCGGATTGCCCGGAGCATTTCGGGCCAAAGATGGCGTTCATCTTCTTTTCCCATTCTTTTTCCAGCGGTACTAAACGGCTGGCATGGGAAACCACCGGAGAGCACGTCAATTTTTCCTCTCCAAAGGGTAAAGTCAGTTGTCTTGATGTTGTCATATGATACGGCCTCAGGCCAATAGTATTTACAAATTTTTCTGCTAAAAGGATTTATATCGCAATGGAACTTATTTTCCCAACCCATCCACTCGGCTGCCAGGTCAAAACCCCCTATCCCACTAAACAAACTACCGTGATTCATTTTTCTTCTGTGTTTACAGTAAACATACTACTGTAATATTCTTCTGCTGTTTTGTATGGATGCATAACTTCTAACGATCCGTGTACCCAGGCATTTATGATTTCTTGCTTTTCCATCTCCTTAGCCTGCTTAAGTATAGCATACCAAGTAAACTTATCTTTAGGTTCTTCCCAAAGTTGATGAAATAGCCACTCGACTGCGGTTTGTTTCTGTTCCATACCTGCAAATTAAATACAAAACTTTACAATTACCAAATATTTTTTATTTTTTGCTTTCGTGGTACTCTCGCTTCAACCGCTCAGCTATCTCCATCGCCTTTTGATATGTCTTCATCGTCTCTCTCTTCCCAGAGAACTCCCAACGCTGATGACAATCCATACAATAGAGCATCCAATTTTCGGGATGTTGCCTCAAGCTCGGATAACTTCCCTTTGTAATGATATGCGATATGAACATTGGATGAAAGTGTGGAAGACGAATACCACATTCTTCGCATTGGTGATTCTGTCGTGTCGACCACATATTTTTGTACCATTCCTTATCCCCTTTCATTTACACGGAATATTCTAGTACCTTTTTGATTGGGTCTCCAAGTCACCTTAGCAATCTTACTATCGATTATAGTATTATTGCCCATATATGTCTTTATCATATTGGTGTGTTCTCTCTTCTGATCCTCTAACTGAGAAATCTGAGACCCAAGTTCCAAGTACTGAACAATATGCTCATCAATCAGTGAATCAGATACAATAGTTTTCTCCTCCGGATTGGCAAATCTCTCGTTTAAGAACTCAGAATATGCCTCAGTTCCATCTGCCGGTGGTGCGTACTGCTCATAATCAGCCCCATTAGCCAATGCTTCTCGACCTAATTCTACTCTTTTCCAAAAATCCTCGGTTACATTGATAATCGAACTGATAATTTCTTCGTCAGCATCATACTCATGCACCTTGAAATTTCTTCCGTCCTCCAAAACAACCAAATATCCCTTGCTCACACCCAGGCCCATCATATAAGTCTGCAATTGTAAGTAGTAAGATGGCGGTATTCCACCTTCCCATTGCTTGCTGCTCCACCCACTTATGGTCTTAATCTCAACAATTGCTTCTACATTGTCGATATTAATTTTACTATTACGGATTCTGATATCCTTGGTGATAACCAGGCGATCAGGAGAGAAGAACAAATGAGGAAAAGTAGAGTTTATTATATAGCCTTCGGGCTGATACAGATTCCGAACCTTATTTCCCTGCTCATGATTCTTCATCATGGTCTCTTCGTCCTTGTCCCAATACTCGAAAATATCCGATATAGTGTTTTCTAATATGGTTCCCATAAACATGGGCATATTCTGCACAGCTTTTTGGGGGATGATACCGATTTTTTGGTAGTACAATTCAGCCGGACTCTTCCAGCTATTCACACCCATCAGAGTTCCAATCTCTGAGGCCCCAAGACCAGAGGTACGAAACTGCAACCATTCATCGTAGGCCCTGTCTTTATTAATCTGTATTATCTCTAAACTCATTTTTCTCGTGTTACCCACTTTTCAAATTCCTCAGCAGCAAGTAGCGTAAGTTCTACTAATTGCTGTGGATTATACTTTTTATCTTCTTTGATAATCCAATTGCCCATTAATTCAACGGCACTTTTGATGGAAGACTGTCTGATTATAGACAGTTGTTCCTGTCCATAGTGTTTCATATGGACAGGTTCAACTTTCTTTCCAATCCTAGCCGTAAGTTCGGGATTACTTACTCCTCGGCTCATGATTAAAAGGGTAAATCAGAATCTTCGCTTGCTCCCTCTGATGCAGGCACAACTTCGGCCTCAACCTCAGTTACTCTATTATCAGAGCCAAGAAACTTGTTAGCGTGTGCTACTTCCTGAACACGAGCATTGAACTCATTTACTTTGTTTAAGCGGAAGGTTTCAACTTCGGACCAATCAATTGAGATAAGGTCTCCTTTTTTGTTGAATACTTCTTCAGGATCAGGCATCCCTTCGCCTCTTTTGAATGCCCATTTAATCACCTCACCGGATTGCTTCAAAAACAGAGCCGACCTTTTCTTTCCATCAACCTCTTTCAAGGAAGGAATAAAAGTAACTTTCTTAGTCGGGTCAATGTTAGGAGAGCAGTGTGCAAAAGCAATAAAGTAAGAAGTCTGCTTAGCCGGTTGTCCAGGTTTCTCCTCGCCTTTGATGCGTATCTGCAACTGATACAATTCGTCATCCATAATGTCGATGCACAGATCCGTTCCGTACAAACCATCCCTGGTTGACAATCCAACAATGTAACCTTCGATAGAATCAAACAATTCATACTTCTTGTCACCTAAACTCTTGGCAATCTTGCCTTCTCTAATGTTGAGGTAGGTTCTACTACCCATTCCTTTGTTAAGTCCCATATCTATTTATTTTTAAAAATGTAGTGCGAAGATAATATAAGTTTTGGTAATTCCAAATTTTTTTCGTAAAATTGTAAAAGATTATGAACAACGAACTGAAAGACAGAGTGCTTGAACTTAAGAACAAGCTTAAGCGTGGCGATATGGCACGCATCGTAGAACGTGTATCGGTATTCGGTATCCAAAAGTATGACGTTTACAACATCTTGAATGGAAAAAGTCTTGTTGACACACAAAAACTTATTCTAGTGATGAAAGAAGTGAAGCGTTGTATTGATGAGAACGAACGCTATATGCATGAATTCGAAATGAAGATAGCCGAAGGTGACGCTTGATGAATTAGATCATAGAATCATTGAACTCAAAAAAAGAGGTCTCAATATTCTAATTGAAAATGAACTGATTGCTGATTTAAGAAGTCAGTACTACAATACATTTATCGATAAAAAATTAGACTCGATTACAAATCAGTTGAGAAACAATATACGTTTCTTGGGTGGTCTGCATAACGAGTTTGTCTCCTCAAGCAAAATAAAAGAGTTTATGGGGCTTCAGGTAGACAATAATCTCAACAAAATTCTCTACGGAGAATATACACTCCACTCTTTGAAAACAGCCATCACCATTGCTGAGTTCTATGGAGTTCCGGTAGATATCCTATTATTTCAAGATTTAGAAGCAAATGCGGAAACATTCAAACAGCTCTATCCTGCTCTTTTCAGACAGAGTAGAAATTAAACCCCTTTCAGTCAACGAGTGCTGGCAGGGCAAAAGATTTAAAACTAAAACGTACACAAGCTACGAAAAAGAACTTTTGTTGCGTCTGGCACCATATGACTTTGAAAAGTCAAAAGAACCATTAGAGATCTCCTTGATTGTCGGTCTCAGCAATATGGCATCTGACGTAGATAATGTCGTAAAACCATTCCTAGACATTCTCCAGAAGAAGTATAACTTCAATGATAAATACGTCTTCCGGCTCATCGTTGAAAAAAATTTGGTGGTCAAAGGGGCCGAATTCATTGAGTTTTACATAAAAAAATGCGAACCAAGACATTTTTTACTTGACAAGTAGTTTTTTCTGTTGTAATATTGTACCGCAGTCCGATTTGTAATGGGGGTATTTGTTGCGGAACTGCCTGGCGAAGACGAGGAAGTATACTTGTGGAGCTAGACCTAACCACCGGACCCAATTTTCAAAAAGCACACGTTTTTTTAGGAAAGGGGGGAAAGGGGGGTATGGTTTATCTCAGGCTCCACAAGGAAATATGTGTTGCATAAGCATTCACTAAAGCAAAGAATAAATACATTAAAGAAATACAAATTTCTTTTTTTTAGTTTTTTTGCATAATTTTGTAATAAATGGCGTTTACAATTACCAATCAACCAAAACAGTTTTTGCCAGAAAGTGAGAAAACTAAAATTTGGTACAAGGAGAATCTCCAATTTATCATGAGTCATTTCAACAAAAGAAATGATAGGATTTCAAGAGTTTTACAAAAAAGAGATTTAGCCAACCCAGTTGATGAGATAGTACGAATGTACACTTACTACCTTGGGAGACAATGGAATAAAGATTATTACTACACAACCCAGGATCAGAATAACTGTGATCTTCCAACTGTATGGGTGAATGGTCAAAAAATTACTTCTTTAGTTGATTTCATGGTGGGTAATGCCATCAAGATGATTGAGAACATAGAGCCAACCGTTCGGGCTCAGAGCAAGAGTGCTGTTAACAAAAGAACCAAGTTGCTTGAAAGAGCACTTCTTATGTTTGAAGCCCCGGAGATATTTAAAACTTTTTCCGAGTTTGGATTTGATTACCAACCTTTGGGTAATGCAACTCAACAGATGGAGATACCTGAGGACGTATATCGTTACATGGAGTATGATTATCGTCAGTACTCAGAATTACTTGCTATCCGTATGTGTGAAGATATCCTCAATCGTAATGATTATAAGAACAAGTTAAAACAAGCTTTTCTTTACACACTACTTGGCGGTCTTGTTGGTATCGAGAATAGAATTGAAAACGGAAAACAATACTTTGACGTAGTTCTCCCTCACAATCTAATTGTTGACAGGGCTAAGGACGATGATTTCAATCAGGAAGCCCGATTCGTAGGTAAAGTAGATTGGCTGAATACTACTGACGTAATGGAGAGATATCAGCAATGGCTGAGTCCCGAAGAGCAGGAGGAAATCAAGAATATTACAATGAACAATTTGTATCAATTGCTTGACCTCACAACTCATCCTTATGCTACCAACTGGGCGTTCAATTATAATAACTTGCCAACCTTAGCCTGTGTAACCGGCTATTGGATTGGTATGAAAGATTTAGGATACGAGGAGTCCAAAGACAAATTTGGAAACGTACACATCTCTAAGATTCGCAATGGACGCAAATCCAAATATTGGACCAAGACCGTTTACAAAGGAACTCTGATTGGAAATAAGTATGTTGTTGAATGGGAGGAAGTAACTAACCAGGTTCGTAAACACGATAACCCCGGAGACGTTGAATTGCCTTTGAAAGTATTTATTCCAAATATGGTGATGGGCGAGAACAGATCAATAGTTGCTCGTTTGCATCAGCACCAGGATAGAATTGATTATCTTACCAATGAAATGACCAAAATGCTCAACAGGGCAAAAGGTAAGGTATATCTGATTAACCGACAGAAACTCGGTACTGCAACTCCTAAGGATGTAATCAGCGATTTCGAGCGCATGGGTATTCACATTACAGATGGTAGTGCTACAGGAGAAGATTATGTAAGCGGACAGGAAGCACGACTTGTTGAAGTTGTAGATATGACTCTCGACCCGAACGTGCAACAATTAGTAAACTTGCGTAGAGAGGAAGAAAGACTGATGGAAGAGATAGTTAACATTCCAAAAGTTGCTCTTGGTCAACAAGCTGGTTATGTTGGTGCTAAAACACAGGCAGGAACTATTGCTCAGTCTAACTTGGGTACTTCATATCTGTATCAAGGATTTATTGAGTTCTTCCAGAAGGAATTGGCCTTTGCTTTGAATCAGTATAAAGTTTCTTTAATGTCTGAGTCCGAACAAGAAATTCCGGTAATAGGTACTCGTGGTAAAGAGTGGTTGAAAATTACCAAAGATTTCCAAATGGAAGAACTTGGCGTTTATATCAAGGTCAAAGACTTTATGGATGACCAGGCTAGAGAGAGACTTCTGTCACTTGCTCAAGCTGCTATGCAGAATGGTCTAATTGATATGACCGATTATATCAAAATAGAGCAGGCACGCAGTTACACAGAATTGCTTGGAGATCTTAAATACTCAATGAGCAAGAAAAAGCGTGATGCTGAAAAACAACAAGCTATGATGCAGATGATGCAACAAGCTCAAATGGAACAGCAAATGGCTCAAGAACAGGCTATTGCAGGAATGAAAGAAGATGGTGCTAACTATCGTACCGAACTTGGAATTCAAGGAAAAATGGCAGAACAAGCATTTAAATCTGCTATAGAAGAAGGAGAAAGTCCTGAAGATGGTATGCTTACAGAACAAGAAATGCAACAGGCAGAAATGCAAAATGCTATGATGCAAGGTGGTATGGGTGGTGAAATGCCTGTTCAATAAAAAATATTTGTAAATTTGTATATAAATCGCTAAATTTGAAAACATATGAGTGAAAACTATTTAAGTGAGATTGCTGATGAGTTAAGAAATCAGAATCCTCCTGCGGAGAAAACTCCGGTGGAACCTGCTTCAGCAGAACCACAAACTACCCAGGTAGCAGAACCTGTAGCACCAGTTGCAGAAGCTCCTGTGGCAGAAGCTCCTAAAGCAGAAACATCCGAAACACCTGCCGATGAAAAACAATGGTGGGAAAAAGATGAACCTGCTCCTGTTACTACATCTGAGTCCAAAAAAGAAGTTCCGACTGAGCCTCAGATTGAACTTGATGATGATTTGAAACTTCTTATGGAGTACAAAAAGTCAGGTAAAACGCTTAAAGACTTTATTAGTGAATACAAAGTAGAAGATACAAGCAATTGGAGCGATGAGCAATTTGTAAAGAACGGCATTAAAGAATTCATGGGCCTTGAAGGAGATGAATTAGAGCAGGCAATTTATGAGTTCGATAATGCGTCTATATTCCAAAAGAAACAATGGGCTGAATCATTTAAACAGCAATATGCAACTAAGAACGAAGAGAAACTGAAACAGTTGACTAGTTCTAATGCGCAGAGAGCTGAATATGAAGAGGCTGTTGCTAAAACATACAATGCTGAACTTGAGTCGTTTTCTCAGCAAGTGGTAGGTCAAGAGTTATACGGTATGAAAATCACAGACGAAATGTCCAAGGATTTGAAAAACTTTATCGACAAAGAATTTACCCTGCAAAGGCCAGACGGCTCATTCGACATTGAAAAGATGTATTCCATTGGGCTTTGGCTCAAATATGGAAAGGATCTTATGAAAGCCAATATCACCAAAGCCAAGAATGAAGGTCGGGAACAGATTATCAAAGAAGTTACCAATCCTAGCAAAAACATGACTGGCAATGGTCGCTCTGTTGGTTCGGGACTTGAGGCTGCACAAGAAGCCTTTAACACTTTGTTCCAGAGTTAATTGGAAAACAAAAAAATTTTTAAATCTAAATGTCAACTATTACTAACCTGCCATTGAGTCAGTCACTTCTGCTCAAAGGCCTGTCATTGCCTAACAAGATGGCGATGGTTTATGCCCAGGACTATGGGTATAACGTATTGACTCAGCTTACCTCTAAACTTGCGTCTTCTATTTCTACTCCTCAAGCTAAAGTAGAAATCAGCTCACTTGGTAACCTGGGTGTTTTTTCTAAAATCGTTGCTAATGGTACTGCTGTAGGTAGCGGTGCTTTGAACGTACCTGTTGTAGACGCTACCAAATTCCGTATCGGTGACATCGTTGCTGACGGTAACATGGTACAAGGTATCGTAACTAACGTAGACCTTTCTTTGGGTTCTATCGTTGTTGCTCCTCACAGCGTATCTTCTTTTGTAGCTGGTACTCACTTCCTTGCCGGACAGAATGCTAAGCGTTTCTTTGACGCTTCTGCTAACCGTTCTAGCGTAGGTAAGAGCACTCTGAACTACACTCCTGACACCGACTTTGCTCTGACTGCTGTAACTCGTGAAAGCAGCCACCAAAGCCGTAGAGATCGTATCGCTTCATTCGTGAAGTGGAATGGCGATTTCTGGTGGAGAAGCTATGATGATTTGACCTTGAAAGCTTTCGCTAAGCAGTTGGAATACAAATATGCCTTCTCTGAGCGTGCTATCAAAGTTGGTCCTCAGGGTGAATACTACACTACTGGTGGTCTGCGTTGGTCTATCATTAACAATGGTGGTTCTTACCTGTCTCTGACTGCTGAACTGACTCAGAGCGTGTTCAACGACTTCCTGGAGCAGATGGTTCGTGTATCTGCTGAAGGTGGACGTAAACTCGTAGCTCTTATGGGTTCTGCTGCTCTTGCTCGCCTTCAAACCATTCTCGGTGACTACATCAAATTTGCTGGCAACACCAACACTTTCGGTGGAACTTCAGTTACTGGTCTGAATGTAATGAAGTATGCTTACGCTGGCATCGAGATTGAATTCGTTCGTTGGGCTCTGCTGGATGACGAAATGTTCCGTGGTGAACTTTCTGCTATCAACGGCAAACCTAAGATGAGCAACTCTATCTACTTCATCGACATGACTCCTATCCCTGCTGCTGATGGTTCTGGAACTATCGCTGCCCTTCAGAAATACCACTTCAACAATGACGAGCTTATCGCTAACTACGTTCCTGGTATGATTGGTCTGGAAAGCAGTGATCCTAGCACTATTAAAGCTGCTCTGAGCGGTGGACAGATGGTATCTCTGGGTACTAGCGATGTTGACGGTGTTGACTTCCACATTCTTTCTGATTGTGGTCTTTATTGTGTTGCAGACAGAATGGGTCTGATTGAATTCGCTATCTAATTTAATAAGGAGAAATAAATCATGTCACAAACTTTTGAATATTACTGTTTCCCTTCAGTTGCTGCTGGTGCTACTGCTACCACTGACGCTGTAAACAAAGGTGGTTATCTGAACTTTAGCGGTGCTAATACTCTTGCTATTACCCCTGCTGCTCTGAGAAACTTCCCTATCTACCTGCTCGGTGTTAAAAATGGTACTTACCGTGCTTATGCTGCTGAAGTTCTGCGTGTTGTTGTTGTTACTCCTACCGCTGCTAACAATACTGATTATCGTATCGTATTGAGCGCAGAAAAAGGACAGGCTTTCGATAACAACCTGCCTCAGGAAATCCAGGCTGTATTCCAGTACACTTCTACTGCTACTGCTACTCGTTTGGCTATTGTTAACGCTTTCGTAGCTGCTATCAATGCTCATCCTTTCTGGAGCACTCGTGTAGTTGCCACTCAAACCGGTGGTGCTGGTACTGAAACCCTGACCGTTACTGCTAAAGCTGGATTCCCTATCTTCGCTTTGGGCGTAGGTGCTAACCTGAGTGCTTCTGTAACTACCGCTGGTTCACCCCAGATTGGTGCTACTGGTGCTCAGCTGCTTGCTTCTGGTAACTTCAACGCAACCACTGGTCTGCCTGTTGCTGGAACCAACTACAGTGCTCTGATTTTCGAAACTTACAGCGGAACTGAAGCTGTAGGAAGCGGAACTGGAGATACTGAGAAGAGCATCATCTACATCGTAGACGGTGGTAACAATGCCAACTTGATTACTGGCTTGTCAGCTCTGCTGGTTAAGTAATTAATCATTTCTTAAAAAGAGAGGGGGAAACAAAAATCTCCCTCTTTTTTTTGTTTTACTCAATAAAATAATTTATATTTGTAAAAAGATATTATGAGAATAAAAGCCCACATCATTCCACAGCGTACTCGTGGTAGTATTACCATCGTAGGTTCGTATCGTGACAGAAAGACAGACAAAGAAAAGTTTCTTTTGTCAAATGGTAAAAAAGTTGTAACAGCCCTTGAAGAGAAGGATCGTGTTTTTCAACACACCTTTGAAAGTGGTTATCCTCTTACCTTTAATTTTGACGAAAGTGATTTCCAGGATGCTGCTGTTATTGAATTTTGGAAAAACCATCCTCTGATTAAAACTGAAGGATATGATAATCCAAACTTTGTAGCAGAACAATTTGTATTTGAAATTAAAGAAGAAAAAGTTCGTGTTGAACATGAGGCACTTATGTCTAAACTAAAGGCCGTGCATATCATGTCAATAATGACCGACAGGGAGAGAAGGGATTTGACTTTTGCTTTGGGCTCAGATCCTCGTAGCATGAGTCCTAAAGAAGTATATCTTCATCTGATAGGTCTTACCTTAAATGGTATAGGTATCGCAAAAAGAGATAGCGTATTTGTTTTCAATCAAGTTCGTGGTGCTGAGCGTATCGCTACTATCTACGCAAACAAAGCTGTACGACTCGGTATTGTTAAACAGGAAGGCGTAATATACAAAGTCGGAGGCCGAAACCTTGGTACTTCTGTTGATGCTGTTATCTCTGCCATCCTTGCTGACAACGAATTGTTTGAAAACTATATCAAACCCGAAGTTGATCGTGTTGAAAAAGACGAATTGGCTCAGATGGAAACAGTTGGAGAGTTAGAGATTCCCAAGGAATTGGAAAACTTGATTCCGGCTATAACTGCCAACGAGAAGAAAAAAGTTCCAAAAGCAAGTAACTAATCTGATTATTTTGTAATTTAAAAGGTGGGGATAAAACCCCACTTTTTTCTTTATTGTTTTTTTTGTATCTTTGAATTAAATGACTGGTGCACAATTTTGGTCATATCTTCAGCAGAAAATAGATAAGGTATATACGGCTTACTTGGATAATGCCAAAGCCAATGCCTTAATCAAAGAGGCCATGACTCGCCTTGTTGATAGATATTGGCACAATCTCTCGTTTGAGATTGAGGCCGATGAGCTTGTTGGATTTCAAGTAAAGGAGAAAACATTTACTCCTGTTGGTGGTGTTTACATCTTGAATGCTAATGCTACTACACCTACTCCTCCTGCTAACGAGATTCCGTTCTATATGCACATGATGCGTGTGCTAGCAAGATTTGAGCAGAACTTAACAGTAACAGCAAGTGGTAATACTCTGACAAGTGTGAACCATCCTTTGAGAAAAGGGTCTACTGTTAGATTTGGTGTGACCACATTTACTGTTACCAAAGTAGATGGAGATATTTTCCAGGCTAAGGATTCTTTAGGTAACTTTGCTACCTCTGCTGGAACCTATGTTTATTTCTATGATAGAGAAATTAGGCAGATGTCTTCTACTCGTAAAGGTGGATCTTTCCACAGAGCTAATGCAGTTACTCCTCGTTACGAGTTTCTCAATAACGGAACCGGTCAGAACAGGATGTTAAAACTTACTCCGAATGCTGCTTCAATCACAGTAGATTATATTCGAACCCCTCCGCATACTATTGACGTTGCGAATACTACTACTCTTTTGACAGACTTTTATTCTCAAAAGTTTCTTTATTATTTGATTGACGAATGCGCTCTTTCTTTTGCAGCGTCTATTCGTGATTACCAGGCTAAGCAGTCGGCTGCACAAGATATTATTAACAATCCATGATTTACCTAGGCGAAATAGTAGATGAAATAAAAAGTGATTTGCTCAGCGGTATGACCTACAATGAGACTCGTTTTGACGATGAATATATTGAGGTTAAAATTCATGCTGCTAGAGCGCATCTTATATCTGCATATTTAAAGAAGTTTGGCAAGTTTATTAACGATGCTTGGGTACAAACACTTGATGTTAGTTTTGGAGACAGGGATAAGAATTGCGAGTATGTTACTTTTGAGTGTCCTAACGTAATTAGCACAGATGGTATGAATGATGGCTTTGTATACGTTGGTCATGCCAATGGTCTGAAGCCATTCGTAAGGATTCGCAAAGGCTTTACAACCCTTACTCGACACTCAATCTTTTCGAAAAAGAAAGATATCTTGTGGGATTTCAAACATTTGGATCAAAATAGATTGGTGTTGCAGTTCTACAATAACTCTAAATTAGAGCATATTATGGTTCGTGCAATGTTCAACAATCCTACCACCATTCCAAATTTCAATAAAGATACTGACCACTATCCAGTGGATGAGAACTTGAAGCACGATATTATTCAGATGGTAACTCAGGATCTGTTTAGAAAAACTACTCGTCCAGCAGAGCCTGGTATTACAAATATTCCTAAATAATGAGATTAGAAGACGTTATATCAGCAGCTTGCGAAGAATTGAATTGTTCTTATGAGAATAATGCTTTGTGGTTTGAAGTGCTTGTTAACCAAGCCATTCGGTCTCACAAAACAATGCATAAGTATGTAGAACACAGCAAGACAATAAAGGTTTATGATTCTAAACTTACATTACCTGTAAATTGGTTCAAAATAACAGAGGTTAGATTGTGCAAAACAGAAGAGCGTTATTGTCCTGATATTGATTATACTATTCAAGGAGATACGCTTATTTTCAGAAGTGAGATTGGAATGAAGGATGGTACACAGATTGTAGTTAGTTATTATGGTCTCAATACTGATAGCGATGACAATATAATTATTCCTGATGATTGGGAAAGAATGTTGGTTGCTTACATAGGATGGAAGTATACACGCAGATATATTGCTGACTTTGGTGCAGGAGTAATGCAGAACTTTCAAAGAGAATATCAAACACAAAAACTCGCTAACGTATAATGCAGGTAAGAGTAACACCTTCGGGCAATTTAGATAAAGATACAGAACTGGTATATGTAAACCAGGGTAATTACGTTGATGCAAACGATATACGCCATCGTCATACCGGAGACCAAAACTTTGGTGGGATTATGTCGGTATTGGGTAATAAGAATGTAATTACAGCGATAAATGATTTAGGACTTCCGGTTGATTATATTCCAGACTATACAACAAAGACAAAATCGTATCGTGTTTACTTTGATTTAACTCCTTTGTTAAATAACTCAGTTGCTGCCAATGTTGGTAATATTACTCTTACTACATCGGCAGGTAATGCTTTTTCTTCGAATGGTGTTTCTATAAGCTCTACAGTACCGGCTAACTACGCTACTTCTTTACAGGCTGTTTTAACAACTTTAGGTTTAGCTGCTGGTTATCCGGCTGCGCCTTTTATATATGGTCCTGTGGCTGTTGGTCCTACAGCAAATAGTTACTTTTTCCAGGTTACTACTCCTCACGATAATGACTTTTTATTACAGGTACAAAGTACAATATCTACTCTCTGTAGTTTCAAAGCAGATAGAGAGTATATTGGTACACCTGGAACATTCAAAGTGGTTGGGTCTCAGCAACTAGATGATTATGTTTTCTTGTGGTTAGCAGGATCTAATACAATTGGTAATTTTTCTGAAGTTAGTGAAATTGGAGTACTCTTCAAAGGCACTGGTACAAACGAGGGAAAATATGTTTATCGTAGATTAATCCGAAGCAAACAATTAGGTTTTTCGCCTAATAGAAGAATTGAGGCTGAAATCGAAGAGATAGGTAATCAGATAAATTTCTATTGGACCGATGGCAACAATAAGCCAAGGGCCATGTATTTAAAAACAGCCAATGTTACGACAGTTGATGGCTTCTTATTTACCACAGGCGGTAGATACGAATATGAAACCATTGATGAAGAAACAGCTTTCTTTTATCGTAATCCATCTGCATATATAGATGAATTGCAAGTAATAGAAGGAGAAGGTGCTGTAACTGCCGGAAACAAAAGATATACAGGTCGATTCTTAACTGATGATTTAGTTGCGACAGATTTTCTTTATCCTACAGGAATAGTTAATTTATATGAAGTATTATCAACAATTCCTTATAGAATAGCTGGTGATGAAGTTGGTACAATTACTAATAAATCAGTTAAAATGAAACTGAAAAATTTTCCTGCCGGTATTTATAAATTCTTTGAACTTGTTGCAATAGAATATGAAGGAGATATTTTTTCTACTAAAGTAGTTCAGCGTTTTACACTAAAGAATGATCAAACAGAAATAGAGCTTGTTCATAATAACCAAGGTCAAGAAAATATACCATTATCAAATAACGAATTAGTCGCTATCACATCTAAATATCTAACAGTTAAAACCGTAAAGATATTTGACAACAGAATGACTATGAGTAATTTAACAGAGCAGATTGATTATAATCTTTCTGATTGGGCCTCGCAGATTACCCATAGCGTTACTCAAAAATATATTACAGGCATAGCAAAACCTGGTGCACCTACATCATCAAATCCTTCGTATCAATACGGAGAATATCAAGATCCTCAAAATGTATTGAACAATACTGGTTATATGATTAACGATACTTATCGTTTTGGTATTCAAGTTCAATGGAAAAACACAGGAAAATGGAGTGCTCCTTTTTGGGTTGATGATATTAGAATTGATAGTTTAGATTACAATATTGATTTAGCAAGTTCAAGAAGAGATATAAGAAATAGAGTTATTGGTTCAACGAATGCTGGAACAAATACTTTTACTATTAATAATCATGGTTATGAAAATGGCGATGAAGTTAGAATTACTATAACAAGCGGACTAGCTGGTTTATTTAACAATGTTGTTTATACTATTGTTAACGCAACTCAGAATACATTTCAGCTGACTTTAGATTATTACGGAACAAGATTCATTGAGAATTTAATTACTAATGGTACAGGTAGTTTTAGATTGGCAAAAATAGATCCAAATTTGACAAATAGTGCAGCTACATTAACAAAAGTATATTATCTTAAATTTCACAATCTCAATTTAGATTATCTTGTTGATACTGATGGAAGCGGACTTGGAGATACACCTCTTCGTGATTTAATTTCTGGTTATCGTTTTGTTCGTGCAGAAAGAATTCCTGAAGTACTTGCTACTGGTTATTTTTTTACTAGTTTATCTTCCGGAGGACAATGGCATCCTTACGGTATTTTAAATTTATGGGAAAGTCCTAGAGTACCACTTCCAGGTGGTTTTCAAAATCAAAGAAGATTATTTTTCTATTCGCCTGATTTATATTTTGGAGAAAGTTATTCATTTGGTTCTACTGATAAATTAAAAATTTTATTGCCTTTTAATATTTCTGATGAAACAAGATTTAGAGGAGTAGCATCTGGTTTAGCTGTTAGTTCATATAGTGACACATCTGGTTATTTTGGAGATCAAATAAATTTTCCATATGACTATGTAGATTATTCTTTAATTTCTTCTATACATATTGATACTGGGAATAAAGGAGTAATGGATGGAGAAACTTTTGCTTTGGGTAATATTCCTACATATGCAGATTGGTTGACTTATACAAGTTGTGAAGTTTTTAAATTGACTACACCTGTTGCAGCATTAGGTGCTCCATATAGCACAAACGAAATTGGAAATTATTATGGACAAATATTTAGAGATTTAGGTGCAAATAAAAAGTATCCTGTAAACAAAGAACAAACTGTTTATCATTCTACAGGTCATATTAAATATTTAACAGTCGGGCAAAATGGTGTAGTTAATAACGTAAGAATTTTTGGAGGAGATATATTTACCCAAAAATCTCATATGTTACTAAGAAATAATACTTGGACCGACTCAGCAAAACTTCATGGTGCTGGAGTAGGATTTAGTTTTTATAGTCAAAATAGATTAAATACTCAAATGTTTGATGTTAACGAAACATCGGGAGATTTTAATGGACCAGGAAATGTTTATCCTCAACAAATAGAAAAGGATAAAGGTGGTACATTTGCTGCTGGAACTTGGGGTTCTGGTGTTTTATATTGGACAGAACAATGGCCCGAAGTAAGCAAGCAAAATAATTATAACGATGGCTATACTCCCAAAGATGGGACAATAATTGAATTAGGTTATAATATAAATTCTACTTACGATGGAAGTATGCCCAATAGAATTGTTTGGTCAGCTAAAAAAGTGATTGGGTCTCAGAAAGATAACTATAGAGTTTTTCAACCGTTAGACTATGCCGATTTAGACCTAACCTTAGGACCGATCACTCACCATGATATAATAGATAATAATTTCTACACCTGGCAGCCATTCTCATTCCAAAGACAATACTTCCGGGATGCTACTTATTCTAATGCCTCTTCCGGTAGTGATGTTGTTGTAGGTAGCGGTAGTATATTGGGCTATCGTGGTCAGCAGATAAGTTCTATTGGTCTGTTTGGAAAATGGCAATTGGTTAAGGGTAAAACAAATACCGGCAAAGATACTGTGTATTGGTTCAATGAGCAGTTTAAGAAAATGATGCGATTTGGACAGGATGGTGTTCGAGTGATAAGTGATAGAGGCCTTGTTTCATTTTTGAATAATAATACTACTTGGGTCTCAGAAAAATATCATCCTCTTACAGGTCAAGGCATACACGGCATATGGAACGATAAGTATTCCGAAGCCATCTTTACATTCAAAGGTTACAACAACAATATCCCAAACTGGGAACCAACAACTTTTGACGAAGGCGATTATGTTTACAGTTCCCCATTAATCTTCCACGCTTCCGGATTGCCATTTGCATACAAGTGTAAGCTAGCGCATACAGGTAATAATACAAACAGACCTGAGAGCGGAGCATCATGGACTACTTTTTGGGAAAAGATTGTACCAGGAGAGGATCCATATACACATACTTGTTTTACCATTGCATATGATGAACAGAAAAATGGGTTTGTATCTTTCCATTCGTACTGGCCCAATATATATTTGAGATATAATAATATCTACTACTCGCCTAAACCTACCGATGAAAAGTATCTGTGGTTGCACGATGTTGGTCCTGAGTCCGATTACTACGGTGTTTATACTGCTCCGGATATCACAGCAGTAATGAATTATGATGCGGATTTAATTAAGCATTATGAGGCAGTCCTAGTTAACTCAGATAAGAGACCATACAATACCGTATTTACCACAAAAAATCACTATACTACACTGGATGAGACCGAGTTTGAATTGAGAGAAGATTTGTGGTATAGTCCTATAAAAAATGATATGACTGTAGCTTTAGTCAATAATGCAGATACAAGTCGTCTGTGGGGTTATTGGTTGAAAGTTAAAATGAGTCTTGAATCTGTGGGCGGAAATCAGAAGATTAAAAACTTCATAATTAAATTCCGTCCAAGTCCACGTTTGTATAATCAATAAAAAATAAGTAAATTTGTAATATGGATCCAATGACTATTGCTATGCTAGCACAAGCCGGTTACGGTTTGTACAGAGGCATCAAAGCACAACAGGGTATGAGAGCACTGCAAAAGCAGAGAATGCCTAGTCTAATGGAATCTGCTGGCCCTTTGCAAGAAAATCGTAGATTGTACGAACAACAATTTCGACAGGGTCTTACTCCAGCAACAAGAACAATGGCCCAACAGCAATTTGCCGGTTCTCAATTAGCTCAGCAAAGAGCAGCTATGGATTTAAGTGGTGGACAGATGTCTTCTGCTTTGTCTCGTATGAACGCTGCTAATACAGGTCAGTTTGCCCTTGGTTTAGCGGCTCAGAACGAAGCAGCTCAAAGAGCAGGTATGGCTGGTTTAATAGGTGCAAATCAGGCTATATCAGGATTACAAAGAGCGGATGCTGCTCAGCGTTTAGCACAGCGTCAGCAGATGGAACAGGCTTATGGTCAAGCTATGCAACAAGGCTTCCAGGATGTTTTGGGAGCAGTAGGTGGATTTGCTATGGGAAAAATGCAGGCTAGTGAAGCAGAAAAACAAAGACAATTGATGAGGGATATTTATGGTGGTCAAAAAGTAGCACCTAGTACAACTAATGCTGGATTTCTTCCTCTTAAAGGACAATCGATTAGATCTTCAAACGTATCTCAGCCAAACGCTCTTACTCCAAGAGGGTCAATTGGTGTTAATATTAATCAACCTATATTTAATTCTGGAACTGATGCTATGAATGCACCAGGACCAGAGTTTGTTCCTACAACTTCATTGCCTGCTGGGCTTGGTTGGGGAACACCAAGTAGTAGTGTTCCTTCTGTTGAATCTATGGGATTACCAAGTGATTTTGAAAGTATAATGGGAAGAACGCCAGGTATGTATCAAATGGGTAGTTCAGAGTTAAGTATTCCGGGAGCTCCGACAATTCCAAATAGAAGTTTTCCTTCTCTTAGTTCTGCTCCTTCTAACAATTTGATGAGCATGATAGGTCGATATCCTGGAGAAGATTATAGATATGATTTAGGACTTCCTCCTTTGAGAACAAGATACTCTACCCCTAGAACAACATTCAGATAAAATATGGCAGAACAACCATCATTGGGAGGAGCGATTGCTCTACAAGGTCGAAATACGATAGCCGAGCAACTCGGTAGAATGAAATTTCAAGCAGCACAAAGAGAAGCTGCTGCTGCTCAAAAATTAGCTCTTCAAGGTAAGCAACAACAGCAAAAACAAGAAGATCAGATTAGGGATTTATTTAAAGAAAGAGGTAGAATACATCCTTTAGTTCTTCCTGAAGTAGATAAGATTTTCGATCAGACTATAACTGAATTGGAAAACGTAAAAAGTTCTGACAATCCTTTTGATCAGAATAAATATGCTCGTATCGAAAGAGATTTGAGAGGTCGAATGATTGATTTAAGAAGTTATTCGAATAAATTGGATGCTTTTGATAATCAAATTAAATTCTTAGACACCAGGAGAAAATATTATGGAGATGCGGTAGCTCCATTCTTAGAAAGGTATAGAACCGCAGGAAGTTTGGATGATTTGAGAAAATTTGCTCAAGAAAATCCAAATGCTTCAGATTTTAATTTTCAAATTGATCCTAATGGTATTCCTCAATTAGTAGAAGAAGAAGCAGTACCATATATGACAGAATTGCCTCAGCTTGCTAAGAGTTTACCTGATGTCGTGCAGTATAGAAGCATGGTTAGTATCCCCGGATTTAAGAATGCAAAAGAAATGCAGGATATGTGGGGTAGACCGCTTAGAATCAAAGATGCGGAACAGGCAATGAAAGATAATCCTAATCTGTATAAGACTCGTCCTCTTTCGTTGGAAGACCAGGCAATTGCCTACATGGATATGAGAGGAGACGATTTGATAAGACAGATGAACAGTAGGATGAATTTGGGTATTGTAAGAGGTCCTGAGGGTTATACACAAGCAGACAAAGAAAAAGTAAAAGATGCTTTGATTATGTTCATGGCTCCTTATGCTAACCCCGAACTCAAAGGAAAAATCGTTCAAGAAAGAGGCGGTTTCAATATTTCTATGGGTGGTGGCGAAAAAAGTATGCCTGGTGAGTTGACAAAGTCATTTGAAAATGTTAACTTGCAGCAGCCCGGAGAAAAAATGGACGATGTTGTAACTACTGAAGCACAAAGGAAGGTTCCTCAGTTTGCTTCTTCTTTTGCAAAGATAGGCGTAGGTGTACCCAACACATATGTTCAGGCATCTGATGAAGTTCGTGATAAGTTTGGAAATAAATTGTCTGGTAGTTATCCGGATGCAAATATTATTTCTATTAGATTGATGCCTTACAAAATTGTTAAGGGAACCAATGGTCAAGACGTAAAAGTAGTTGCTAGGGCAGGTGAAGCAGGTAAAATTAAAGGTGTTACTCCTTTTGTGCAATTAGGAATTACCGGAAAAGATTTTTATACACCACTTGATAATTTTAGCGATAAAAATGCATTTGCAGGAAGCAAATATGACGCAAGTTCATGGACTCCAATATTTGCTAATTTTTGGGATTTAGAAGCAACAGTAAATAAAGGACTCAAAGGAAAAACTTGGAGAAATCAAGCTGAATTTGATAATATAGTTAAACCTTTACTTAAATAAAAAAACAAAAAAATAAAAAATGGCTGAAAACATAGATGATCTCTACAGCGAACTGACCTCTGATCCGAGGTTTAAAAGTATGTTTGAATCTCAAGCAGAATTTGAACAATATTTGGCAAACGAACCAACTGCCAATATGAAAATGGAAAATATATTCGGGGTGCAGTCTGCATCTGAGTATTTAAAAAAAAAAGACCAGCCCCTCATCCAAAACCTCGGAAAAGAAAGTTCTTCTTCTCCATCTCTTTCGGTTGGACCGACTAAAACTACCTCAACTGAAACAGCTGAAGGAGTGGTGGCGCAGCCCCCAGCGAGTGGTGAGCAAAACCTGGGAACTGTAGAGGGCACACAGCAGGATTTATTTACCGTAGGAACAAATGTTCCTGGGCAGGAGAATCTATTTGCTGCTCCTGAGCCATTAGGCTATGGTAAAGGAACAGGCGTTGGGCCTCAGACAACTAAACCTCCCGGAAATAATCCATCTGATGTATTAAAGAGTACCGGTAAGTTAAAGTGGAATAAAGAAGGCGGTGTTATATGGAATCAGCAAATGACTCCATTATATAATGAAATTACTACTTTAGCAAGGAATCCTAACACATCTACTTTTGTACTTGATAAGAAAGTTAAGCAGTATGTAGATTTATATAAACAAATAGAACCGACTGCTGATACAAAAGCGGATTTTGATGTTCTTATTGGAGTAATAAAAAGCAGTAAAAATCTCAATGCTGTTGTAACTGCTGATGGAGTAAAGATAGAAAAAAAACCTGTATCTGATATTTTTAAACCAGCAGCCCCTCAGGCAAAATCTTTTATAGAGCCTGAGAAAAATATATCTTGGAAACAAGTATCCCCAGGTGTATTCAAACAAAAAACTGTAGAAGAAATAAAAGCAGAACAAAATAATCCTACTCCTCCTACAGAAAAAGAAAAGGGAATAATAGATTATCTAGATGCTTATGATCGTTATGCTAATCCTTGGAAATATCAATTTGCTAGCCTAACAGATCCTAATATGCAAGGTCAGGCTTTTGATGATTCAGAATACTTGAGATCGCTTGTAACAGAACAGGAAACCAAAGTAGATAAAACAATCGAAGGCGATGTAAATAACTTCGTAAAAAATTTACGTTCTAATGTATCTCCAGATGCTTTTGATGCTGCTGGATTGGTAACGCAAACATCAAGCGTATGGGATGCAGATTTAAAAAAGTTTGTACAAAAAACAGAGACAACCCAGAATAGCAAAAGAAGACTGCAAAATGAAAATGGTATATATGCTCTTGATGATGCTAATAATTTTATAGTTAATCCTGTCTATTTAGAGAATGAAGTTGAAAAATTATTAAATTCTCCAACCGGGCCTATAACAGATAAAGTAATAAAATCTTTTAATGAAAAAAGAAAGATGGCTGGTCTAGATGCCTATACTAGAGAAGAAGTAGTTGAAATATTCAAACCTCGTTTTCTGCGTATGGCTAAAGTTGCAGCTCAGCAGAAATTAGATACCGATTTAGTTGATCGCAGATTGATGAACATGAATGTGCTCAAAGAAGATGTAGTAAGAACAAATTTAGATTTAAATGCAGATATACAAAATTTAACTAAGAATACTCAGAAATTAGTTAATGATTTTAATATTAAATTAGCTGATAAAGTAAAATCTGATTCTGAAGCATTGGCAGCAACAGCGGTGGCTGCTAATGAAAACGCTTTTGCTCAATATAAACAAATAGTTACAACTACTCCTTTGACATTGGAGCAAAGAAATGCTGAATATCAAAAATATCTTGATTTTGTAAATCAAAATGCTACAGCGTATGAGGAGAAAACAAATGCGCTGAAAAAAGTAGCAGAACAAGATTTTATCAATTACAAGTTGCAGATTGAGAATAGTGCTAAAGCTGATTTAGATAAAATTAAAAAGAAGTATGGTGTAATTTCTGACAAAGATGAAAAAGGTCAGATGACAACTGCCATGTACAGAAAATATAGAGATGCTTATAAAAAAGCATATGATGATATTAAACTTGAAGAACAAAAGAATAGCGATGCTTTAGGATATCGTCTTACTGATATACTTCAATCAACTTCAGCAAGAATTTTTGGAAACGCAATCGAATCATTAAGTGCTGCTGTTGGTTATGAAGATAATCCTCTTACTGATTTGCTGAAGTATTTAGATGCTGTACAAGCAAAAAGTAAAGTAAGCATTAAACCTTTCAGCAAAGTTTTAGATGAAGAGGGTTTATTCAGTGCTGAAGGTTTTAAAAGTTTAGTACAAAATACTGTACAGCAAGCACCTAACTTGGCTGTGGGTATTGCAGCAGGTGCTCTTTCGAGTAATCCTTTTGTTGCTGGCGGTATAATGTTTGCCTGGGAAACAACCGATCAAGCTGGACAGAACTATAAAGAATCATATGAAAAGTTTGGTTCAATAGCAAGGGCAGAAGATGCTGCTGCGGAAACTTTTAGAACTCAGGTGCTCATATCGCCTTTGTACACAATACAAATGTTGCCATTTACAAAAGGATTTTTGAGTAAGGTGACTCCGGGAACAGGCGTTACAGGATTCGGAAAGAAGTTTGCCTTTGGTACAGCTTTGGAAATGACAGAAGAAACAGGAGTTGAAATTGCGCAGAATTATTTGAACTATAAATTTACTACAGATAATCCTGTAAATTTCTCAACCTGGGTTAGTCAAAACGGATTAAATACTTCTTTAGACGTACTTCCATCTGTCGCTGTTTTAGGTGGTAGTTCTGCTCTAATAGAAAACTATAGAGAACGTCAGACCGAAATGGCTAAAGGTAGAGTAATGAATACTTTAGGTCGTTTGGGTATGTCTCAAACAATTGCAGATGCAGTTCAAGTAATCGGAGATAAAGGCGTAATGGTTGTTCCTGAGTATTTGTACAGAACAGGACAGATTGATGAAAACGAACTCAAAGATATGAG
>Ga0129333_10000724_pt1 | contig 28498 bp, 30 predicted proteins | sample CPB6_08_DNA_FD_94474 | JGI IMG/M metagenome (GOLD analysis project Ga0129333, IMG submission 94474) | Freshwater to marine salinity gradient microbial communities from Chesapeake Bay, USA - CPBay_Sum_0.6_0.8_DNA | ecosystem: Environmental > Aquatic > Marine > Coastal | place: USA: Chesapeake... | reverse complement strand
GACGTGCGTATCAAAGGCGAGCGTCTCAAGGCGTTTAATGTGCCGTTGGCCATTCTGAATTATGAGCAAGTACAGCTTTCTGCTGGCCTCCGAAGAGACCAGCTACTTTGAACTCACTCCGACCCTGCGCCTACAGCGTTATGGTGGCTGGTTAGTTGCTGAAAGCATTGAGCAAGAGGAAATCTCCAAAGCTCAAAGTCAGAGCACGATCAAGGCAGTGCAGCTTGCCAAGAAGATTGCTGCCGCAAAGGCTATCCCTTTGGATGAAGCATTTGAAATGCTGCAGGGTGGTGGCGGATTTTCAGAAGCCGAACTTCTTTCTGAGTACACAGAAGAAACCCTTTCCATGGTCACCTCTGGTGGCTCTGCAGAGCTTGGCAATGCCAAGCTGATTACTGCCTTTATGCGCTGTCGTGGCGAAGGCAAGATTGGCGAGGATTGGAAGCGTCTTGACGACTGGTCCGTTGACGACACTAAGACTATGACTCGCGAGATGCAAAGTAGGATGCTGGAATTTATCGCCGAAGAACAAGATGCGGAGGTGAAAGCAGCACAAGCAAAAAAATCGAAGAAGAAGGCGAGGCAGGAAGCCTCGCCGAACGAGTAGAGAAGAAGGCGCGTGCATTTCTGAAGAGCCTAACCAATTGGAACGCTATTTTCTTCAGACTTAATGCATCATGCCTTAAGGATGATCGATGGGGGCCTGGGAATTTTTCCAAGCAAAAGGTGAAGGATGTGCTTGCTGCTCTAAAGTTTTTAGAGCAGCATGATCACACGCAGTACAATTTGCATAGCTTGTCGGTGGCAAAAATGGCCACGATGGTCGCCCATGCATTGGGCGGCAAGAAGGTGTCTTTAACTGCCGATGACTTCCTGCCATTTGACACCAGAAAACTCAAGAAAGAAACTGGTATTACAGAAGAAAGTGCCGCCGTGTTGAAACGTTTAATGAAAACGCGAAAAATGGATGCCAGGGTGGTATCGATGCTGGCAGAAGAGCTTAAGAACTCTTCAATGCGCAGCGACGAGTAATATGATGCCCGGTAAAGGCTACACTTAATAGAAGAATGCTGTAAGCATAGTAATGGCGGCGGAACTCCGGCTTGGCGTATCGTTTGATCTTGTATATTTCCGCCAACAGCTTGGCAAGCTGAGTCAGATTGCCGCGTCAGAATTTACTGGACAGGTAAAACTTAGTATCGATAAACGTGATTTCCAGCGTCAACTGACTGGACTCACGAAAGAGCTGCGGATTAATGTTAACGATAGTCAAGTCGTTGGAGCGCGCGAAAATTTAGGGCAGTTAAATCGTAGCCTTGCAACTTTTCGCCGAGCAGTTGCTGCCCCCATTGAAATCAAAATTAAATATACAGAACAGGGCAAGCCTCCCGTTGGCTTTGGCGGCACCGCTTCGCGTGCGGTAACCGGGCGGATTGCTGGCGCTCAAGCAGTAGAAAGCTTAAATAGAGGGCAATTGCAGGGAGTTTATAAAACCTTCAAAGCTGCTGGGATGGCAGTCGGGAAGGTCGCGGACGACCTCAGAAAAGTAACAAACGATGAATTAAAGGCGGCTCTAATACCAGCGTTTAGCGATAGTGGAGAAGAAGCCGTTAATGGCCTTGCTAATGGATTAAAGGACGGATCGTCCAAGGTAAGCAAGGCTGCTGCAAAATTAGCAGAAGAAACGCTTCGCACCGTCAAGGATGTCCTTGGCATTGCATCTCCATCGAAAGAATTTAAGAAAATTGGCGAGGATTCTGGAGAGGGCCTTGAGCAGGGTTTCAAAATTGGTTTTGGCGAAGCAGGTGATGTTGGCGTTCGAGAAATAGAGAAATTATTTAAGCGGCTACAACAGGAAGCAAAGGCTGGTTCTGCGGTATTACAGGCAATCATGGCTGGTGCCATGAGCGGGGTTGTCCAGCTACCTGGCATGCGTCAACGCGGGGCTGGCGGATCAATTGGTCCCATGATCCGTCAACAGCGGGCGCAAGTACAAGCTGAGCGTCAAGCGCAAGCAGGAGGACTGTCTGCCTTAATGATGGGCATGATGGGCGGAGTGTTACCCATGGGGGGTTCTCCGCGCGGTGCAGGCGGATCCATTGGTCCCATGATTCGCCAGCAACGAGCGCAAGTACAAGCTGAGCGTCAAGCGCAAGCAGGAGGCCTGTCTGCCTTAATGATGGGCATGATGGGTGGCGTGATTCCCATGGGAGGCACGCCGCGTGGTGCAGGTGGATCCATTGGTCCCATGATTCGCCAGCAACGAGCGCAGGTGCAGGCTGAGCGTCAGGCTCAAACAGGAGGCTTGGCCGCCTACATGCTCGGGATGATGAGTGGCGTGATTCCCATGGGAGGCACGCCGCGTGGTGCAGGTGGATCCATTTCCGGTTTAATTGAACGAGAACGGGCGAAGGCTAGAGAAAGAAATAGGCCTCAAAGAATCGCCAATATTGTTGCGGCGCTTGCATCCGCACGTGGCAATCTGAGTCCAGCCGCGGGCGTCAACCAACGTCTTACTGGTGGAGGAGCTGTTAATCCAGGAATTTTCGCCTCAGGATACATTGGTCGTAGCGCCATCTCTCCTGGTTTCGTGAATTATCCGGCAGGCATGCCGCCTGCCTATGGAACTGGTTTTATCGATCCCGGTGCATTTGGAAGCCTTGCTGCTGGAACTACCGGTCGCTATGGCATGACGCCTCGTGGCTCTCAATTCCCGATGTCTCCAATGATGACCGGTGGAATCGGAGCTGGTGCCGGATCTTTTGTTCCCATGCAAGAAGTTGCCAAAGCTTCTGGGCAAGCAAGGATTGCTTTAACGGGCTTCACTCAGCGCTTGAAGAGATTTGTCAATTTTGTCGCAGGAGAAGATCCTCTCCCTGAGGGTGTTAATGAGCGCAAATATGCAACACGAATGGCTGCCGAAGGAGGGCTTTTTGGCGGTCAATTTGTTGGACGTGGCGGCGTAGCCCAAAGCTATGGCACTCAGGATTATTTTCGATTCCCCACTGGCGGGATGATGACTCCTGAGGGTATCACCGCTAACGAAGCCGGTTTCCGCAAGTACGCAATCGGTCAAAATGCTATTGGCGGAAGAATGCTGTTAGGCGCTCCTTATGCCGGCAGAGGAGGGGCTATTGGTAACTATGCATTCCCGATGGAAGGAATGATGGGACCATCGTCCCCACTTGGCCTTATTACTGCTCAAAGCAGCATGTTTGGGCCTAATGGGCCTGGCGGTGGAACCGGTGGCGGCGGTGGAGCCGGTGGCGGCGGTGGAGCCGGTGGCGGCGGTGGCGGATTCCCTCGTATAAATTTTGGCGGCCCACTTCCTAATCTTCCCGGTCAAGGGCTCATTCGAGAAATGGGGGAAGAGTTTGGCTTTGCTGCCAAGCAAGTTTTGCTGTTTGGAGCTGCCTATAAAGCACTGGCGTTGATCACCGGTCTTCCGGGGCAGGTAACAGAAGCAGTATCTGCGTTACAGAACTTCCGAAATACTCTTACTGCAATCACTCCGTCATCCGAGGAGTTTCGGGATTCCAACCAGCTCATTCTTGACCTTGTAGAGAAGTACAGCGTACCTCTGCAATCTGCTCGTGATGGCTTTACGAAGCTTTATGCCTCAATGCAGCCCGCTGGTTTTAGCGGTGAAGAAATTCGTAATCTTTTTACTGGCATCAGCAAAGCTGCTGCGACCTTCGGCATGAGCGCCGATAAGGTGGATCGCGTGAATTATGCCTTTGCTCAAATGGCGAGCAAAGGACAGGTGATGTCCGAAGAATTGAAAGGACAGCTTGGCGACGTGTTGCCAGGCGCTATGGCCATCTTTACGGAAGCGGCAGGATTCAAGGGGCCAAATGCTATTAGCGAGTTTTCTAAGGCCCTCGAAGATGGAGCCTATAAAGGCGAGGCTATGAAGGTATTGCTCACTAATGTGGGCGTAATCATGAACCAGGAATTTGGTCCTGGAGCAGAAGGCGCAGCGCGTACCTTCCAAGGTGCAATGAACCGCATGCAGAACTCCATGAAGCTTCTGTATGAGACATTTGAGCCGGTTGCAATTGGATTCCTGAATGCAGTGGTTTCGCCTGTTTCTAATGGCATAAAAACACTGGCAGACGGCCTTAATGCATTCTTTACTGGTGCAGCAGCCAAGACATCTGGCGGGTTCGGAATTGCGCAGGAGCTAGAAAAACTGCGCCCAGCATTTGAAGGTTTGTCTAAAAATGTTGGCGATCTTGCAAAGCAATTCCTGCAAATGGCAGGAGTTGGGCTTGAGGTGGCGAAAGTGCTGCTTCAAATTGCTGGCAATCCATTTGTTGGATATCTTGCAAGGGTGTATGCAGTTATTGTGCCGCTTAATCTTGCGTTTGCCATCTTCAAAGGAGCACTAGCGAGCACAGCAGTGCAATTTATTGTATTCAACGCAAGAATACTGACTGGCACCAGTACATTGACTGCTTTTAGGGCGATGATGGCGGCAACAGGGCAGACTGCCGCCGCTACATCTGCCGTTATTCGTGGAGCGTTCGCCACGACTGGCATTGGCATCGTTCTTGTTGGACTTGGCCTGCTGATTGAGCGGTTCTCTAGCTTGGCGCAACGAATGCAAGACGTTCGCGATAAGGCGGCCGGCGCAGCCCAGGCGATTCGTGCTATGTCGCAAACAGAGGCAAGAACGGAACAGTTCCGAATTACAAGGAGTATCAAGGACATAGAGACACTCCAGAAGACACAAAATCGTGGCCGCCTTGGCGGCCAAGAGGTTGTTGGCGTGGCTGGTGACATGGCAAAGCGCCTTGAGGAATCTGGAGTGCCAATTCGCACGGACTTGACAGGAAGAAGGTTTATAGAAGCTTCGCAATTAGAGGCACAGCGTCTTCGCTTGCAAGGATTGGCCGCGGAAGCAGATTATCGCCAGAGGCAGATTAAGTTTCAGGAAGCAGAAGCGCAAAAGCCTGCGGTGCTTGCGCCAATTCCTGAAGCCGCAGGAGACAAAGATAAAAAAGAAGAAAAGCTTAAGCAATATATTGCTGACGCCAGCAAGCTCTATCAGGTTGAGAAAGAGCGCGAAATGCTGGCGGTGGAGGATAGGCTGCTGCGTAAAGAAATTAGCGAAACAGAAGCGAAAAATTTGGAGGCGTTGATCAACAAAACGTACGATATTCTCACAGTAGAAGAAGCTCTACGCGTTGCCCGAGTTGAGATAAACAATGAGAAAATGTCTGCAGGCGACAAAGCGCTCAAGATTGCAGATTTGGAAAAAGAAAAATTAATTGAGCTTGATAACATTAACAAACGCTATGGCGTTGAAACACTGAAAACGCAGCTTCAGCTACAAAAACCCTTAGAAAACGCTATCAGTGGCGTCAATACAGAAATCACTAAGCAAAACATGCTTAGTCAGAACCTGAATGAAGGCATAAAAGATTTAACTAATGATCAAAAAGCTGCTCTAGATGTCCAAGAATTAACCAAAGACTTAACGGACTCTGAAAGAAAAGCCGTCGAGAAGTTGATTGACTCCTATAGGAGAAGGCGCGAAGAGTACTACAAGAATGAAGACATCCTGAAAAGACAGCAATTGCTAGGAGAGATTCAGGACAGAATTGGGATTGCTCAAGCTCCATTTGGGCAGGAAAGAATTACCGGCTTGATGCAAGAAGGGTATGACCGTTCTTTTGCTGAGGGTGTTGATGCCCTTGAGCAATATGCAGAAAAAGCCGAGCGAATTAAGCAGAGCTTCGGTGGTCTTGAAAACTCAATCAGGTCGTCACTGGGTGCAGCGATTACTGATGTGCTCACTGATTTTGATTCCATGAACGACGCAGTTATGCGTCTTCGCGAATCTGTCGCTGGCGCATTTAAGCAAATGGCCGACATGATTATTCAAGAAATGCTAAGGGCAGCGGTTCACTGGGCGGTCAAACAATTATTCAGCTTTATGGCCCCCAATCTTCAAGGGCCTGCGCCTACCACTCCGTCAGCAGGTACCGTGTTTGCCGCCAACGGCGGAGTCATGCAAGGTGGATGGACGCCGTTTGCAAACGGCGGCCTTGTCACGGGGCCTACACTGGGACTTGTGGGTGAAGGCCGCTTCAATGAAGCCGTCGTGCCATTGCCTAACGGCAGGAGCATTCCTGTGGATCTTGGCCAAGGTGCTGGCAATAATATCTCTACTAACATTGTTGTCAACATGAACAATGGTCAATCGAATAGTCAGATGAGCGGACGCGGTGGCCAGGCGCTGGGTCGCGAAATCGAAGGCGCTGTTCGTAATGTCATCCTCAAGGAAAGCCGCCCAGGCGGCCTCATCTATAGCGGACGCTGATCACCATGGCACAACCCACGCTCACTCTTGAAGTTGAATACGGTTTAACAGCTCGCCGTGGCACGCGCGTCAGGCGCGTGCAATTTGGCGACGGTTATGAGCAGGTGGTGCCAGATGGCGCTAACACTGACATCCGCCGTTATGACATCAGAACAGTACCTATTACCGATGCGCAAGCAGAGGCATTGGACGATGACCTTTCTGCATTGTCTGGAGATTTCTTCTATTCACAGTTCTTCCAAGATGATGCAGTGTACAAATACAGGCTCGACCCAAATGAATGGGCGTGGGAGAGCCTTGGCCCCGATGTGAATATTATTTCGTTTTCTTGTAAGCGCGTGTACGACTCCAGGGATTGATCATGACAATTGAACAGGATGTAGCAAAGACTTGGCATGATGCCATCATCGAACTGTTTGAGATTGATCTGGAGCCAATCACCGGCAGTGCAAGTGATAAGTATTATTTCACGGCAAATTTGATGCCGGATAATACAAAAATCTCCTGGAAAGGGCAAGTGTACGAGCCTCTTCCCATTGATGCAAGCGGCTTTGAGCGGACCACTAAGGGGCAAATTCCCACGCCCGAGTTAACGGTGGCCAACGTCTTGGGGACGTTGGCTTCAGTTGTTAATACGCTTGATGATCTTGTTGGAGCCAAAGTTACGCGCCGTCGTACTTTGCTTAAATATCTTGATGGCGGCAGTTCCCCTGATCCATCGCAGGAGTTTCCTGATGACGTGTTTTACATTGAACGCAAAGTTGCAGAAAGCAGCATCACGATCACCTGGCAACTTGCAAGCAAAATTGACCTAGAGGGCCTGCAACTTCCGAAGAGAATTATTACTCAGAATTATTGCCTGTGGAAGTATCGCGGCGCCGAGTGCGGCTATAGCGGACCGGCCATTGCGAATGAATACGATCAGCCAATAACTGCCGGCGGATCGTCGTCTGCGGCGGGCGCAGCATACCTTGCAGCATATGAAGCATTCGACGCGGCGAAATCAAAGCTTGCGAATGCAGAAGCAAAGAAGAATAATTTGTTTGGACAGAAAGAAGCAGCTTGCGATCCAGATGCTGCAGAGACGGAGCAGGTGCTATTTGTATTCAAGGAAGATGCCTTTAATGGATATTCTTTTGTCATTCAAGATGGAGATGGGAATAATGTAATTGGAGTGTGGAAGGGTGCTCCTGCTCAGTTAACGGGCGATCAGCCTCCTTATCGCCCTGACTTTAAGCAAAAGACGAATCGCGGCCCTGGTAATGGAAAGAATGGTACGGGGCCTGCTTACACGGTTGTTCAATGGGTGTTGGGAGAAGGAGGAAGCCTGCAGAAAGTAAACCTGGGCTTCAGTAATACCACCTTTGGCATTAAGGGAGCGGACGGAAAAGCGATTCTGTTTGTTGGTGGCAACATCGTGCCAGTGCGGGCCAGCGCAACGGATCCTGGCTATGAACTTGGCAATTATGCAAGCGAAGGTTTTGCTCCGATGAGAAGCATTGCAAAGCTTAATTATTCCAACGCTCAATGCGGAACGTTGACCACTAAATATGACAATGCTGTGACTGCTTACAACACAGCGCTTTCTGAATTCAATGCAGCGCAGTCTGCTCTTGACGCTGCGTATGCTGCATTGCCAGCGGATGATTCAGTGAAGAAGAATGATAAATGCGGAAAGCGTCTTCAAAGCTGTCGCCTACGATTTGGCCTTAAAGGGGCTTTGCCGTTTGGTGGATTCCCCGGAGCCAATCTCACCCGATGATCAGTCTGTCGATTAAGCAAGCCATTGCAGGAGAGGCCCGCAAGGCCTCTCCCGAAGAGTGCTGTGGGCTGATTGTCGATGGATCTATTTTCCCTTGTCGTAACGCTTCTCCATTGCCACTGGAGCAGTTCACGATTGCAGCAGAGGATTACGTGCGCGCTTCTGCAATGGGAGAAATCGAAGCCGTGTACCATTCGCATGTGGATGGCGTCAGGGGCTTTTCATTGCCCGACATCGCATCGTGTAAGCAGAGTAATTTGCCGTGGATTGTTTTCCATTTGCCATCGGGAGATTTCTTTTACGCCGATCCGACTGGCGGCGCCCCCTATGAAGGGCGCCAATGGACTTACGGCATTCATGACTGCTACGCCATTTTGCGCGACTTTTACAGGCGTGAGCTAGGCATTGAGCTTGATGATTTTGAACGAGGAGAAGAGAATGAATGGGAGAATAAAGACTGGACGATGTTTGTTGACAATTACTCTCAACAAGGCTTCTATGAAATAGAGAGGCCGGAGCGCAAGGGTGATTTTTTATTGATGCAGATTGGAGCGCCTTCACCTAACCATGCCGGCGTGATGTCTGGAGACGGCAATTGCTTCTATCACCATCTCATGGGAAGACTGTCAGAAAAAAGTGTCTACGGGGGATATTGGGCTAAAGTAACAGCTAAGGTGCTGCGACATAAGGACGTAAAGGCATGAAGCGGCGAATGGTGCAGGTGAAGCTTCTTGGTGAACTTGGGCGTCGTTTTGGGCGCTCATACAGCTTCATGGTGCGCAATCCTCGCGATGTGATCTCGGCGTTGGCGAATCAGCTCGATGGGTTTAAAGAATATTTTTGTCAAGCGCACGAGAATGGCATTGGGTTCAAACTGGTAAAAGACGATCCTGAAGGCATGGATTATGACGGCGTGATGATGAGCTGCGAAAGGCTTGTGATTGCACCGATCATTGCGGGAGCCGGTGGCAATGTGGGAAGGATCTTGCTTGGTGCTGCATTGATTGGTCTTGCATTCATTCCCGGTGTTGGCGCCTTTGCCGCTGGCTCGGCGCAAGTGCTTGCCGGTACTGCCACTGCAGGGGCGCTTACAAGTGTTGGCACTGTACTGTTCAGTCTTGGTGCAAGCTTGGTTCTTACTGGCCTCGCTGGCCTTCTTACGCCTCCCGTTAAAACACCCGAATCAGATTCAAAGAAAAAAGATAGCTTTATGTTTGATAGGGCAGTTGAGCTTACCACTCAGGGCTATCCCATTCCATTGCTTTATGGTCGCTACCTCGCTGTTTCTCCATTGACCATCTCCTCTGCGATTAGTACGGAGACCATTCCGGTTTGACAATGGAAGAAAAGCTTACTGGCGACGTTCAGTATTGGTCTCTTAGTGGTGCCGGTGGCGGCAAGGATGGTGGCCAAGCGCCAACGGAAGATCCCGATTCGCTGCGCAGTAAAGCGAAAGCAAGCGTTTTATCTTTGTTTTGCGAAGGGGAAATTCAGGGCTTTCCAGATGACTTTACAGCAGAAGAGCGCAGCCAGCGTATTTTCCTGAACGACACTGCATTAGTCGGCAAAGATGGCAAAAAGAACTTTGAAGACGTAAATATTGTCTTCACCCGTGGCACTCAAGGCCAGTCGTCATTGCAGGGCTTTAATGAGATTCGCATTGAGCAATCTGTAGGAACAAAAGTAACAAAAGATATTGGAGTTGTTTCCGCTACAACTACCAGCTCTGACCTTGATCGCATCAATGTCCGCATTGGCGTCGCTTCGTTGTTCAAGGCAGAAGAAGATGGCGACGTAAAGGGCACCGAGGTGGAATTTAACATCAAAGTCATTGACTCCACTGGAACAGAGATTGTCGATAAAGATGAAAAGATCAAAGGAAAGTCTCGTGGGCCATACGATGTTGAATACAATTTCAACCTTTCTGGCACTGGGCCTTGGACTGTAAAAGTCAGAAGGAAGACAAAAGATCCAGAGAATTTAAGGGACAACAATGACCTCTATTTCAAGGCCATTGTTGGCATCATCCAGGAAACATTGCGCTATCCGAACTCTGCATTGATTGGCTTTAATGTTTCCGCCGAATTTTTCCAAAGCGTTCCCAGTATTTCAGCGGAACTACTTGGGCTCAAGATTCAAGTGCCCAGCAATTACGACGCCGCATCAAACAGTTACTCAGGAGTTTGGAACGGGCAGTTTAAGACTGAGTTCAACAATAATCCAGTTTGGGTGTTTTACGACCTCCTCACTAATCCGCGATACGGATGTGGAGAGTTTATTGATAAAGAGGACATTGATATTTACGCACTTCTTCCCATCGCTCAATATTGCGACGAGGTGGTATCAGATGGAATGGGCGGCACGGAAAAGCGATTCACCTTTAATGCCTACATCAACAACAGGGGAGAAGCCTACGAAGTGCTGAATTCGCTAGCGGCGGCTTTCCGTGGAATGATTTACTACGCGCAGGGGCAGATCATTGCTACACAAGATCGCCCTTCTTCTGTGGTGAAGCAATTCTCTCCGGCAAACGTCATCGTGGAAGTTAATGACAGCGGAGCGCTCACTAAACCCGCCTTTGTTTATGAGGGCACTGGCCTTAAAGCCCGCAAGACGGTGGCGCTTGTTTCCTGGAATGACAAGAAAGACAAATACAGGGGCAAGATTGAATATGTGGAAGACCGTGACGCGATTGATCGCTACGGCTACCGAGAGCTGGAAGTAAGAGCGCTGGGATGCACTTCTCAGGGGCAAGCCCAGCGTCTTGGGCGCTGGGCGCTTGCGACCAACTTGAATGAAACGGAAACAGTCACCTTCAAGGTGGCAGCAGAAGGCTTCTTCTTAATGCCCGGAGAGATCATTGAAATTGCCGATCCGTATAAGAGCATCGGCATCTACGCGGGATCTCTTGCTGCTGCAGGCACTAGCGCCGTTGTGCTTGACCGCCCAGTGGCGTTGGAGGCCGGAAAGACGTATGAAATCATCATCCGCACTGGCGACGGCCTTGATCTCACTGCAACCGTTACCAGTGGTGCTGGTTCTACTGACAATATCAGCTTCTCTCCATCGTTCACTCAAGAGCCGGAGCTGCCAGCAGCATGGATTATCCGCGAAGCAGGCGCAGAACCACGTAAGTATCGCGTGATCGGCTTGAACGAAGACGACAATGTAGTAACCGTGTTGGCATCTGCCTACTATGAAGATAAGTACAGCATTGTTGACGACTCAACGATGCTGTCATCGCAGACCACTTCCATCGCTGGGCTTGCTGTCACACCAGTGGTAAGCGCAGGAAGCATCGTTTTACAAACAACGTAATGGCACAGATCGATGTAAGTTGGGAGTGGCCACAGTACAGCGGCTATTCAATATTGAATGCAATCAATCCAGCCATCTGTTGGCAGGAGCCTCGTAACAATCCCTTGATCAAGGAGTTTGCTGTAGAGCTATATCGAGAAGAAGACGATAAGTGGGTGGATCTTGGTCACACGACCAATGATTACGTGAAGATTGACACAAGTGATTACGATATTAGAACTTCTTACCAGATTAGGATTGCTACAATCGGGGTAAATAGACGGCAATCGCCGTGGTCTTACAGCCAACGGTTCATTGCATCGCCATTGAGGATGGATTTCACGGCGCCCAATTCTGTTCGGCTTCCTGATGGCTCCTCTAAATTGAACCAGCGTCTGTTGTTTTTGCTTTTCTGATCATGGCACTATTTGGTCTTGATGCTGCCGGCAATTCTGCTTACGTGCAGGCAGTAGGTGATGGCGCTGAAGAGACTCCCTACATCCTTCAACACGATATTCTCCCTTCTGGCATCAAGAGTGCATGGGTGGCGAGCACGAGTGGTGAAGTGATTGTGTCTGGCGTGGCCACAAAGCAACTGCGCGTGTTGAACATTGCAATTACTGCTACAACCGGCGGCACCGTCCAGTTCCGCAGCGGTGCTTCAGGCACCACTCTTACGCCTCCATTCCTCATCCCATCGTCTGGTCAATTCATTCTGGCCAATCCCATGGGCATAGTTTCAACCACTTCGGGAGAAGCTCTGCAAACGGTGGTGAGCAGCGGCATTGATTACCAGGCTTTCGTCACCTATCGCGAGGTGTGAGCATGACACGTATTGTCGGCAGGCTGGATGGCCCTGAGGGGCCTCTAGAGGGTCGCCTGTTCGTCAAGGCAGGGGGCGCCTTTATTGGCGCCCCTGCTGGCGATTTGGTGTTCAAAATTTCCGATGGCATCGTTGACATTGAACTGCCTCCTTGCCCGGCGGGATTGCCCTATGCCGTGGACTGGCGTGCCATTGGCGATATGCGGCGCCTTTCTTATGTGGAGCGATGGAGGGTGGCTCCCGTAGAGGAGATGAGCCTGGATGAAGCTCGTGGCTTGATTCGCCCAGACGGCAAGCGTGTTGGCTCGGTTCGCAAGGGTGATTTGATTGAGGCGACAATGCTTCGCAATGAAGCAGAAGAGCTAAAGCGTAGAGTTGCCGAGCTTGAAGGTGAGAATGATTCCCTACTTCGTCAACTGAGTCAGTCTGAGGGAGGAGCCGCCGCAGCCCAAGCGCAGGCGGCTTCTCTGTCTGCGGAGCTTGGAAAGGTGAAGCAACAATTGGCTGCAGCTCCAAAGCCCCGAATCATTGAAACCGAGCGCGTGGTAGAGCGCGTGAAGTCGGACGGAGAAAAGGCTGAGGAGATCGCCGGCTACCTCCAGAAGATTGCGCTTCTAGAAGAAGAGAACAAGCGCCTTGCCGAGAGCTTCTCTGAAACCTTGTCTTTAAGTACTCATTTTGCGAACTTGCATGCGCAGATTGATAGACTGAGCAGTGAGAAGCAGCAGCTTCTTCTTCGTATTGAAGAACTGAAGAGGCCAGTGCGCACAACGTCCTCGCTGCGTAACGAAGCAATTGCCAATCTCGACAAACTAACTAACGGCTAATGGAAAGCATTAACGTCACAGTTCGCGAAGGGGACAGCTTTGACGAGCTGTATCTTGCTTTCCAGAAGCCGGTAGGCACTCCGCGAAACTTTACCAACTCGGAAGTTGTTGCGCAGATCAAGGAAATATTTGGCGGAAGCGTCATTGATACCTTTGGCATCACCAAGCTTTCGACCACTGGTCATTTGAAACTGGCCTTGACCGCAGCTCAAACCGAGGCCTTGCGCCGGAACATTGCCAGTGGTTATGGCGAACGAGCGATTACTTACGATGTGGGCCGGCAAGCTGCTGACCCTGCTGACATTGGCGCCCTCTATTTGTGGGACTTGAAAGAGCTGTACTACGTGGAGGAAGGGAACGGTATTGCGTCGGTAACACAAGGTGCTGTCGTTGACGCTTTGCTTGGCACATATCGCGTGCGTGTTACTACGAGCGGCAATCACAATCTGTCTGCCACTGATATTGTTCGCCTAACTGGAACAAGCGTTTCTGGCTACAATCTCACTTACACCGCTAACACTTTGAACATTGTTTCCAACACAGTGTTTGAAGTGATTCCCAGTGGCGGCACTCCTCTGTTTAGTTCCGTAGCATCTGGCGGCACTCTAAGAGTGCTAAAAGAGGATACGATTGTATTAGGAACACTGCAGGTTAAGCCTCGCATTACATCGATCTAAGGAACAATGCCTGACATTGAAGAAGGTCAACAGGTAGTAACAGTTGGCAGAACTGAGCCGATCCAAGCGGGTCAGGCCACGATGGCCAACTCGCTGCCGGTTGTAATTGCGAGCGATCAAAGCCCTGTTCCAATTCTGGACAACCTGAGTGCGCCTTCTGAGGTGCATGATGACCTACTTGGCAATCCTCGTATTCAAACGAGCCTGCAACTGTGGGACTCCACTAGTATTCTCGCCATTGATCCAAAGTCTTGGAAGCTGACTGCGGATCCCACTGGCACCCCTGACTATTCCAGCGTCACTCACCTGCCCCAGGAAAGCGGCGCTCAACTGCTGATTAATACCAACGCTCCGAACAGTACCGTTGCTCGGATGCAAAGCCGTCTGGTGTTCCCTTATCAGACAGGCCGCATTACTGACGCCAGCTTTGGCGTGAGCATGCTGCGTGATACGAATGCCACTATTGAATTTGGCATTTTCGACGGGGCGAATGGTTATATCATTCGCATCATTGGCGACGAAGTGTATTTTGTTCGCCGGACTAATTCTGGTGAATCGCCGCAGAACCACGGCGCTCCTGTGGGCTCGACAGATTTCACTGTTGACGATCCTACCAGCCTGTATAACGACCATCGTTATCGTTTGCTGCCGGCAGATCCTTCCGTTATGGAAGAAATTGTTCCGCGTAGTGCCTTCAATGGTGACAAGCTGAATGGCGTTGCTCCCAGCGTGCATACGCTGAGCCTGTCCAACGTCACGATGTTCCGCATCATGATGGGCTGGTATGGCGGCTCTGCGTGCCGCCTGATGGCTTATGTGCCGGTGGACGAGAATCTGCCTGCTGGCGCTACTGCAAAGAATGCACGTTGGGTGACCATTCACCAGATCAACACTTGCGACCGCATTCCGTTCCCCAGCCTGGGCAATCCCAATTTGCCCATGACCTTCCAGCTCACCAAAACAGGCAACCTGTCTCAAGCAGTGTTCCTGAAGGTGTATGGAACGAAGGCCGAGATTGATGGTGGCGACGCCAGCAAGTATGACATTTTCTCGCAGGAAGGCGCAGCGGCAAGTATCAACCCTGGCGTTGTTCGTCCACTGCTCGCCATTCGCTGTAAAGAAAATATTATTAATGACGACGGAAATAGTAAGCAAAATATTATGCGAGTGGTGCCACTTATGGCCAACCTTTCATCGCAATATCGAGCGAAGTTTGCGCTAATCAAGAACCCTACTGCACTGGTGATCAGTGGTAACACTGTTGATCCTGCAGTTGCGTCTGGCGTGTTCACATCCACGGCATCGCTCTCCGCCATTGAATACAACACCACTGCTACTGGCCTGACTGGTGGCGAGCCGGTTGCCACATTCTTCACTGGCGATGATGACGGACAGAACATTGTTCTGGATGAGATTTTCCGTTACAACCGCGAATTCCTAACTCGCCCCATCTCCAATAGCACTGGAGAGAGTGGCGATATTCTCGTGCTCACTGCTCAAACCATTGCCGACAGCGGCAACACCGTTGCCGGCTCCATCACCTGGGGCGAACGCTAATTTAACCGATGGCTTATTATCAGCTTCCCCATGAAGTGGGGCAACGGCAATATGTTGTTGCCAGTGGTGCCAATGCAGGGACAGTTCTGCAGGAGGCTGGTGATTTTCCCTTCGGTCAAGAGCTGTCTGCCGCCGGCATTCCAGTGGTGCTTCCCCGCTTTGGCGGGGACATGCCAATCAGCTTTTACAAAGAAAAGCCCACTGAAATTCGTAGTGATTTCTTTGGCACTCCTCGTGCAGAGAATACACTAAGTCTGTTCAATTACACGGATGATTACGATCTTCGTGAAGACATCTATGTTAGTGAAATTCAGGGTCTGAATGAAACTGGCAAAGATGATCTAGAAAGCGCAAAGTGGAGTCAGCTTCAGGATGTGCTGGTGGAATATAGCCCGCTGCCAACGGGCTATATTCAGCATGATGCGGCACGCAAGGCTGTTCGTATTGAGCTTGCGAAAGCTGGCGGTGGTTTTCAGCGCGTAAGGATTAGTACAAAGAAGCGCTTCCGTTATCAAACTGGTCGCGTTATTCGCTCGTCTGTTTGTTTGCAGATGAGCCTCGCTGACCTTCCTGCATGCGAGAAGCTGTGGGGAATTGGCGACACCCTGGATGGCTTTTTCTTCCAGATTATTGCCGATGGAAGTGGAGACAATTTCCGCATTGTCCATCGTCGTTCTTCCGGCGACGGCCTGCCCAAGGAAATTATTGTTCCGCGCAGCTTATTTAATGGCGACAAGCTGGACGGCACCGGCAGCAGCAATGCTTCAATTGACTTCACCAAGAACTGCATGTACCTGGTGGAGTGGGGGTGGTACGGCGCTAGCTCCGCCCGGTTCTACGCCTTTGTGGTGGATGAGGCCACAGACCTCCCTGTAACAGTCTCCAACACGCCTCGGGGGCGCTGGGTGCTCATGCATGAGCTACTCATCCCCGATAGCTTGAATGCCCCCAGCCTGGGCACTCCCGCGCTGCCTTTCACCATTGAAATCAGCAACAGTGGCTACTTGGTTGAGCCTCAGTACATCATCAAATATGGCCTGAGCCTGCAGATCGATGGAGGGGAGAGCGAGAAAGCGGATATGCACGCCGCTGACCTTTCCGATGGTCGCGATATTGGTCCTGTGTATGGCGGATCGCAAGCTGCGCATTACTTCCCATTGTTTGCTCTGAGAGCAAAAGATTTCGCTCCCAATCGCATCCTGAATACACTGCAGGGTCTGCCGAAGTCGCTCGATTTGATGAGCAACTATCGGACAGAGCTTTCCGTCATTCGTGATCCAGAGTTTGGCGATATGCGGGAAGTGGGCCATCTCAATGGCACACTTCCTTCTGACAATCTTGGTGCTTATGGTATTGCCGAATCGCTTCTGCAAGGAATTGACGAGAACGGCGACACAATCACGCTCTTGACAGAGCTTCCTGAAGGGCTTCCCATCTCGGCGGAGGATTATTACACCCTCACGGACATGGGTACTCTTGAGGGCAATTTTGTTATCAAGAAGACTGTTACTGGTAAAAAGCTTGGCACCTTCTTTACGGCAGCCAATAAGCCTGAGCGTGTTGATTTGACAAGAATTTACGATCTTGTCCGGGAAGCTATCACCACTGAATACGACAGCAAGTTTGAATTTCCCATCGTCAATGAAAATTATGAAATCACTGCCATCGCTGCTGATGGCACGTTGACACTAAGCAGGAAGCATACACTAGAGCCAGGCTTCCGCTTTGTGATTGGCCTTACAACTTATTACGTTGTTGCAACGCCAAGTGTATTTACGATTCGCGTGAGTCTGTCTCGTGGTGGCATTGTTTTCAACAACTTCGCCGCCAATGGTGTGACAACGGGAGATCTTGGCACTGGTTATTACGATCTTGCGATTGATCAGGCGATTGCCGCTCGCGCACGTCCCATCGACCAAGGCGCCATCGTATTTGCAGTACGTCGTGTTGACGACGCGCTGCTTACATATTCTCTTACTGAGAAAGACGCTGAGTGGATGAAGGCGTATAATTGCACCACCACAAACACGTATAATGTGGTTAGTCCGGCACCCGAGACTAGAATTTTCTTGAACTACGGGCTGCGATAGAGCGAAAGTATGGCTAACGGTAGCTCGATCATCAACACATCGCCGAGCGGTCTTCCCGTTGAGTTGGAAGACCGCGCATATGCATTTTGCATTGGCACTCAAATCTTCCAAAATCCTTCTCAGGATCCGCGAGACGCTGTATTCAGCTTCAAGGTGGATCCCGAGCTGTTTGATGCCATTGTTAGTGGCGATACGGTAGGTACTACTGCGATTGGCCTTGCTACCGCAGCAAATATTTCCACGGTATCTACGTGGCAAGGCGCTGCCGAGATTCGCGACAACGGCGTAGGCTTTGGCATCTATCCGGTGAGTTTCGCTGAAAATAGCACCGATGGAACCAAAATCAACATCTGCTGCGCTGGCAGCACCGTTGGCCATGTGATGAAGAATCGCGTGGGTACTGAAGTAGATATCGGTTTCGATACGTTTGTTTGCTCTGGCCACGGCTACAGCACTGGTGATGCCGTTGTGATCTATAGCGGCAACGCCCCCACTCCATTGCAGAGTGGCACCACTTATTACGTCATTCCTTCTGGGGCAAACAAGATCAAGCTTGCTTCTACAAGGGCGAATGCCGTCGCAGGCAGTGGCATTGATATTGTCGTCAGTGGTGGGCCTGCCTATTTCAAAGCGGACGATACTTTTGAAATTAGGCGCACTGGCCAGACTGGTGCTGTTGGCGTCTATCGCAATAATTCACTGATCCACACATTTAGCGGCACCACTGCAACATTGCGGCCATTCTTTTGGACGAGGGAGTCTAGCAATAGTGCTACGATACCAGTATTCAAGGAAATTACAGTTAGCGGGGCTTCCTGATCCATGGCGCAAACGCGGTTAATTTCGGATCTTGTTGCGCTGGTCACGCCCAACAATGACGACCTGTTTGTTGTCGTTGACAATACGACCAACCCGTCGCAAAGCGTCACCAAAAAGATTAGTTTTGCCAATCTGAAGGAAGCCCTTCAAGATATGGTTGACCTTCTGATTACAGAAGGCAATGGCATTAGTGCTACATATAACGACGCAAGCAATACCATTACTTTGTCAGTGGTTGCTAATACCACTGTTCAAAAAACAATCTTTACTAACAGCGGCACAACTGTTGGTACACGTCAGGAACTCAACCTGATTCCTGGCGCTGGCGTGAGCTTTGTCAGCACCGACGACTCCGGCAATGATCGCGTCAATTGGACGATTAATACCAACACCGTCTCAACGGCGTCCGGCTTGGTTGGCAGTGGCACCACTTACAGCGCACTGTCTGGCGTTACCACTCTGGGTGATGGCACCAAGCGGCTTGATATTCGTGCCCTGAAGGCTGGCAGTAACAAGCTGAGCCTCGGTCTCACTGATAACAACCAGAGCATCGTCTATGACGTGGTGCCTGGCAATATCGACATCAACGCTTTCGCCGTTGGCAGCCCTCTGGCTGTTGCAAAAGGCGGCACTGCTGGCACCACCCCTGAGACTGCACGTAACGGCATTGGCGCCGCTGCAGCGGGCGCCAACAGTGATATCACTTCACTGAGTGGCATGACCACTCCTCTGAGCATCAGCCAAGGTGGTACTGATGGTCAGAACGCTCAAGATGCCCTGTTCAATCTTGAGGGCATCTCTTACGTTGCAAACGTTGGCGGCACCGGCCAGTCGCTGATTGTCAACGGCAAGGCTGCTGCTGCTGGTGAATACCGCGCTGAGTTGAAGAGCGTTCGGGCTGGCTCGTCCAAGGTGACGGTTGGCACGGTCAGCAACGCCGTGAGCATCGATGTGAATGCGGACAACGTGCTGAACGCCGCGTCGCAAAACATTAATTTCAACGGATTCCGCCTTACCAATCTTGCCGACCCCATTGCTGATAGCGATGCGGCAACAAAGGGCTATGCCGATGCAGTGGCCCAGGGTCTGGTGGTGAAAGAAGCCACTCGCGTGGCTTCCACTGCGAACTTTGTTGGCACTTATTACAACAGCGTCAACACTGTCACGTCAGTCAGCGTGGGCAGCAATGAGCTGACCATTAATAACCACTCGTTTAACACTGGTGATCGCGTTTATATCGATAGCACTAACGCGCTTCCCACTGGCTATGCATCGAATACTGAATATTTCGTTATTGACACTGGCACCAACACGCTGAAGCTGGCTACTACCGCCGCGAATGCCGCTGCTGGTACTGCCATCGTCATTAGCGACACTGGCTCCGGCACTATCACCGTTAGCCACACGCTCTACTTGGTGGCTGGCTCCAATGGCGCCCTGTCTCTAGATGGCGTATCGCCCAGCCAAGGTGATCGTGTGCTGCTCAAAGATCAAAGCACGCAGACGCAGAACGGCATTTATGTGGTGAGCCAAACTGGTGATGGCAGTTCGCCCACCATTCTCACCCGCGCATCAGACGCCAACGCATCCGCCGAACTGTCTGCCGGTACATTCACCTTCATTTCAGAAGGCGCGGCAAGTGGTGGTATTGCGTTTGTGCAGATCACTCAGAATCCCGTTCTCGATGTTGACCCCATCGTCTGGACAGTTTTCTCTGCTAGCGCAATTCCTGCAGACACTGTTGATAACACTAAGCTGTCCAATATGGCAGCGGCAACGATCAAGGGCCGTGCAGTTGGCGGCGGCACTGGAGACCCTCAAGATTTAACAGCTAATCAAGTGGTGGCTATAGTAAATACTGCCACAGACTCTATCGACTGCGGCACGTATTAACTTCTTATGCCGCAATTGCGGCTTAACGAAACGTCATGACCGCATTGGTTCCAATTCAGAACCTGCGTAGTGGCACGTCTAGCAAGCGTCCCACTGCGACTGGTTTAGCCGTAGGTCAGATTGCCGTTAACTACAACGAAGATGATCCGGCTATCTATCTTCGTGGCCATGCAGATGCATTGATCAAAGTGAGCCCCACATTTGTGGGCTCCACTGCACCCAATGCCACCCCTGCATCCGGCGGCACGTCTGGAAATAGCAAAGGCGAAACGTGGCTGGATACCAGCACCACGCCTAATGCATTGAAGATTTGGAATGGTTCTACATGGGTGGAATCATATGCACTGGCAAGTGGAACCACGCTTGTTAGCCCCACATTGACTGGTACTACTGTCGCTCCGACAGTGGCAGTTGGCACTAATGACACGCAGATTGCAACTACTGCGTTTGTTAATGCTGAGATTGCTAATGATGCACCCACAAAGACTGGTGGCGGCGCATCTGGCACTTGGGGTATTTCGATTAGTGGCAATGCCGCTACTGCCACTGCATTGCAAACTGCTCGCACGATCAGCCTTGGTGGTGATCTGAGCGGCAGCGCAAGCTTTGATGGTACTGGCAATGTCACTATTACTGGTTCGATCAACGCTGATAGCGTTTCTCTTGGCACTGACACTACTGGCAATTATGTTGCTGCTGGTGCGACGAGCGGCAATGGTATTAGTGGTAGCGTCAGCAGCGAGGGTGGCACGTTTACTGTGTCGTCCAATGCAACAGATGCGAACACTCCTAGCACTATTGTCTACCGCGACGCAAGTGGTAATTTCAGTGCCGGGACAATCAGTGCAGCCCTGAACGGTAATGCCTCTACAGCCTCTGCACTAGGCACTGCTCGCACCATCACCCTGGCTGGTGACTTGAGTGGCAGCGTAAGTTTTGATGGCAGCGCCAATGTAACTATTACTGGTGTTGTTGCTGATGATTCCCATGATCACATCATCGGCAACGTTGATGGTCTGCAGACTGCGCTTGATGCGAAAGCACCGCTGGCAAGCCCTGCCTTAACTGGTACGCCAACTGCTCCTACAGCAGCCAATGGCACCAATACCACGCAAATTGCCACCACAGCATTTGTTCAAACTGCCGTAGCTGCAAATGCTGCTCTGATTGGTGGTTCAGTTACGACCACTGGTAGCAACAAAACCCTCAGTACCAACGAATTCTGCACTCTCACCGCAGACAACTTAACCATTACGCTTCCGTCCTCTCCGAGTGCCGGTGCTTCAGTGGGCGTTAGTATTGGCGGGTCGTTTACCAACACCACGATTGCCCGTAACGGTCAAAACATTATGGGACTGGCGGAAAACCTTACCATCGACAAGTCTAATGTGTCGGTGCTTTTCAAATATGTTGACGCCACTCGTGGCTGGAGGCTCATCTAATGGCTACACTTTCTCAATTTTTCCCTGGTGGCGGCATTGTTCCATCGAATGCTATCCCCATTGAGCTATTGGTTGTAGCAGGTGGGGGATCAACTTCCGGATCAAACGCAGCAGATCCAAATCCTGGCGCAGGCGCAGGGAGAGTTTTTCATGCAATCAATTTGTATGTATTGCCAGGGGTTTCTTATACTGTAACCGTTGGAGCTGGCGGCTCTAGCAGCAAAGGAGGTAATTCGTCTTTTGGCAGCAATCTTCTTTGCTATGGGGGTGGCAGAGGGAGCGCTTTTGACCAGACAAATGCAGCGGGAGGAAGTGCTGGTGGCGGCACATATTACGGTGGCTACTCTAGTGGCAGAGCGCCAGATCTTCCGAGCTTATTCACGCCTGGCAATTCAAACGCTAGCGCAGACAAGCTTTACATTAACGAAAGCACAATTATCAAAGATCTTGGCAATAGCGCTGATGCGTTTGCGTTTCAAAACCTTTCTAGGTATGGCAGCTCTGGCGGAGGTGGTGCCGTTAATAGTGGAATGGGTTTAGCTGGCGCTGCAACCGACACTTATGTTGCTTTTTCAGGGGTTGGTGGTAGCGCATATTCATGTGGCATTACGGGAAGTGATGTATATTACGGCGGCGGCGGAACAGCTTATTCCAGTCTCACCATTGGGATGCAGAACAATAACAACTCCTCCAATCCTTACTTCAGTACACAGAGTAACACTGGCCGCACCAATCAAGGATTTGCCGCTGGAGGGACGTTTTCCGGGGTGATAGAGGGCGGGTCGGGAATTGTTGTCGTCGCATATAGCTCTAGCCTTGGAGCCGCAAGCACAACAGGCAGCCCACTCACTCCCACTCGGACAAATTATAGAGTGTATCGGTTTACTGGCTCTGGCAGCATCACATTCCCTTCTTAATAACCATGGCACATTTTGCAGAACTTGACGAAAACAATGTCGTACTTCGCGTAATTGTTGTTAACAACAGCGAGTGCGAAGACGAGAATGGACAAGAACAGGAGCACATTGGTGCCCTGTTTTGCCATAACCTTTTTGGCGGTAGATGGGTGCAAACATCCTACAACCACTCTTTTAGGAAGAACTTCGCTGGGATAGGAAGCGTGTACGATAAGACACGAGATGCCTTTATTCCGTTTAAGGCAGAAGCTATGAGCGACTGGGTGTTGGACGAGGCAACTTGTGATTGGGTGCCACCTTTTCCGGCCCCAAGCGATGGCAAGCAGTACTACTGGGATTTGACCACTCACAACTGGGAACTGGTTGATCCTGTTGAATAGTAATAACTAGACTGAGGGGCAATAAGCCCCTCTTTTTTATGGCATCTTCCAAGAAATCGCTCAATGGCAATGTGCGCCTTGAAAGCAAACCTAAACGCACGAAACAGGGCAATGGTAGAAATAGCAAAGCATCTCATGGGCGCAAGAAAATGCGTGGCCAAGGAAGAGGCTGAGTAAAATAAAGCCATAGCATCGTCAGCAGGAACAGTTTCTAATGGGCCAGATTCGCACTAATAATGAGCAGTTTGAAACTGGCATTCTTGCTGACCATCGCGGACGGTTGCTGGCAGTTGGCCCTGACAGTGGCACTGTAGATGCTTTTGGTAGAGCAAGGGTAAGCCAGCCCCTTACATTATTTGATTCCACATTGCGCTATACAAAGCGCACTGATCTTTGGAATGAAAGCTTCACGGGAAGCGGTTCTGTTAATTACATCGCCGCTCAAAGCAGCGCTGACCTTGTTGTTAATGCTGCCAATGGCGACGTTGCATTGCGTCGCACACGACGACGCTTTCCTTATCAGCCCGGCAAGAGCCTGATGATCCTGCAGAGCTTTGTCGGCTCTGTGCCTACTGCGGGCATTCGCCAGGAAGTTGGTTTCTTTGACGATGACAACGGCGTAATACTAAGGGTGAATGGCACCACTATTCAGCTTGTTATTCGCTCTTCAGCTTCTGGCAGTCTTGTCGAGGAAGTAGTCGATCAAAGCAATTGGAATTTAGATCGTTTTGCTGATCTGGATATCAGCAAGGCGAACATTTTTGTTGCCGATTTGGAGTGGCTTGGCGTTGGCCGCGTGCGTTGCGGCTTTGTAGTGAATGGCGAATACAAATATTGCCATGAATTCAATCATGCCAATCTGATTAACACTGTCTATATGACATCGGCAATTTTACCTTTGTCCTATCGCATTGCAAACACTGGATCAGCTTCCGGCGCTACGTTGAAGCAGATCTGCTCAAGCGTAATGAGCGAAGGCGGCTATGAGCCGACTGGCCCTGTTTATGCAGTTAGTCGTGGAGTAACTGGTGTTAGTTCCATCACAACGGAACAAGTGGTGGCAGGTATTCGCATGGCAAGTGGTCGCACTGGTAATCTTGTGATGCCGGCCCAGGTGGACGCAAGCATTGAAGGCAATACCATTGCCCAATGGCGTCTTCGCCTCAATCCAACGATAACCAGTGGAACTTGGTCTGGATCGGCAAATGGCCGAGGCAATGTAGAAGTGCTAACTACTGCCACCTTCTCTGGTGGGACAGTGGTTGCTGCCGGCATTGTGGGTTCTCGTGGTTCCACTGCTTTCACCACTGAAAATGCCATGGCGCTTGCACTTGGCACTGATAGCAACGGTGCTTCCGATATTCTTGTGCTCACCATCGAAGCCGATACGGCGACAAAAGGTCTCGGCATGCTGGGATGGCGTGAATTCGTTTAGCGCTTAAGCTATCCCCATCCTTTGTGGCTTCCCCATGGAGCCCGTTAGTCGAGACGAAGTGCAGGAGATGATTGATGCCGCCATTAGGCGGCACAATCGCAACGCAGGCATCATTTCTATGGTCGTTGGCTGGGCGGTGTTAGCCCTTTATGCTGACGGCTTATTTCGCATGATCCACCAGTGATCAAGGATGACTGGCGCACGCAGCACGTTGATGCAATAGCAGAAAGTCTGCATGAGTTCATCATTGATGGCGGTGCTGATGCCGCGCACGAGGCATTATGTGACGCCATAATGACTTGGATTGACTACCACCAGAAAGAACTAAACGAATGGCGCTATTTGGCGGCACGTCTAAACCTTCCATTACCAAGCGGCTCTTCAACCTATTCAGAAGCGAGCAGCAGCAAAAGCAACTAGAGGAGCTGCGGCAAAGCGTTCACGAGCGCACAAAGAAAATTGCGCAGGAAGACTACGAATGGTGGAACGCTCTGCCTTATGAAGAAAAGCTAAGGGCTTTTCGTAGCGTATGCCGTCGCATTCAACAAGGTGATGTAGTGGAACGCGGATCGTATCGTCACGTCCTATATGAAGTGTTTGGTTTCGATGCTGATGCCTATGTAGATGGGATGGACTGCGGCTACATGGACATTCACAACCTCATCGCTCGGGCGTTTGAGGAGGCTCCCCATCCAGGGTCCATGTGATCCTCATCTCTCCACCCAGAGCCTTTACTGCATCGCTCACATCCACCGGCGGCGGGTGCTCAATCATTACTGATGGGACAATTGCATTTGGAAGCGGCGTTATTTTTGCCTGTGGGAATAGCTCCTGTGCTTTATCAGCTAACTTATCAGCTACATCATGTCGATGTTCGGCTTCCCATTGCTGAACTAATTCTTTCGCTTGCTTATCTACTTTCTGGAGGGTGAGAGAAGTTTTCCAGGCGGCCCAATCTGGACGACACCATTCCAGAAGGCGTTTCATCAATGGATGAAAAGCCAGAGAAGGCCTCTTCCTGATGAGGAAGAGGCCCAGCTCGTAACACAATGCGTTGAAGATGGCTTGATTAGTCATTTGCTATTCGCAAATAGCGAATGCTATCCCTCTTGATAAACGCTAATAAAGATGGACCCTGTTTTGAGCAGCGGCATCACATAGTCACGCAGATGAGCATTGTGCATGCGCACGCAGCCATGAGTGGCCAGAAGGGGCTGCATCGGCGCCCAAGCGCCGGGCCAGCCATTGCCGCTGCCGCCACCGTGCAGCATGATCCCTGCCCGCCCAACGCCAGCTTCCTGGCCCTCCAGGTCAATCATGTCAAGGCTGTACCAGCCATAGGCCATGAGCGTGCGGTCATATGCAGGCTTATCCCCATTGATCTCATAATCACGGTAGACAGTGCCCACTTTGTAGAGGCCAGGCGGCGTGTCAGTGTTGCGAAGTTTCCATTCGTAATCACTACCCTGTCCACGCGCCAAGGCAGGAAGCTCCCAAAGGAGCTTCCCTTGACTGTCAAAGCATTTAGCGGTTTCCACGGCGTCATTCACGATGATGTGGTGATCACCGCTTTTGAAACCAAAATCTTTTGGCGATTTCTTGGGGCCAATCATGGGAACAATGCGCGACGATTCAGGAGCATACTCCTTCATCAATCGCGATAATTTAGCAGGATAATCTGGGTCAGTAGCATACGCCTGCTCTTTAAGCATGCGAGCTGCCGCATATCGATTGGGGGCATGATTGACGCCCTTGAACTGGCGATAGTCTTTATACCATCGCGTTACAAGGTATTCAATGCATGCGGCAAGGCTGGGGAAATCAATGAAGCCCGCTTTGATTGTCACCCATTGTCCGTCATACCATTCTTGAGTGGTTGTGGTGGTGCCACTTCCTTTCAAGCCAAGGTAGTTATGGGTGCCAGAAACATGGCGTCCAAATCCACTTTCAAGGCAGCATTGTGCTGCCACGAGTTCAGGATAACGAGCGCCACATTTACGAGCAATCTGGAAACAATCATCCCAGAAAGCTCGATTGGTGGGCCACATGGCGTCAGTCCTTTACGCGGAAGATGGCTTTCATCGCAGTGAGAACAAGTTGAATGAGGTTGTTCTCTTTATAGGGGGTACGTTCGATAATTTGATCAGCAGCAGCGACGATAATGCCACCAATCACGAACCATTCAACGCCGGTCATGGGGATCTCCTATGAGGTTTACTATCAGCTTAGCGCCGAATCTCCAAACTCCTCACTCGTGCCTCTAGCTGTTGTACGTTCGCAGTGAGAGTGTCGAGGTTTTTTGTAATCGCTTCAACCTGCGTTGTAATGCGAATTTGCTGTTGTCCCACGGCAATCATCATGCCGCCGGAAGCTAAAAGCATGCCAGCAGTGACCGTTGCCACAAAGTTAGCCAGTCCTTCTTTCACCGCTTGCTTTGTAGCATTTTTCTTAAGTATAACAGCATGTCATTGATCATTTCTAGGCGATAGATTAAGGGCAGCCAATTGAAGATGAGCGTCATGTTTGTGGCGTTTGAGCCTGATGATTACATCACTGGACTCATTGAATTGCGCAAGTCGGAGGCCACACGACGCTTTCGTAAATCCATCTTCGACGACTACCCTCTGCGTGGTCCTTTAGGGCAGGCTGCCTGTGCATATTGTGGGCGATGGAATGAAAAGCTCACGATTGATCACATCGTGCCCAAGAGCAAAGGCGGGCCGCATTTTGCACGTTGGAATATGGTGCCAGCATGCAAGCGTTGCAATCTGACAAAGACTGATCTACCAGTGTTTGAATGGTGGCGTCCAACAAACCAATGGAGCCAACAGCGAGAGGAAATTCTGATGGCATGGACCTATGCCAACAGCTTCATCGATGCTCACACTGACAGTGCCGAATATTGGAAATTCCTAGCTGAGAAGCGGGTGGTTCAGCAGGAAGTATCGCGCCGCATGAAAAAGGGGCCATTTCGTGGCCCCTTTTCTTTAGCCGATTTAGGAGATTTTGGCTGGGCTGCTGCCTAGCCGTAATAGTTGTATTTTCCGCTCTTCGACAAGGTGAGCGGAACTTACGCAAGAGACGAGACCAAGCTCGGGATAGGACACTTCATACACTTCTTGATCGTGGGAGTCCACGTAGAGGCGCACTTGTGCATCATTGATTGATGTCATTGATGGCAGCCAGTGCTTTGTCCATGTTGATGAGCTGCTTTTGTGGCCATTCACGGGCGTAGCTAATTGCTTGCCTCAAATCGCGCACCAGAGCCTCAGCCCCGCAATCTTCCCCATCGTCACAGAGATACTCATCGATGCTATCGAGGAGCCGCTCATAGCGGCTCTGAGACCATTGCTTGCGCCAGTCTGCATCGAAGCCTGGAGGTGTGCCTTCAATTGTCATTGGAAGTGCGTGGGTAGCGGCGGTCGAGACGGACGGCATCATCGATGAGATCGTCGGCGACAGCCATGATCGCATCCAGTTTATTAAGGCGGTCCAGATACCAAGCGGCTTTTTTAAGGCTGTCTTTCTCTTTGTGTCGTTCTCTCCACACATACTTGGCGATGTTGCCTTTGAGGTAGCCACGAAACTCTTCCAGGGTGAGCTGAGCCTCAATGGCTTCGATGCATTCGATGCTGCCCTCTCCCGCATAGTGCGGAGGGTGGTTCACCATGTCAAAAGCTGCCGTCATTGTTCTTGAAAGCTGCAAAGGATTCCGCCACGATAGGCTCCGCAAGCTCGGCCATACAGTCTGCATAGGCACGGATCTCCCATTGCGAATCTGCTGGCTGACGCAGGCTCAGGAAGTGCAGGAGGGCCTGGAGGCTGCATGTCCAGACAAACGATGTGTAGTGGCATGTCGGCAGGATGCCACGAGCCTGCTCCTTACTCACACCCACTGCGAGCAGCGTTGAATAGGCTTCTTTGACGGCCTGCAGGGCCTCTGCGTATTTCAGCTCGGCCACGCGAGCGCTGCCCTCATCGAGCGGGCCAGCAGAAGCCTGCTTGTTGCTTTCGCTTTGCTTCCTGAATTCCGATGGAAAATAAAATTCTTCGCTGTCAGCAGCGCAATAGCGGAAACTTTTCTCGTTCCAGCCCAGTTGATCGTTGGCATAGGTGCCACCAATTACATGCTTCCACCATTGCCGCGCCACAAACAGTGGCGCTTTCACTTGCCACTTGAAGACAACGCCCCGAAACGGGCTGGTGTGGCGATGGGCGACAAGGTAATTGAGAAGCTTCTTCTCCCTTGGG
>Ga0129333_10000723_pt1 | contig 28502 bp, 36 predicted proteins | sample CPB6_08_DNA_FD_94474 | JGI IMG/M metagenome (GOLD analysis project Ga0129333, IMG submission 94474) | Freshwater to marine salinity gradient microbial communities from Chesapeake Bay, USA - CPBay_Sum_0.6_0.8_DNA | ecosystem: Environmental > Aquatic > Marine > Coastal | place: USA: Chesapeake... | reverse complement strand
AAGATCATTTCGAACGTCTCCGTCAGGTGAAGATTCCGAGTGCTATGAGTGCGGCGGCGAGCGCCAGCATGAGCAGGAGCCCCGGTCGCTCCCTGAACAGATTGCCCTGCGAGTGCTTCATTTCTTCCTCTTTCGGTATGGTCGGTATGGGTTTTCGTTCCAGTCGGCCTCTTGGCAGTCCCGGTCGAACCACCCCTCCTCCCATGCCTCACTCATGCGCTTGCGGAGGAGGCGGTCGATTTGTGCGGAGAGCCATTTTGGCTCCTGATCGTCGGCTTCGAGGCCATACAGTCTGGCAGCGATGCGCTCGCCGTCTGTCATCTTGCGCTTGGTCATGGCTTGCCCTCCAGCGCCTCTTGTGCAATTTCGCAAAGATGCTCAACAACTAAATGCCACTTGTACGGCCCAGCCGTCTCTTGATTCGCGATGTCCGTCAACGCCGCGCGCAGCCGCTCGATTTCCTCGCGCAGCAGATCACCGCCCTCACATGCAGCCTGATGCGCCTGATGCAGTCGCTTGATCTCCGCGCGCATCCACTTGAGTTCCTCGACGGCATCTCGGATTGCGAGGCCGCACGACGGAGGGTGAAGAGCGTCCGTCGGAGAGACCCGCAGCATCTCGTACGCCCCCCGGGACAGGCCCTCGGAGATCGTCAGCAGCAGATCCAGTTGCGCCGGCCGTGGTCTGTTCACGTCTTGCCCTCCATCTTCTTCATGGCCTCGTAGGCCTCTGCCCGCCAGTCTCCGTCCTGGGTGTTTTCGAATTCAGCGCCGCACCCGCAGCAGACCCTGACGGGCTTCCGGCACAGGAGCACGATCTTGTTCCCCAGCTCGCCGGTCACGTAGACCAGGCGCGTGTCCTTGTGGACGCCGCCAGTCCCTCCGCACCCCGGGCATACGGCATCCGGAACAGCCTCAAGTGGGGTGATGCGCACGGGTCACTTCCTCGCATATTGCAGGGTGATCAGGGCCTGTTGACGGTCCGTGTCTGCGTGCATCCACCCGTCTCTCCACGCCGAGATGAACGACCTCGACCAGCTCAGGCGGCCACTTGGCTTGCGCTTGTCCTCGTAGGGGCACGAGCTGATCGGCTCGTCCAGGAGCCTGGCGTGCACGCCTTTCAGGAAGGCGCCTCGATGCGCGCGGTTCCACCTGGAAATGTCCGCCACGACGGTCGCCCCTATCAAGAAGGGCGCTGGGCCGCGTCGGCGCGATCCAGGTATTCGTTGGCGATGACCAGGTGCCTGCGCTGCTCCGCGCTTCCGTCCGGATGGCGCCTGGCCTCCTCGATCCTGTACCGCGCCCTGGCGCGCAGGCCGGCCGGCGTGTCGATCAGGCCCGCGGGCCGCGGCCCGTTGTCTGGGGAATACTTGCTCATGGCTTGCCCTCCGGCGCATTGCGCGCCCGGTCGTAGGCGTTCGCCAGCGCCTTGCGCGCGGCGTTGGTGAGCGCGATCAGTTCCGCGCGCAGAAGCTCGGGCTCCTGCTTCAGCCGCTCGATCTCCGCGCGCAGCTTCTCGACCTCGGCCCGATGCTCCTCGCGCTCCCGGCGGACGTGAGCATCCTGCGCCGCTGCTCCATCGCAGCAGTTCTGCTGGGTGGCGAGATCGACGCGCAGCCGCTCGATCTCCGCGCGCGCTTCGTCGCGTTGACGGATCGCGGCGTCAAGCGATGCACGCAGGCTCTTTGCTAGGCTCAGGATGCTTGCGCCTAGCCGCTCGATCTCCGCGCGCAGCCTCTCGACCTCGTCGGCCAATCGGTTAACGAGGCAGCCAATGTGATCGGCCTCGCAGCCCTCGTAGTGCGAGGCGATGTGCTTGTGGCGCCGCGCTAGTGCGATGATGTCGGTCATGGCTTCCCCTCCAAAGCGTGACGCGCTGCCCGAATGTATTTCCGCTTGATGAAGACGTCGCTGTCCGCATCCTCGTTAGCTTCCTCGCTCCAATCATCATCTGAGCGAATGAGGTTTGCCATGTCTTCTCCAAGATCGTCGGGCCATAGATATAGCTGGGCGAGAGGTTCAAGAGCCTTGCGCAGCAGCGTGATTTCGGCCTTTAGAAGATTAACGGCCTCTACCTGCGAGCGCAGCCGCTCGATCTCCGCGCGCTGCCTCTCGACCTCTGCCCAAGCCTCGTCGGCTCGGTTGGACTCCTTCCGCATAACGTCCGCGATCATCTCGTGGGAGCGCATCAGTTCGTCGATCTTCGCGCGCAGCTTCTCGATCCGGCCTCGTTGCAAGACGAAACCAGACTTCTCCAGAGCCAGCTCCGCGCGCAGTTTCTCGACCTCTGCCACGACCGCAGAGACACGCTCATGCGTCGGCTCATCGCCTCCGTCTGGGCAGACGAAGACCCACCCTTTCAGAGCGTGTCTGGTCTTGGTGTCCTCGTCGCGCATCCGCTCGATCTCCGCGCGCAGCCGCTCAATCTCGCGCACAGCCCAATGCTCTGCTTCTGTCTTAGGAGCATTTGGGTTCATGAACATCTCAGCCAATTCTTTCGGCGTCAGCGCGCGATAGACGTTTGCAAATGGATCTTGCTTCATGAGGCCCTCCCGTGCGGTTCGTGCAGTTTCTCTAAACCGGCTGGGCGCGGACCGGCGCGGTCGAACACAAGCGAATCCAAACGCTGCATCGCCTGCCGGACGAAATGCGCCATCTCGGCAGATCCGCTCATCTCGAACCTGCCAGACTTCATCGCGCCGCCCAGCGTCTCCAGATATTCTCTGGCCGCGTATCGCAGCGCATCGCGTTCGGCCCGCAGCCGCTCAATCTCAATCACCGCATCAACGGCGATGGAGAGATCGTCGTGTCGCGCGGCAGCTAGTGCGCGCAAAGATGTGATTAGGTCGTCGCTCATCTCCCATCCTCCGCTTCGACGATGTGGTAGCCGGAGTCGTGCAGCGCCTTGATCAGTCGCGCGGCCGCCTCTTCGTCGGGGCTCCTGGAGGGCGTCTTGTCCGCGGGCAGTTGCGGCATCCCGAAGACTTCGGACAGGCGCGCGTGGAGTTGCCTGCCCTGTTGAGCCGTCAGGTGGACATGGACCGACTCGAAGAAGATCATGATCGTGCCGTACTCGGAGTCTGCGAGCGGGTTGACCTTGATCTCGGGTATCTCGGCGTCCGGGCTCACGTACATGGTTCCGTAGAATCCACTAGCCATCGTTCTCTCCTGTTTTTTTCTGCAACACGAGTTTGTACCCCAGAACGTCCGCGGTTGCAAGAAAGAGCGAGAGCTTGGGGTCGGAGCGTCCCGCCTTCCAGTTCCTCAGGGTCTGCACGTCGACCCCGACGCGGCTGGCGACACCGCGGATGTCGCCAGCCGCCTGCCGGACCATCTCGGCCATGAGCCGCGCAACGAGGGGCGGGAGCCCCCGCGCAGGCGGCTTGGTGCGGGTCAGCGCGCCGCGGATCGCGCCACGCAGGCCCAGCACCGACATCCTGGCCGAGATGGTCTCGCGGTCCATCAGGCCGCTGCCTCGACGGTCATGCCGGACGGGGAGGCGACGGTGCTGAAGGAGTCGACGTGGGCCGCACCCTTGGAGTTCTGGAGGATGCGGACGACGACCGCGGTGGATACCCCGGCCCCGTCAGCGATGACCGACAGGGGATCTCCGGCGCGGCGACGACCGCGAACGAAGGCCTCCAGGTCGGACCTGGTCTCGAAGCGGCCGGTGCCGGCCGGGCGACCGCGGCGCGGAGCGTTGGGGTCACGAGGCTTGGAGGCGAGCTTCTTGGCCTTGACCTTGGTCTTCGGCTTCACCTTGGCCTTGGCCTTTGCGCTCGCCTTCGGCGCGGCCTGGGCCCGGCCGGCGGCCGGCATGCTGGACAGCATGTCGATCACGCGGTGGCGGGACTCGACCTCGACGGTGAGGGCGGAAGCCGTCTCGGCCAGGAGCCGAGTTGCCTTGTTGAGCTTGTCGACAAGACGTGCGAGCTGTGCGTTTTTCTTCACAGTATTCTCCTTCTCCAGAAGGTACAGAACCCCTTGTTGTCGTCGATCCGGCGCCAGGCGGGGCATGAGGCACCGGAGCATTTCTCTCCTGTTTCGGACTGAACACACTTCCTTCTCATCGCCTTTTTCTCGGTGACGACCAGGGTACGTTCAGTTCGGATCAGGTTGACGTCGGGAGCGGACAGAGGGTCATCCAGCCGACCGTTCTCGCGTCGGTCCTTGAGGAAAGGCATCAGCCCTCAAGGATTCTTTTCCAGGCTCGCGTCACCTGCTCTGCCGGGAATGGAGGCGGCGGCGCGGGCTCGGAAGAAGGCGCTCCGCTGACGATTTCGTTTTGCTGTCGTTCGATCAGCTTCTTGTAGTGTTGAAGGGCGTTCGCCAGCACTATCGTGGCCTCGCCCCATAGCATCTTAGGCATCGGTGTACTCCCTTCAGAACAGAGAAGAGCACAGCCTGAGTCGTGGGGTCAAGACAAAAAGTTCAGGCAGAAGAACTTTTGGATTCCTTGGACGCGTGGCGCGCGGGGATGAAGTCCTGATACCGGCGTGATCCCATCAACTTTGCAAAGATCTTGTCCCCATTGCCGATCCCGACGGAGGAATGGCCATCGTCGTCCTCTTCGTCGTAGTCGGGGTTGACGGTGTAGTAGACAACGTGGCGATTGCTCTTGTGCACCTCGGTCCGCGAACAGATGAGCTTTTTCTTGCGCACGAGGTGGGTCAGCCCTCCCGAAACGGCGTTCGGGTTGGCATTCTCGAAGAGCAGCATGACATCGCTCGACGTGAACTCACCGTCGATCTTGCTTACCTTTTCCCAGAGCGAATCGTGGGTGACGAGGTACCTGCCGTTTCGGGATTTGGAGGAGGTCATTGGTCATTCCTCAAGATGGCGTAAAGTATGTGGTCGGTCCACTTGCCGTTGACCTGGAGGTTCTCGCGGCAGAAGCCCTCCATGTGGAAGCCGTTGCGTTCAAGGACCCTCTGGCTGGCCACGTTGTCCTCAGCGACGAAGGCCTCGACGCGACGGAAATTGTTGAACGCGAAGCGGCACGCGCCGCGGACAGCTTCGGTGGCCAGGCCCATGCCGTGGTACCTGGTCCCGATCCAGTAGGCGATGCGGCAGGAGCTTTCGCTGCCGACGAAGAAGTGACTGAAGTAGACGCCGCCGACGAATTCCGGGTCCTGGCTGTCCTCGAATTCCGCGAAGGCGAAGAAGTGCGCGCGTCCATGCGTGCGCTGCATCGCCAGGAAGCCCAGGTAGTTGTCGTAGGACAGTTCGTCTGCGCTCCACTTCGGTTCATAGGGCTCAAGTTCGAACCGGCTCTCTTCGCAGCCGTGCCCATGGCTCGAAGTCCTTCTCCTTGGCCGGGATCAGGAGGCATCGTGTCCATTTGCGTGGCTCAGACGACCGTAGAATGCGGTCGCCTGGAACGGATGAATTTCGGGGTCGACGAACTCGTGCCATGAGCAGTTGTCCTTGCCGGTCATCTTGCTGCCAGGGATCCACTTGAGCCTCCCGACGCTGACGATGGTGCGCAGCCTGGGCATGTAGGGGATGGCCTGGCGCGTGTGCACCCAGTCGGAGTCCAGAAGCAGCCAGGTCGGCCGCAGGCTGGAGAGGCGCTCGATGAGCGGGTGGAGGACCTTCCTGTCCCAGGGCGGGTTGGTGATGATGGCGTCGCAGTAGGCGATGTCGGCCTCGGTCAGGGTGAGGGCATCCTTGGTCGCGATCCGCGGGCCGCGAGGCGTGGTGTCTGACGCGCCGGCGCAGCCCAGTCCTTCTTCGAGGAGGTGCCTGACGAGTGCGCCGTCGCCGGCGCAGGGCTCGTAGAAGGTGTCGACCGAAGCCGACTCCGTCATCAGATGCTGTCCTTCGAGGTGCGGGAGGAGCGGCCAGATGGCGACCTTGGGGGTGACGTAGAAGTCCTGGGGGTGGCGTTCGAACGAGCTGCGCTTACCCATCGGATGGCTCCTTGTCTGCCGTCTGGGGGATCTTGGAGAGGATTTCATCCGCTTCGGACATTTCTCGCTTCTTCTGACGCCCTGGCCTTGGCGGCAGCTTTACCCGTCGGGGGATGATGCCGGACTCCTCCAGCTCGCGGAGCCTGCGCTCGGAGGCGATCTCGGCCTCTTCGCGCTTGTCGCGCTCTGCGCGCAGGGCGGAGAGTTCCGCGGAGAGGAAGGCCAGGTCATTCTTGGAGAGGTTCTGTCGCTTCCAGGTGTCGAGGATGATGCGGAACTGTCCGGTGATGTACCGTCCCTCGATCTTGGCGATGACCGCCAGCTCCTCGTAGTTCTCTCGATGGATGATGATGGACTTGTACTTGCGGCTCTTGGAGCCGAAGACTGGAACTGGGGGCATCGTTACCTCGCTCTTATCTCACCAATCCTATACTTCAACTGACTCGCCCCAGGAAGGCCCAAGTGCGATGTCGCACTTGAGTGGAACGGCCAGGGGGATGGCCGATTGCATGGCCCAGGACATGGCCCGGGCCTGGTCCGCATCGCGGACGGACATGCACAGCTCGTCGTGCACCTGGAGGATCGGCGTGGTGCCGGCCTCGTAGAGGTTGACCATCGCCTGCTTGGTCATGTCGGCCGCGCTGCCCTGGATGAGCCGGTTGAGGGCCTTGTAGGTGTAGGCGCGGCGCAGGCGGACGCCCGGGCCGTGGGTCGCGAGCGCCTCGACGTGCTTCAGGGCCTTGTGGGCCTGGAAGCCCTGGGGCTCCCAGAGGTCGAAGCGGCACTTCCGTCCCTTGAGGGTGCGCAGGGCGCCCTCGGACCGCGGGTCGTCGACCCTGTTCTGGACGGCCTGGCTGAGGGCCCGCACGAAGGGGACGCGCTCGTGGTACTGCTTGGTGAGGTCCTTGGCCTCGTCGACGGAGACGTCGAGTTCGCCGGCGAGCTTGTTGACCCCCATGCCGTACATCATGGCGAGGTTGATGACCTTGGCCTCCTTGCGGGAGATGCCGGCCATGTCCGCGACGAGCTGGTGGAAGTCGTGGTTGGGGTTCTCGTTGTAGCTGCGGACGAATTCCGAAACGCCGGGGAGTTCGATGCCGCGGCTCTGGCCGTAGAGCGCCGCGTAGTGGACGAGGATGCGGGGCTCCTGCTGGCTGAAGTCGATGCCGGCCCAGGTCTCGCCCTCTTCCGGCAGGAACAGGCCTCGGACAAGCGGCCCGAGGACCGGGTTGCGGCCCGGGATCTGCTGGAGGTTGGGGTTGCTCATCGAAATGCGGCCGGTGACGGTGCCGCCGTCGTCGGACCGGATCTGGTTGATGTGGCTGTGGATGCGCCCGTTGCGCACGGTGTTCATCAGCCCGTCGATGAAGGTGCCGTTGATCTTGTTGACCTCGCGCGCCTCGTGGATGGCCTTGGCCAGCGGGTGCTCGCAGGACGACAGGAACGACGACTTGAAGGAGGGCGAGCCCTTGTCCGTGCGCGGGTAGGCGATGGAGAGCTTGTCGAAGGCCTTGGCGATGCTCTGGGCCGCCCAGATCTCGACGTCCATGCCGGCCATGGAGCGGATGCTGGCCAGGGCGTCCTTCTCCACCTTCCGGACGTATTGGCGTGCCCGCTCGGCCTTGTCGATGTCGAAGCGCACGCCGCGCCACGTCATGTCGAGGATGCAGGGCAGCAGGCGCGTCTCCAGGTCCCAGACGGTGGTCAGGGACTCCTTGGCGATGGTCGCCTTGAGGTGGTCCCACAGCTCCAGCGTCAGGGACGCGTCGCCCTCTGCGTAGGGTCCGACGTACATGGCCGGCAGCTTCCACATCTCCCCCTTCGGGTCGACGCCGAATTCGCGAGCCGCGGCGGTCAGGCCGCCCTCCGCCTTGACCTTGCCGAGGTAGTCGTAGGCCAGGGCGTTGAGGCTGTAGCTGAAGCGGTTCTCGTCGACGAGGCTGGCGGCGACCATGGTGTCGAAGACGCGTCCCTTGACCTCGATCCCCGTGGCGCGCAGCCATCCCAGGTCGTACTGGGCGTTGTGCATGACCTTGTCGACGGGGCTCTCGCAGACGTGCTTCATCCACTTCAGGACGAGGCGCTTGTCGAGGTTGCCGCCTCCCAGGTGGGCGATGGGAAGGTAGACGCTCCATCCCTTGGTGGCGACGGCGAAGCCGATGATCTCGCCGTCCTGGCGCGGCCAGCCGGGCCCCATCGTCTTGAGGTTCGGGTCGCGCGTTTCCGTGTCGACGGCGATCTCGTCAAAGCCCTCGATGGACGGGAACTCGGCCACCGGGAGCCATTCCGAAGGCTTGGAGAACATGGGGAACTGGAGCTTCGTAGTCATGGATTGGAGTCCATGGTGGCGATCTCTGCACCGAGGGCCGCGTACCCCGCGATGTCGATCCAATGGTCGGGGTTGTTCGGGCTCTTCATGAGCCTGGCCAGCTTGGTGGCGATCATGAACATGGCGACATCGACGCCGTCGAATTCGTCCTTGCTGCCGTCCCTCAGGACGCTCCAGATGCGTGCGATGTCGTCGAAATTCTTGTGGGCCGACCCGTAGTTCTGGTGGCGCGCGCCGTCGATCAGGTCGGCGGCCTGGATGAGAACCTCGTGTCTTTTCATATTTCGTAACTCCGCGCTGTGTCGTGGGGGAAGGGGATGTAGAGGCACCTCTTGGCCCGGGTGAGGCCGACGTAGAAGAGCCGGTGGGTGTCGTCGGATGGCTCCCTGGCTGCGATGGGAGACAGGTCCGGGAACAGGATGACGTTGTCGGCTTCCGCGCCCTTCGAACCGTGGATGGTGGACAGGCGCACGCGTGGAGTGGCGTTGAACTTCTCTCCCCTCCGGAGCATGGCAATCACGTAGGTCTTGTCGACGTCGGGTAGCCGGTCGAGGGCCTCGTGCCAGATCAGCTCGCGGCCGACCAGGAGGCCGTGGTCCTTTTGGAGGTCTTCGAGGGTGAAGGATGACGTGTCCGGGGCGGTGATGACCTTCTTCCCGCGGGCGATGCGCTTTCCGTTTCCGGACATGAACGAGTAGACGTTCTTGGCCATGTCCAGGGAGATCTCCTGGCCCTTGCGCAGGCGCTCCCAGCCGGTGACGGCCAGGGAGACGTCCAGGGGGATGGACCGGCGCCCGTTCCGCTCGAAGAGGATGCCGCGGTCGCGCAGGTCGGAGGCGAGCGGCGACGACATGTAGTTCGCCTGCGTGAGAACGAGCCACGAGCCGCTGGACATGTCGATCTGGTCGATGCCCTCCACGCGCTCCACGACGCCGGCCTCATCTCGGGGCAGGTAGGTCTTGGGGAAGCGCGCACGGATGCGCCGGGACACGGACTCCGCCAGCTCGTGCACCTTCGCGGGGATCCGGTAGCTCTGGCGCAGGACTTCGCTGCCGCCGGGAAGGTTGATGAAGTGGTCGACGTCCGCGCCGGCCCACCGGTAGATCGCCTGATCGTCGTCGCCGGCGACGTACATGCGATCTGAGATCTCGTCGATGGCGTGGGCGATGTCCCATTGCAGGGGAGACAGGTCCTGCGCCTCGTCCAGGAACGCCAGCTTGAACCGCGGGCAGCGCTCCGTGGCGGTGCGGGCGAACATCTCCAGCATGTCGGTGTAGTCGAGGAGGTTGTTGGCCGCGCGATAGCTCTGGTACCCGCGGGCCACGTAGTCGACGAGCATCCACGGCTCGGACAGGTTGCTCTCGTCGTACTGCCTTCGGACGCTGACCTTGCGCAGTCGTGCCAGGTTGACCAGCGCGAGGATGGGGTGGTCGGTGGTGACAAGGCCGATCTCGTCGTCCTCCACCTGCGTGGCCATGTCGAGGCCCAGCCGGTTGGAGAGTTCCGCAAAGTGCTGCCTCTGCATGAGCATGGTTTCCCGGATGCCCATGCTGCGGTAGGCCAGGGAGTGGAGCGTGCGGAAATGAACGAGGTCGTTCTTGGGGTCGAGACCGAAGCGTGCGGCCGCGCGCTCGCGCGCCTCCGTGGCGGCGCGGCGCGTGAACGCCAGGAAGGCGATCTCGTTCGGTCGGATGCCGGAGGACAGGGCCTTGTCCACCATGTCCAGGAGGGTGGTCGTCTTGCCTGTGCCTGGTGGTCCGAAGATCCGGAACATCAGAAGGGCTCCACCTTCTTCTCGAACCTTGGCGCCTCGACGACGACGTCATCGCCCTCGAATGGCGGGATGGACCATACCCGGACAGGCCGACCTCGGATCTTCACCAGCAGGCTCGTGCCGTGCATGTCGCGCAGGCGCTGGGCGATCTTGTGGCTCTTGAATTCGTAGAACCGCAGCTTCTTCAGGTAGTTTTCGAAATCCTTGAGGCGGAAGACGATGCGCCCGTCCTCGTCCTTGTATGGCCGGCGCAGCAGGATCTCTTCCTTGGTCGCGGCCTGTTGCATGCTGGTGCACCATTCTTCGAGGTGCTCGTAGAGCTGGCCTACCACGGAGGAGTCCTGCGAGACCTTGATCACCGCGCCGTCGGTGTCGGTCATGTCGGTCAGGAGGCCGTTGACCCGTCCTTCCCACACCTGCTTCGATGTCGACCGCGGCAGGAAGTTGAGCTGCTCTATGCAGGCCTTCTGGAAGTACGACTGGTTCATCAGCGCTTCCGTGTCGATCTCCAGGGGCCTGCCGTTGACGTCCACGAACCACACGGGCGGCACGGAGTCGTATTTGCGGAGGTTGGCGATGTTCATGCCGCTGAGGGCCGCGCCAATTCCGTGCAGGCGTGTGCGACAGAGGTCTGAATTGCAGTAGGCGTTGATCGGCGCGTCCTTGCACCGGTAGGCGTAGTCCTTTTTCCGTAGCTGCTTGACGATGATGTTGACCTCCCCGAGGGGCAGGGGCGGGTCAAGGTAGGCCAGGTTGTAGGTGAGGATCTCTGCCTCCCAGGAGTCTGGGAAGGCTTTACGCAGGTAGACCCCGAGGTTGAAAAGTCCGTTGTTGCGGCCTCCTTCCGAAATCTTCTGCTCGGCCAATACCTGTAGACATGGCGGACCGTCCTTCAGGGGCTTCCCGTCTTCCCGTGGCTTCTCCACCATCAGGGCGACGACCTGCTCTGGAGTCTGTACGTGCTTCTCATACAGCTCGAAGAACTGCTCCAACGTGGCCGACGTCCCGTCGTCGAGGAACGCGTAGCGGAGCCCATTATCGGCGTCGAAGTAGGGGACGTTCAGCATGTTGCCGACGTCGCCGCGTTCTAGGTTCAGCTCCACCTGCTTAGGGAAGATCTCCGAGCCGTTGCTGATGCCTAGCGACGACGCCAGGTGGCGCAACACGTCGCGCATCTGCGCCGCAGCTATCTGCTCCTTCACGAACAGGTAGGCATGCGCGCCGCCGCTCTTGGAGCGGCAGACAACCAGGGGCGCCTTCTGCTTCCGGATCTTCTCGACCAGGAGCTTGTGGTCCAGCGGGTACTGGTCCACGTCGATGCAGCCCCAGATGCAGGCGTTGTCTTCGTTGATCGGGATGATGGCAAGCCCGTCTCCGGAACCTTGCAGATGAGCACGCCATAGGGCCGTGGTCCGCGGTTCGTGGATGACGGTCGCCTTGCCGGTATGCTTGCCGTTGGCCGCCCGCTTTTCGATGCGGTACGTGCCGTATGCGGACTTCAGTCCGTCGAAGATTTTCGCAAAGCGTTCAGCGTCCGACACGTCCATCTCCCTCTTGAACAGAATGGGCGGAGCCCGCGGATGATCCGCGAGCCCCGCCCAGGGCTGGTCAGAAGGGGACGTCGTCACCCACGCTGGTGGCCTCTCCGTCGTCGGTGTGCTTCACCTTGACGTCGCCGCGCGCAATGCTCGCGGCGAAGCCCTTGGCCTGCTGGTAGAGAGCGGCATCGAGGACGGCGCCCTGCACGGAGATCTCCCACCCGTGCCAGGAGCCCTTGGAGTTCTCCTCGTGCACGGTCTTGAGCAGATAGACGTGCGAGAACCGCGGCGGCACGAAGGGCCCGGCCTTGCCCATCATGACGCGGCCGGCGATCATGGAGTTCCACTTCCGGCTCTTCTTGAGCTGGGTGGACTTCATGGCAATGATGGCCTGGGAGAAGGATCCATCCTCGTTCACGACGAGCACGAAGTGCTGGTGCGTCTCGTCGAGGTAGTTGCCGCCGCCGCCGACGATGTACTCGCGGTTGTCGTCCTTCGACCTCTCGGTCTTGGGGAGCGGGTCCTCCGGGGTGAAGATGTTGACCGGAGCCCCGTTGCCCTGGCCACGCGGCGCCCACTCGATGTAGCGGCGCTGGTAGGCGCAGGGGATGACGCGGACGCCATCCTTGCCCTTGTAGACGTGGTTGGTGACCGTGTTGAGGATGTCGCCCGGACGGGCCGCCTCCAGGTCATCGAGGATCGGGTCCTGCCTGGACAGGACCTTGAGGAACGGCAGCGCGTAGTCGCTCTGCGACATCCCCTGGAGGCCGAGGCCGGCATCGGCCTCGAACATCGACGAATCGACCGACGGCAGGGCGGCGGTCTCGGGCTTGGTGATGGCCATGTTCACTTCCCCTTGGCGGGCTTGATGGTTGCGCGCTGGCCGACGAAGGCTCCGAAGAGGTTCATCGGGAACTCGTGTCCGGCTTCGACGCGTTCCTTGACCCAGGCTTTCAGGGTCATGGCGTTGACGTCGGTCTTCTGCTCCGGCTGGAAACCCTGGTGCAGGACGTCGAGGACGAACTGGTTCGCCTTCTCGTCGTCGCCGGCACCGAAGGCCACGGTCACGGTGTTCTTGATGATGTCCCCGTAGCCGTGGTCACGCAGCCAGTCGAAGGCTGCCGGCTTGTTGTCGGCCTTGATGTGGCCGCCGTACAGGGGCTTGATCTCGACGGTCGAGCCGTCGTCGAGCTTGAAGCTCCGCAGGCCGATCTCCTGCATCACGGCCGGGAGGTCCTCGTCGGTGAGCTTGAGCAGCTCGACCTTGGCCTGCTTGGCCATCTCCTCCAGGTTCGCGAGCGCGTGCTCCTTCTCGCGAATCTTGCGGGCCAGCTCACCGACCTTGCCGAGGCCGGCACTCTCGACGGAGGTGGACGCCGCGGTGCTGACGTCCTCCTCCATCATTCCGAAAACTTCGTTTTCGACCGTCATTGGTCACTCCGTGGTTGACGCTCTACCGTCATTGGCGTAGCGTATCTCGTCAATACGATACAGCCCGACCGGTTGTCAAGGAGGAAAAATGTACACGATGAAGACTGACCCCTACCGCCATCAGCTCGACGCCTGGTCCGCGAGCCGCGATGCGGCCTTCTACGCCCTGTTCATGGAGATGGGCACCGGCAAGACGAAGGTCGCCATCGACACCATCGGCCATCTGTACGAGCGTGGCGAGATCGACAGCGCCCTCATCCTGGCACCGAAGGGGGTCTACGACAACTGGGTCTCGAACGAGATCCCGCGGCACCTGCCGGACCACATCCCCCGGCACGTCGTGCGGTGGCAGGCGAACGTGACGAAGGCCTTCGAGAACGAGATGCAGCGGCTGTTCCACGCGCGCATGCGTGCACCGCGCAACGAGAAGGTGACCGGCCTGGGCGTGTTCGTCATGAACGTCGAGGCCCTGTCCACGGACCGCGGGAAGGACGTGGCGCTGGCGTTCCTCAAGGAGTTCCCGAAAAACATCGTGGTGGTCGACGAGTCGACGACGATCAAGAACCGCAACGCCGCCAGGACGAAGGCGCTGATCAAGTGCTCGGCGCTGGCGAAGTATCGACGCATCCTGACGGGCTCGCCGGTGACGAAGAGCCCCATGGACCTCTACGCGCAATGCGCCTTCTTGCATCCGCGCGCCCTCGGCTTCGACAGCTATTTCAGCTTCCAGTCGAGGTACGCCCTGATCGTGCAGCGCAAGATGGGGCACCGGTCGTTCCAGGAGATCGTCGGCTACCGCCGGCTCGACGAGCTGAACACCAAGCTCGAACGGTTCTCGACCAGGGTCCTGAAGAAGGACTGCCTGGACCTGCCCGACAAGGTCTACCTGCGCCGCGAGGTGCCCATGACCGACGAGCAGCGCGGGGCCTACGAGCAGATGCGGCGCCAGGCCATGGTGCTCCTGGAGACTGGCGAGCTGACGACCACTCAGTCCGTTCTGACCCAGATCATGCGCTTGCAGCAGATCACCTGCGGGCACCTGAAGACCGACGACGGGGAGCTGCGCCAGCTCAAGAGCAACCGGCTGGACGAGCTGATGCAGGTCCTCGAAGAGGTCGACGGCAAGGCCATCATCTGGGCCACCTGGACGCACGACATCCAGCAGATCGCGGCCGCCCTGGCGAAGGAATACGGAAAGGACTCCGTTGCCAAGTATTTCGGTGAAACCGTCGACCGCCAGCCCATCGTCGACCGGTTCCAGGACCTCGACAGTCCCCTGCGGTTCTTCGTCGGGCAGCCCCGCACCGGCGGGTACGGCATCACCCTGACGGCCGCCACGACGATGGTCTACTTCTCCAACAGCTACGACCTGGAGATCCGGCTCCAGTCGGAGGACCGTGCGCATCGCATCGGCCAGAAGCAGACGGTCACCTACATCGACCTCGTCTCGCCCAAGACCGTCGACGAGAAGATCCTCGACGCCCTCAGGTCCAAGATCAACCTGGCCAACCAGGTCCTTGGGGACGACCCCAGGGACTGGCTGGCACCCGCCTAGCGGATCATCGACGAGACGAAGTCGTCCGGGAACAGGGCCGCGAAGCGCGCCCTGCTGTCCGGGGACGTGACGGACCCCTGCTGCTGGATCGGTGCGGCCGGCGGAGGCGGCGCCGGCCTGGCAGGGGTGGGCGGCGGAGGCATCGCCGGCCTCGCCGGCGCGGCCGCGGGAGGCGGCGCCGAGGGAGGACGACGCTGCTCGGGAGGCGGCACGAGCTGCTGTTGGCGAGTCGGCGGCTCGACCACCTCCTCCATGCTGCGCTGGACCGCCGGCTGGAAGCTGACCGGGGCTCCGACGATGCGAAGGACCGCTCGTTCGAGTGCCGACGTGGCGGGGGAGAGCAGTCCCTGGGCAGTCATGGGGCTGTCCTGCATGCCGCGCTGTAGCAGTCGGCGGAACAGCTCGCGCCCCTTTGGGGTCGGCTCCATGGCCAACGTCAGGAGGTCGGTCGCCTTGCTGGTCGGGACGTGCTCGAACAGCTTGCGCATCGCCTGCGCACCGAACGACGCGGTCTGCAACGACGGCGCGCCCCCGGAGAGGTTGCCGCCGATATTCGCGCCGACGAACCGGATGAGGTACTGTTCGGCCAGGTTCTCGTTGAACACCGGCGCGTCGTAGACGGTCTTGAACTTCATCGCGGACTGGACCGAGTCGAGGTGGCCCAGCAGGAGGTTCATCTTGTCGCGGAACGTCTTGTCGACGACCCCGACCTTGTCCTCCATCAGGATGTCCATCACCGACTTGCCGCCCGTTGGGCTCAGCGGCTTGTACAGCACGTCACGGAACTTCTGCACGTCCAGGGTTCCGTCGGGCCGCGTCGCGCGCATCTGCGCCACGGCGAACACGTTGTCGCGCACCGCCAGGCGGAGGTTCTCGGCAGAGTCCGCCCCGGGACCGGGGATGTTGCCGGGATCCTTCTTGAGCACCTGGAGGAGCTTTCGGAACTCCGTCTCGGGCCTGGTCTTGTGGCCGAGAGCCGAAGCGAAAGCCGTCGCCGGGCTGTCCCCACCAAGGAGGCGAGAGAACCAGGCGTCGCGCTCGATGTCCTTGGCGAGCTTGCCGGCCTCGGTGGTGCGTGCGGCCAGGGTGTTGTTCGCCGTCACCACGTCGCGCAGGTCATTGCGCAGCGAGCGCATTGCCGGCATGTCGAGAAGCACGCGATTGTCGTCGAGGAACCTCTGGAGGCCCGCTTCGTCGAAGAGCTGGACCGTCTTCGCGTTGCCTGTGACCGGATCGACGATCTCCGTCGGCTTCACGTACTTCGAGGCTTCCGTGCGGAACAGGTAGTCCGTTACGGAGTCCACCGTGGCTGCCCTGGCCGCAGCATCGTTGGGATTGACCCCCGGGGTGTTCCGGATGGCGTTCTGGAGCTGGGCGAACCGCGACGCGGCAACGTCGTCAGCCGTGTTGACGAATTCCCTGGCCAAAAGCTCTGGGATGATCCGCAAGCCGCCCGCTCTGGACTTTTCGACAACCTCCCCCGCGAACGTGCGGGTGAAGATGTCGTTGCCTGCCCTGGATACCGCCATGGCGTCGAGTATTGCCTGCTGCTCGGGGCTCACGGCAACGCCCTTTGCCAAGAGGTCCTGGACGGCCTTCTCGCTGACGCCCAGGTCGTCCAGGGCAGCCTCGGCCATCGTGCTGTAGATGCGCGCATCGAAGAACTCGTTCTTCGAACGCGCCTCGCGCGCACGCGCCAGCATGTCCGCACGGAACTTCTGGATGTCGTATAGGGAGATGCTCGGAGCGGCTGCCGTACCCGCTGCTCTTGCCGCCTCGAAATCCCGCAGGGCCGTCTCTCCCGGCAGGGCCGTCATGCGCGCATCGACCATCCCGATATAGTCCCGGAGTGTCGCAATGACGGCATTTCGGTTGTCTGTCGGAAACACCGTTGCCGGGATGCTGGAGTCATCCGCAGGGACAAGCATGCTTCCGAGCATTCTCTCGAAGACGTTACGGAGCGTAGCGAGACCGTCTTCGTTCGCGGCGCTCTTGATCATGCTCGTGGTCGGAGCCGAGTACCCCGGTTCGATAACCGTGCGCACGAGGTCGTACTCTTCCTTGGTGAAGTCGCCGAGGAAGTAGCTGAACAATTCCCGGAAATCCTGGCCGAGGGACTTACGTTCCATCGGGGAGCCGGGATTGTCGCTGTATTTCTTGTCTATCCTATCCGCAAAAGAGTTGACCTTCTTCTGCGCAGCCTCGGCCTGGTTGCGCAGTCGGAACAGATTCTCTCCACCCGGTAAATTGGGCAGGGGCGGGCTGAACTCCCCGGTTCCGGACACGCGGTCGACGAAGTCCTTGACGATCTTCGGGACATTGCCCTCGGTCTCCGGGATCAGCGTGTTGGCCTTGAGCTTCTCCCACGCCGCGAGGACGTTGGTTGCCTCCCCGGACATGTTCGCGAGATCGACGCTGCCCCACGCCTTGTTCTCCGCCGCGCGCCAGGCGGTGATGGAGTCGTCGACGATCTTGTAGACCGTCTCCCCGAACCTCCGCGCGGCCTCTCCCTCGGCGGCCCCGGGGGCCAGTCGTGCCGTGGCCAGGGCCTGGACTTTCTGCGCGCGGTCGAGAGGATCAGTCACCATGGCGGTGACGTATGCCTCGGCCAGCTTGCGGCGCATGTCGGCCGCGACTTGCAGCGCCTCTGGAGTGCCGGTGGCAGAGAACGTCTTGATGAGTGCCGATATCGCCTGGTTGGCATCTTCAAAGGATTCCGCGCGACGCTGAGAAACGCCCGGGCTACGCCGCGCGGCCGCGTTGGCAAGCGCCGCCAGGGCGGGGCTTTGCGTGATGACCTCAATAGGAAGTTTGATCTCCTTCCCATCCGCCCCCATGAGCGGCACCCTGCCGGCAAGCGCATCCGCGATCCGCTGCGGATCGTCTCCGAATTCCATGATCGCCTCGATCAGCGTGCGCGCCGCGGCGCGCTCCTGAGACGACTTCAGGAAACGAACGGCCGGCCCGGTGGACCCCTTGGTCTCGTCCAGGACGGCGCCGGCCGCACCTCCGGCCAGACGCATCGGATAGAGGAACGATCCCAAGGTCTCCGAGATCAGGCGGGTCGAGAAGTCGCCCGGATCAAAGACTTCTGCTGCGCCTGCTCCTGCCGCAGCTCCCACCGCACCTGGGGTCTGCCCCATGGTGAACGACACCGGAGCCTTGCGCGCAGCCTCGCCCATGACCGCGCCGGCCTTGGTCACGTACTTCAGGCCCGCGGTGTTCTCCAGGATCTGGGCAGCTCCGGCAGGGATCATCCGGATCAGCGCGGTCGACGCCGGAAGGCCTCCAACCGTCGAGCCCGCGGTCCTCCCGGCCTCCACGGCGGGAAGCTGGTACGGCACGACGTTGGTTTCCGGAAACACCGCAGATTCGGCGGCCTGGCCAGCCAGCGCTCCGCCAAAAGCTCCCGCAAGGCCCATGCCGATAGCCGCAGGCACCCGGATTGCCGCAGGACCAGGAAGCGCCATTCCGGCGCGGAAGCCTCCATAGAAGCCGCCCGTCGTGGGAACGGCGGAGACCACTCCGCGTCCGGCGCCTTCTGCCAGAGCCCCGAAGAATCCTGGATCGCGAAGACCAAGGTACTCCTTGAGCACGGCTTCCGGGGACACGCCCTCGAACGCGGAGTTGTAGTCATCGTCCGAAGCATTGTCGACCAGGCCAACGACGTACCGCGCAAGGGCCTCCTCGGCCTGCCCTCGGTCGAGACCCTGCTGCCTAAGGGTCTGATACGACTCGACGAACCGATTGCGGTCCGTCAGGAGCGCAGGGTCTTTCCACTCCTTGGGCTCCGCGGGTGCCTTTTCCTCCTCAAGCACGGGTTCCGTGGAACCCGCGGCAAGGAACGGGACGGGAGTGGGGAACGGGTTCGTATTTGCCACGGGGTAAATCTCCTGGCGATCTTATTTCCGGCGCTGTTGCAGGATCTCCCTGCCGCGCTGTACCGCGTTGACCTCTTCCTCGGGGCTCTTCGCTCCCAGGACCCTGGACCAAAGTTCTCGGATATTCTGCAACTCTGCAAGGGACTGACGCCTGCGGTCGCCGCTGGATTCAAGCCCAGGAGCGCGTTTGAAAGCCTCCCGTTGCCCTTCTTCCGTGAGGCTTTCCTGAAGGAGCTGGATCTCGTTGTCGAGGTAGCCGACAAGAGCCGTGATTTTGGTGCGGGCTCCGCTGGTACCGCCCCCACCAACAGACCCCGGCACAGGAACAAGTGCCTTGAGGTCTTGACGAAGTTTCTCAGCCGTGTCTCGACCATAGGTCTTGAGGATGGTCTTGACGGTGCGCTCGTTGAGGAGCCGGATGGACGCTATGGCCTTTGCCGTGTCGGGATCGGCGGAACCAATTTCCGCGGTTCCACCAAGCCAATTCAGGGCATTGTAAACGGCCGCGCCAACACCAAACGCGTTCTGGATCTGGCCAATTTCTGCGGCAGCCTGCCTGTCTTGGATTGCCGGAGCAGCAGCGCCGGCAGGTCGCGCTCCGGCGGGCGGAGCTGCGGCAGGCGCAGGTGCGGCGGGCGCAGGTGCGGCGGGCGCAGGTGCGGCGGGCGGAGCTGCGGCAGGCGGAACTGCGGCAGGCGGCGCTGCTCCGGCCGAGGTGAACAGGACTCCTTCCATCGTGATCGGGGGAACGGGCAGGCCCCTCGCCTGGCGCGCGGTGATTGCATCCCCCCAGAAACTCGCGAACGGAAGCGCTCGCCTCTTGACCAGCACTCCGTTGACCGTGGTCGATATCTCCGGGGCATCCTTTGCCTTGCTGGCAAGCAAGGCTTCGACTTCTCCGGTGGTGGCCTCGTCGAGGGTGTTGTTGGCGTACCGGCGAGCGATGTCGGGATTTCCGAGGAGCGTAGCCTGCTTTTCAGCAAGCGTATCCTTGGTAGGCTTGGGCTCTGTTCCGGGAAGATAGAACCTCCCGTTAGGATCTTTCAGCTGAATTTCCCGAAGCGTTGCCATGTCCCGCGGATTCTTGAGGTCAAGAACGATCCTGGAATCGTCGGATCCCACAAAAGTGACCGTATTAGGAGCCGCCGGTGCGGGTTCTGCGCTAACGGAGAATACCCTGCTTCCAGGCTTGCGTTGGCGAATCTCTTGAAGCCTGGCTTCCGCACCAGGATTCGCCATGTTGACGACGAACTCTTCCCCGTCCGGAGTGACGACCTTGACCAGGTTTGGCGCGCGAGGAGATACGGGCGTGCCGATGTCGAGGATCTGCCCACCGTTTTCCTGCTGATACTTCAGGGCAGCCGCCATGGACGACGGATTCTTGGCGTCGAACACCCCGACCTGGCTCCCGCTGGAATCCAGGAGCTGCATGAATTTCGGAGTGTACTCCCGCGGAGCGGGAGGCGTGCCGACACGGAAGATTTCCGAACCAGGGGTCTTGGCGCGCAAGGTCTCCAGGGTGGCGTACGCCTTTGGATCGTTGATGTTTGCCGTGGCCAGGACGTTTCCGTTTCGGTCGACGAGCTGGTGCAGATTCGTCGCCCGATCCGGGATGCGAGCCATTTCCGCCGCGAGCTTGCGCAGGGCGATGTCTTCCGCGCGCGCTTCCTTCTTCAGCGCGCGCTCCGCGGCCTGGAGTTCCGCGCCGCGCTTGCCCAGGCTGCCGGCAACCGGGGCGAAGGCCGCGGCCGCCTGCTGGGCGAACGACCCTCCACCAGGAGCACCGCCGGCCAGGAGGAGGCCGCCCTGGGCGATGTCGAACAGCGCCTGCGCCTGCGCGACGTCCCGAGCCTCGGACAGCTCCTTGGTGATCGGCGTCTTCTCCAGGCCCTGAAGCTCCGCGAGATAGCGCTTGTACGTCTCAGGATCGACGCGTGTGCCTCCCCGGCTGTCCGGGGACACGTCGCCGCCTTCCTGGAACCCCTGGATCCCAGGGGGCAGGTTAAAATTTGCGGGCGGCGCCTGGCCAGCCCCCTGCATCATCAGGGAGCCCACGCCGGCGCCCATGTTCCCAGGCTGTCCCTCCGGACCCTCCATCGCCACGCCGCCGGCGATCTTCTGCATCAGCTCGCCAATTCCGCTGTCGACCGCGCCCTGCTCCGTCATCATCAGGGCCGGCTGGACCAGGGCCAGGACCGACTCCGGCGTCTGCATCGCATCCTGAGACCCCACGAGCTGTGCCAGCTCCTGGTACCGGGCCTCCAGGGGCTTCTGGTTACCGCGGATGGCGTTGATCAGGCTCTCCGGGTCCTGCGACTGGTCGATCCCCGCCATCGTCTGGCGAGCATACTCCTCGCCCACCGGAGCCATCTGCTTCTGCGCCGTGCTTTGCACGATCTGCATATGCTGCGGCGCACCAAACGATGCCACGCCACCCATAGGAGCCATGTCCTGCGGCATGGGGCTCGCCGGACCACCGGCCTGTCGGAACAGAGGACGCGTGAGAGGATTCATCAGAACAGCCCCAGCTTCTGCGCGCCTGCGGCGGCGGTGAGGCCGGCAATCCCCGTCCCGACAAGCTGCTGGAACGGAGACACCGGCTGGGCCGTCGTCGCGCCCATGGACTGCTGCGACGACGGGGTCTTGGACAGGATATCAGACATGTAGGAGTACTGCTGGTACGGGAACTGCGCCTCCTGGAGAGCCGTGAGCCGCGCAGCGTCCAGCGCGGCCTGCTGCTGCGACCTGCCCACCGCGCCTACGTTCATCAGGCGCGCGATGTCGGCGGTCTCGCCGGCCTGGAGCGCCTGGCCGAGCTGCGTCTGCTGGAGACCGGTCTGCGCCACCTGCATGCCCAGGTTGCCGGCCGCCGTGCCAAGGCCGCCGATGCCCTGGCCGATGGCCGCGAGCTGTCCGACGTCACCCTGCGCCAACTGGCCATAGCCAAGGCCGAGCTGGCCCGTGAGCTGCGAACCCTGGAGCCGCCGAGCCTGCGCCTGCTCAAAGGCCTGCTGCGCCTGCTGCGACGCCTGCTGGAAGCCGGCCATCCGCATCTGGGCCGCGGTCCGCGCTTGCTGCTCCAGGACGTTCCGGCCGATCTCCGCCTGCTGGATCGCGGCCCGCGAGCCGCCGAACGCGCCCTGACCGACGGCCTGCGCGTTCGCAGCCTGCTGCTGCAAGAGCCCCTGGCGGTTGATGTCGGCCATCGTCTGGTCGATGGCGGCCTGCTCGAAGGGATTGAGGAAGGACGTGACCTGGCTGGGGTCGTACGCGGCGCCGGTGCCGGCCAGGCCCTGGTAGGCGGCCTGCTGGTACTGGGAGGGGATGCCACGGGTGGCCGCGGCCAGGTTCGCGGCCTGTCCCATGTACTGGCCGGCGCCCTGGATGGCCGGGAGGGCGGTTCCGGCCAGGACGTTCTGGGCGGCCTGGATGTTCTGGGCCCCACCTTTCAGATAGGGGAGGTAGGAGCCGACACCCATCTGGGCAATCTGCGAAGCCGTGGTCTCTGCCGGCGTCAGTCCGGCGACCTGGTACCCAGGAAGGCCGGAGGTCTCGCGCGCGAGCTGGTCCTTGAGGAAGCCCTGGACGTCCCCGAGAAGGGCAAGCCTGTAGGCTTCGATCTCGGGGTTTTCGCGGACGATCTGGGTGGTCGTGGAGGACATCAGGCATTCCTCTCAAATTTGCGCATGAGTTCGTACATCGTACGAACGCCATCCTTGCGCGATCCGTTGCCCGCGCCGCGCACGGCGCGCGCGGTCATGACGAACTCGCCGTCAGAGAGCATGGCAGGGATGCTGTCGGACGTGCCCGTGCCAGGACCGGAGATTCCGCCCGTGCGCCGGGGGAAGGCCGGGCCGCCGGCCGCAAATGCCGGATAGCCTGGCTGCTGATACGCCGGCGCCATGGCCGTCATCTGGGGCCGGCGCATGGCCGGCAGCCCAAGACGATACCTGTCCGGAGAGCTTGCCAGCAGGCTGGCCCCGGTCTGACCGCTGTAGAAGTCGGCCGGAGGCGGAGCCTTGGGCTGGTCGAAGGCGCCTAGGGCGTACGCCCCGATGCCACCCAGGGCGACGAGCGGGCCGTAGTTGCGGAGCAGGCCGGGGGTGTTGGCCTTCATGTAGTCCTGGGCAAGGGCCAACTGCCCCACGGTGGCCTTGCTGGGATCCGTGACCCCCATTGCTTGCAGCGATTGCGCAAGCGACGGCCCGGACTTGGGAGTGAAGAAGTCGATGGCCCGGTCGATCATCCCGGGCTGCGTGGGAGGGGGAGGCGGAGGCGGGGGAGGCGGAGCCGTGACCAGGGGTTCGCCGGGCTGAAGTCCGGGAGGCTGGTTCTCGATGGGGATTCTTCCCGCCGGGACTTGAGGAGCCTGAGGACCCCCAGGAATCGGCACGCCCAGGTCCCGGAACGGCTGTGCGACACCCTCCGTGAACCTCTCCGCAAACGTGCCTTCTGCGCCGGTAAAGCCCGCACGCAAGCCGCTGAAAATGCCGCCGGCAGCGCCGCCGATGGCGGCGGCCTTCAGGGCATCGCCAGCCTTTGCGCCGCCAAGGAGAGAACCCACTCCGGCACCAATCGCACCGCTGAGGACCGGACCAAGGCCCGGGAAAATCGCGTTCAGCGCAAACGGGAGGACGACGGGGGCCGCCTTCTTGACGACGTCCTTGATCCCGTTGAACAGGTTCTTCAGGAAGAATTCCGGGAGGCCCGTGTCCGGGTTGATCGAGTTGAAGTTGGTGCCGACGATGTAGCGGTTGGGGTCGACGCCCATCTGGCGCATGTGCGCGAACAGCGACTCCTTGAGAGCCGGGTTGGCGTCCAGCACCGCCATGGGGATGACGGTGTCGTTCTGCTCCAGGTGACCGAGGAACCGGTCACCGTTCCGGCCAAACTCGGCCATGCGCTGGGCGATGGCGGGAAGGCCACCGATGCCGACGTCAGAAAAGCTCGCAACCTGAGCCATCGAGTTCTCCCTTCCGCTCGCCAGACACCATCCTGAAGGGAGGAAGCTGCTTCCGCAGGGGTGTCTGGGCGACTATACCAAGGCGTTGAAAAGTTCCAAGCAGCTTCTAGGACGTCGTGACCGTGACAGAGCCGACCGAAACCGCCGCGGAAACTCCTCGGACATGCGGTCTTCCCTGCACCGAGATCTTCAGGATGCCCTCTTGCTGGAATACCGATCCAAGCTCCAGGCCGTAATCGTCCTGAGGAAGCGCAGTCAGAGTAAGCGTCGTCGCGCGCCAATCGCCGGGGTTCTGGTACTGTTGCAAGTACACCGAAAACGCTCGAACAACTTCGGCTAGATACCGCGGATCATACGTCGACGGAGCGTTTGGAAAGAACGGTACAACAACAGACCTGGACATCAGCGCCTCCCGTCAGGGCGAACCTCGACCCGCGGGGAGCCAAGGCGCCATTGGACGCCGGCCGCCGTTGACTGGACCTTCAAGGCAAACGACCGACCGCGAAGTCGAAGGTTGACCTGGTTGGTGAACTGCTCGACGGGGACGGTAGCAGAACGCGTCGTGGTTGAAGACTCGGTCTGCTGGTAGCTCTGCCCAGGAAAATTTCGAGACTCGAGAACAAGGTCGACCGCCGGCGAGACGGCTGTAGAAGCATCGAAAGTTACGTCTGGAAGCAGCCGGTTGAGGAACACAAAGTGATCCCCGGCCCCAATCGCGAGGTCGCTGCTCTTGATGTAGCTTGTAATGGCCGACGCGGGCTCCGTGGTTCCGTCATCCAGCCCGTTCTCATGGTAGTACAGCCTGCCATCCGATGCCGCCGCAACAGGGTACGGAAGGATGCCGCGATCAACCCATGCCGTGCGAACAAGCTGGCCGTAGTACCAAGCGTTTTCCTTGTAGTTGAACACGGTGTACCGGTCGATCTCGCTGGACGAGGAAGAGCAGTAGAACCACCACACCTCCGAAAACGAAGAGTTCAATGTCGCGAAGGACTTTTCCGCCTGCCCCTTGTTGAAGTCATTGAAGATGTAGCTCTCAATCGGGCAAGGAAGGACATTCACCTGTCCGGTGTAGACGTAGAAGTTGTCTATGCCCATCCAGAAGACGTTGTCGTCGACGGCGATTGCAGAATTAGGCCCGCAAATCGTCGTGTTGTCGGAGAGCTGGGCAATTCCGAACGTGTACGGTGGGCCAAGATACTGCATGGCGTTCACCGACACGTCCGTGAACACCAGGATCTGCTGCCTGGTCTCGATTGCGGTGATGATCTTGGAACCCGTGCTCAGACGCAGCTCGCCGGCGCTGTTCGTCGGCAGCGTCGTCCACGTCGTCGGGCTCTCCTGGCTGGAGAACCGGATCAGCAGAGGATCCTGCGTCCCGATGTCCGTCTCCGGGTCGCATCCGAACGCCAGGATGTGCCGGTCACGGTTCGACACCAGTACCTTTCGTGCCACGGTGGGAGTGGTCGCATCCGCTCCAGCAAGGTCGCTGAGCGCAACTCCACGGGCAAAAGGAGAAGAGCTGGTGCTCTTGTCCCAGTAGAAGATCCCGCCGTCCCGGATCCCGAAGACAAGGTCCTCGCCGTAGTTGTCCTGGCTCCACAGGCGCAGCGTCTCGCCAGAGATCAGCGACGAAGAGCCCGAACCCCACGACCCGCGGCTCCAGGAGCCGGCGCCCCATCCAGTCCCCTGGACCGTCGTGTCGAGGCCGGTGTTGATCTGGAACTCCGCGACGGTCGATGCTCCTCCGGATCCCGTGTCCGACGCATTGGAGAAGACGTAGGTGGGGTTGAGAACGCCGGCGGTGAGGATCGAAGCCAGGGTTGAGACTGTGCGAGCGTCGATGGTGAACGTGTCGCTGTCCTCGATGGAGAGGATCTCGTACTCCTGGTTCAGGATCGCCGCCGTGATGTTTCCGCCCAGGGAGGCCGCGGCCGAAAACGTCACGAAGTCCCCCTGCCGGGCACCGTGGCCGATGACCGTCACGGTCACCGTGCTGCAAAAGACGTCCGCGGCCGACGAGTGAGTCGCCGCCGTGGTCCCGTCAACGCCGCGGGTGCATCCGACCAGGCTGCTCCCGCTGATGGCGCTGTAGGTGATCTGCTCGGAGTCGATCTTGATCCGGCCAGACGACGGGAACCCCGTGACGCTTGTCAGCGGGATGGTTGCGTCAGACGCCGAGATGCCAGCCGAAAGCGTGTCGACCGGAACCGAGAACGTGGCTGCACCTGCCGCCGTGGTCAGGCGGATCGGGGTGATGTCGTTGTAGGCGCCACCCTCAGAAATGTAGAACTTCAGGTGCGTCCCGACGCCGATGTAGCTGCTTCCATCCAGGGCGACGAAGGGATGAATGGACCGGCAGGTCCCCAGGAAGCTGTTGTTCGACGTCCGCGTCCAGCCCCCGATCTTCTCCGGGAACCCCAGTCGGAAACGCACCTTCTCGCAGTCGAACCAGCCGCCCTCGTTGGTGTACGAGGTGACATCCCTGTTTACCCCAGGCCTGAATTGAAGTTTCGTCAGCGGCATCCGAGGCCTCCGGCGGCCTACGAGGCGGCTTTTCCAACAGCCGCAGCGTAAGCGTTTTCGAGCTTCGTGTGGTACGAGTTCTTCTCGTACCCAGGCCCATTATACCCCTTTGCAAACGCTCTCCAATCCTTGAACTGAAGAGGACGGACAAGATTCGCGCTGGAGATGAAGCAGGCCATGTGCCGGAGCTGGTAGCCCTCAGACTCCATGGCCTCGCGGAGCATGTGGTCGACAGAGGTGCAGCCCGCCATCCGGAAGTTCGAGCCCAGCACCTGGCCCAGGCCCCAGGACGTCGACAGGAGCGCCGCCTGGTCGTCGAGTTCGCAGGCCTTCTCGATCTCCGCGTACACGCCATCCGAACCTTTTGGGTACGGCTTCATCCCCCAGGCGCGGTACGCGAGTCCCTGCTCGACGGCCTTGGCCTGGACGTCAGGGTTGCCGGCAAGGTGCCGGTAGAACAGGTGCCTCTCGAACAAGGCTTTCGGCCGGCTCTTGGCGTCGAAACCAGACCCCGCGGCCTCGACCGCGATGACTGCTCGGAACGCGGCCGGCTCCACGCCAAGGAGGTTGGCCAGCGAGTCTATCTCGCCAGAGGAGACTTTCTTAGCCTCTCCAACAAACGAACGGCTCATTTCGAGTTCCCCGCGAGCATCTGAGTCTTCTGCTGCGACGAGCTGCTGGAGCCGAAGTAGTATGCCACTACCTGCTCGCACTTGGCGCTGACGAACCCGATGAGGGTCCCCACAGTCGTTGCCATGAGGGGGTCCTTCATGCCCTCGACGTATCCCAACAAAACCAAAAATACCGTCGCCATGAACCCGGCCACGACGACGAACGCCAGAACGCGCGGCATCCAGTCACGGACCTGCGCCTCGCGCCGCCTGGCGCTGTCGCGGTCCGACGCGGCGATTCGTTCGAGGTCGATATCAAGTTCCCGCATCTGCACCGCGAAGTCGTTATCGGCCTTCTTGAGAGCCAGCAACTGATCCGCGGAAGCATTGTTGAGGGCTTTCGCCATCTCGTCTTTGGAGGCGCCACTCGGAAGCCCCAGGGCATCCGCAATGACCTTGTACGCCATTCCCCCAATCGGACCGCCTACCGCGGTTGCAAGCGTGGGGGCAATTGCTCCAATGATCTTCGTGAAGTCCATTACCTTGCCCCCTTTTCCAAAACGGTGATCCGCTTTTCTTCCTGAGACGCCATGTCATCCCTTCTTGTTCCACAAGTCGAATAAAGCCTTTATTTTTTCCTCAAGAACAAGCACGCGCTGGTCGAGTTTGGCCAACACTATCACCAAAGTAATAAAACCTATCGCAAGCGGCCACAGCTTGAGGACGGCCTCCAGGGCTTCCATCGCTCATTCCGAAGGCTTCCGAAGCCTTTGCACCAGGTGCTGGATCGTCTTGGTCTCGTAGATGCGGATTCCGGTCCACACGATGGTGAAGACAGCAGCGACAGAGGGGAGCCACCCAGCCACGGTTGCAACCGCAGTTCCGAACGAAGCGGCGTCGATGGCGTTCTTTGCGTGCTCGTTCATCACACCACCCACGGCAGCGGAGGATACGTCACCGTCGGGGCCTTCGACGCGGCAATCTGCGCCGCCACCGAAGCCTCGATACGCGCCACCTCGTCTCCCAGCTTCGCCTTCACCCACGTCAGCACCGCGGCCTCCGTGAGATCGTCAAAAGCCACGAAGGAGGCATCCGGCGCATCGAGACCGACGCTGCCGTAACAGGTGCCGGCGTGGTCACCTTCGACGCCGTTACAGCGCCAATGCACCACGTTGACAACGTTGGCGAGGGTTCCCTGGGTGGGAGCGCAATCGAGGCGCTCTATCTTCCACATGATCTCGTTCACGGCGCGACCTCCTGCTTGGGCGGCCGCAGCGCCGCGATCTGAGCATCGATGCCCTCAAGCCAGGCCTTGCCCTCCGGCGTAAGCACGGCCTCGCGCAACCGGCGCGGCGTGATCTGGGCTTCCAGGTTGCGGATCTCGTCGAGGGGCGTCGGGATGTAGGGCGTGACCTGCTCCGGCGGCTCCGGCAGCTCAACCGCGCCGAACTCCGTGCGCTCTGTTGGAGTCATCAGCCTCAGCCAGTTCGACGGGTAGCGAACGCCACCCATCTCGAACTCCTGGTCGATGCGGACGGTCTGGCCGTCGGGGAGAGAGAACTTCATCGGGCCCTCGCATACTTAAAGTGGTTTTCGGCGAATGCGGCGAAGACGTAGGTGGTGCCGCTACCGTTCTTTTCCGTGTCCGTGTTTCGGAGCTTGAACCCGTTGGACAGGAAATCGACATATTGAAACGACGAAACAGCCTCCGCATCGGCGCTATTCGGCTTTAGCCTTGCGTCAACCACGTTGTACGGATTGCGTGCAGAATCCTGCACCGACCAGTTCTCTGTGCCCGTGCTCTTTATGAGGACGTACCGAGGACGGAACCCGCACCACACGAACGGCCCATCCGTCGATCCGTTGCCGGTGTAGCTGCCGAACTTAGAAAAGCCTTCGATCTCGGACCAGAGGTATGCGATGTAGTTTGAGCCGTTATCATTCAAATTGTATGTTGCGTTATTTGTAACCATAAACTGCGTT
>Ga0129333_10000722_pt1 | contig 28548 bp, 19 predicted proteins | sample CPB6_08_DNA_FD_94474 | JGI IMG/M metagenome (GOLD analysis project Ga0129333, IMG submission 94474) | Freshwater to marine salinity gradient microbial communities from Chesapeake Bay, USA - CPBay_Sum_0.6_0.8_DNA | ecosystem: Environmental > Aquatic > Marine > Coastal | place: USA: Chesapeake... | reverse complement strand
TTTTCCTTTACTTGTACCACCCACTTGAGCCAATAGTGGCGTGAGGGTGAACACACAAAAGAATGCGAGTAAATATCGAAGAATGAAGCGCGGCATGTTGAATTTGATCAATTTTGCGTAAAGTTTGTCACTCAAAGAGTACTATTCGTCACATCCAAACCAATTTAACGGAATTCCACCCAAATCAGTCTTTTATGTACCGAGTAAAGAACAAATATTCCACTTTTTTCATTCCGATTGCCCTGTTTATCATGTTCATGCAGCCCTTGATGGCTGATATGACCATTGATAGCATCATCATTGAACAGACGAAGTCAAACCAAGCAATGCATGATTCTTGGCGACAAGCCATTGTGGACAATATTAGCCAAGATGATATCATACGCATTTCCGGTTTGGAAATTGGCATGGAGGCCGGTGAATTCGAATGGCGGAAAGCCGAAGAAGCATTGCGGGCTACTCGATTATTTCGAAAGATTCGCATAGAGATAGACACATTGGATGCTCGAAATGTTACGGTGTACATCATCCACGAATTGGCTTTGCCTGAGGAAGGGCCAAGCCTGAGCGCTGAGGTCGGTGGATCCATAGCTTCACTCGGAGGAATATTCTCCACAAAAAATCTTTCCGGTTCATTGATAGATCTTCAAGCCCATGCACTCAATAGAACAGAGCATGGGATCGGACCCGCATTGAATCTATCCGGAACATGGAATAATGCCATGCAGTCACGAGTATCCATTGGTTTTGGATTTCACTATCATCGGTTTACACAAGGTTTGCGTGCAAATGCAAGCATTGCGCCACATCCCATGGGTGGACTTTTTTTCGGGGCATCATTGCAATCTCAAGAAGGCATCGATTTTTTGTTTGAAAATGCCACAACACAAAGGGTATCGCAGAATCAACAAGAATATTCAGTCTGGGGTGGCTGGCTTTTGCCAAGAAAAGACAATCTCTATTTCACCGTGAAAGCCACCATCAATGAAGCCGAGCGAGGATTGCCCAAGACAATTCAGGCATTTGACAATACTCGATCCTTGCTTTTGGGATTTGGATCGCTTGCAGATAGAACACGCATCAGCAATGGCGAAGAAATACCCATTGGAGCATGGGGAACCGCCGTTTTAGGAAGAATAATGCCATTTTCTCAGAGAGGAGTTGAGTCATATTATTATGTAGGGGGCGAAGTTGAGCAAAGCGAATTGACATTGAACAATAGATTATACTTGAGAGGAAGAATCTCTGCCGGGACAGGCTTACTTCAAGGAAGTGCTTTGAACACAGCATTTCTGGCTAATGTCCAAACGCAATTCATGGTATCCAAAGACGCATTTTTGGCATTGAATGTTCACACAAATGCAACATGGAATTGGAATGATTTTAGACAAATCATCCTCGATAATAGTACCGGAGTGCGAGGAATCCCCATTAATTCGATCATTGGAAACAATCGAATGATTGCGAATGTTATAGCTGTAAAGGATTTTTTTCCATTATTTCTTGGCATGCGATTGGGCATCACGGCATTTGCTGATATCGGATCTGTATGGAACAGAGGTATGTTGATTTCCAACACTTCATGGAATTCTTCCATAGGTGGTGGCATACTCATTCTGGCTGAAGGGAGATCTCTGCAAGTTGGCAAACCATTATTGAGAATTGAATATGCGCATGTGCTTCAAGGAGGTAATGGAATTGTTCTTGCAACTGATTATCCATTTACATTGTTCACAACACATCAATATTCTGCTCCAACGATTATTAGCAAAGAAATAGATATTGAATAATCGAAATTCAATCAACCATCATATAGATTATTGTCTTTATTTTTGCAAAGAGTGAATATCAATCTCCATGCACCGTTTCACACTATGATATATCTAAAAAATTTTTTCGAAAATCTTGTTTCCAATTGCTTGTTTTGGAATATGCTTTGTTGTTTGGTTATGACTACAACATTTGAAATCCAATCACAAGAGAAAAAACAATCGAAAGACCAAAAACAAGCTCCTATATTTCGTGAAGTTGATCCGGAGAAATCCGGCATAAAATTTCTCAATCTCACCCCTGGACCGCCTGAACTAAAAAAAGAAAGCAGACTATTCACGATTGCAAGTGGCGGAACATCAGTGGGGGATGTCAATGGAGATGGATTGATCGATATCTATTTGACAAGTTTCATTGGGAAGAATACGCTGTTTATCAATAAGGGAAAACTCAAATTTGAACCTGCTCCTGAATCTGCCGGTGTAACAGACACAGCTGGTTATAGTTTTGGATCAACAATGATTGACATAGATGCCGATGGAGATTTGGACATCTTCGTGACAAAATATAATCATGAACCAAATAAATTATTCATCAATGATGGTAAGGGATTTTTCACAGAGAGAGCCAAAGAATTTGGATTGGCTACTATCGGAAATGGTATACAATCTACATTCTTTGATTATGATTTAGATGGAGATCTCGATGTATTGATTGTAAACAATGGGCTATCAAGAGTAGGGTTCAAACATGAAGGTGTCACGCCGATTCTTATGAAGAATAATGGCAACAATACCTTTTCTGATGTTACATCAACTTCCGGTATTGATCATAAAGGATTTGGACTGAGTGCCACTGCCGCAGACATCAATAATGATGGCTGGCCCGATCTATATATTGCAAATGATTTTGAAGAGAAAGATTATTTATACATCAATACGAAGAACGGAAGTTTCGAAAGAAAAACAAGAAATGAATTACCACATACTGTGATGTTTGGAATGGGCAATGATGTTGCAGATTTCAACAATGACAATCTCTTGGACATCATAGTTGTGGATATGCTTCCTGAAGTCCATGTTCGTTTGAATTCGCAATTCGACAATTTCAATACATTTAACACAACATTTGACTCATCTCAGTTCATTCAAAATACACTCCAGTTAAACAGAGGAAATGGAAGATTCACAGATATTGCTCAAATGTCCGGAGTGGATGCAACGGAATGGTCATGGACTGTATTCTTTGCAGATTTTAATCTTGATGGTAATAAAGATCTCTTTGTGGCAAATGGGTTGAATTGGGACATCATGGACAAAGACTTGCGTCGACTTGGCGTAACGCATGAAATGATGCAAGAACTACACGATAAAGGCTACAAACAATTATCAGAGTCTTCAAAAGCAAAAGGAGACATGCGGGAGATTGCAGAAGAGTTTGACATTGGTAGACTCATCAGAGATGTAAAGAGAACACGCGTTCCAAATTATCTCTTCAAGAATAATGGAGATCTCACATTTTCAAAAGTGACAAATGAATGGGGAATGGATTTGCCATATAATACCTGCTCATCCTCATATGCAGATTTTGACAATGATGGTGATATAGACTTGATCCTCAATAATATCGACACCACCGCAGTATTGTATGAAAATACAATGATGAATGCCGGAAAGAATAATTATCTGAAGGTGAGTTGTATAGGTAATACAAAAAACACACAAGGGCTGGGAGCAAGAATACAAATCAATATTGGCGGCAAAACACAATTGGTTGAATTGGCCGCTACACGTGGCTTCGCTTCAGGTGTTGCGCCCATTGCACATTTTGGTCTTGGCTCCTCAACAGTGATTGATGAGCTCATCGTGACATGGCCGGGAGGGAAGCAGCAAAAACTTACGAAGGTAAAATCCAATCAACATTTGACATTGAATCAATCAAATGCAGTGGATGCTCAGAACATGAGCGCAAAAAGTCCTACGATTTTTTCAGAGATTACGAATTCAGATTCTGGCTCCGTAAAATTTCTTCACAAAGAAAATGACTATGATGATTTTTACACTGAACGATTATTGCCAAATCAATTATCCATTAATGGTCCTGCATTAGCATCAGGTGATTTAGATGGCAATGGCTTGTCTGATATCGTAATTGGCGGACCACAAGGGTATCCAACTTCGATCTTTCTTCAAATGAGTGCAGGTGCATTTTCAAAAGCTGACATTCAGAATGTGTTCAAAGCAGATTCACTCTTTGAAGATCAAGGTATATTATTGTTTGATGCAGAATTGGATGGAGATTTGGATATCTACATCGCAAGTGGTGGAAATGAACTTGCAGTTGAACAACCAAATTTATTGCAAGATAGATTATACATCAATGATGGTAAGGCCACCTTCACAAGAAGATATCTTCCTGATATGCCGATTGCAAAATCTTGCGTCATCGGAAATGATATTGACAAAGATGGTGACATCGATCTATTTGTTGGTGGAAGAAGTATTCCCGGTGATTTTTCAAAAGAGCCACGTAGTTATCTCTTACTCAATACGAATGGTATGTTCACCGATGTGACAAATTTTCTTGCCAACCCTCTGATGCAACCAGGTCGGGTAAAATCTGCATTGTGGTCGGACTTTGACAATGATGGAGACAAAGATCTCATTGTTGTTGGTGAATGGATGAAGATATTATTGCTTCAAAATAACGAAGGCGTGTTTTTCGATAAATCTGCTGCTTATGGAATAGATACAACTACAGGAATGTGGAATAGCATTAATGCGGGAGATATTGATTCCGATGGCGACATGGATTATGTCATTGGGAATATTGGAATCAATCGACGTTATGAAGAACCATCCTCTACCTATCCATATGAGTTGTTCTGCCGTGACTTTGATGACAATGGTAGTATTGATTATCTCCAAAGCTATTATGAAAAAGGGGTGAGATTCCCTTCCAGAGTCATTGGAAGTTTGATTTCACAGATTCCAACTCTTCGCAAAACCTATTTGAATATAGAGGATATAGCAAGAATAAGTTTGGAAGAACTTGTTGGTGGAGATTCCATTTTAAAGAAAGCACATTATATGAAAGCCGAAATGGGTGCTAGCATAGTGTTGATAAATAATGGAAAAAAACCATTCACAATTCAAAAGTTGCCAGTGATTTCTCAATCAGCACCAATCTATGGTACACAGTTGATGGATATTAATGCAGACGGTAATCTTGATATCATCCATGCTGGTAATTTTTATGGACCCGATAGAGACTCATGGAGATTTGATGCTGGCATTGGCGAGGTACTTACCGGAGATGGGAAAGGGAATTTTACTGCAGTAGAAAATACTCAAACCGGTTTTTTTGTTACAGGCGAAGCTCGCTCAATGATTGCCATTCCAAATAAAGAAACAGAAGAGCTCATGGTAATTGTAGGTTCATGCAAAGATTCTGTACGAACATTTTCTAATACCATACCCTCAACATCAACCCTTATACAATTGGATGATAAAGAAATGGTAACCCATGCAATTGTTCAAAGCAAATCAGGCAAAAAACAATTGATTGAATTTTTTAATGGCTTCGGATATTATTCACAGCAGTCTAGATTTGTTCTTATGGATAAAGATGCTATCTCAGTTACATTCTATAATCACTCTACCATTGTAAAAACTGTCAAAAAGTAATGAACATGAAAACAATTCACATTTTATTATTGGTTTCTGTATGCGCAATCTTTGGATCATGCGCCTCTGCGACCGGAACAAAAAAAATTGCCAATGAATGGTGCTCATGCATGAAGAATTCGGAAGCTGAATCATCAGGTAAAGCATGCGATTCAATTGCAGAAGTCAATTTAGAATTGTTGGTAAAAGACAAATGGAAAGAAGTACAAGAAAAACAACTGTCAATTGATACAATGAGGGCATTTAAACTGTCATTACATATGGAATACTATAAAATGACAGAAAAATGTAGAAAAAAAGAATAAAAATGTGCAAAAGCGCAGTACATTTATGGCGTTTTTTTTCAAAAATGTTTATTTAAGTGCAATTACTGTGACTTTCATATAATATTTTGCTTTTTTTTTTGACTTCTGGGTGTATATTTGTACTCATTGGCGTGAACCCCACTTTGGTGTTTATCGCTGTTTCTTTCTAATTGATAATATGTAAAATAGAGTTCTGTAAATCTGCTTGTAAGCAGTATGATCTTCGAAGCACATTTGAACTAGTAGTTATTCATCATAAATTTTTTCTTTTTGAGGTTTATATGCGAAATGTTTTGCGCCTCTCTTTATCCACTATAGCATTGCTTATTGCGGGGTTGTTTTCAACTTCGCAAACTGCAAATGCTCAGTGGTGTTACCCCTCATACACTGAATGGGGATATGCTTGTAACCAACCTTATGGTGCAAGTTTTACGGCTATCACCATTGGTTCAGTAACCAACACTACCGGCTGTTCTGGTTATACTGACTATGGTACATCAATTCCATTTAGATTGTTTGCCGGAATGGCGAATACCGTCACTGTCACTGCCAAAACATTTGGTGATTGGCCATACAGTGCTAATATTCCACTTAATATCTGGATTGATTTCAATAGAAATTTCAATTTCGATGGAAATGAGATTTTTAATCCTCCTGGCTTGCCATGTAATGGTACAACAAATTCACGTACCTTTACAATTACACCTGCTGCAAACTTGGCACCAGGTATGTACAAAGCACGTTTCAAAGCAGTTGGACCTCCGGAAGGAAATTCACAAGCTCCTTGCTACAGCTATTACGGAGAAGTGGAAGACTACATGATTGAAATTCTTCCACCACTTTCTGATCCTTCTCCAATTGCAGTATCTGTAACAAATCCAGGTGATGGTTCGACTGTTTCTTCACCTGTTCCATCAGGTCAATACAATGTTGGTTTCACACTAGCAAATCTTGGCAACTCTGGAATGACAGAATGCCAATACACTGCTGCTGTGACAAGAGTCTCTGATGGAAGCGATGTTGTTCCTCCGGTTACTGCAACATATAGCACTCCGATTGCAGGCGGTGGATCTGTTGTCATTCCTTTGGTTTCAGATTTGACTATTCAAGATCCACTTCAGCCATATCGCATTCAGGTATCCATCTCTGCAGCTTCTGTGAAAGGGCAATTTGCAGATGGCGACAATAATCCAAATAATAATACATTGGATGCTTTTGTTGGACCGGCTTTAAGCGGAGGAGAATATTGGGTTGGTGGTACTCCAACTGCGACAAATTGGTTTAATAATCCTACATCTGTTGGAATTGCTCTTACATATGGTGGTATTCTTGGCCCTGTTACATTCAATGTGCGCCCTGGTTCTTATGCTAATACACAAGGACAACTTGGTCAAGTAACTGCCCAGGTACAAGGTATTCCAGGTGCATCACCAACTAAGCGAGTATTGTTTAGAAAAGATCCTGCACAAGTGGGTAATTCTGTTTTCATATCACCGAATAACCCTGCTGGTCCCACAAACTATATGTTTAAAGTTGTTGGTAATGTATATACCACTTTTGATGGTATTACTTTCCAAACAGATGGTGCTGCAACTGTTGGCCGTTTCTTCTGGTTGACTAATGTAGGCACAACCAACTTTACTCGTGACCTCGAATTCACAAATTGTACATTTAATGGTGTTAACTCAACATTGTCAGGTCCTGACAATTATCTGTTCATGACAGATGCTAGTCATGTCACAGATAAATTGATTTTCACATCAAATGCATTCAATTTTGGTGATGTACATATGTGGTTGGATGGTGGTTCTGGTTCAATTGCTTCCACCAATACCAATATCAAAAACAATGTCATGACAGATTTTTACACCCGCGGCATATTTATGCGCAATCTTCAATTGCCTGAAGTAAGTAAAAATACTATGACTACAATGTCAGTTAATCCAATACCTGTTACAGCATTGGATATAGAGTTGAACAAAGACGGTGGTAAATTCATCGGTAACAAGATTTCTTTCAATAGAACCGGAACAGGAATTCGTTTTGCATCAAATTCGAATCCTAGCTCACCGGCTGAAATCTTCAATAACATGGTTAAAGTTGGTAATGGTATAGCGAATACAACCTTTGCATTGACTGCACAGAATTTCAGAAATACAAATATCTACTTCAACACTTTGTTGGCGAATGCTCCAATCACAACACTTGGTGCAGCATTGAATTTGGTGAACACAAGTACAGTAGGTACAAGGGTGTATAACAATATCATCAATAACACAAACACCGGTTATGCTTACTCGATTACTTCAGGTGGCGTTCCAGCAGAATCAGACTTCAACAATATCAGAAATTCAACATGTAGCAATACAAGTGGATTTACAGGTTCGAATGTAGGTTTCTATTTGTCTTCCAGATCAGCCCCATATTATTGGTATTCTGGCACTGGAAGAGACTATAACTCTTACTTGTCATCACGTTATAGTGCGCCAACATTCTTGCCAGCACCAGATGATATGTATATCGCGGACATCAATAGATTCTTGCGTGGTACACAATCCATCAACAATATCAATGGTGGAAACACAAATGAAGACATCGACGGAACATTGCGTCGTAATCCACCAATGATGGGTGCTCATGAATTGGTTCCTGTTATTGCATTTTCTGGTCCAGCTATTGACAGCACATGCGTTAACACAACTTCAATCGTAGCATCCGGTCCGGTTCTTTCATCAATGAAGCCGTATCAATATACATTGCCTTTGGCTAACTCATACTTGGCTCCGTCAACTGTTGTTTCATATCAATGGGCTTCAACTTCAGCACGTCAACTTGTTAATGGTTCTAAGTTTAGTGGTGTTACATCTTCAACCTTGACCATTAACAACACAGATGAATATGATGCAGGAACATATACTTGCGTTGCTACATTGAATGATGGTGCGAAGGAATCGAATGGTATTGATCTTACACAATCAATGTACTCACGTGAAATTGGTGTAAATCAACCTGTTGAGATCGGTAGACAACCAATTTCACAAGTTGTTTGTAAAGGAAGCGACTTTGTTTTGAATTTCACTACAAAGCGTGGTACATCAGTTGCATATCAGTGGTTTAAAGATGGAGAATTGTTGAAGTCAAATACTGTTTACCCATTTGCTTCATCAGTTGAAGGCGTAAATAATTATGTTCTCACAGTTCGTAATGTAGACTTCTCAGCATCTGGGCGTTATGTATGTCGCATTCGTACAACTTGCGGTGCAACATCATCCGATACAGTTGTATTTACACAAGATGCGATTGTATATGTTGCTAAAGGCACACAAATCGATAAAGAACCTATCAGTCAAGTTGTGTCAGCTGGTTCAACAGCAAAGTTTGAAGTAGCTGCAGCAGAGGCAACAGGTAGCTTTGGTATCTCTCCAGTGCGTTATGAGTGGTCAAAGAATGGCGTTGTTATAACAGATAATGGTCGTTATGGTGGAGCAACATCACCAGTGTTGACTGTTAAAAATGTCGTAGCAGGTGATGCAGGAAACTACAGCGTAAAAGTTATTGGATCTTGCGGCGAAGCTACATCACAAACATTTACACTTACTCTTGGTACAGCAACAGCAACTGCAGTTGCAGCTATAGTTGATGCATGTCAATCAAGTGAAGCAACATTGAAAGTGAATGCAAGTACTTCAGTACCCAACTTGAATCTCGAATATCGCTGGTTCAAAGGTGATGTTCAATTGTTTGACGGTGCAAAGTATAGCGGTTCACAATCAAATAGTTTGACAATCAAGAATGCAGATGCTTCTGATGCTGGCATGTATAAAGCAGTAGCAACAGCAGCTTCCGCTGTTAACATTTCAGCTTCTGCAAATGTTGAACTCAGCTTGTATGCTGCTACACAAATCACAGGCGGTCTTTCAAATACAAAAGTTTGTGATGGTACAAAAGCAACAATGTCAGTAACGGCAGTAGGCGGTGGAAATATGACATATCAATGGAAAAAAGATGGTCAGAACATCGCAGGTGCAACTTCAGCTACCTATGAAATTGCTAGCATGACTTCAGCTGACGCAGGTGATTATACTGTAGAAGCAACAGGTGCATGTGGTACAGTTTCATCAACAGCAACTGTTGCATTCTCAACAAAGCCAACGATTGTTGTTGCTAAGCCAGTTGTTGATGCTAAAACCGGTGATAAGATTGTCTTGACAATCAATGCAAATGAAGACGGTGCAACATCATATAAGTGGTTCTTCAATGGAACTGAAATTCCAGGTGCAACTACAAATGAATTTGTAAAATTCAATGCTTCAAATGCAGATGCAGGTAAGTACTATTGCGAAGTGACAAACCTTTGCGGTACTTCCAAGTCTGATGAGATGACCGTTGCAGTTAAACTTTCAACAAGCGTTGATGAATCAATCATTGCAGAAGGCTTGAAGCTCTATAACAATGAGCCAAACCCATTTGCAAATTCAACAGCAATCCGCTTTGAATTACCTAAGCCAGCATTCGTTACACTTAGCGTATCCGATGTATTCGGTCGTGAAGTTGCACAACTTGCTGCAAGAGGTTTTGATGCAGGTATCCATACTCTCAATTTCGTACCAACCGAATTCGGTCTTGCAAACGGTGTGTACTATTACACATTGACAACAAGCGGTACATCATTGACAGAGAAGATGCTCTTCGTCAAGTAATTCAAGATAGAGTACTACTCAAAAGCCGGCCTCTGTATAGGGGTCGGCTTTTTTTATTATGATGTCGTTCTTATGGAGCTGTGTGAAATGTCGCTCCTATGGAGCTGTGTGATGTCGTTTTTTGGAGTTTGATTTGAATTTCACCGAAAGATGATCTCTTTCACCAATGAATATCCAATTTTTTGATTGAGCTTTTGGAGGAGTTCTATTTTGCGGAGGGTAAGTTCATTGCGCCAGGGTGCGCTTGTGACATGAATGTAGAGTTTTCCTTCATCGAATCTTTGAAAGATGCACATACTCTGTGCTTTATCACCTAGTAGATCATTCCACAGTTCAGGAAGCTTATGTGCAGCGATGCTATGCTCCCACCCATGTTCTTTGATGAGCTCATTCAGAATGTCAGCAATATGTTTGGGTGAATCATTCATGTTAAAATGTATATCCAAAACCAACGCCAAAGGTGTTCTTCAACTGTGTTGAAGGACCACTCGTTCCATCTGATCTTTTGATGATGATTCGATGATCGTAAAATGCATCGAGTGACAATGTGATTTTGATAAAACTATTTACCTTCATCGTGATGAGATTTTCCATGCTGACAACCATCAAATCAGGTGCAGAAAAAGGAGAAAATACATTGAGACGTGAATTGACATTCACATTCTCCATTATCTCATTTGAGTATTGAGCATTGATAAGCGAGCCGAGAAAAGCTTGCACTCTATGTCCTTTCACAACATTAAAAGCACCCTGTTCGGAAAGGAGTTGATTTGCCACAATGGTTGTTCTACCGGTGAGTGGCGCAATCAGAATCGATAAACCTTTCAAAGGTTTTAATTCCATCCCGAGCGCTGTCGTCAAGAAAGCAGGTGCCAGGAAAGTGGAAGTGAGCGGGTAATCACCTTGGGTAGAATCAAATTTTGCAACATAATTTCTACCATCGGTGAATTGCGTCCGAAAATCAATAAGCAAACTATGATTCATCGTTTGCCCGGCGGCGATACCTGCTTGCGAAACAAAAATGATGCGATCATCACTTTTACGAAATTCCAAATCTCCAATTTTTGTCAAGCCATAGCCCAGTTCAAGATAATTGTTCCAGGTAAAATTATCTCTAAGATAATTTGCTTTATACATTCCAAGTCCGATGATGGAAATCGAACTATTTCCTCCGGCAGTCCAATTAAACAGACCCACTTGACTGAATGTGATATTCGTAATGCCGGAATAAGACCAACCTTGCATCTTTTTTGCATCATTCAATTGTGTGGTAACTTGCTTCAATGAATCCACCAAACCTTGTCCCATCTGTTGTGAATACGCGGTTACCCCACCACAGATCAATGCTATGACGATCCGAGCCAATCCTCTTTTTTTCATGCTGCAGAGTATGATTACATTCTTAAAAGCCAGGCAAAAATCAATGGCGCAACAATCGTTGCATCTGATTCAACGATGAATTTGGGAGTTTCTATGCCTAATTTCCCCCAAGTGATTTTTTCATTGGGCACGGCACCTGAATATGATCCATAGCTCGTTGTTGAATCGGAGATTTGACAGAAATAACTCCAGAACGGAATATCTTCCATTTCCATGTCTTGATATAACATCGGTACCACACAAATTGGAAAATCACCCGCAATACCTCCACCAATCTGAAAGAATCCAATCCCTTTCCCGCTTGAATTCTTTACATACCAATCTGAAAGCCACATCATATATTCGATGCCTGATTTCATCGTTGTACTTTGGAATTCACCTTTTATGCAATAGGAAGCGAAGATATTTCCCATGGTTGAATCTTCCCAGCCGGGAACGATGATAGGTAGATTTTTTTCAGCTGCGGCGAGCATCCAAGAATTTTTTGGATCAATTTCATAATACTGCTCAAGTTCACCTGAGAGCAACATTTGATACATGAATTCATGAGGAAAGAATCGTTTTCCTTGAGAGTCGGCTTCGTGCCAAACGCGATGCAGATGTTTCTGTAAGCGACGAAAAGCTTCTTCTTCCGGGATGCATGTATCGGTGACACGATTGAAATGATTCTCCAAAAGATCCCATTCATCTTGAGGAGAAAGATCGCGATAATGTGGAACGCGTTTATAGTGTGAATGAGCGACCAAGTTCATAATATCTTCTTCGAGGTTTGCCCCGGTACAAGAAATGATTTGTACTTTGTCTTGTCGAATCATTTCAGCGAGGGTTTTACCCAATTCAGCTGTACTCATGGCGCCGGCGAGTGTGATCATCATTTTGCCGCCTTCGGCCAAATGATGTTCATATCCTTTGGCGGCATCAATCAGAGCTGCCGCATTGAAATGAAGAAAATTGGATTCAAGAAATTGAGAAATTGGTCCTCTGTTCATGATGATTGTTTAGGAGATGTGGAGAAACAAGAAACTATTCAGTTTCATCAGTTTTGGGTGTATATATTTTTTTGCAAAGTGTGGATACCTCTTTGCATTCATCTTCTGAAATACTTTTACTGATTTCAGCCAGCATTGCCATGAAGAGTGGGTCAACCTTTTCCATGATTTCCATCCCGGATTGCGTAATGCGAGCAAGGGAAAGTCGCCTATCTTCTTGTACACGTATTCTTTCGGCAAAACCTTTTTGCTCCAGGCCATCAATTTGTCTAGTGACATCGGTGGTTTTTTCAATGAGGTTTTTAACGATTTCCGTTCTGGACATCCCATCTGGATATGCTCTTTTGAGAAGTCGTAGTATTGCATATTGTCCACCATTGATTCCCAATGGCGAGCATGCTTTATCCACCTGCTGACGTAGAAATTCAGCAGCAATGCTGATATCCAAAATGGCTTCCAATGCTGGAAAGCGATATCTTGATTGTGTAGTATGTTCTTTTTCTGACATCTGCCATGCAAACAATTGATATGTAAAATTACGCAATTTGAATCTATGAATTGATGTGAATCATCGCAGATTGAAAGTCAAATCAAAACATGCTATTTTTATGGAAAACAAAATCTGAACATCAATGAGTCTATTAACAACAATACATGTTCTGTCAATGGATTGTCCCTCTGAAGAGGCGATGATACGCATGGCATTGCAGAATTTTCAAAAGATACACTCAATTCAAGCTGATTTTCCAAGTCGGATGCTTCGCATTGTTCATGATGAACAGATTGATTCCATCATGGATGCCATCACCCAATTGAACCTTGGTGCGAAACATCAGAAGACTGAAGAGTTTGATGGAATATTGGAGAAACAAAGCAATCAGCGATCGGCTTTGATCTCTGTAATGCTGATCAATATAGGTTGTTTTTTCTTGGAGTCAATAGCAGGTTTTTTTGCGGGTTCCATTGGGCTTTTTGCCGATAGTTTGGACATGCTCGCCGATGCTTTTGTCTATGGATTGTCTTTGCTTGTGATTGCCGGATCCGGATATTTGAAAACTCGGATTGCTACCTTCAGTGGTATAATCCAAATGAGTTTGGGCATCTACGGATTGTATGAATGTGCCCGTAGAACCATCTTTGGAGCAGAAATACCCGATTATACCCTAATGATTGGGATTTCTGTGATAGCCATGATTGGCAATATGTTGAGTTTGAAGATACTGCAAAAGCAACATAGCAATGAACCTCACATGCAGGCAAGCATGATTTTTACTTCCACAGACATACTTGTGAATGCCGGGGTGATTCTCGCCGGCATCTCAACTATACTTTTTTCATCCATGATACCCGACTTGGTGATTGGCTGCCTTATATTTCTTTTCGTGTTTAGGGGTGCAATAAGAATTCTTCGTTTGCGCTGATAATTTTTGCTGCGTATGTAAGGTTTTCCACATCTCATTACACATACAAAGAAGGAGCAATGTAACTTTTTTCGATTTAAGCGCTCCTTGCCATTGCACCACGATGGAATAATGAGTTCATGAAGATTGTCCTGCTTTTTACATTTATATTTTCCATATCCGGTCTTTTTGCCCGAGAAGGCAAGCAGCTGGTGGAATTGCTTCGCAAAGGCAATGCTCAGCATGATGTCGGGAATTATGATCAAGCACTTGAATATTACGCCAAAGCATTGAAGCTTGATAGTATTTCCGGTATTGTACATTATGAAATTGCCTATACGCTTTTGGCTATGAAGCGGTATGATGAAGCTGCTGACTTTAGCAGAAAGGTGATTTTATTGGATGGAAAGCAGCAGCAGGGTGCATTTCTCATGTTGGGTTCGGCATTGAATATGTCCGGTAAACTACAAGAAGCAATTCAAGTTTACTTAGACGGATTAGCCAAGTTCAGAGGATTGCATCAATTGCATTATAATCTTGCCTTGGCTTATTATGATATTGGGAATTTAGCCAAGTCAGAGGAGGCATTATATCGTTCTTTGCAAATGCGTCCGGGGCATATTAGCAGTCATATCTTATTGGGGAAAGTTGCCGCCGCTCGAGGAGACAATATCAAATCCATATTGTGTTTTTCTTATGTGTTGTATTTAGATCCTGAGTTGAACAATGGGCAAGAAATCACATCGATATTGCAGGATCGCATTTCATCATTATTTGATATAAAGTCTGATTCGCTTCATGTGGGTATGTTTTCCGGTGACTCAATTTTCGGTGATTATTACCTAACCGTGAATAATCTGAGAAAAGAACATGTTTCGATGCAATCTTTTCCTGCATTGCTTTGCAGTTTTTTCCATTCTCTTGATGCTTTGATTGATAAAGGTCATCCCTTGTGGTCGGATTTATATGCTGGAACATTTCATGGTTTGCATTCATCGGGTCATTGTGAGGCTTATGCTCATAGTCTAGCACAATTGAATTCCACCGCAGAGACGGAGCGCTGGGTTCGCCTCAATCAGGTGAAAGTGCAGGAGATGCGTTCATGGATTGAATCACATCAACCACCCCAAAAAATGAATCAGATTTTATTTGGCGGAAGATCTGTATTCAGATGAGGCAATTCATCCCAGCGTGTTGTAAATGCGGGTGATTTTCTGTCTCGCCTCATATTCCATCTGCGAATTTTTCCTCCCGGTCCTCCTGTTGCCCCACTACGAATCGTTCTCCTACCGAAACGTATATTTATACTGTCCACCGCTTCCATCACTGCTGAATTTCGTACTATGTTTTGTTCTGTGAACAATGATTGTTGCACGCTTTCTTGAGGGCAGATATCATGCAACATCACACCGCATTTTTTATAGTGATATCCTTCTTTGTAAATTCTTTGAACGCCTTGTATTGCCGCTTTCACCAAGTCCGGTGAATATTGCGTTGGCACTTCGCATTTCACGGTTGTTGAATTTGAATATTGAGGATATTTAGGTGAGAAATAATTCGTGCGAATAAAGATGGAGATTGCACCACACACTGTACCCTGAGCTCTCAATTTCACAGCCGCACTCTCGGCATGCCTTGCGATTGCTTCCGTGAGTTCAGGTAATTCGGTTACATAATCACCAAAACTTCTCGAGCATACAATTGTTTTTTGTTGTGGTAAATCATCGATGCTGATGCATGGAATGCCATTGAGTTCATGGACCATTCGCAATCCGACAATCGTGAATTCTTGTTTGATCCATTCTTGTGGAGCATATTTCAAATCTTTAGCATTCATGATTCCGGCACCCTTGAATCGTGGTGCCGTGCGATAGCCGACACCCCATACATCTTCAACGGGGATTTGTTCGAGCCATGCATCATGTTCGCTTGGATCTTCAGACAAAACAAAAACGCCTTCACATTCTTTTCTTTTTTTTGCGATGCGATTTGCGATTTTCGACAAAGTTCTTGTTGGTCCAACACCAATGCCAACCGGTATTCCCGTCCATTGCATGACTGTTCTACGCATTTCTCTACAAAATACATCCTGATCTTTTGAGGCAATGTGTTTCAGATCCAAGAATGATTCATCAATCGAATATACTTCAAGATTCGGCGTGAACATTGAGAGTGTTTCCACAACGCGATGACTCATATCTCCATAGAGTTCATAATTCGATGAAAATACTTGCACATCATGGGCTTCGACGATATCCATGATCTTGAAGAGTGGATCACCCATTTTGATGCCAAGCGCTTTTGCTTCATCAGATCTTGCAACTGCGCAACCATCATTATTTGATAGAACAATGACGGGCACGCCCCTTAATGCCGGTTGGAAGACTCTTTCGCAGCTTACATAAAAATTATTTCCATCAACAAGTGCAAGTGCCATGATTCATCTGAACTTTTGAATGCAGGATGTTACGATGCCCCAAATGCAATCACCCGAATTTTCATTGAGTTTAACGGTTTCATAGCGCTCATTTTCAGCATGAAGAAAACATTCGCTTCCGCGCATTTCAATTCTTTTGATGAGAAATTCATTGTTGACAATAGCTACAACAATATCACCGGATTGCGCTTTCAATGAACGATCCACAACAACAAGAGATCCATCATAAATACCTGCATTCACCATTGAAGTGCCACTTACTTGCACAAAGAATGTTGCAGTTTTGTTTTGAATCAGATATTCATCAAGAGAAAGTCGCTTGTCGATATAATCTTCGGCAGGTGATGGAAAACCGGCGCTTACGCCTGACAAAAACAATGGATAGGAACTATCAGGCGGTGATTCCTGAAATCCCATGATTGCGATGACTGTTGTTTTATCTTGCATGATAGTGAAATTTGGGAGTGTTTTGAGTGTTTTGCAAACTATGCAATTCTGCTCATTTCAGAGTATTCATATTGTTCACATCAGAATATTTCTGAAAGTCAGATTGATTCGGGGTTCTTTCACTTTAGTGGTTTTGGGCAATGAATGTAGCCATGCATGTTGGCATTGCCCCCGCATGATCAAAATGCTGCCATTTTCCAGCTGAATATCAACCCGTTGTTTTGTCAAGCGATGTTTAAATGCGAATGATCTTTCGGCACCGAATGACACAGAAGCAATGATTGGCTCTTGTCCCAATTCCTTTTCATTGTCTGCATGCCAGCCCATGCCATCATTGCCATCATGATAGAAATTGCAGAGCACTGAATTGAAGGTTGTTTTGGCAAGTGTTTCGCAGTGCTGTTTGATGAATGACAATTCGGGTGTCCATGGCATTGGCGTTCTTTTGATTCCACCATAGGAATACATGGCTTTTGGATCGCCATACCAAGCGCTTTTTCGATGTAATTCGCGGAGTTTTCCAAACATGATCACCGTGTCATTTGTCCAGTTTAGAGAGGTGCTCAATGTTTGTAGCCAATGTTGATCAACAAAAGCTGATTGTTGCGAATAATACAATGCTTCGCCATCTTGCGACAAAAGGGATAAAGGGGATAGAATCATGGCATTGTAACCCATGTTTTTGGTTTTCGGTTCCAATCTATTTCTCTAAATTGTGGTCATTCGAAGTGACAAATTTTGAGAAATGTTCATTAATATATTATATACCATATTCGCCTTCTTTTTGAGCTGCGCTGTTCTTATTGGCCAGAATCTACCAAAAGAACCTATCCCGGGTGGACTACAGTCACAAGATCATGGCTTGACCAAAGAAATTGAGGCATTGCATCATCAATTGGAGCATGATCCATCTTATCGACCTATACCAAAGATTAGAGCTAGCAAATCAGCCGAGCGATCCTTAGGCGCGATGGAGATGCCCGATACCACTTGCAGAAAAATCATCCCGGTGGTCTTTCATGTGTTTCATCCCAAAGGTGCGGATGGAGTTCCACTTTCGCAATTGGAATTTGCGATTGAAGATTTAAACAGAACATTCGCCGGCAGTGATGCTGATTATGCGTCAGTGAATCCGGTTTTTGCCAATGCGAAGTCTTATACAAATATTCGTTTTGCAATGGCTAAGCGTGATCCTTTCGGACAAAGCACAAATGGTGTGGTGTATTATACAGATCGCCAAGGAGGTTTTGGAAATTTTGGACCTCAGTGGGAAAATCAGATTAGGACTTATGCTTGGGATAATTACAAGTATTTGAATGTCTATGTTCAACATGATTTGTATGCCAATAATACATTCAACAATTCCGGGGTATGCTGGTATCCTTCAACATTCATGAGTGACAATGACATTGCACGAATGGTGTATAATTATGTCTATCTCGGCAAAGGTGGTTCTTCCTATAATTATTTGGAATTCAATCAAACATTTACGCATGAAGTTGGACATTATCTCGACTTGCGACATACATTTGAAGGTAATTCTTGCACCGGGCCTGGTGACTTATGCGATGACACACCACCAACTGATATTGCCGCTGCTGGTTGTGATGCAACCCGTTGCAATGGTATCATCAATGGTGAGAATTACATGGATTACAATACAACATGTTATAAGAATTTCACCATTGATCAAGTCGCGAGAATGGATGAGGCAATGAAGCATCCTGCAAGAAGTACTCTGTGGACTCCTTATAATCTTGTTGCAACAGGATTGCTTTCACCTTCAAATACAGATACATGCACTAATTCACCATATATTTCTTATTCAACAGAGCATTTGCAGGAATCACTCTTCAATGATGGCAGCTTGGCGAATGGAACCATCATCATGTATGCAAGCAATGGCGCCCGCTTTGCAATGAAAGGAAAATCATTGATTTCGGGTGAACATTATTCACCGATTGAACTACCTGAAGGATTGAAAGAACAAGTCATGGTTTCTGATGATGGAAGTATGGCAACAATCAATTTCAGTGGTAAGGCAATACGTCATAGTTCAAATGACACCAAAACATCAGTGACATTCACATTGTTTGATGAAGCATTTTCAGAAGGAACTAATAAAGCGATACTCAATCTTTCAAAGAAATTTCACTTTGAATTTAGAGATCCGTGGAAAAAAACTTGTGTGGACACCTATGTTCGTGCAAGTAATGATACAACTTGGAATGTATTTGAATTGCAAGGACCATATCCACGATTTTTTGGAATGTGGAAGAACAAAGATGTCTATGCAATTGAAAACTATGGTAGAGGTTTTGTTACAGAATCCATCAATAGTTCCAATGCAGTATTTCTCGAACCGGGGACTGTCATAGGAACTGGTTCAATCTGGAATCAGGGTGGCGCTCCGATTGTATTGCATGGTCCTGATCATGCGGTTTTGGATGGAAAAACAGGATATGTAGGATTCCGCATCCAAGTACGCGATGCATTTCATTATGGTTGGATGCGCATTTCTGTTTCTGCAGACAAAGGTTGTACTTTGCTCGAATATCAATATAATGAAAAACCCAATGAAGGAATTGCAGCAGGAGCGGATTGCTCTGTTGCATTGACAGTAAAAGATGAAACACTCTTTGAATCATTTACAATCAAGCCAAATCCAATACAAGATAAAGTCATGATTGATTTTGGAAGCTTTGTTCCAAGAAAAGCAAAATTGATCTTGTCCACAATCAATGGCGTTCAGATTCAAGAAATGCATATTGCACAATCCAATCAAGAATATTCTTTGAAGGATCTTGCTGCAGGCATGTATATCATGTCTTTGCATGATGAATCAGGAATATTGATTCATTCGCAAGCAATCATAAAGCAATAATACAAGAGGAAATGTATGAAAGAGAATCAAGAATCAATCATTAATCGCAGACAATTCATGCGTACCATGAGCGCATTGCCAATTGTATCCGGTGCAGTCATGATGAGTATGTGTACATCCGGTTGTTCGGATGATTCAGCGACGAGTCCATTGACGGGTGAAAAGGTGACTTTGGTTTTGGCAAATGAAACAGAATTACAAAAGATTGGAGGGGCCATTCGTCGAGCATTTGGTGCGAATATGAATTCCAATAGACCTGTCATAGTGGTTCGAACAGCACAAGACAAATTTAGAGCAATGTCGAGTTATTGTCCACATGAAGGAGGTTCCATTGGAAATCCATCCGGAAGTAAGGCAATATGCCCAAATCACGGTGCTGAATTTGGATTGAGCGAAGGGAATTTTGCACAGAATATTGGAGGTCAGTCAAGTCCCGCTGCTCAAACATTTGTTGTGACCTATGATCAACCTGCTGGAACCATAACGATTACATTCTAAATGCCCAATACAAAGTCACATACTGCATTCACAAAAATCAAAGCATTGCAATCATTGCTTGACATGGGGCATTTTGAACAGTTGGAACATGATTGTTTGGAAATCTTAGAATCCAATGAGTCATACAATCAAGAGTTTATTGCATTCGCGCATCTCATGTTGTCGCAATCATATTGGCGAAGAGGAAATAAAAATAAAGGGCAGATTTCTTCAAATATTGCAATGGTATTGATGAATGAGCATGGTGCACATTGGAGCTCAGAAACTTGTTCGCAGATTTATGGTAATGCCGGCATCCTTCACATGCAAATTGGGATGTTTGAAAAGGCCAGTGAGTACATCAAACTTGCACTTGAACTATGTATCAAGGATGCGAATACCTTGGGAATGACCAAGTATCTTATGAATCTTGGTGTACTTCACTATTATATGGCAAATTATCAGGAGGCACTCGATTGTTATAAGCAGGGTCTTGAACTGGCTTTGCAGCTTGGTGATGAAATAAAAATAGCTAGCTGCGAAACAAATCTAGGGATGACTTATGTAAGCATATCAGAATATGAACAGGCGCTTATACATTACAAATCCGCATTGAAAAGAGAAGAAGCATTAGGCAATGTAACTGCTATTGCAAGTTTGCTGGGTAATATGGGAGTTGTGTATAGCAATCTTGGGAAATATACAATAGCACTTGAATTTTATACCAAAGCAATGAATCTTGATGAACAATTAGGTATTACCAAGAATCATGCGAAGTATTATGGCAATATGGGTGTTGTGTATGGATCGGTATCCGATTTTCAGAAAGCATTGGAGTGCTATCAAAAAGCACTGAAAATAGAGGAAGATCAAGAAAATATACTAGGTGTGATTAGACAATTGGGAAATATTGGAACAATCAACAAAGATTTAGGGGATTTGGATCAAGCACTCAAATATAATCAGCAAGCCCTTGTATTGCTTAAAGAATATCACAACCCTGATCAAGAAATGTATATCTCAAAAAATATGGGTGAGATTTACAGAGCTTTGGGTGATATTCCAAATGCGCTTCACCACTTCACGCAACAGATGAATTTGGCAAAAAATATTGGCATCAAATCAGAATTGGCTTCCGCATTCGGAAATCTTGGTTTGCTTTATGTAACCATAAAAGATTATGACAATGCACATCGTCATTTCATTGAAGCAATTACAATTTCAAATGAACTCGGAATCAAAGCGGAAGAAGCCGGTTGGAAATCTGCATTGGGCGATCTGTACGGAAATCCTGATTTTGAATTATACGATAGCAATCAATCAGAAGACTTACTGAAAGAAGCATTGTCTGTACATAAGACATTAGGTCAAAAACGCGAGGAATACCGATCACATTATTCGCTATCCAATCTTTATGAGTCACTTGACAGAGTGCAAGAGGCATTTCATCATTTCAAACTTTATCATGGTTTAGAAAAAGAAGTGATGAATGAACAAGCAAAAAAGCAAGCCATTGAAATTGAACTCATTAGAAAGATTGAACAAATTGAGCGCGAGAATAAAGAAACAATGATTCGCTTTGAAGAAAAAGAGCGAATATTACATGATATACTTCCCATCGAAATAGCCAATAGAATTGTTTCCGGTGAAACAATGATAGCAGAGCAGCATGACAATGTAAGTATCATTTTTGCAGACATTGTTTCATTTACAGAAACGGCATTGCGATTAAAGCCGGCTGAAGTCGTGGGAACATTGAATGATCTTTTCACAGAATTTGATTCTCTTGCCTTGGAATTAGGAATTGAAAAGATTAAAACACTTGGTGATGCATATATGGGCGCTTGCGGAATTCCAACCGCAAGGGAAGATCATGCAGTCAGAATGACTGAGTTTGCATTTCGTATAATGAATGCTTCGAAGAATCATAGATTTCCAGGACAAGACATCATTAAAATTAGAGTTGGTTTACACTGCGGACCTGTCATTGCAGGCGTTATTGGTGGACATAAATATACCTATGATCTTTGGGGAGATTCAGTCAATACAGCCTCAAGAATGGAGTCTCAAGGTCAAAGAAATGAGGTACATGTAAGCGAGGACTTTGTAAGAACGCTGTGCAATGTCTCTCAAGATGAAGAAGTGCCGGAATCCCACTTATTGACATTTGGCAGAATTTCTATTCAAGACAGAGGAAAAATTGACATCAAAGGAAGGGGGTCCATGCGTACATTCTACCTCCAATTGATCTGAACTATACGATAGATCATTGTAATTTGGAATGATAATCAAATATTATTTTGATAATTAAGGATTTCTAGATAGTTTTCGACTGATTGTTTACTTATTTCTGGGTATGTTCATGAAAAATCAAAAACCGCTTACCGATGCACAAAGAAGAATTGTTTTGAAAGCATTGGGTATTGCTCCATTGGCTTCAGCAGGACTTTTTATGAATCTATCATTGTCAAGTTGCTCAGATTCGACAACACCAAGTGATGATTCAATTGAGTTAAAGTTGTCCGATGAACCCTCCTTGGGGAATATCGATGGATTTGTGAGAAGAACCTATGGATCAAACAACAATGGTGATCCCATCATCATAATCAGAACAGAGGAAAGTACATATCGCTGTATTTCCGTTGCTTGTCCTAAGAACTGTGAGAAGAAATCACCGGCACCTGCATTGGGAGACCCCAAAGACAAAGGAATAATTTGCGAAACATGTCCTATGAAAGCAAAGTATTCAGTTGCTGAAAACAATTTTGGTAATGTGATGGAGAGTGGACCATCCCAAACACTCAGAGAATTTCCTGTTACATTCAATGCAACAACGGGTGTGATAAGAGTGGACTTTTGATTGATGAAGAATCAACAGTAAAGGCTTCCAATTTGGAAGCCTTTTTTGTTTGTTAGAATTGAAATTCATGTGAATGTTCAAGGAATGCTATAAGCAATCTGATTGTTGCTTCGATATCATCTTTGTGAACTGCTTCTGCAACGGTATGCGTATATCGACATGGTATTGACAATGTAATCACCGGAATTCCATCTCTTGAAACCTGCATAGCACCAGCATCTGTACCACCACTCGGTAATACCTCATATTGATGAGGAATTTCGAATCGTTCTGCAAGGTCGCAGAAAAATTGATATAATCCATAATGCGACACAGATAAACTATCCATCACTTTAATCCCAACGCCTTTTCCTACTTTGACGCAATGATCCCGCTCATCAACTCCGGGAATATCAGCAGCTATTGTAATGTCAAGAGCAATTCCAATATCAGGTTGCAATCCAAATGATGCAGTTCTTGCTCCCCGAACACCTATTTCCTCTTGCACTGTTGCAACAGCATGTATGTGATCTTGACTTTGTTTGAATCTTCTGAATGCTTCGAGCATGACATAGACGCCAACTCTATCATCGAGAGTTTTGCCGGAATACAGATTACCCATTTCCATCAAATCACATTTCATGGTTACTGGATCGCCGATTTTCACTAGCTCCTTCACTTTGTCTTCCGGCAAACCAATGTCAATAAATAAATCAGAGAGAGGCACCACTTTATTGCGTTCTTCCGGAGTGGTGAAATGTGTGGGCTTGAAACCAAAGACACCATTCAATGGTCCGGACTTTGTGTGAACGGTCACACGATGAGCGATAAGTACTCTTGGATCGAATCCGCCCAATGGTTGAACATATAAAAACCCATCCTTATTGATGAATCTCACAATGAAGCCAATTTCATCCATGTGTGCTGCCAGCATGATGGATCTTGGTGCGCTGCCATTTCCTTTTTTCACCGCAAAAAGATTACCCATTGGATCGGTTCTCAATGGTTCATCTGATTGTGGGGCAAGAATGGATGTCACATAATCACGAAAATGATGCTCACGCCCAGGTATTCCAGGGGTTTTACAGAGAGTTTGCAACAGTTCAAAAGACATAATTCCTCCAATTATTTCCACAAAGTTAGGGAAAAGTGCCGCTACATTACCAACTCTTAACATGGACTTAACATACAGGTTATATCATGCCGGTAATTTTGCATTGTTCTCGTGTGTGTTGTACAATTTTCGAAACATCATAATGCAAAATCGTATCAAAACCTTGATTGTCGCTCTCCTACTTCTATGTGGTGGCATGCAATCTTCAGCAATGGCCCAAGATGGTATCATCTCCGGGACAGTTAAAGATGCCGAAACCGGCGAACCAATGAGAAGCGTCACCGTACGCCTCAAAGACACCAAAAAAGGTGCTTTTTCTGATGTGAAGGGGAAGTATACCATCAAAGCGGTTGCTCCGGGCACATATTCAATCATCTTTACATCTGTTGGTTTTTCTTCCAAAACAGTGGGATCGGTGATCGTAACTGCAGGTCAAACCACAACCATCAATGCCACATTATCACCTGAATCGAAAAAGACGGAAGATGTCGTGATTGAAGCACGTCGCTCAAATGACGCGCAATCCACGATTCTTGCTCAAAGGAAAAATGCCGCGCAAGTGAGTGACGGTATTTCAAAAGAAGAAATTTCCAAGACACCTGATGGTGATGCCGGACAAGCCCTAAAGCGCGTTTCCGGAGTTACACTTGTTGGCGACAAGTTCGTATATGTGCGCGGTGTCAGTGATCGCTATAATAATACAACACTCAATGGAGCAGGTCTGGCAACAACCGAGCCAGACAAGCGTTCCTTTGCTTTCGATATGTTCCCATCTGAATTTTTGCAAAGTGCAAATGTTGCAAAATCCTTCACACCAGATCTTCCCGGAAACTTCGTGGGTGGTTTGGTGCAATTGAATACAGTTGACTTTCCTGACGGATTTTCATTGAAGGCATCAATCTCAAGTGCATTCAATACGAATACAACTCTTCGTGACAATGCATTTCTTAGCACTCCAGGAAGTTCATCGGATTGGCTTGGCTTTGATGATGGTTTGAGATCTCTTCCATCAAGTGCACCTGCAAATAGAGCAGAAACAGACAGACTGGTAAGAGAGGCATATGCAGGGAAAGAAGAATCTCAGGACAGATTGCAGCAATTTGCTCGTGACTTGAAATCAAATTCATGGCAGAAAGATTCAAGTTCTGCAAGCCCTAATACAAGCGTCAATCTTGCTTATACAGACATCTTTGAAGTAGCCGGCAATGAACTCGGTGTGATTGCATCTCTCTCGCATGGAAATTCTTATGCGATAAAATCTGCAACCGATAGAAATACATTATTGGGTGATGGTTCCTATGAGCGCAAGAGTAGCGGATCTGTTTCCAATAGATCTGCCGGAATTGGCGCTTTGATGAATGTGTCTTACAAGATTGGAACAACAAATTCCATCAGCTTCAAGAATATGTACAATCGTTCTATTGATGATGAAACCTTGTTTTTACAAGGTGCAGATTCAACACAAGGAATTGATTTCAGACAATTCAGTGCGCAATTCGTGCAAAAAGAATTATTCTCCACACAAGTAAGTGGTGAGCATACATTGCCAATCAATAATATGCTGCTTGATTGGAGATATGGATATTCACAATCCGAAAGAGATGAGCCTGATTTTAGAAGACTTCGCTATTCACGTCAATCAACTTCACCTGATGCACCATTCATAGCAGATGTTCAACCACTTGGTGATGGCACGCTCGCTGGTAGATTTTTCTCAAATCTTACCGATGAAGTCAAAGGTGGTTCATTCAATCTTACCATACCAATCACCGCAGAACTTAAAGTCAAAACCGGTGCATTGATGGAAATTCGTGATCGTGGATTTAGTGCAAGATCATTTACGCTTGCATCTAATGATGCAAATGGACTTTTGGGTACGGACTTTTTTGCAGCTTCACCAGATAAATTGTTTTCGGCGGCAAATTTTGACAAGCGTGGCGATACATTATACATGCGTGAAGACTCAAAGCCAAGTGATGGATATTCAGGAACAGAAAGTCTCTATGCTGGCTATGCAATGATTGATAGTCCATTCGAAATTGGATCCGAGCAATTCCGCGTAATTACTGGTTTGCGCATTGAAGACAATACCATCAACTTGAATGGATTTTTCTCAAATGGACAAATCGCAACTGTTGATTATCACACATTCGATTTTCTTCCTGCACTCAATCTCATTTACAAAATGAATGAGACAACGAATATCAGAGCATCAGCATCACAAACACTTACTCGCCCTACATTCCGTGAACTTGCACCATTTGAATTTTACAATTTCAATGATTTGATCAATGTTCGTGGAAATACAAAACTCAATCGCAGTCAAGTAGAGAATTATGATCTACGATTTGAAACATTCATGGGTCCCGGCGAAGTATTTTCAGTGAGCGGATTTTACAAGAATTTCAGAAATCCTATTGAAGAAACATTGAGTGGCGAAACAGGTGGCAAGCCAGACAGAACATGGGAGAATGGTGGAGCGGTTCGTGATTCACTTGGCAATATCATCAAAGATGGGTATGCAAACAATTATGGTGTTGAATTCGAATTCAGAAAAGGTTTAGGATTCCTTGGCTCGATGTTCTCTAATTTCATGTTTGGTACAAATGTGACGCTCATTAATTCAGAGATCACAATTAGTCAAGGGAATTCACAGGAAACCCGTCCAATGTGGGGTCAATCTCCGTATTCAGTCAATGCCTCATTATACTATATGAATCCCGAAACCGGAACATCAGTGAATCTTGCTTATAACAGAGCCGGAAGACGCATCGTGTCTGTCGCACAATTGGGTCGTTTCCCCGGATTGGAAGGTGGCGATAAATCTCCCCATTGGTATGAAGAACCAAGAGATCTCGTTGACCTTTCTATTTCACAAACAATTTCATCAATGTTTGATGTGAAGTTCGTAGTACGCGATCTACTTAATCAAACTTTGTACTGGAAACAAGGCGATCGCATTGTTCAATCAAATGTGTTTGGAACAACTATTTCACTCAGTGTTGCATATCGTTGGTTATAAGATATTGATTATGCAATAACTGATGAATCATGAATTACAACTTATTCTTCTCCATATTCTATTGAGGAAAATCATGAAATCATTGATGTACTTGTTATTGACAAGCATAACATCAGTTTTTGCTTTTGCAAACGGACCAAAAATCATCACTCCGGGTGGTGCTGCAGGTGAAACATATCGTGCAGGTATTTCCTATGACTTGCGCTGGGATACCACAACAACTACACTCGGTGCTACCTATAAATTTCAATATGGTACAAGCAAAACCGGTCCATGGACAGATCTTGCAGGAGCAACAAGCGTTAAGGATAGCAATGTAAGCTCAACAATACGTCGTGGTCAATTCCTAGGCGGATTTAGAGCTCCATCAATTGAAACCACAAGTTTGTACTTGAGAATGATAAATCTTGCAGACACAAATCTTGCAGGTGTTTCAACTAATCCAATAACTATCGAAAGACCTTCGCCTACAACAGTTGATTCTGTATTGACAGGCACCATCACATCAAATGTATTTCTATCAAATACCAAGATTTATGGTCTTCGTGGTTTTGTGCATGTTGTTTCTCCAGCAACATTGAAAATTCAAGCCGGTACTGTTATTGTTGGTGATACAGTTGGTAAAAATTCAGCGCTTATCATCAATCGTGGTGCGAAGATTATTGCTAATGGTACTCCAACTTTGCCCATCGTATTTACATCATCTGCACCTGCAGGACAACGTCGTTCAGGCGACTGGGGTGGTTTGCTGATATTTGGACGTGCTAAAATTAATAATCCAGGATTCGAAGCTGCGCAAGAGGGTGGCGTTGCAGATCCTAATGATAAAAGTAAATGGTATTATGGTGGAGCATTTGATGATGACAATAGTGGTGTTCTACGATATGTACGCGTAGAGTTTGGTGGAATTGCTCTTCAACCGAATCAAGAATTGAATGGCTTGACTCTCGGAGGTGTTGGTAATGGTACAACAATTGAAAATGTACAAGTTTCTTATGCCAATGATGATGGAATCGAATGGTTCGGTGGCAGCGTCAATGCAAAGAAATTGATTGTCGTGAATTCTTTGGATGATGATTTTGATACCGATAATGGTTT
>Ga0129333_10000721_pt1 | contig 28559 bp, 36 predicted proteins | sample CPB6_08_DNA_FD_94474 | JGI IMG/M metagenome (GOLD analysis project Ga0129333, IMG submission 94474) | Freshwater to marine salinity gradient microbial communities from Chesapeake Bay, USA - CPBay_Sum_0.6_0.8_DNA | ecosystem: Environmental > Aquatic > Marine > Coastal | place: USA: Chesapeake... | reverse complement strand
GACGGTGCCGAGATCGAGATGCGTGAACTCGACGAGGACATCTTCCGCACGGCCGAGGAGCTCGGCATCGACCTGTCCCGGCCGGAGCGCGGCTCCGACGACGAGGACATGCGGCGTTTCGGCCGCTGACCGGACACCCACCAGGCATCCCGCGAACGAAAGCGAAGTAGGCACCCCGTGCTCGACGTGAACGATTTCGACCAGCTGCGCATCGGTCTCGCAACCGCGGACCAGATCCGGACGTGGTCGAACGGCGAGGTCAAGAAGCCGGAGACGATCAACTACCGCACGCTCAAGCCGGAGAAGGACGGGCTCTTCTGCGAGAAGATCTTCGGTCCGACGAAGGACTGGGAGTGCTACTGCGGCAAGTACAAGCGCGTGCGCTTCAAGGGCATCATCTGCGAGCGCTGCGGCGTCGAGGTGACCCGGTCGAAGGTGCGCCGTGAGCGGATGGGCCACATCGAGCTCGCCGCGCCGGCCGTGCACATCTGGTACCTCCGCGGGACCCGGTCGTGGCTCGCGTACCTGCTGTCGGGTACCGAGACCAACGAGGAACTGAAGGCGAAGCAGCTCGAGAAGGTCATCTACTTCGCTGCGAACCTCGTCACGTGGGTGGACCGCGAGCGGATCGACAAGGACCGCGCCGAGCTCGAGAAGGACTTCCTCGAGGAGCGCCGGGAACTCGAGGCGGAGCGCGAGAAGGCACTCGCCCGCCGCTACGAGGAACTCGAGAAGGAGATCGCGCAGCTCGAGGCAGAGGGCGCGAAGGATGCCGACATCCGGGCGCGGCAGAAGGCCGTCGACAAGGACATCGCCGCGATCCGCGAGGAGCACGACGCCGAGATCGACGGGCTGAACCGGACCTGGGAGGAGTTCGGCAAGCTCCATTCCCGCAAGATCCTCGACGACGAGCAGCTGTGGCGTGAGCTGCAGTTCCGCTACGGCGACTACTTCGAGGGCGGGATGGGTGCCGACGCGATCGCGCGGCTCATCGGGCGGCTCGACCTCGACGAGGAAGAGGTCAAGCTCCGCGAGCTCATCGACCGTGAGGGTGTCTCGGTCCAGAAGCGGCAGAAGGCGATCAAGCGCCTCAAGATCGTGGCGGCGTTCAACCGCCGTGACGAGCACGGCCGCCGGATCAACGACCCGCGGGCGATGATCCTCGACGTGGTCCCCGTGATCCCGCCGGAGCTGCGCCCGATGGTGCAGCTCGACGGTGGTCGCTTCGCCACCTCCGACCTCAACGACCTGTACCGGCGTGTGATCAACCGGAACAACCGGCTCAAGCGATTGCTCGAGCTCGGCGCGCCGGAGATCATCGTCAACAACGAGAAGCGGATGCTGCAGGAGGCCGTCGACGCGCTGTTCGACAACGGTCGCCGTGGTCGTCCGGTGACGGGGCCGGGCAACCGTCCGCTCAAGTCGCTCTCGGACATGCTCAAGGGCAAGCAGGGCCGATTCCGCCAGAACCTGCTCGGCAAGCGCGTCGACTACTCGGGCCGTTCGGTCATCGTGGTCGGCCCGTACCTGAAGCTGCACCAGTGCGGTCTGCCCAAGCTCATGGCGCTCGAACTCTTCAAGCCCTTCGTGATGAAGCGGCTCGTCGACGAGGAGCTCGCCCAGAACATCAAGTCGGCCAAGCGGATGGTGGAGCGCCGTCGTCCGCAGGTGTGGGACGTCCTCGAGGACGTCATCAAGGAACACCCGGTCATGCTGAACCGGGCCCCGACGCTGCACCGTCTCGGCATCCAGGCCTTCGAGCCGATCCTCGTCGAGGGCAAGGCCATCCAGATCCACCCGCTCGTCTGCACGGCGTTCAACGCCGACTTCGACGGCGACCAGATGGCGGTCCACCTGCCGCTGTCCGCCGAGGCGCAGGCCGAGGCCCGGATCCTGATGCTGTCGTCGAACAACCTGCTGTCGCCCGCCCACGGGCGTCCGCTCGTGACGCCGACGCAGGACATGATCATCGGCGCCTACTACCTCACCGAGGAGCGGCCGGGTGCCGCAGGTGAGGGCCGCGTCTTCCGTCGCATCGACGAGATCGAACGGGCCCTCGACGCCGGCGAGCTCGACCTGCACGCCCCGATCGAGTACCGCGCGCCCGAGCTTGCGGTGTCGACCCCCGACGGCGGTCGCCCCACCTACACCCGGACGACGCCGGGCCGTGTCCTGTTCAACGAGACGCTGCCGCACGGGTTCGGTTTCCAGAACCGTCCGATCCGCAAGGGCGAGATGACCACGGTCGTCGACGAGCTCGCGAGCCGCTACGGCAACGCCGAGGTCGCCCGGAGCCTCGACGCCCTGAAGGACCTCTGCTTCCGCTTCGCGGCCCGCTCGGGTCTCACGATCTCCGTCGACGACATCAAGACGCCGCCGGAGAAGGACGAGATCCTCGACCGCTACGAGGAAGAGGCGCAGAAGGTCGAGACCCAGTTCCGACGCGGCATCATCACCGACGGTGAGCGGCGCCAGAAGGAAGTGGAGATCTGGACCTACGCCACCGAGGACATCACGACCGCCATGGAGCGGGTCATGAAGGCCGAGGCCTTCAACCCCGTCGAGATGATGATCGGTTCGGGCGCCCGAGGGAACCGTCTCCAGATCCGTCAGATCGCCGGTATGCGAGGCCTCATGGCCAACCCCCGTGGCGACATGATCCCGCGTCCCATCAAGTCCTCCTTCCGTGAGGGCCTGACGATGCTCGAGTACTTCATCTCGACGCCGGGTGCGCGCAAGGGCCTCGTCGACACGGCGCTCCGGACCGCCGACTCGGGTTACCTGACGCGTCGACTCGTCGACGTGGCGCAGGAACTCATCATCAACGACGAGGACCCCTTCAGCCGTCCCGGTCCTGTCCGTGGCATCTGGATCGAGGACATCGGTCCGGACTCCGCGGGCAAGCGGACCTATCTCGAGACCCGGCTGTTCTCCCGGACGCTCGCCGACGACGTCACCCTGTCGGACGGCACGGTCGTCGAACGCGGCACCCAGGTCGACCAGGAGCTCATGGAGCGCCTGCGCGATGACGAGGCCGTCACCCGGGTCCGGGTGCTGTCGCCGCTGACCGACGACTCGCGTCTCGGCGTGTCGGCGGCCGCCTACGGCCTGTCGCTCGCCACCGGGCGGGAGATCGAGATCGGCGAGGCGGTCGGTGTCATCGCCGCCCAGTCGATCGGTGAGCCGGGTACCCAGCTCACGATGCGGACCTTCCACACCGGCGGTGTCGCCGGTGCACAGGGCGACATCGCCGGCGGTCTGCCGCGGGTGGTCGAGCTGTTCGAGGCCCGGACGCCGAAGAACAAGGCGATCCTCGCCCGTCGGAGCGGTGTCGTCCGCATCGACGAGGAGGATCCGAAGGGCCGCGTGATCCGCGTCGTCGGCGACGACGGCGAGGAAGACGCCCACATCATCACCATCGGCGCTCGCGTCGAGGTGCAGGACGGCCAGCAGGTCGCCGCCGGCGACGCGCTCGTCGGTGGACCGCGCGACCCGAAGGAACTCCTCGAGATCAAGGGCGTGCGTGACACCCAGCAGTACCTCGTCGACGAGGTGCAGCGCGTCTACCGCGACCAGGGCGTGTCGATCCACGACAAGCACATCGAGCTGATCGTGCGGCAGATGACGCGGCGCGTCGCCGTGCAGGAACCGGGTGACTCGGCCTTCCTGCCGGGTGAGCGCGTCGACACCCGCGTGTTCACCGAGGCCAACCGGCGGTCGGTCGAGGAGGGCAAGCGCCCGGCCGAGGGTCGCCCCGAGCTCATGGGCATCACCAAGGCGTCGCTCGCGACCGACAGCTGGTTGTCGGCGGCGTCGTTCCAGGAGACGACTCGTGTCCTCACCGAGGCGGCGATCGAGTCGCGGTCGGACTCGCTCCTCGGTCTCAAGGAGAACATCATCATCGGCAAGCTCATCCCGGCGGGTACGGGCCTCGAGGTGTACCGGGACGTCGCCATCACGGCGCCCGACTACCAGCACCTCGAGTACTACTCGTCGGACGATCAGGCCGAGTACCTGGCGTCGCTCGACGCCGAGGGCGCCGGCGGCGACGGCAACGTCGTCGACTTCGTCCCCGATCAGAACGTCGGGTGATCCCGACCACCTTTTGCTCCCCCGGACCGCCCGCCGTAGAGTGTGCAGCCGCTTCGCTGGCGACTGCATACGCGCCTGACGGACGTGTCCACGTCGTCGAACCGATTACCCGAGGTATCCGTGCCCACCATCCAGCAGCTGGTCCGCAAGGGCCGAGAGTCGAAGCCCGCCAAGGGCAAGACACCGGCACTCAAGGGCGCGCCGCAACGCCGCGGCGTGTGCACCCGCGTGTACACGACCACGCCGAAGAAGCCGAACTCCGCGCTCCGCAAGGTCGCCCGTGTCCGGCTCTCGAGCGGCATGGAGGTGACGGCGTACATCCCCGGTGAGGGTCACAACCTCCAGGAGCACTCGATCGTGCTCGTTCGCGGTGGTCGTGTGAAGGACCTCCCCGGTGTCCGGTACAAGATCATCCGGGGCACGCTCGACACCTCGGGCGTGAAGAACCGCAAGCAGGCCCGCAGCCGTTACGGCGCGAAGAAGGAGAAGTAGACGTGCCCCGCAAGGGACCCGCTCCCCGACGCGAGCTCATGCCCGACCCGATCTACCGGTCGGTGCTCGTCACCCAGGTCGTCAACAAGATCCTCCTCCGCGGCAAGCGCTCGGTGGCCGAGCGCATCGTCTACGAGGCGCTCGCCGTCGTCGAGCAGAAGACCGGCTCCGAGCCCGTCGCCACGCTGAAGCGCGCGGTCGACAACGTGAAGCCGCAGCTCGAGGTCCGCAGCCGCCGCGTCGGTGGTGCGACCTACCAGGTTCCCGTCGAGGTCCGTCCCCGCCGTGCGAACACGCTCGCCATCCGCTGGCTCGTGAACTTCTCGCGGGCCCGCCGCGAGCGTTCGATGGCGCTCCGCCTCGCGAACGAGATCCTCGATGCCGCGAACGGCATCGGCGCCTCGGTGAAGCGGCGCGAGGACCTCCACAAGATGGCCGAGTCGAACAAGGCGTTCGCCCACTACCGCTGGTGACCCACCGTCGGCCCGGCCGACGGATTCCCCGACCCCTCCCGGTACACTCCTACGTCGCGTCCGCACCCCCCGCTGGCGCGTCATCCCTACGGAACCGCCCGGCACGATGTCCTCGCCCGCGGCGCCCCGCTGATCGACACGAGAGAACGCAGAACCACGATGGCCCCGCAACGTCACCCGCTCGAGAAGACCCGGAACATCGGGATCATGGCCCACATCGACGCGGGCAAGACGACGACGACCGAGCGGATCCTCTACTACACCGGCCGGAACTACAAGATCGGTGAGGTCCACGAGGGCGCGGCCACGATGGACTGGATGGTCCAGGAGCAGGAGCGGGGGATCACCATCACCTCCGCCGCCACGACCGCGTCGTGGAACGACTACCGGATCAACATCATCGACACGCCCGGCCACGTCGACTTCACGGTCGAGGTCGAGCGTTCGCTCCGCGTCCTCGACGGCGCCGTGGCCGTCTTCGACGGTGTCGCCGGCGTCGAGCCGCAGACGGAGACGGTGTGGCGCCAGGCGAACAAGTACGGCGTGCCCCGCATCTGCTTCGTCAACAAGATGGACCGCCTCGGCGCCGACTTCTTCCGTGCGCTCGACTCGATCCACGACCGCCTCGAGGCCACGACCGCAGTCCTGCAGCTCCCGATCGGCGCCGAGTCGGAGTACCGCGGCGTCGTCGATCTCGTGGCGATGAAGGCGATCGTCTGGGACAAGGGCGAGGACCTCGGCGCGAAGTTCGACGTCATCGACATCCCCGACGATCTCCGGGCACAGGCCGAGGAGTGGCGCGGCAAGCTCATCGACGCAGCCTCCCTCGTCGACGAGGTGATCGCCGACAAGTTCCTCATGGAGGAGGAGATCTCCGAGGAAGAGCTCCGGGCGGCCATCCGCAAGGGGACCATCGCCGGTGAGCTCATCCCCGTGCTCAATGGTTCGGCGTTCAAGAACAAGGGTGTGCAGCCGCTCCTCGACGCGGTCACCTACTACCTGCCCTCGCCGCTCGACATCCCGCCGACCTCGGGCATGAACCTGCGTGGCACCGAGGAGCTCGAGCGGAAGTCGTCCGACAGCGAGCCCTTCGCCGCCCTGGCGTTCAAGATCATGACGGCGCCGCACGTCGGCAAGCTCACCTACTTCCGCGTCTACTCGGGCACCATCGAGAAGGGCGGCACGATCCTCAACACGCGGACCGAGTCGAAGGAGCGCATCGGTCGCCTCCTCGAGATGCACGCGAACAACCAGGAGGACATCGAGGTGGCCCGGGCCGGCGACATCGTCGCGGCGATCGGCCTCAAGAACGTCCGGACCGGTGACACGATCTGCGATCCGGGCAACCCGATCGTGCTCGAGCAGCTCGAGTTCCCCGAGCCCGTCATCCACGTGGCGGTCGAGCCGAAGACGAAGGCCGACCAGGACAAGATGTCCAAGGCCCTCTACGCGCTCTCCGAGGAGGACCCCACCTTCCAGGTGCGGACCGATCACGAGACCGCGCAGACCGTCATCTCCGGCATGGGCGAGCTGCACCTCGAGGTGCTCGTCGACCGCATGCTCCGCGAGTTCAAGGTCGACGCCACCGTCGGCAAGCCCCAGGTCGCCTACCGCGAGACCATCACGAAGCCGGCGACCAAGGTCGAGTACCGCCACATCAAGCAGACCGGTGGCTCCGGTCAGTTCGCCGTCGTCGTCATCGACGTCGAGCCCTCGGGCCCCGGCGGCGGTTACGAGTTCGTCGACAAGATCAGCGGCGGACGCATCCCGAAGGAGTACATCCCCTCCATCGACGCCGGTATCCAGGACGCGCTCACCGCAGGTGTGCTCGCCGGATACCCGACGGTCGACATCCGGGTGACGCTCACGGACGGTCAGTACCACGACGTCGACTCCTCGGAGATGGCCTTCAAGATCGCCGGTTCGCTGGCCTTCAAGAAGGCTGCGGAGCAGGGCAAGCCCGTGCTCCTCGAGCCCATCATGAGCGTCGAGGTGGTCACGCCCGACGACTACATGGGCGATGTGATGGGCGATCTGAACGCACGACGCGGTCGCGTGGGCGGCATGGAGCAGCGCGGCAACGCGCAGGTCATCCGAGCCCACGTCCCCCTGTCGGAGATGTTCGGGTACGCCACCGATCTCCGGTCCCGGACCCAGGGACGGGCCACCTACACGATGCAGTTCGACTCCTATCAGCAGATGCCGAACGACCGGCAGGACGAGATCGTCCGCCGCGTCCGAGGCGCCTGAGACACGATCCCTCCTACCCGGGAAAGCAGAAAAGGAAACAGCAATGGCGAAGGCGAAGTTCGAGCGTTCGAAGCCGCACCTCAACGTCGGCACGATGGGCCACATCGACCATGGGAAGACGACGCTGACCGCCGCGATCACCAAGGTGCTCGCCGAGGCCGGCGACGGCAACACCGCGTTCACCAAGTTCGAGGACATCGACAAGGCGCCGGAAGAGCGCCAGCGCGGTATCACCATCAACATCGCGCACGTCGAGTACGAGACGGGCAACCGGCACTACGCGCACGTCGACATGCCGGGTCACGCCGACTACATCAAGAACATGATCACCGGCGCCGCCCAGGTCGACGGTGCGATCCTCGTGGTCGCCGCGACCGACGGTCCCATGCCGCAGACGCGTGAGCACGTGCTGCTCGCCCGCCAGGTGGGCGTGCCCTCCATCGTCGTGGCGCTCAACAAGGTCGACATGGTCGACGACGAGGAGCTCCTCGACCTCGTGGAGCTCGAGGTGCGCGAGCTCCTCTCGAGCTACGAGTTCCCCGGCGACGACGTCCCCGTCGTGCGCGTCTCGGCGCTGAAGGCGCTCGAGGGCGATGCCGAGTGGACCCCGAAGATCCTCGAGCTCATGGCGCAGGTCGACTCCTACGTCCCCGAGCCCACCCGTGACCTCGACAAGCCGTTCCTCATGCCGATCGAGGACGTGTTCTCGATCACCGGCCGTGGCACCGTGGTCACCGGCAAGGTCGAGCAGGGTGTCATCAACACCGGCGACGAGGTCGAGATCATCGGCATCCGCGACACGCAGAAGACCGTCTGCACCGGTGTCGAGATGTTCCGCAAGCTGCTCGACCAGGGCCAGGCGGGCGACAACATCGGCGCCCTGCTCCGTGGCACGAAGAAGGAGGAGGTGGAGCGCGGCCAGGTTCTCGCCAAGCCGGGCTCGATCACCCCGCACACCGACTTCGAGGCCCAGGTGTACGTGCTCACCACCGGTGAGGGCGGTCGCCACAAGCCGTTCTTCTCGAACTACCGCCCGCAGTTCTACTTCCGGACCACCGACGTGACCGGGACGATCGAGCTGCCGGCCGGCACCGAGATGTGCATGCCCGGTGACAACACCGAGATGACCGTGCGTCTGATCCAGCCCATCGCCATGGACGAGGGCCTGCGCTTCGCCATCCGCGAGGGTGGCCGCACCGTCGGCGCCGGGCGCGTCACGAAGATCATCAAGTAGTACCTGCGACGCGTCGACCGGGCCGGCCCCTCCGGGGGCGGCCCGGTCCCGCGTCCGGGCTTGCCCACCACCTGGGGCCCCTCCTAGGGTGCCCCTCCGGTTCTTTGACAAGGGAGCGATGTGTCATGGCTGACGGACAGAAGATCCGCATCAGATTGAAGGCCTACGACCACGAGATCATCGACCAGTCGACGAAGAAGATCGTCGAGACGGTCGTGCGGACGCAGGCGACGGTGCGGGGTCCCGTGCCGCTGCCGACCGAGAAGCACCGGTTCACGGTGATCCGGTCGCCGCACAAGTACAAGGACTCGCGCGAGCACTTCGAGATGCGCATCCACAAGCGCCTCCTCGACATCGTCGATCCCTCTGCGAAGACCGTCGACGCACTCCAGCGGCTCGAGCTGCCGGCGGGCGTCGACATCGAGATCAAGATCCAGTAACACGCCGAGCCCGCGATTGGTGACCACCGCTCCCGGTCGCTAGTCTTTCCGGGCTGCGCTCCGCCCCGTCGGGTGGCAGCGCCCGAATCGTCCAATCGACGTCCGTGCAGGCCCGTCCGGGAACCGCACGGCACAACCGAACAGGCGCTCCGCCCCTTCGTCGGGCGGAGCGTTCGCATGAGAACCGTCCCACCCGGACGGGAACCACATCGCATCGAGCCCATGGACCCGGTCGGGTCCCGCTGGGGAGAAACGGACAAGCACCGTCATGGCTAGCAAGGCAATCGTCGGCCAGAAGGTCGGCATGACCCAGATCTGGGACGAGGAGAACCGTGTCGTCCCGGTCACCGTCGTGCGGGTCGATCCCTGTCGCATCGTCCAGATCAAGACGCCGGAGCGCGACGGCTACGCAGCCCTGCAGGTGACCTTCGGTCGCCGTGCGGCGTCGAAGCTGACCAAGCCCGAGGCCGGTCACTTCGAGCGTGCAGGCGTCGAGCCCGGTGTGCGCCTCGTCGAGCTGCGTCTCGACGACGTCGACGGCTACAGCGTCGGCGACGAGCTGGACGCCGAGAGCTTCGCCGAGATCGGCACCGTCGACGTCACCGCAGTGTCGAAGGGCAAGGGCTTCCAGGGCGGCATGAAGCGACACAACTTCAAGGGCCAGGGCGCGGCGCACGGTAACCACCGCAAGCACCGTGCCCCCGGCTCGGTCGGCGCCTGCGCCACCCCGGCCCGGGTGTTCCGCGGCACGCGGATGGCCGGCCACATGGGCGCCACGACCGTCACGACCCTGAACCTGCGGGTCGTCCGGGCCGACGCCGAGCAGGGGATCCTGCTCGTCAAGGGTGCGGTCCCCGGTCCGAACGGCGGTCTCGTCCTCGTACGCAACGCGGTCAAGGCGAAGTAGGGAACATGGCACCGACCAAGGCGAACACCGCGCTCGATCCGTCGATCTTCGGCATCGAGCCCCACGTGCCCGTGATGCACCAGGTCGTGACCGCGCAGCTCGCGGCGCGCCGGGCCGGCACGCAGTCCACGAAGACCCGGAGCGAGGTCTCGGGCGGCGGCGCCAAGCCGTGGAAGCAGAAGGGGACCGGTCGTGCCCGCCAGGGTTCGATCCGTGCACCGCACTGGCGTGGTGGCGGCGTGGCCCTCGGGCCGAAGCCGCGCTCCTACGACCAGCGGACCCCGAAGAAGATGATCCGCCTGGCGCTGCGCTCGGCGCTGTCCGACCGTGCCGCCGAGGGTCGGGTCGTGGTCGTGGACCAGTGGGGCTGGGACAGCCCGTCGACGAGGGCCGCCCGTGCCGCCGTCGCCGCCCTCGGTATCGAGGGGCGGGCGCTCGTGGTGCTGCGGCGCGACGACGAGGCGATCTGGAAGAGCTTCCGCAACCTCGCCGACGTCCAGGTCATCGACGTCCGCGAGCTCAACACCTACGACGTGCTCGTCAACGACTGGGTCGTGTTCACCACCGCGACGCTGCCGACGGGCCAGGAGGCCGAGTGATGAAGGACCCGCGGGACATCATCATCAAGCCGGTGGTCTCGGAGAAGAGCTACGGCCTCTTCGACTCCGGCGTCTACACGTTCGTCGTGCACCCCGATGCGTCGAAGCCGGAGATCCGGGACGCCATCGAGGCGATCTTCGACGTGAAGGTCCGCAAGGTGAACACGCTCAACCGTTCCGGCAAGCGCAAGCGCAACCGTCGGACCGGTGTGTTCGGCAAGCGTGCGGACACCAAGCGCGCCATCGTCAGCCTGGCCGAGGGCCAGACGATCGAATTCCTCGAGGTGTAGGTCGATCATGGCCATCCGCAAGCGCAAGCCCACCAGCCCGGGACGTCGGTTCCAGACGAGCTCGGACTTCTCCGAGATCACGAAGAACCGCCCCGAGCGGACCCTCCTCGCGAAGCAGTCGGGTTCCGGCGGCCGGAACAACTACGGCCGCAAGACCTCCCGGCACCGTGGCGGCGGCCACAAGCGTCGCTACCGCATCGTCGACTTCCGGCGGAACAAGGACGGCGTTCCCGCGAAGGTCGCTGCGATCGAGTACGACCCGAACCGCAACTGCCGCATCGCCCTCCTGCACTACCTCGACGGTGAGAAGCGCTACATCCTCGCCGCCAACGGTCTGCGGGTCGGCGACCTGGTGTCGTCGGGCCCCGATGCGGAGATCCGTCCGGGCAACGCCCTGCCGCTGCGGAACATCCCCGTCGGTACGGTCGTCCACAACGTCGAGTTCCGACCCGGTGCCGGCGGCAAGCTCGCCCGGGGTGCCGGGACGAGCGTGCAGCTCGTCGCCAAGGAGGGCGACTACGCCGCCCTCCGTCTGCCCTCGTCGGAGATGCGCCGCGTCTCGATCGAGTGCAAGGCGACGGTCGGTGAGGTCGGCAACGCCGAGGCCGACCTGGTGAAGGTCGGCAAGGCCGGCCGGAACCGCTGGAAGGGTGTGCGTCCGCAGACCCGCGGTGTCGCCATGAACCCCGTCGACCACCCCCTCGGTGGTGGTGAGGGCAAGACCTCGGGTGGTCGTCACCCGGTGTCGCCCTGGGGCAAGCCGGAGACCCGAACCCGTAACACGAACAAGCCCAGCCAGAAGCTGATCATCCGTCGACGCCGCGGACGCGGCGGGCGTCGGTGAGAGGTAGCGAGTCATGCCGCGCAGTCTGAAGAAGGGTCCGTTCATCGACGACCACCTGCTCCGCAAGGTGGACGACCTGAACTCCCGCAACGAGAAGCGAGTGATCAAGACCTGGTCGCGTCGCTCCACGATCATCCCCGAGATGATCGGCCACACGCTCGCCGTCCACGACGGCCGCAAGCACGTGCCCGTCTACGTCACCGAGGCGATGGTCGGTCACAAGGTCGGCGAGTTCGCCCCGACCCGCACCTTCCGGTTCCACGCCGGCCAGGAGAAGAAGGCGGGTCGACGCTGATGGCCTTCGGAGTCAAGACGAACGAACGCCCCGGCACGCGTTGCGTCGTGCGCAACGTGCGCATGTCGGCGTGGAAGGCCCGTGTGGTCCTCGACCTCGTCCGCAACAAGCCCGTGCGTGAGGCGGCGGAGATCCTCGCCTTCACCGAGCGCGGCGCCGCCGACGTGGTCGCCAAGGCACTCAACTCGGCCGTCGCCAACGCCGTCGTCAACGACGGTCAGCAGGCCGACGAGCTGTACGTGTCCGCCTGCTTCGCGGACGAGGGTCCGACGATGAAGCGGTGGCGCCCGCGTGCCCGTGGCCGTGCCACCCGCATCCGCAAGCGCACCTGCCACATCACGCTGATCGTGAGCCGATACGACGACGCCGAACTCGCTCGTCGTCGGGCGTCCGCGGCTGCCCGTGGCGCCGGTCGTCCGGCGCGCTCCGCGGCCGAGGCCCGTCGGCGTCGTGTCGAGGCGAGCCGGGGTGAGGAATCCGTCACCGAGGCGCCCGTCACCGAGGCGACCGCTGCGCCGGAGGACGTGACCGAGGAGATCGCCGCCGAGGAGGCTGCGGTCGAGGCGACCGAGACCACGACCGCCGCCGTCGAGACCGAGGAAGAGGCGAAGTAATGGGCCAGAAGGTCAATCCGTACGGCTTCCGCCTCGGCGTCACCACCGACTGGAAGTCGCGGTGGTTCGCCGACCGCAAGCAGTACAGCGACTACCTCATCGAGGACTGGAAGATCCGCAACTACCTCATGACGCAGATGCCGCACGCGGCCATCTCGCGGGTCGAGGTCGAGCGGACGCGTGACAAGCTGCGCGTCGACGTGCACACCGCACGCCCCGGCATCGTGATCGGTCGCCGTGGCGCCGAGGCCGACCGCCTGCGTGGCGGTCTCGCCAAGATCACCGGCAACATCAAGGTCCAGCTGAACATCCAGGAGATCAAGCAGCCGGAGCTCGACGCCGCGCTGATCGCCCAGGGTGTCGCCGACCAGCTCGCCGGTCGTGTCGCCTTCCGGCGTGCGATGAAGCGTGCCGTGCAGAACGCACAGAAGGCCGGCGCCCTCGGGATCCGGGTCCAGTGCTCGGGCCGCCTCGGCGGCGCCGAGATGAGCCGGACCGAGTGGTACCGCGAAGGCCGGGTGCCGCTGCACACGCTGCGCGCCGACATCGACTACGGCTTCCGTGAGGCGAAGACGACCGCCGGTCGCATCGGCGTGAAGGTGTGGCTCTACAAGGGCGACATCGTGCCCTACCGGACCACGGTCGAGGACAAGATCCGTCGTGAGGCCGCGATGGCCGCCGGCGAGCCGTCCGGCGCCGGGCGTCCCCGCAGCGTCGTCTCCTCGGGTGCCGGCCGCGGCCGTCGTCCCGAGCGTCCCGAAGCTGCGCCGGTCGTGCCGGAGCAGGTGGACGAGGAACTCGCGACCACGGCTGCTCCGCTCGTGAAGGAAGCCGATCCCGAGTTCGAACGCCTCCTCGCCGAGGAGGAGGAGATCGAGCGCTCGACGCGTTCGTCGAGCGAGACGCCCCACTTCCGTCTGGGGGACGACTGACATGTTGATGCCGAGGAAGGTTGCACACCGCAAGCACCAGCGGGGACGCCTCAAGGGTGACGCCAAGGGCGGCACCGAGGTCACCTTCGGTGACTACGGGATCCAGGCCCTCGAGCCCGGCTGGCTCACCGCCCGCCAGATCGAGGCGGCCCGTATCGCGATGACCCGACACATCCGCCGTGGCGGCAAGGTGTGGATCAACGTGTTCCCGGACAAGCCGATCACGGCCAAGCCCGCCGAGACCCGCATGGGTTCCGGCAAGGGCAACCCCGAGAAGTGGGTCGCCGTCGTCAAGCCCGGCCGGATCCTGTTCGAGCTCCGCTACCCCGACGCCAAGATCGCCCGCGAGGCGATGGAGCGGGCGATCCAGAAGCTGCCGATCAAGGCGCGGTTCGTCGCCCGGGAGGAACAGTTCTGATGCCCCGCAAGGAAGACCTCGCCGAACTCGACGATCGCACGATCGTCAGCCGGCTCGCCGACACCAAGGCGGAGTTGTTCAACCTCCGCTTCCAGCACGCCACCGGGCAGCTGACCGACTACAAGCGCATCCGTCGGCTGCGCAAGGAGGTGGCGCGGCTCCTGACCGCACACCGAGCCCTCGAGATCAAGGCCGCCGAGGCCCTCGCAGCCGGAGACAAGTGATGGCCGAGACCACTGCAACGGCCGAGACCCGGCCGAACAACCGCAAGATCCGGGACGGCATCGTCGTGTCCAACAAGATGGACCAGACCGCTGTCGTCGCCGTGGTCAGCCGCGTGCGGCACCCCCGTTACAACAAGACCGTCCAGCGCACCGCGAAGCTGTTCGTCGACGATCCGTCGAACGACCTGAACATCGGTGACCGGGTCCGGGTCCAGGAGACCCGGCCCCTCTCGAAGCTGAAGCGCTGGCGGGTCGTCGAGGTCCTGGAGCGTGCCCGATGATCCAGCAGGAGTCCCGTCTCAAGGTTGCCGACAACAGCGGCGCCCGTGAGGTGCTCTGCATCCGCGTGCTCGGCGGCACGAAGCGCCGCTACGCATCGATCGGTGACATCTTCGTCGCGACCGTCAAGGACGCGATCCCGGGCGCAGCCGTCAAGCGTGGCGACGTCGTGAAGTGCGTCGTCGTCCGCACGAAGAAGGAGCGCCGCCGTCCCGACGGCAGCTACATCCGCTTCGACGAGAACGCCGCCGTGCTGATCAACGACCAGCTCCAGCCGCGTGGCACGCGCATCTTCGGCCCGGTCGGCCGTGAGCTGCGTGACAAGAAGTTCATGCGCATCGTGTCGCTGGCGCCGGAGGTGCTGTGATGGCAGGTCTGCGTATCCGCAAGGGCGACCGTGTCCGCGTGCTCACCGGCAAGGACCGGGGCCGCGAGGGCGTCGTCTCCAAGGTCCTGCCCCGTGAGGGCAAGGTCATCGTCGACGGCATCAACGTCGCCCGCAAGCACGTCGCCGCCAACCCGGCGAAGAACGAGCCGGGTGGGGTCATCGACAAGGACATGCCGATGGACGTCTCGAACGTCGCCGTGATCAGCCCGAAGGACGGCAAGCCGACCCGTGTCGGCTTCCGCGTGGCCGACGACGGCACGAAGGTCCGCATCTGCAAGCGCACGGGGGACGATCTCTGATGGCGACGATCGACACCGCTCCCCGGCTCAAGCGCCAGTACAACGACGAGATCCGGGCGAAGCTCCAGACCGAGCTCGGTCTCCCGAACATCATGATGGTCCCTCGCCTCGAGAAGATCGTCGTGAACGTCGGCGTCGGTGCTGCGCTCGCCCAGCCGAAGCTGCTCGACGGTGCGGTCGCCGACCTCACCGCCATCACCGGCCAGAAGCCGGTGATCGCCAAGGCCAAGAAGTCGATCGCCGGCTTCAAGCTCCGCCAGGGCAACGCCATCGGCGCCCGGGTGACGCTGCGCGGCGATCGGATGTGGGAGTTCCTCGACCGGCTCATCAGCCTGTCGATCCCGCGGATTCGCGACTTCCGGGGACTCAACCCCCGAGCCTTCGACGGCACCGGCAACTACACGTTCGGTGTCACCGAACAGCTGATCTTCCCGGAGATCGACTACGACAAGGTCGACGTCCCCCGGGGCATGAACATCACCATCGTGACGACCGCCCGCACCGATGCCGAGGGCAAGGCCCTGCTCGATGCGTTCGACTTCCCCTTCAGGAGGGACTGAGCGTGGCCAAGAAGGCGCTCATCGAGAAGCAGCAGCGCACGCCCAAGTTCAAGGTGCGTGGGTACACCCGCTGCCAGCGGTGCGGCCGTCCGCGGGCGGTGTTCCGTCGGTTCATGCTGTGCCGCGTCTGCCTGCGGGAGCTCGCCCATGCCGGCGAGATCCCCGGCGTGACCAAGGCCAGCTGGTGAAGGAGGATCGTTCCAGATGATGACCGACCCCATCGCCGACATGCTCACCCGGTTGCGCAACGCCAATGTGGCGATGCACGACGAGGTCGCCATGCCGTCGTCGAAGCTGAAGGAATCCCTCGCAGCGCTCCTCGAGCGTGAGGGCTACATCGCCGGCCACTCCGTGGCCCCCGCGTCGAAGGGTCCGGGCACCGTGCTCACCGTTCGGCTCAAGTACTCGCCGGAGCGTGCCCGCACGATCTCCGGCATCCGCCGGGTCTCCAAGCCCGGGCTGCGCGTCTACTCCAACGCAGGAGACGTGCCCCGTGTGCTCGGTGGCCTCGGTGTCGCCGTCCTGTCCACCAACCAGGGGCTCATGACCGACCGCGAGGCGCGCAAGCGTCGCGTGGGCGGCGAAGTGCTCTGCTACGTCTGGTAGGAGCGACGATGTCCCGCATCGGTAAGGCACCGATCCCCGTGCCGTCGAACGTGCAGGTCGCGGTCGTCGGAGACACGGTCACCGTCAAGGGTCCGAAGGGCGAACTGTCCCACGACCTCCCCGAGAAGATCACCGTCCGTCAGGACGGCGACCATCTCCTCGTCGAGCGTGCGGACGACGAACGTCGTTCGCGGTCCTTGCACGGCCTCACGCGCACGCTCGTCGGCAACATGGTCGTCGGGGTGTCCGAGGGGTTCCGCAAGGAGCTCGAGATCATCGGCGTGGGTTACCGCGCCACCGCGAAGGGCCCGTCGGCGCTCGAACTGGCACTGGGGTTCTCGCACCCCGTGAACGTCGACGCCCCGGCCGGGATCACCTTCGAGGTGCCGAGCGCCACCCGCATCGGTGTCGTCGGCATCGACAAGCAGATGGTCGGCCAGGTCGCCGCTGACATCCGGGCGATCCGCAAGCCCGAGCCCTACAAGGGCAAGGGCATCCGGTACGTCGACGAGCGCGTCATCCGCAAGGCCGGGAAGACCGGGAAGTAAGGGCAGCCACGATGAGCGACGCAGCGAAGAAGAAGCGCGAAGGGCGCCTGCGACGGCACCGCCGGATCCGCAAGAAGGTCACCGGCACGGCGGCGCGCCCGCGTCTCGCCGTCTACCGGTCGAACAAGCACATCCATGCCCAGCTGATCGACGACGTCGCCGGCCGCACGGTGGCCGCAGCGTCGACGCTCGACGCCAACCTGCGCGCCGGCTCGACGGGCAACGTCGACGCCGCGGCGAAGGTCGGCAGCCTGCTCGCCGAGCGGGCTCGTGCCGCCGGGGTGACCGAGGTCGTGTTCGACCGCGGTGGTTTCTCCTATCACGGGCGGACCGCTGCCCTCGCCGACGCCGCCCGTGCGGGCGGACTGGAGTTCTGATTCCGATGGCCGCAGCAGACATGCAGCTCCGGGACAGCCGGGTCATCAACATCAACCGGGTCGCCAAGGTCGTCAAGGGCGGCCGCCGGTTCAGTTTCACGGCGCTTGTCGTCGTCGGCGACGGCAACGGCCGCGTCGGCCTCGGCTACGGCAAGGCGAAGGAGGTGCCCCTCGCGATCCAGAAGGGCACCGAGGAGGCTCGCAAGAACCTCTTCGAGGTCCCCCTCGCCGGTTCGACCGTCGTGCACCCCGTCATCGGCGAGACCGGTGCCGGTCGTGTGCTGCTCAAGCCGGCGTCGCCCGGTACCGGCGTCATCGCCGGTGGTGCGGCCCGCATCATCCTCGAGGAGGCCGGGATCCACGACGTGCTCTGCAAGTCGCTCGGTTCCTCCAACCACATCAACGTCGCCCGGGCGACGATCGCCGCGCTCCGGGCGCTGAAGCGCCCCGACGAGATCGCACGCCTGCGCGGCCTGCCCGCCGACACCTTCGTTCCGGCGGGTCTGCTCAAGGCCTACAACGAGGGACGCCACGCTCGCGCGGCGTCCGCAGGGGAGTGAGCATCGGCATGGCGGACCTCAAGGTCACCCAGGTCCGGTCGGCGATCGGCGCGCAGCCGAAGCAGCGTGGCACGCTGCGGGCGCTCGGCCTGGGCCGTATCGGCAAGTCCAACACCCTGCCCGACCGCAAGGAGATCCGGGGCATGATCGCCCGGGTCCCGCACCTGGTCGCGGTCGAGGAGGTCTGAGTCATGAAGTTGCACGATCTCCAGCCGCCGGAGGGCTCGAACCGTCGCCGCAAGCGCGTCGGTCGCGGTATCGCCGGCAAGGGCGGCAAGACCGCCGGCCGTGGCACCAAGGGCCAGAAGGCCCGTCGGCAGATCCCGATCGGCTTCGAGGGCGGTCAGATGCCCTTGCAGCGTCGGATCCCGAAGCTGCGCGGCTTCACCAACCCCTTCCGGGTCGAGTACCAGGCGATCAACCTCGATGTGATCACCGACTCCGAGCTCACCGACGTGACCCCCGAGGCGCTTCTCGCCAAGGGTCTCGTCGGCAAGGGTGCGCTCGTCAAGGTGCTCGGTCGTGGCGAGCTCACCCGCACCGTGAACGTCTCGGCACACGCGTTCTCGCAGTCGGCCCGGGCGGCCATCGAAGCCCGTGGCGGTCGTATCGAGATCCTGCCGATGCCGTTCGGCAACGGTCGCCCCGCCGCCAAGGGCAACCAGCACACCAACCGCTGACGGGCTCGTCCCCGCACGAGCTCGACGACACCGAAGGAGCCCCGACCACGTGGCGACCGGTACCGGACGATCCTCCTCCACGGGCGGCCCCCGCCTCGGGGGCATGGCGAACATCTTCAAGGCGCGCGACCTGCGCCGCAAGCTCCTGTTCACCCTCGCGATCATCCTGCTGTACCGCTTCGGTGCGTTCGTCCCGGCTCCGGGTATCGACCTCAACGCCGTCCAGGTGCTGAAGGACAACGCGGACCAGGGCGGCATCCTGTCGCTGCTGCAGCTCTTCTCCGGCGGCGCGCTCACGAACTTCGCCGTGTTCGCGCTCGGCATCATGCCGTACATCACCTCGTCGATCATCCTGCAGATCCTCGGCGTGGTGATCCCCAAGCTCGAGGCGCTCCAGCAGCAGGGTGCGGTCGGGCAGCGGAAGATCAACCAGTACACGCGGTACCTCACGATCGCGATCGCGGTGCTGCAGAGCACCGGCCTCGTCTTCCTGTTCCACAACGGCGGCGGCAGTCTGACCGGTGAGGCGTCGAACAACCTCGACCTCGTGCCGAACTTCACGCCGTTCCGCGTGACGCTGATCGTGCTCACGATCACCGCGGGGACCGCGCTCATCATGTGGATGGGTGAACTGATCTCGAACCGTGGCGTCGGCAACGGCATGTCGCTGATCATCTTCACGTCGATCGTCTCGAGCCTGCCGTCCCAGGGTGCACTGATCCGGGCACAGGGCGGCACGGTGGCGTTGCTCGTCGTCATCGCGATGTTCATCGCCCTGCTCGTGGCGATCGTCGCCATCGAGCAGGGTCAGCGTCGGATCCCGGTGCAGTTCGCCAAGCGGGTCGTCGGTCGGCGGATGTACGGCGGCCAGTCGACCTACATCCCGCTCAAGGTCAACCAGTCCGGCGTGATCCCCGTGATCTTCGCGAGCTCGGTGCTCTACCTCCCGGTGCTGCTCACCAACCTGGTGCCGGCCACCGGCTGGGGGGACACGGTCCGCCGCCTGGTGCAGGACAACCTCGTGAACCACACGAGCATCTTCTACCTCGCGTTCTACGGGCTCCTGATCATCGGCTTCGCGTACTTCTACACGGCGATCAGCTTCGACCCGGTCCAGCGTGCGGACGAGCTCCGCAAGCAGGGCGGGTTCGTCCCCGGCATCCGCCCCGGCCCGCAGACCGAGCGGCACCTCCAGCGGATCGTGTCCCGCATCACGCTCCCGGGAGCGCTCTTCATCGCCGGGATCGCCCTGCTGCCCCCGCTGTTCATCAACTACGTCCTGCGCGTCGACCTCTCGGGCCAGCAGCTCGCCTTCGGTGGCACCTCGGTGCTGATCGCCGTCGGCGTGGCACTCGAGACGATGAAGCAGATCGACAGCCAGCTGATGATGCGCAACTACGAGGGCTTCCTGAAGTGACCGTGCGACCCGATCGGAGCAGCCGCCCATGACCAAGCCCGTCCGACTCGTCATCTTCGGCCGCCAGGGCGCGGGCAAGGGCACGCAGTGCACCCGACTCGTCGAGCACTACGGCGCGGTCCACATCTCCACCGGCGACATGCTGCGCGCCGCCGTGGAGGAGGGGACCGAGTTCGGCCGCAAGGCGGACGAGTTCATGTCCGCAGGCCAGCTCGTGCCGGACGAGGTCATCATCGGCGTCGTCCGTGACCGCCTCGCGCAGGACGACGTGCGGGCCAAGGGGTTCCTGCTCGACGGGTTCCCGCGGACCGAGCCCCAGGCGCAGGCGCTCGCCGCGACCATCGGCGCCGACGGGTTCGATCTCGCCGTCAACATCGAGGTGCCCCTCGACGTCGTGAAGGAGCGCATCGCCGGCCGGAACCGGGGGGACGACACGCCCGAGGCCGTCGCTCGCCGTCTCGCCGACTACGAGGAGAAGACGGTCCCCGCCGTCCGGTGGTTCTCCGGGATCGGCAAGCTCGTCGAGGTCGACGGCGTGGGCGCCGAGGACGTCGTGTTCGAACGGCTCCGGCAGGTGATCGACACCCATATCTGACCCTCCGTCACCGTCGTCACGGAAGACGATTTGGTGACACGGCACCGAGCCGGTAGCGTGGCGCTCCGGCTTTCCGCCGTCCGCGCGCGCTGCTCCCATCACGACGGTGGGACCGCTCCAGCGCCGTGACATCGCAGAAGCATCCACTCCAGCCCGAAAGATCCCTGATGAAAGTCCGTCCCAGCGTCAAGGCCATGTGCGACAAGTGCAAGGTGATCCGCCGCCACGGTGTGGTGCGTGTCCTCTGCGCGAATCCGCGGCACAAGCAGCGACAGGGCTGAGGAAAGGCCGACCATGGCAAGAATCGCCGGCGTCGACGTCCCGCGCGAGAAGCGCGTCGAGATCTCGCTCCGCTACATCTACGGCGTCGGACCCACGATCGCGAAGCAGATCTGCGCCGCGACCGGGGTCGACGTGAACACCCGGGTACGGGATCTGACCGACGAAGAGGTCAACCGGATCCGGGCGTACATCGAGCAGAGCCTCAAGGTCGAGGGTGACCTCCGCCGTGAGGTCGCTCAGGACATCAAGCGCAAGATGGAGATCGGGTGTTACCAGGGTCTCCGTCATCGGAAGGGTCTGCCCGTCCGCGGGCAGCGCACCCATACGAACGCTCGGACCCGCAAGGGACCGAAGAAGACCGTGGCCGGTAAGAAGAAGGCCAAGCGGTAGGACCGGGACGACCAGGTAGTAGGAGAGCAACGCATCCATGGCGAAGCCCAAGCCAGGCGGCCGTCGGCCCAGGCGCAAGGAACGCAAGAACGTCGCCTACGGGGTGGCGCATATCAAGTCGAGCTTCAACAACACGATCGTGACCATCACGGACCAGGAGGGCAATGTGCTCTCGTGGGCGTCGGCGGGCAACGTCGGGTTCAAGGGCTCGCGGAAGTCGACTCCGTTCGCTGCACAGATGGCGGCGGAGAAGGCGGCCCGCGCCGCGATGGACCATGGCGTCCGTCGTGTCGACGTACTCGTCAAGGGTCCCGGCTCCGGTCGTGAGACCGCGATCCGTTCGATCCAGAACACCGGCATCGAGGTGACCGGGATCAAGGACGTGACGCCGGTCCCGCACAACGGGTGCCGTCCCCCGAAGCGGCGGAGGGTCTGAGATGGCGCGCTACACCGGTCCCAAGGCTCGTGTCTCCCGCCGTCTCGGCGTGAACATCTGGGGAACCCGCGGCGAGAACATCGCGCTCGACCGCCGGCCGTACCCGCCCGGCGAGCACGGGCGCACCCGTCGTCGGTCGAACCCCTCCGAGTACCTCCTGCAGATGCAGGAGAAGCAGAAGGCACGTTTCACCTACGGCCTCTCCGAGAAGCAGTTCCGCAACCTCTACGAGGAGGCGAACCGCAAGGAGGGTGTGACCGGCGAGATCATGCTGCGCTACCTCGAGCTCCGGGTCGACAACGTCGTGTACCGGGCCGGCTGGGCGGCGACTCGTCCCCAGGCGCGGCAGTTCGTCTCCCACGGGCACGTGAACGTGAACGGTCGTCGGGTCACCATCCCGAGCTACCGGGTCCGCAAGGGCGATGTCGTCGAACTGCGCACCAAGGCGCGCGAGTTCATCGTGATCCGTCACAACGTCGACGTGCTCGATCGCACACCACCGCCGTGGCTCGAGCCCACCGAGGGGGGCCAGATCGTCACGGTCAGGGAGCTCCCGCTCCGCGAGCACATCGACGTGCCCGTACGCGAGCAGCTCATCGTCGAGCTGTACAGCAAGTAACCCCGCCCCCCGCCCCCACCGAAGAGGTCGTCATGCTGGTCATTCAGCGCCCCACCGTCGAGCCCGCCGGGGAGCAGGTCGGCAACCGTCAGCGTTTCCAGATCTCGCCGCTCGAGCCCGGTTTCGGGTACACGCTCGGCGCAGCACTGCGTCGCACCCTGCTCTCCTCCATCCCCGGCGCCGCGATCACCCAGGTCCGGTTCGAGGACGCCCTGCACGAGTTCGACACGATCAGCGGCGTCGCCGAGGACGTGACGGACATCATCCTCAATCTCAAGGACCTCGTCGTCCTGTCGGAAACCGACGAGGCGGTCACCGTCCACGTCGACATCCGCGGACCGCGTGACGTGACCGCGGCCGACATCTCGACGCCGACCGGTGTCGAGGTGCTCAACCCCGAGCTCCATCTCGCGACGCTGTCGGCGAAGGGTCGTCTCGCGTTCGACATGACCGTCGAGCGCGGTCGTGGCTACCTGTCGGCCGACCGGACCAACCAGGCCAACACCATCGGTGTGATCCCGGTCGACGCGATCTTCAGCCCGGTCCGCCGGGTCGCCGTCGAGGTCGAGCCGACCCGTGTCGAGCAGTCGACCGAGTACGACCGCCTCCTCCTCGACATCGAGACGGACGGGTCGATCAGCCCCCGGGAAGCGCTCGCCTCCGCGGGTGCGACGCTCGGTGCCCTCATCGGCCTCGTGGCGGAACTCGTCGACGAGCCCGTCGGCCTCGAGCTCGCCGGCGCCGAGGAGCCCGCCCGGGCGCGTGACCTCGACATCCCGATCGAGGAGCTCGACCTGTCCGAGCGTCCGCGCAACTGCCTCAAGCGTGCGCAGGTCAACACGATCGGTGAACTGATCGAGAAGACCGAGGACGACCTCCTGAACATCACCAACTTCGGCCAGAAGTCGCTGGACGAGGTGCTCGAGAAGCTCGATGCGCGGGGCCTTCGCCTCCGCTCCAAGGACTGAGGAGGACCGCCGTGCGTGGAACCCCCAGGCAGGCCCGCCGTTTCGGCGGCAGTGCTGCCCACCAGAAGGCGATGATGGGCAACCTCGTCGCGTCGCTGATCGCCGCCGAGGCGATCGTCACGACCGAGGCGAAGGCGAAGGCGCTGCGGCCCGTCGCCGAGAAGGTGATCACGAAGGCCCGCAAGGGCGGCGTGCACAACCAGCGTCTCGTCGTGTCGTTCATCCGGGACAAGGACATGGCGTCCAAGCTCTTCAACGAGATCGGGCCCCGCTACGCCGACCGTCCCGGTGGCTACACCCGGATCCTGAAGCTCGGTCCGCGACCCGGTGACAACGCGCCGATGGCGCGCATCGAGCTGGTCTGACCGACCCCGCGGGTCGCATGACCCCCGAACCGGTTCTCGAACCACGACGAGCGGCCCCCGGCGGGCCGCTCGTGCGCGTCCGGATGACGGTCGCCTACGACGGCACCGACTTCCACGGCTTCGCCGAGCAGCCCGGTCTCCGTACGGTCGCCGGCAGTCTGCGGGCCGCCGTCGAACGCGTCGTCGGGCATCCGGTCACCCTCGTCGGGGCGGGCCGCACCGACCGCGGGGTGCACGCCCGTGCGCAGGTGGTCTCCTTCGACGTCGAGCACGGTGTCGACCTCGCGGCGTTGCGGCGCCGGGTCGACCGGCTCACGGGCGAGGACCTCGTCGTCGGTGCGGTCGAGGCCGTCGCCGACAGCTTCGACGCCCGGTTCTCGGCGGTGAGCCGTCGCTACCGCTACACGATCTGCAACCGGCCGGTCCCCGACCCGCTGCTGCGGCGCACCGCATGGTGGGTGCCCGAGCCGCTCGACCTGCGGCTGCTGCGCCTCGCCGTCGACCCGCTCATCGGTGAGCACGACTTCAGCTCGTTCTGCCGCCGTCCGCGTGGGACGGGGGACCGGGTGTCCCTCGTCCGGCGGGTCCTCGACGCGTCGTGGGAGGACGCGGGTGGCGGGATCCTCCACTTCTGGATCGAGGCGAACGCGTTCTGCCACCAGATGGTGCGCTCCATCACCGGGACGCTGGTGCGCACCGGTGCCGGGGAGCGCCCCCGACCGGGTGACATCCTCGGGGTGATCGCAGCCCGCGACCGGTCGGCGGCGGGACCGATTGCCCCGCCCCACGGCCTCGTGCTGTGGGAGGTCCGGTACCCCGACACCGTCGGTTTGTCTCCCCCGTCCTCCGCCCCTATGCTCTAGAGCCGCTTCACGGGTGCCGCCGCGCCCGTGCCGGAAGGAACGCAACGTGAGCACGTACAGCCCCAAGGCCAGCGAGATCACCCGGAGCTGGCACGTCGTCGATGCCGAGGGTCTCGTCCTCGGTCGCATGGCGACGGAGGTCGCGCGCATCCTGCGCGGCAAGCACAAGCCGATGTTCGCGCCGCACATCGACACGGGTGATCACGTCATCGTGATCAACGCCGACAAGGTGGTCCTCACGTCGGGCAAGGCCGCCCGCAAGGACGTGTGGCGCCACTCCGGCTACCCGGGTGGCATCAAGCGTGCGACCTACGGCGATCTGCTGCAGTCCAAGCCCGAGGAAGCCGTGCGCCGCACGATCCGTGGCATGCTGCCGAAGAACCGGCTCGGTCGGGCGATGGCCACCAAGCTCAAGGTCTACGCCGGTCCCGACCATCCGCACGCCGCCCAGCAGCCGAGCCCGCTCGTGCTGGACCACGCCAAGGCTCGCTGAGAAGGAACGCAGAATGCCCAAGCCCCTCGTCCAGTCGACCGGTCGTCGCAAGGAGGCCGTGGCGCGTGTCCGTCTGCGCCCCGGTTCCGGCACCATCACCGTGAACGGCCGTCCGGCGGAGTCGTACTTCCCGTCGCTGACGCACCGCATGGTGATCGCGGAGCCCCTCCGCCTCACGAACACCAACGAGGTCTACGACGTCGACTGCACGATCGACGGCGGCGGGATCACCGGCCAGGCCGGTGCGCTCCGTCTCGGCATCGCCCGTGGCCTGATCGAACTCGACCCGGAACTGCGCCCGACCCTCAAGAAGGCCGGCATGCTGACGCGTGACGACCGGAAGAAGGAGTCGAAGAAGTACGGCCTCAAGAAGGCCCGTAAGGCTCCGCAGTACTCCAAGCGCTGACGGCCGGCGAAGGCCCAGCGGTATGGCGCCCCGCTTCGGGACCGACGGGGTCCGTGGCGTCGCAAACGTCGAGGTGACTGCCGAATTCGCGGTCGCCTTCGCGCGTGCGGTCGCAGCGGTGCTCGAACCGGACGCGGTCGTCATCGGCCGGGACACCCGCCGCAGCGGGCCGATGCTCGAAGCGGCGCTCGCCGCAGGGTTCTCGGCGGCGGGCATCGACGTCCGTCTGCTCGGTGTCTGCCCGACGCCGGCGGTCGCGTGGGGAGCCGCGGCGGGGACCGGTGCGACCCGTCGCACGGTCGGCGTGGTCGTCTCGGCCTCCCACAACCCCTTCGAGGACAACGGGCTCAAGGTGTTCGCCCCCGGTGGGCGCAAGCTGACCGATGCCGAGCAGGCTGCCGTCGAGGCGTGTCTCGTCGCACCGCCGGGACCGGCTGCGGACGACGTGCCCCGGGGGCGCGGGGTGGGGACGATCGAGGCCGACGACGACGTCGTCCGCGGCTGGTCGGCGTCCGTCGCGGCGTCGATCGAGGGCCGTCGGCTCGACGGGCTCACCGTGATCGTCGACGCCGGTCACGGGGCGGCGTACCGCGTCGCCCCCGACGTGCTCGGCGGTCTCGGTGCCGAGATCGTCGTGCTCGGCGCGGAACCGGACGGCTGCAACATCAACGACGGGCGCGGATCGACGGACACGGCGGCGCTGCGTGACGTGGTCGTCGCGACCGGTGCCGACGCCGGGGTGGCGTTCGACGGCGACGCCGACCGACTCGTGGCGGTCGATGCCGACGGCCGTGAGATCGACGGCGACCAGATCCTCGCGATGTGTGCGATCGACCGCGCAGGACGCGGGCTGCTCGCAGACGACACCGTCGTGGCGACCGTGATGGCGAACCTCGGGCTCCGGCTCGGCATGGCGGCCCACGGCATCACCGTGCGGGAGACCCCGGTCGGCGACCGGTACGTGCTCGAGGAGCTCGAGGCCGGTGGATGGACGCTCGGCGGCGAACAGTCGGGGCATCTCGTGTTCCGCGACCTCGCCACGACCGGCGACGGGTTGCTGAGCGCGGTGCAGGTGCTCGACCTCCTCGCCCGGAGCGGACGTACCCTCGCCGACCTCGCCGACGCTGCGATGCGACGTCTGCCGCAGGTGCTGCGGAACGTGACGGTGCGACGCGACGCCGCAGCGGTCGTCGCCGCGGTCGAGGCCGATGTCGCCGCGGTCGCCGCAGGCCTCGGCAGCGCCGGGCGGGTGCTCGTGCGGGCGTCGGGGACGGAGCCGGTCGTCCGGGTCATGGCCGAGGCCCCCGACGAGACGACCGCCGCGGCAGCGGTGGCGTCCCTCGTCGCTGCGGTCGAACGCGCCGCCGGATGAGCGAAGGGCGGTCCGGGCACGACCGGTAGGCTCCTTGGCGGTCTGGTCCGGAAGGAGGCGCGCCGATGTGCGGCATCATCGCAGTGCTACGCCGCCGTCCGGGACGACCGGCGCCGTCAGCCGACGAGGTCCTCGGACTCGTCGACGACGCAGGTCGGATCCTCGCTGCGGAACGGGTCGATGCCAACGCACTCGGTGCTGCGCAGGGGGTCCTCGATGAGGCGGACCGTCTCCTGCGGGGTGCACCGGGCGTCGAACTGCTCGCCCGCGACCGGGCCGTCACCGACACGCTCGACGAGCGACTCGGCGCGCTCGTCGCACGACTCGACGCGCTCGACGCCGACCTCGACGTTGCCGGCGGTCTCGGACCGGATGAGCTCGAACGGCACAGCGCCCGAGCGGTCGCCGTGCGCGACGCGCTCTGGGCGCTCCGCAACGACCGGTTGCGCACCGCCCGTGAGGTCGCCGCGCTCGCCGGTCCGACGGCACCGGCGAGCGCGCTGGCCGCATACCTCGCGGTGCAGGAGGCACTCTCGGGCCTCGACCGTCTCGAGGTGCGCGGTCGCGATTCGGCGGGCGTGCACGTCTACGTCCGTGGACCCGGCATCGACCTCACCTCGCCCGCGGTGATCGCCGCGCTCGCCGAGCGTGGGGCCGATCCGCTGTTCGGGTCGGGGACGGTGCGTGTCGTCGACGGCGTCGTCGGGTTCGTCTACAAGGCGGCCGCCGAGATCGGTGAGCTCGGCGACAACGTGCGGGCGATGCGGGCGGAGATCGCCGCGGACGACCTGTTCCGGCGTGCCGTCTCCGGCGAGTCCGCCGAGGTCGTCGTGCTCGGGCACACGCGCTGGGCGTCCGTCGGCATCATCTCGGCGGCGAACGCACATCCGCTCGACGCCACCGAGGTGGATCGTCGTCCGGGTGTGCACGTGACCGCCGCACTCAACGGCGACGTCGACAACTTCGCCGATCTCAAGGCGACGCACGGTCTCCGGATCCGACCCGAGATCACGACCGATGCGAAGGTCATCCCGACCCTCGTCGCCCGGGCGATCGAGGAGGGCAACGACATCGTCGAGGCGTTCCGCCGGTCGGTCGAGCAGATGGAGGGCTCGATCGCGATCGCAGCGCAGATCGCGCGGGCACCGGAGCAGCTGCACCTCGCGCTGCGAGGGAGCGGGCAGGCGCTCTACGTCGGCGTCGCCGAGGACCTCTTCGTCGTGGCGAGCGAGCCGTACGGGCTCGTCGAGCTCGCCGACCGGTACCTGCGGCTCGACGGGGAGACCCCCGCCGACCCGGGGAACCCGACCGGGAGCCGCGGCCAGATCGTCGTGCTCGACGCCACCCGGGCGGGCACGGTCGCCGGCATCGACCGCCGGTCCTTCGACGGGTCGGGCCTGCCGGTCGACGACGACGACCTCGCCGCGACCCAGATCACGACGCGCGACATCGACCGTGGCGACTTCCCGCACTACCTGCTGAAGGAGATCTCGGAGTCGCCCGCCTCGTTCCGCAAGACGCTCCGGGGCAAGGTCGTTTCCCGGGGGAGCGCGCTCCACGTCGAGATCGGTCGTGAGGCGCTGCCGCAGACGGTGCGCGACGCGCTCCGTTCCGGTGCGATCCGCCGGGTGTGCGTGATCGGTCAGGGGACCGCCGCCGTCGCCGGACAGGCCCTCGCGCTCGCGCTCGGGAGGGCGCTCGGCGAGAACGGACCGACGGTCGAGTGCCTCCCCGCCACGGAACTGTCGGCGTTCCACCTGCGGTCCGATCTGCGGGACACGTTGGTCGTGGCGATCAGCCAGTCGGGCACGACGACGGACACCAACCGGACGGTCGACCTCGTCCGGGCGCGGGGTGCGGCGGTGCTCGCGATCGTCAACCGACGGAACTCCGACCTGACCGATCGGGCGGACGGCGTGCTCTACACGTCCGACGGTCGCGACGTGGAGATG